>Ga0265780_10010180_pt1 | contig 11232 bp, 10 predicted proteins | sample P1T30metagenome_FD_192432 | JGI IMG/M metagenome (GOLD analysis project Ga0265780, IMG submission 192432) | Plant litter microbial communities from East Loma Ridge, Irvine, California - P1 T30 | ecosystem: Environmental > Terrestrial > Plant litter > Unclassified | place: USA: California... | reverse complement strand
TAGACCACCGAATTCTCGTCCGGCTTCACGTTCATGGTCATGAAGGACAGGATGGCCGCGGTCTGGGCCAGCGCCTCGATCATCAGCACGCCCGGCATCACCGGCTTGTGCGGGAAGTGGCCGTTGAAGAATTCTTCGTTGACGGTCACGTTCTTGATGGCGGTGATGGTCTTGCCGATTTCGTAATCGACCACGCGGTCCACCAGCAGCAGCGGATAGCGGTGCGGCAGGTATTCCTTGATTTCGTTAATGCCAAGGATCTTCGATGCGGGCTTCGCGCCTTCGTTTTGTTCAGTCGTCATTGTTGTTCTGTTGGTTCCGTCAATTGTTTGATCTGTTTTTCCAGCGTCCGTATTTTCTCGCGCATCGCCGACAGGTTGCGCACGATCGCCGCGCTTTTTTCCCATTCGGCATTCTTGGCCATCGGGTAGAAGCCGGTGTACTGCCCCGGCTCCAGCACCGAACGCGAGACCATGGTGCCCGAGGAGATATGGACGTTGTCGGCGATTTCCAGGTGGCCCAGCACCATCGCCGCGCCGCCGAAGGTGCAATTCTTGCCGATCCTGGCGCTGCCCGCCACCCCCACGCAGCCGGCCATCGCCGTGTTGGCGCCGATGTGGCAGTTGTGGCCGATCTGGATCTGGTTGTCGAGCTTGACGCCATCCTCGATCACGGTGTCCGTCAGGGCGCCACGGTCGACCGTGGTGTTGGCGCCGATATCGACGTCGTCGCCCAGCAGCACGCGGCCGGTCTGCGGGATCTTGATGTAGGCGCCGTTTTCGCGCGCGAAGCCGAAGCCGTCGGTGCCGATCACGGCACCCGAATGCAGGATGCCGCGCTTGCCGATCTTGCAGCGCGCGTGGAAGGTGACGTTGGCGAAGAATTGGGTGTCCGCACCGATCTCGGCGTCGCGGCCGACGAAGCAGCCGGCCCCGATCGCCACGCCCGGCCCGATCACGGCGCCGGCGTCGACGGTCGCGTTGGGACCGATATGGGCGCTCGGATCGACCTGGGCGCTCTCGTGCACGAAGGCGCTCGGGTGCACGCCGGGTTCCGGCAGAATCGCTTCGAGCGACTCGAAGTACTGGGCGGCGCGGGCGAAATAGGCGTAAGGGTTGGTAGTGACGATGCGCGTGCCGGCGTAGGTGGCGGCCACCGTGGCGTCGTCGAGCGGCGCGACGATCAGTGCCGCGGCGCCGCTCTGGGCTGCCAGTGCGCGCAATTTGCTATTGCTCAGAAAGCTGATGTGCGAAGCGCCGGCGCTGTCCAGCGGTGCGATGCCCTGAACCTCGAGGTTCGGGTCACCGATCAGCTGGCCGCCAAAGCGTTCGACCAAATCACCCAGTCGAGTGCCCATCGTGATTTTCCTTCTTTGAATAAAATAATGCCGGTCCGCGGCCGGAACGTGAATCGGTTCCGACCAGGTACCGGCATGCCGCCGCAGTTATTTGTCGAGCAGCTTGAGAATCTTGTCGGTGATGTCGATGCGCGGGCTCGACCAGACGGCTTCCTGCAGCACCACGTCGAGGTGTTCCTGTTCCGCGACCTGTTCGATCAGCTTGAAGGCCTTTTGCGCGATCGCGGCGCGCTCTTCGTTCTTGCGCTGGAACAGGTCTTCATTGTACTCGCGCTGCATCCGCTGCATGTCCTTTTCCATGTCCAGCAGCTCGCGCGTGCGGCGGGTGCGATCGAGGTCGGACAGCTTGGGCGCTTCCTCGTCGAATTTCTCGCGCGTGCCCTTGAAGCGCTGCACCATGTCGTCGACCTGTTTCTGGCGCTTGGAGAATTCGGCCTGCATCTTGGCATCCGCGGCCTTGGCCAGCTTCGATTCCGTCATCAGCCTTTCGGTGTAGACGAAACCGATGCGGCCGATGGCGGCCTGGCCCTGGGCCGACGCCGGCGCGTGCGCCACTGCGGCGGCGCACAGCGCGGCCAGCAGCAGGCGCCCCGGCAGTGCTGCGATTTCATTCCTGGACATAAACCTCGACATAAGTCTCCCGATCAGAAGCCGGTACCCATCTGGAACTGGAAGCGTTCGAGACGATCGCCCGGCTTGGCGTTCAAGGGCTTAGCATAACTCAACTTGAGCGGGCCCACCGGGGAAATCCACGACAGGCCGATACCCGCCGAATAGCGCAGCTGGTTGGTGCGGATCCGCTGGTTTTCCTGGTAGACCTGGCCGCCGTCGGCGAAGGTGAACCAGCGCAGGCTGCGGTCGGTGCCGCTGCCCGGGAACGGGAACTGCAGCTCCGCATTGCCGATCACGCGCTTGGCGCCGCCCAGTGCGTCCAGCGTGAACGGGTCGACGATACCCAGCGACGAACTTTCGTAGCCGCGCACCGAACCGATGCCGCCGCCGTAGAAGTTCTTGAAGACCGGGTAGGCGTGGTCGCCGATGCCATGGCCGTAGTCCAGCTCTCCCTTGAGCGCCAGCGTCATCCAGCGCGTGAGCGGACGATACCACTGGTGTTCGTAGATCGCGCGGTAGTATTTTGCGTCGCCGAACAGGTCGATCTCGAGGTTGGCGCGCTGGTAGCGCCCGCGGGTCGGGGTCACCGAGCTGTCGCGCGAATCGCGGCCCCAGGCCACGGTCAGCGGAATCGCGTTGGTGGTGGCGGTGCCGACGCCGGTCGTGCGCGCGACCTCCTCCTTCGAGTTCTGCATCACGAAGTTCTTGTACAGCTGCGGCGAACTGGTGTCCGTCTCGAGCTTGGTGCGTTCCAGGCCGGCGCCGAAGTAGACGGTGTCGACTTCCGAGAACGGCACGCCGAAGGTCATGTTGGCACCGGTCTGGCGCACCGTGTAGGAACCGATGTTCAATGCCGGCGGACGCGAGGTGCGCAGGTAGACCTGGAAGGCGCGCGAGATGCCTTCGTCGGTGAAGTACGGGTTGGTCTGCGCCAGCGAAATCGTGCGGTTGTATTTACTGGTATTCAGCTCAAGGCCGATCGTGTTGCCGCTGCCGGCGAAGTTGGCCTGCGTGATCGACGCCGTGAAGGTGAACTTCTCGGACTGCGAGAACGCGCCGCCGACCATGAAGTTGCCGGTCGGTTTTTCGGTGACGGCGATGTTGACGTCGACCTGGTCGGTGGTGCCCTGCGATTCCGGCGTTTCCACCGTCACGTCCTTGAAGTAGCCGAGACGGTCGACGCGGTCGCGCGACAGCTTCACGCGGTTCGGGTCGTACCACGAGCTTTCGAACTGGCGGAATTCGCGGCGGATCACTTCGTCGCGGGTGACGGTGTTGCCCGAGATCGTCATGTGGCGCACGTAGGCGCGCTTGCCCGGGTCGACGAAGAAGGTAAACGTGACTTCGCGCTTGGCCTGGTCGATTTCCGGATTGCCGGTGACGTTGGCGAAGGCATAGCCGAAACTCGCCAGGCGGTCCGAGATGCGCTTGTTCGAGGCTTCCAGCAGTTCGCCCGAGAACGTGGCGCCCGGCTGCAGCAGGACCAGGTTGCGCAGTTCCGCCTCGCGGCCGAACATCTCGCCATCCATCTTGATGCCCTTGACAGTGTACTTCTGGCCTTCGGTGATGTTGATGGTGAGGTAGATGTCCTTCTTGTCCGGCGTGATCGCGACCTGGGTCGAATCGACCGCCACCTCGAGGTAGCCGCGGTTCAGGTAGAAGGACTTGATGGTTTCCAGGTCGCCGGTCAGTTTCTGCTTGGAGTACTGGTCGGCCTTCGAGTACCAGGTCAGCCAGCCCGAGGTCGACAGCTGCAGCACCTGGCGCAATTCCTTGTCGCTGAAGGCCTTGTTGCCGACGATGTTGATGCCCTTGATCTTGGCGACGTCGCCCTCGTCCACGTTGAACATGATGTTCACGCGGTTGCGTTCGATCGGGGTGACGGTGGTGGTGATCTTGACGCCGTACAGGCCGTGCGACAGGTACTGGCGCTTGAGCTCCTGCTCGGCGCGGTCCACCGAAGCCTTGTCGAAGATCTTGGTTTCGCCGACGCCGATTTCCTTCAGCGCCTTGACCAGCATGTCCTTCTCGAATTCCTTGGTACCGGTGAAGTCGACGGTGTTGATGGCGGGACGCTCTTCGACCAGCACCACGAGCACGCCGTTTTCCTCTTCCAGGCGCACGTCCTTGAAGAAGCCGGTCGCGTACAGGGCCTTGATCGCGGCGGTGCCCTTGTCGTCGTCGAAGGTCTCGCCGACGCGCACCGGCAGGTAGCTGAACACGGTGCCTGCTTCGGTACGCTGGATGCCTTCGACCCGGATGTCCTTCACGACGAAGGGGTTGACGGCCAGGGCCTGGCCGGCGCACAGGGCCAGCACGGCGGCCCCGATCAAACGTTGGGCGAAAGGCAAGGCAGGTCGATCAGGATGTAATTTCATTGGCAAAATCTAAGGGTAGTCAATGGACAAGGTACATGTTCTGCGCCCGCGCTTATGCCGCTTCGAAGCCGGGAACCCATGGTCGAAGTCCCTTTTTCAAAGCAGCCGCACCAGGTCGTTGAAGACGGCAAGCGCCATCAGCATGAACAGCAGGCCCGCCCCGGCCCGCTGCGCCATCTCGGCGAAGCGTTCGGACAAGGGGCGTCCAGTCAAAACTTCCAGCGAATAATACAGCAAATGGCCACCATCCAGAATGGGAATTGGTAACAGATTCATTACGCCCAGACTGATACTGATGAATGCAATGAACTCCAGGAATGGCTCGGCGCCCGAGCGTGCGGTCTGTCCGGCGACGTCGGCGATGGTGATCGGGCCTGTTACATTTTTCAGCGAGACTTCGCCGACGATCATCTTGCCGATCATCTTGACCGTCATCGATGCGGTCTCCCAGGTGCGCTGGGCGCCGCGCTGCAGCGCTTCGAGCGGCCCGGCCTGCACGGTGACCATTTCGACCGGCATCGCCAACAGAAGCTTGGCCATGCCCTCGCCGCTCCTGGCATCGCGCTCCGGCGTCAGAGGCAGGCGCAGCGGCTGGCCGCCGCGCTCGACGTCGAGCTGCAGGATGCGGCCGGGCGCGGCGCCGACGGCGGCCTTGAAATCGGCGAAATCGGCGAGCGACTTGCCATCGACCGCGGCCAGCACGTCGCCCCTGCGCAGCCCGGCCCGCGCCGCCGGACCGTCCGCCAGCACCTGTTCGACCGCAGGACGCGGACGCCACATCTGCATGCCGAGCATGGCCAGCACGTCGCTGTCGACGTCCAGGCGCGCGATGGCGGCCGCCGGCAGCACGGCGCGGTAGCTGCTGCCGTTGGCGCCGCGCAGTTCCAGTTCGGCGGCGCGCTTGTCCATCGCCGCGCGGATGATGGCCCAGCGCAGTTCGGTCCAGGCGACGATGGCCCGCCCATCGACCGCGCTGACGGCATCGCCGCCGCGGATGCCGGCCTGGTACACCACCGTGTCCGGCGCCATCGCGCGCAGGCGCGTGCCCGGTTCGTCCTTGCCATGCATATACAGGGCGGCGATGACGACGATCGCCAGCAGGAAGTTGGCGACCGGACCGGCGGCCACGATGGCGATGCGCTTCCAGACATTCTGGCCGGTGAACTCGCGTGCGCGGTCGGCGTCCGGAATCGGGCCGGTCGCCGGGTCGCGCGCATCGAGCATCTTGACGTAGCCGCCGATCGGCAGCGCCGACACCGCCCATTCGGTCTGGTCCGGCCCAAAGCGGCGCGACCACACCACGCGGCCCATGCCGATCGAAAAACGCAGCACCTTGACGCCGCACAGGCGCGCCACCGCGTAGTGGCCCAGTTCATGGAAGATGACCAGGGGGCCGAGCGCCAGCAGGAAAGCCAGTACGGTCTGGATCAAGTTCATTGCCCTACTCCTGAAAAATGGTTCAGCGGCCGCGCACAATGCGTTCGGCCGCGCCGCGGGCTTGCGCATCCTGGGCCATCACGGCCTCGATGCTGGACGCGGCGCCATGCGGGTTCTCGTCCATGACCTGACGCACCACGCGGTCGATGTCGCGGAAGCCGATGCGGCGGTCAAGGAATGCCTGGACCGCGACTTCGTTCGCCGCGTTCAACAGCGCCGGTGCGGTGCCGCCAGCCCGCAAGGCATCGAAGGCCAGCGCCAGGCAGGGGAAGCGTGCGAAATCCGGCTTGTGGAATTGCAGCGCGCTCAAGGCCGTGAGGTCTAGCGCGGGCACGCCGGACGCGATCCGCTCCGGATAAGCCAGCGCATGCGCGATCGGGGTGCGCATGTCGGGGTTGCCGAGCTGGGCCAGCACCGAGCCGTCGACGTAGGACACCATCGAGTGGATCACGCTCTGCGGATGGATCACCACTTCGATGCGCTCGGCCGGCGCGCCGAACAGCCAGTGGGCCTCGATCACTTCCAGGCCCTTGTTCATCATGGTGGCCGAATCGACCGAGATCTTGCGGCCCATCGACCAGTTCGGGTGCTTGCAGGCTTCTTCCGGCGTCACCTGCTCCAGGGTCCCGACCGCGCGCTGCAGGAAGGGGCCGCCGGATGCGGTCAGCAGGATCTTGGCCACGCCGGCCGCGTCCGGATCGCGCGCGTAGTGGGCCGGCAGCGACTGGAAGATCGCGTTGTGCTCGCTGTCGATCGGCAGCAGGGTTGCCTTGTGCTTGCGCACGGCGTCCATGAACAGCTGGCCGGACATCACCAGCGCTTCTTTATTAGCGAGCAGCACTTTCTTGCCAGCACGGGCCGCGGCCAGGGTCGGGGCCAGGCCGGCGGCGCCGACGATGGCCGCCATCACGGTATCGGTCTCCGGGCTGGCGGCGATGTCGCACAGCGCCTGTTCGCCGTGACCGACCTCGATGTCCAGGCCGACGAGCAGCTCGCGCAGGCGCGCTGCGGCCTCGGCCGAGCCGACCACCGCGCGCTGCGGGCGGTATAAGCGGCACTGGGCCGCCAGTTCGTCCACGCGGCTGTGCGCGCTGAGCGCATGAATACGGTATTGGGCGGGATGACGCGCGAGCACGTCCAGGGTCGATGCGCCGATCGAACCGGTGGCGCCCAGGATGGTAATGCTTTGCATGGTGACTTCCATTTGAGGTCGCTTCACATGGACATGGCAGCTGCGCCGCCATGTCCATGGTAGTTAAACCAATTCTAGTTCGACCAATTCTGGTTCGACCAATTCCAAGGGCCGATTACAGCCTGGAGCCGATCAGGGCTGCCAGTGGCAGGACGGGGATCAGCGCATCGATCCGGTCGAGCACGCCGCCGTGGCCAGGCAGCAAATTGCTGCTGTCCTTCATGCCGGCGCGGCGCTTGAGCTGGGACTCGAACAGATCGCCGACCACGCTGGCGGCCGCCATCAGGATCAGGATCGCGATCAGGGCCGGCCAGCCGAAGCCATGCTGCACGCGCACGGCGAAGGTATTGGCCAGCGCCGGGCCGCCGTAGAGCACGGTCAGCGAAGCGATGACGAGCACGGCGATGCCGCCGCCGATCGCGCCTTCCCAGGATTTCCCAGGCGAGATCGACGGCGCCAGCTTGCGCTTGCCGAAGGCCTTGCCGGCGAAATAGGCGCCAATGTCGGCAATCCAGACGATGGCCATCACCGACAACAAGTACAGGGGCGAGAACGAGAACAGGACCACGATGGAAGCGAAGCAGCCGACCACGGCGAAGCCGTAGACCAGGCTGAGCAGGGTATTCGAGGGCGTGCCCAGGGCCGGCAAACCGGTCTTCAAGGACGGCGCGAAGCGGGCGATCCACAACGCCAGGCTGAGTGCGGCCCAGAACGAGGGATTCAGGCGTTCGCTGAACACGGCGGCGCCAAAGGCCGCGGTCCAGATCAGGGCGATGATGTGGCCGTTCTGGGTGCCCGGGTTGAACAGGCGGAAACACTCCCAGATGGCGGCGCCGAAGAAGGCCGTCGCCACCAGCGCAAAGGCCGTGAAATTGTTGAAATAGAGGACAGGCAGCAGGACTGCCAGCAGGACGAGGGCGGTGACGACGCGGGTTTTCAGCATCAGGTTTTCTTGGCGTTGTTGGAGACCTGTTCGCCGGTGCGGCCGAAGCGGCGTTCGCGGCTCTGGTAGGACGCGATCGCGGTGTCCAGCGACGCGGGCGAGAAATCGGGCCAGAAGGTATCGGTGAAATACAGCTCCGAATAGGCCAGCTGCCACAGCAGGAAGTTGGAGATGCGCTCTTCGCCGCCGGTGCGGATGAACAGGTCCGGCTCGGGCGCGTAAGCCATGGCCAGGTGCGGGGCAAGCATCTCTTCGGCGAAGTCGGTAATGCCTGGATTCGCGGCGATCATCTTGCTGGTGGCCTGCATGATGTCCCAGCGGCCGCCGTAGTTGGCGCAGATGCTGACGGTCAGGCGGGTATTGCCGGCGGTGCGGCGCTCGGCGTTGGCGATCATGTCCTGCAGCTTCGCATCGAAGCGCGACAGATCGCCGACCACCTTCAGGCGGATGTTATTGGCGTGCATCTTCGAGACTTCGCGCTCGAGCGCACTGACGAACAGGCCCATCAGGTAGGAGACTTCGTCGGCGGGACGGCGCCAGTTTTCCGAGGAAAATGCGAACAGCGTCAGGTATTCGACGCCACGTTCCACGCAGGTCTCGACGATCTTGCGGACGGCATCGACACCCTTGACGTGCCCGGCAACGCGCGGCAGCAAGCGTTTCGTTGCCCAGCGACCATTGCCATCCATGATGATGGCGATATGGCGCGGCACCGCCGGCGCGTCGGGTACTGCGGTGGTCGAACTTTTGAAAATCATAAATCAGGCCGGAACGGCGTTTAAACAATGTGAGCGAGCCACTAAGAAGTGAGCCACAACTGCGCGAGCCCAAATAGGGAACGGACCGATCAGGCTGGCCTGGCCGGTCCGCCTCGCGAACGAGAAGGGGACGCCGAAGCGCCCTCCCCCGCCATCTTACACCGTCAGGATCTCTTTTTCCTTATCGACAACCATCTTGTCGATGTCGGCGATCGACTTGTCGGTCAGCTTCTGGACTTCCTCCGAGGCGCGGCGCTCGTCGTCTTCCGAGATCGCCTTGTCCTTGACCAGCTTCTTCAACTGTTCGTTGGCATCGCGGCGGACGTTACGCACGGCAATCTTGCCATCTTCCGCTTCCGACTTGACCAGCTTGACCATTTCCTTGCGGCGCTCTTCGGTCAGGGCCGGGGTCGGCACGCGGACCAGGTCGCCGAAGGTCGACGGGTTCAGGCCCAGGTCGGCATCGCGGATCGCCTTTTCGATGACGTTCAGCATCTTCTTCTCGTAAGGCGTCACACCGATGGTGCGGGCATCGATCAGGGTCAGGTTGGCCACCATCGGCAGCGCGGTCGGCGAGCCGTAGTAATCGACCATCACGTGGTCGAGGATGCCGGTGTGGGCGCGGCCGGTACGGACCTTTGCCAGGTCGCCCTTCAGGGTCTCGATGGACTTGGCCATCTTGTCCTGGGCGGTCTTTTTGACGTCAGCGACGGTCATGCTGCTCTCCTGTGTTCTGTCTTGTTAATGCTAAAACGGATGAAAATCAAACGTGTACCAGTGTACCCTCGTCTTCGCCCATGATCACGCGCTTGAGCGCGCCGGGCTTGACGATCGAAAACACCTTGATCGGCAGCTTCTGGTCGCGGCACAGGGCGAACGCGGTGGCGTCCATCACCTGCAGGTGCTGCGAGATCGCTTCGTCGAAGGAAATCGACTCGTAACGGGTCGCGTCCGGATCCTTCTTCGGGTCGGCGCTGTACACGCCGTCGACCTTGGTGGCCTTCAGCACGATCTCGGCCGAGATCTCGGAGCCGCGCAGCGCGGCGGCAGTGTCGGTGGTGAAGAACGGGTTGCCGGTGCCGGCCGCGAACACCACGACCTTGCCTTCTTCCAGGTACTGCAGGGCTTTCGGACGCACGTAAGGCTCGACCACCTGCTCGATGCCGATCGCCGACATCACCCGCGCGGTGATGCCCTGCTGGCGCATGGCGTCGGCCAGGGCCAGTGCATTCATGACCGTGGCCAGCATGCCCATGTAGTCGGCGGTCGCGCGGTCCATGCCCTGCGCGCCCGGCGCCACGCCGCGGAAGATATTGCCGCCGCCAATGACCACCGCCAGCTCCACACCCAGTTTCTGTACCTCGGCCATGTCGGCAACCATGCGTTCGATGGTGGCGCGGTTGATGCCGAACTGGTCATCGCCCATCAGCGCTTCGCCAGACAGTTTGAGGAGGACTCGTTGGTAGGCTGGTTTTGTCATGAATGGGGCTCCTAGAGAAAGATGTTTCGAATTCGGTACGGCGGGCCCGGACCCGGTCCGGGCGGTACAGCATGGATGCCGGGCACCCATGTTACAAAAACGGGCCTTGCGGCCCGTCTTGTCTTACTTTTTATTACTGTTTTACCGAAGCCATCTGGGCTGCGACTTCAGCTGCGAAGTCGTCGACCTTCTTCTCGATGCCTTCGCCGACCACGTACATGGTGAACGACTTGATCGAGGCGTTGGCGGCCTTCAGCATCGCTTCGACGCTCTGCTTGTCGTTCTTCACGAACGCCTGGTTCAGCAGCGACACCTCTTTCAGGTACTTCTGCACCGAACCGTCGATACGCTTGGCGACGATCTCGGCCGATTGCGGCTGCTTGCCTTCGGCAGTTGCCTTGTCAGCATCTTCCTGGGCTTTCAGCTGAGCAACCGAACGCTCTTTCTCGATCAGCTCGGCCGGCACTTGCTCGGACGACAGCGACACCGGCTTCATCGCGGCGATGTGCATGGCGACGTCCTTACCGACTTGCTCGTCGGCGCCTTCGTAGTCGACGATGACGCCGATACGGGTGCCATGCAGGTAGGAAGCCAGCTTGCCGGTGGTTTCGAAGCGCTGGAAGCGGCGCACGGTCATATTCTCGCCGATTTTACCGATCAGTGCCGTACGCACATCGTCGAAGGTCTTGCCGTCGACCGGCAGTGCGGCCAGGGCGGCGACGTCGGCCGGGTTGTTTTCGGCGACCAGCTTGGCAGCCAGGTTGCAGAGGGCCAGGAAGTCGTCGTTCTTGGCGACGAAGTCGGTTTCGCTGTTCACTTCGACCAGCGCGCCGATGTTGCCGGACACGAAGCTTGCCACGACGCCTTCGGCGGTCACGCGGGCAGCGGCTTTCGATGCCTTGCCGCCCAGCTTGACGCGCAGGATCTCTTCGGCACGTGCCAGATCGCCTTCGGCTTCGGTCAGTGCCTTCTTGCATTCCATCATCGGGGCGTCGGTCTTGGCGCGCAGTTCGCCAACCATCGCTGCAGTAATCGCTGCCATGTTGTTTCTCCTAATATTGACGTTCTTGGATAC
>Ga0265780_10010179_pt1 | contig 11234 bp, 3 predicted proteins | sample P1T30metagenome_FD_192432 | JGI IMG/M metagenome (GOLD analysis project Ga0265780, IMG submission 192432) | Plant litter microbial communities from East Loma Ridge, Irvine, California - P1 T30 | ecosystem: Environmental > Terrestrial > Plant litter > Unclassified | place: USA: California... | reverse complement strand
TTATAGAAAACCATTTACTAATGATGAAGTATGCAGGTGTAGATGGTATACTGATTGACTGGTACGGTTCTTTTAACCTTAATGACTACAGGATAAACAAAGAAAATACCGAACAGCTTATTGAAATGCTGGATGATGCAGGGTTGGAATATGCTATAGTGTATGAAGACCGTTTTTTGCCGAATATAGTAAATGCAGGGCTGTCGCCAACTGTAGTAAGCGCCGCTAAAACAGATTTTAGCTATTTGCAGAACAACTATTTTAACGATGCTAATTACATAAAGGTAAACGGTAAACCGCTATTATTAAATTTTGGACCTATTACACTTACTACCCCGGCAGATTGGACAAACGCTTTTAGCGTACTGGATACTAAACCAACTTTTTTAACACTGTGGTATGAATCAGGCGATGCCGGAGCTAATGCATCGGGAGAATACTCGTGGGTATATCAGGACAACACGCATATTAGTAATTTTTATGCTAACAAGCTTCCTAACCTGCCTGTTGCTATAGGCAGTGCTTATCCTGGTTTTAATGATTATTACCTGCAGGGTGGCGGGGGCGAAGCAATTGGTTGGACTATAGACCACAACAATGGCGCAACGCTTGATGCTACACTGGCTATGGCAAAAAATGCCAACTTAAAATACCTCCAGTTAATTACCTGGAATGACTTTGGCGAAGGTACTATGTTTGAGCCAACCGTAGAGTTTGGGTATTCGTATATAGAGAAAGTAAAAGCTTTTGCAGGTGTACAAAATGCAGGTGTTTCGTTTACCGAAATCAGCAAACTGTATAACTTAAGAAAACAATATAAAGGTAACAAAGCCATACAGACCAAACTGGACAAAGCTTTTGAATATTTTGCGGCCATGCAGCATGAAAAAGCAGTACAGTTACTTAATGAAATTAAATAAGTAGAATAAACGTAATTACATAATGAAAAACAAAATGTTTAAGCACTGCCTGGCGGCATTTGTACTCGTGTCGCTTTCGTGCAGCGCCCAAAAGAGCTACAAAGTATCATCTCCTTCAAAAAGTAATGAACTGGTTTTTGACCTGACTAAAACCGGACAGCCACAATACCGCTTTTCGGCAAAAGGAAAATCGGTTATTGAACCGTCACTGATGGGTTTTGAATTTGATGGACTTGCCAAAATGACCGATGGCTTTACCGTAGTGAATACCGAGAACAAATTGGTGAACAATACATGGGAACAGCCGTGGGGTGAATTTAAAAATGTAAAAGACAACCATAACGAGCTTATAGTTCACCTTAAGGAAGAAAAAGGCGAGCAAAGACTGGTAGATATAATCTTCAGGGTTTTTGATGACGGTTTGGGCTTTAGGTATCATTTTCCAAAACAGGGTAAGCTGGGTAAAGTGAAAATAGCTAACGAGGTTACGCAGTTTACATTTGCCGATGATAACAATGTTTGGTGGGCACCTGTACACCGCGAGAATAGCTATTATGAAAGCTATTACAGGAAAACGGCAATGAGCAAAACCGATACTATTAATACACCTGCAACCTTCGAGATGAAGAACAAGCTGTATGTGGCCATTCATGAGGCAGATCTTACTGATTTTGCTTCTATGACGCTGCTTAAAACAAAAGGGAACCAATATAAGGCTGAATTGGTGCCTTGGGCAGATGGGGTTAAGGTATATGCCGAAACACCTTTTAATACACCATGGAGAACCATTATGGTAGGAGCAAACCCTGGTGAAATTGCAGTTTCTACGCTTACGTTGAATTTAAATGAGCCATCTAAAATTAAAGATACTTCATGGATACAGCCTTCTAAATACATTGGTATATGGTGGGGTATGCACCTTGAAAAATATACCTGGGGGCAAGGAGCGAAACATGGTGCTACCACGAAAATCACTAAAGAATACATAGATTTTGCCGCTAAAAATAAGTTTGATGGTGTGCTTGTTGAAGGATGGAATGTAGGTTGGGATGGCGACTGGACTGCCGATGGCAATGTTTTTAGCTTTACTAAGCCGTATCCTGATTTTGATATAGAAGAGATAACTAAATATGCAGCCGGCAAAAATGTTCGTCTTGTAGGTCACCATGAAACGGCAGGTGCTACAAAAAATTATGAAAGCCAGCTTGAAGATGCTTTTAAATTATACAATAAGCTGGGTGTAAACACCGTAAAAACGGGGTATGTAAACAAATATCTTGATAAAAAAGAGTGGCATGACAGCCAGTATGGAGTTCGCCATTACAGGAAAGTTATAGAAACGGCTGCCAAATACAAAATTATGATTGACAATCATGAGCCTGTAAAAGGTACCGGTTTACAACGTACTTATCCTAACCTTATGGCGCAGGAAGGCGCCAGGGGGCAGGAATATGATGCATGGTCTAACGATGGGGGTAATACGCCTGAACACACTACAATTATGCCTTTTACAAGGATGCTTGCAGGACCGTTTGATTTTACTCCGGGTACTTTTGATTTTAGTTATAAAACGCCGCAAGGTGCTAAAGTACAGACTACACTGGCAAAACAACTGGCATTGTATGTTGTGATTTTCAGTCCTCTGCAAATGGCATCTGATTTACCGGAGAACTATGAAGGCAAACCTGAACTTAAGTTTGTAAAAGAAGTGCCATGCACATGGTCTGAAACTAAAATGCTTGATTCTAAAATTGGCGAATATGTTACTGTAGCCCGTAAAGACTGGAATGGAAACGACTGGTACCTTGGTGCTATAACCAACAGCGATGCGCGTAAAATTAATGTGCCGCTAAGCTTTTTAGAGCCGGGTAAAAAATATAAGGCTGAAATCTATGCTGATGGAGCAGGAGCTAACTATAAAACGAATCCGTATCCTGTAACGATATCTTCTAAAGAAGTAAACAGTAAAACTGTTTTAGCAGTTGATATGGCTGCCGGTGGAGGTACAGCGGTGCGATTTACTATAATAGGCAACTAAAATATTTTGGGGACAAATTGACTTTTTATAATTGTTTATTTTGTGCGGCGGGGCTTTTAAAGTCCCGCTATTTTTTTGCTTTAATTTATTATTTTTAACTTTTTGTGATGTAAGTAACAAGTTGGCTGCATAATGTTAATTTATAATAGACTTTTAAAATTGAAATCTAGCTATATTTGTGTTTTAGATATAGCTTAGCCATACCTTTTACGAGCTATATCGCAATAAATAAAACAATAATGAAACCTGTTAGTGCAATATTTTCGGGAATGAGATCTGCAGTTGTTATGCTTATGATAAGTGGTGCGCTTTATTCTCAGGAAAATACTGAGCAGGATCTACTTCAGATAAAGGCTAATGAGCTGGTTTTTTCTAACCCTGATGAAAGCATTAAAATTGCAAATCATTTACTTAAAAAACCGCAGTCTGAAGAGAATATAGCTGTTTTAAATCTTTTACTTACAAGAGGATATATTACTAAAGGCGATTATAATAAATCGCTGGATTATCTTTTTGAAGCCGGACGAAAAGCCAAAGACAGGAATGACTCCTTAACAACCGAAGTGCTGTTTGTAAAAGCTGAAGTGTCGCGTAAGCTTCATTTGTTTAAGCAGGCAAAAGATTATCTTAATGATGTAAATGCTCTTGTCAGTAATAGTAAACCAGCTATTGCTGAGACTGCCCACATTCGCCTAGACATAGAGAATGCGCTAATTGAACTTGACAGTCAAAACTATAAGAAAGCACTACAGCTTTTACAGGCCATAAAAACAGATGACGTTACAGTTAAGAAAACTATTGAATATGCTATAGCAACGGCCTTGTTTGGAGTAGGGGATGCTAAATTTGCCGATTATGAATTTAATAAGGCTTTAAAACTTTATCAGTCGTTAAATAAACCAAACATTGTTTTTGAAACCAGGGTTAAAATTGGGTTATCTAAGGTTTATTTAAAAGAAGGCCGCAACCAGGCGGCAATAGATCTTCTTTTGCCTCTGCTTGATAGGGTTATAGTTTTAAATCACATTCCGTTACAGGAAGAGATATATTATCAGCTTGCTGCAAACTACTTGTCTATTGGCAATAAAACAGAATATCAAAAATACTATACTACTTTCCTTAGTCTTAACGATAAGGCAATGAATCTTGATAACGAAGCGGTCAATTCACTTTTTAATCTTGTGGGCGAAGAGCAGGAATCAGGTTATGAATCCTACTTAACAACTCTAAAAATTTATACCTACAGTGCTTTGGCTGTATTAGTAGTAATAATAATTGCAGGTGTTTCGCTATACAGCATAAATAAGAGCAGGAGAAGGCGTTTAAAAGAGATTATAGGCTATCTGGAGGTAACCAATAACCTGCTGGTAAAATCATACACTACAGATAAAAAGGAACCGGTAAAAAAAATAACGATATCTACAGAAACAGAGCAGGTTATATTAGCTAAACTCAGAAAATTTGAGGCTTCGACAAAATACACCAATAAAGATATGACACTGGCAACATTGTCTGCTCAGTTAGATGTTAATACCAAATACCTTTCAGAGATTATCAATAAGCATTACAATGATAATTTTAATACCTACATAAACAGGCTGCGTATAAATTACATCATTGAAAAACTTAAGAACGAACCCGAATACCTTAATTACAAAATAAGTTACCTGGCAGATGAAAGCGGATTTTCGTCTCATAGTAGCTTTGCAACAGTGTTTAAAACGATTACAGGCATAGCACCAACGGTATTTATTGATTTGATTGGTAAAGAAGTAAACCAGAAAAAAGCATAGTATGGCTAAGACGTTTATTTTGAGGACAATTTGTTTACTGGGTATTTTTATGCCCGGCATTCAGGCTTTTGCCCAGAGCAATCCTAAAGTAGATAGCCTGCTTAAAAACGCCAAACTGGATATCTACGAAAAGCCGGACAGGGTTATCAGAATTGGTGATTCTGTAGTTAACAGCCCAAAAAGCAGTATTGAGGATAAAGTTGCCGGGATGATGCTGGTATCTGATGCCTACTCGTCTAAAAGGGATTATCAAAAATCGCTTAAATACTTTTTATCGGCAAACGAACTTTCAAAAAAATCGGATGATATAGCACTCCAGATAAAGATATTAACCAAAACGGGTGTTAAGTACCAGCAGATGCAGGTATACGATAAGGCAATACACTTTCTGGATGAATCTGACAGGCTTATTGCTGCAAATCCGTTGTTAGACCCCAGTAACTTTACTAAGGCTACAAATTATGTAGTAAAAGGCTTTATCTATAAAGATCAGCTTAACTGCGATATAGCAATAGGTTATTTTGATAAGGGAATTGCAGAATTTAAGAAGGCAAATACAACCATAAATCAGCCTAATTTAAGTATTGCCTATTACAATAAGGGCAACTGTTATGTTTTATTAAAAGATTTTGAAGCAGCAAAACACAGTTTTAGCGAGGCGATAAGCTATGCCGAAAAGATAAATGCAAACAGCCTTAAGGCCTTTGCACAAAAGGGACTTGCAGAAGTGTATTATAACGAAAAACAATATGATAAAGCAATAGGCATATTGCAGGATGCTGTAAATATTTCAAAAAACGTAGGCGACCTTGTACTTAACAGGGGTTTATATATTTCGTTAGCCAATAACTACCTTGCAGTAAATAACTGGGAGGGTTACCAAAAATATAATAAGCTGTTTTTAGAAAATCAATCTATAATAAAAGAGTCGGAGAGAAGAACAATCAGCGATTCCATAGATGAGACTACAATGATTAATAATCAAAAAATAGCGTTGGCACAAAAACAATATTTTTCTGTAATAGCTATCCTTTCGCTATTTATTCTGGCATCACTTTTAGTACTGTACCGATACCAGATGCGAAGCAGAAAATCCCTGGAAATGTTAAATTCAGAGGTGACTACTATTAAAACCAGCCTTAAGAAACAATAAATTAACGTTGATCTTGTTTTAGGGTTAACTGATTGTTTTATAGTGTTTTTACAGTCTTTTTAGGGTTTTAAAATTACCGAATTAGCAAAGGTTACTATTAGTATTATAAGTATTTTATGTTAAGATTTGTCTTTACTTAAACTATTGACTATTAATTGAACCTGTTAAACTATGAAACAAAAACTATTAGAAAGGCCACCCGGTCTTAAATCGGGTACTTATCGTTCTGTTGGTTTGAAAAAATTTATGGGCAGATTATCGCTCGTATTGCTTTTCGGACTTATGTCGGTAAAAGGGTTTGCACAATTGCCAACCCAGGATTTTGAAAGTGGAATTCCGGCAACATGGACAAAACCACTACCTGTTGGTGGTACATCTGCATGGACTACATCTACGGATGGATACATGAGCTCAGGAGCAGCCTTCATAGATCCTACTACAGAAAATATCGGGACTAATGCTACCGCCAGATATTATCTGGTTACTCCATCAATAACAGTTCCTGCTAATGGGCAGTTGCGTTTCTTTACAAAGCAGTCTAGCCTTATTGATCATGGAAATGTTTATGAGATAAGATTATCTACAGCAGATCCTTCTAACCCAAATGGTTTTACAACACTTCTTACCTCATGGACAGAACCGCAGCTTAACACAAGTAACCCTCTTGTATACGAAGAGAAAGTTGTTAATATGCCGGCTAATATTGCTCCGGGTATAAATATTTATGTGGCTTTTGTATTAGTGAACAATCAGCCGGGTGCTACACCGGATGCTGATACATGGTTTATTGATAATGTAAGTTTACAGACAGCGCAGCCATGCGACAATGTATTGCCTGCCAATTTTACGGTAACTGGTGCTACACCAACTACGGCGAATTTTTCATGGACTCATCCTACTGCAACCCAGTTCCAGATACAGGTATTGCCAATAGGGGAGCCGGTAGGCACAACAGGTACTGCAACAGGAAACACTTATGCAGCAAATACTCTTACTCCGGGTACATCGTACCAGGTTTATATAAAAGCTTTATGTTCACAATCATCCAGTGGCTGGGCGGGGCCGTTTGGGTTTACAACACCAAACCAGGGAACTTCCTGTGATACACCAATTGTTATTCCGGTAACCGGTACACCTTTTGTGTATTCTTCAAACCTGGATTTATTCCAGAATCCGGCAGTAACATATACTACGCAGGGCAGTAACTGTCTGCCATCTACTATTACCGATAATTACCTTAACGGTGATAAGGCTTTCTTTTCGTACACACCAACTCAAAATGGTGTAATAAACATTAAACAACTTACTCTTCCTTATTCACAGGGGTCAGGATGTTTTGGAAATGCTATTACCGGTGTTTTTGTTTATGAAGGATGTGCATCTGTAGGGGTTAATTGTTTAGGAGGTTTAAATACTTCATCCCCTGATATACCTAAATATATTTCAAATTTAAGTGTACAGGCAGGTCATACGTACATTATTGTAATATCTTCTCTTTTTGATTCTGGTACAAGCATATGTTTTAATTTTGAATTAAGCTTTTCTGTTTGTCCTTCGCCTGATACTATTACGTATAAAAATTTATTACAGAACAGTGTAACTTTTAGCTGGAATAATCCATTAGGACTTGCAAATTCATGGCAGTATGCTGTAGTACCTTCAGGTTCTGCAGTTCCTACTGCAGGGATTGCAACGAGTACAAATACTGATATTTTAATAAACACAGGATTAACACCAGGCACAGCATACGATTTTTATGTACGATCTGTATGCGGAGGCACACCGGGAGGCTGGAGTATCGCGTCTAAATTTACCACACAGTGTACGGTTTTTAACACGCCATACATAGAATTGTTTGATGGTGCAACAGCATCTACTCCAACAGCATGCTGGACACCGATAGATATAAATGGTGATGATGAGAAGTGGAGAAATTCATATGAGAATTTTATGTTGTCTACGGGTGATGCCATGACAAATAATAACGATATGATCGTTTCTCCAATGATAAATCTTGGAACTACGCCAAAAAGATTAAGGTTTAAATACCAAACGTCCAGTGGTGTAAGCCGTTTTTCTGTTGTATTATCTACAACAGGTATTGGGGCTACAAACTTTACAACAGTAATAATGCCAACTATCAGTCAGGATACTGACTATGAGGTTGTAGAAAAAATAGTTAATATACCTACTACCATTACAGGTAATGTAAATATAGCATGGTATGTAGATCCGGGAGCAGACGAAACAGCTTACAGTTTAATTCTTGACGATATTGTTGTTGAAGATAAACCTGCATGTCCTGATCCTGTTGCTCTTTCTGCCGATGCTATTACAACAGCTACAGCTAACCTTTTCTGGGAAGCAGGCGATGTAGAAGGGCAGTGGCAGGTTGTTGTTCAGCCGAAAGATACAGGTGCCCCTACAGGTACAGGCGTACTTATTAGCACTAACTCTTATGCGGCGGGTGGCCTTACACATGCAACACAATACGAATATTATGTAAGGGCATATTGCTCGTCTACACAGCAAAGTAACTGGGTAGGGCCATTTTATTTTACAACCCTGTGCAGCGTATTTGAGACACATTTCTATGAAAGCTTTAATGATAACGACCCGGGTACACACAAATCGTGTTGGACTACTAACGATGTGAATGAAGATGGTACTGCATGGCAGATAGCAGCTACACAGGCATCAATTCAGGGTAACAGGTTTTGGGGTACACCGGAGTATAACGACTGGTTAATATCGCCCGCCATTAATGTAGTGGGAACAAAAGCTGTAAAATTCAAATATAAATCGGCATTCTCAATTTTTTACCCTAACCCAAGGTTTGGTGTTGAAGTTTTAATGTCTACTACAGATACTAATCCGGAAAGCTTTAGTGTGGTAATGCCATTAATGAATTTTACCAATATAGAATATATTGAAAAATCTGTTTATATAACAGCTAATGGTCCTGTTTATATTGCTTTTAGAGTACCACCTACATTCTCTACAGCAGAAGGTACATCAGTATTAAATATAGACGATGTTAGAATTGAAGAGGCACCGGCTTGTCCTAACCCTTCAGAACTGACAGCTTTTAATATTACAAAAGACAGTGCAAAACTTTCATGGGCAAAAGGATATCTTGAAAGCCAGTGGGAAGTTAAGGTACAGCCTGCAGGAACAGGTGTTCCTGCAACGGCAGGTATATCTACAAATAATAATACAACTTATGCAGCTGCATCGTTATTGCCAAATACTACATACGAATATTATGTAAGAGCAAGTTGTAGTGCATCAGAAAAGAGTGATTGGATAGGGCCGTTTGTATTTACTACACTTTGCGAAGCATTCACTACGCCGTTTACAGAAACGTTTAATACAGATTCTGCTTCAGAAGCGTGCTGGAGAACACTTAACGGCAACTCTGATTCTTATGCATGGAATACCAATCTAACAATTGATACGTATGAAGGAAACCAGACTGCCGGTATGTTTACCGGTGCAAATGGTGCTAATGATGATTGGTTAATTTCTCCAACCATTACAGTTACAGCCGGTCAGCGTTTACGTTATTACTATAGGGTTAACCAATCAGATTTTCATGAAGATCTTGATGTAAGGCTATCTGTCAATGGTATAGATCCTGCTGAATTTACTACATTATTATACACTGTAGATTTTTATGATGACCCGCCACTTAACAATGTACAGTGGAAAGAGAAAATTATTAATATCCCGGCAGGTATTACAGGTAATATTAATATTGCATGGCATATACCTCAAAAAGAAGCGAATTGGGAAGGATACAGAGGGCAACTGTTACTTATAGACAAAGTGGTTGTAGAAGATATACCTGCTTGTGCTACGCCATCTAACCTTGCAGTAACAGAGATTACAGACACGACAACTAAACTTTCGTGGGATGCTAACGGAACTGAAACAGCTTGGGACGTTTATGTACAGCCTGCTGAACTAGCCGCTCCTTTAGGAGATGGTAATGACCAATACCGTCATTCGGTAACTACTAATCCTTACACTATAGAAGGTTTAATACCTGCTCAAAAATATGAGTACTATGTAAGAGCTGCATGTGGCGATACGAATAGCGAGTGGATAGGCCCGCTTGAATTTACTACTATGTGTAGTTTTGAAAATCTTTGTGACTATACCGTTACTTTAAACAGTGCATTTAATGGCGGTGTAGGTGGAGGAATTAACGTTATGCAAAATGGCGTTTTACTTCAGACAATGGAATTTCCAACAAGTGCATGGAATGAAACACCTGAACCTATAGATTATCCTCTACTGTTATGTACAGGAGTTGAATTCTCATTGTTCTGGGATTCTGTGGGAACAGCGCCAGGTCAGTATCCGGGATCAACTGTAACTGTAAAAGACAGTGAAGGAAACATAGTATGGACAGGAGATTTAGGAGACATAACACCAAGGACTACGATATTTAAAACAGTATCAATATGCGGTGCTATCAGCTGTCCTCAGCCTACCGACTTAACAGTTAGCGGAACTTCTGTTCTTTCATGGACAGCAGGTGGTACAGAAACGCAGTGGGAAGTTGCTGTTCAGCCTGTGGCCAATAATACATTACCACAATCCGGTACAGTTGTAACAACAAATTCATATACACCTCAGGGTTCTGACTTTGCTAACTTACAATCAGGGAGCTATGAATTCTTTGTAAGGGCACTTTGTGGATCAGGAGATACAAGTTTCTGGTCTGGTCCGTACAGGTTTGTACGTAATGACGATGCTTCAAAAGCAATTACAGTACCTGTAAATGCAGGTGATGTTTGCGAGCAGTCTGCTACAATGGCAAGTTTTATGGGTGCTACTGTTTCGGCAGAACCAATGTCATGTACAGGAGCAAATGCAGGAGATGTTTGGTTTGAATTTGTTGCAGCATCAAAAGTACACATTGTTGAACTGGGTAATTTCTCAGCAAAACATCAGTATGAAGCAGGTAACAGTGCAGACGTAACTGAACCAAAAATTACACTTACATTATACAAAGTTGTTGGTACAACTTTACAGGAAATGGCATGTACATACAACAACGTAATTGTTGCTGCTTACAGCACAGAACTTGAAGTTGGTGCTACTTATAAAGTAAGGTTAACCCTAAATGATACAAAACCAAACTTGAGCACATTTGATGTTTGCGTTAAAACACCTCTTGACGCTTGTAAACTGGATATCGTTAACGGTGGTTTTGAAAGCCCACGTGCCGGTGCAGGCGGATTAGGTAATTTCTATTCTCAGAATATAGTTCCCGGATGGAGAAATAACCTGTTAGAAAGTGATGCTCCGTCATTATACGA
>Ga0265780_10010178_pt1 | contig 11234 bp, 9 predicted proteins | sample P1T30metagenome_FD_192432 | JGI IMG/M metagenome (GOLD analysis project Ga0265780, IMG submission 192432) | Plant litter microbial communities from East Loma Ridge, Irvine, California - P1 T30 | ecosystem: Environmental > Terrestrial > Plant litter > Unclassified | place: USA: California... | reverse complement strand
CTACCTTTATCATAGTTGTTTATATTTCGTTTGTTCTTCTTGATGTCGCTGCTCAGGCGTCCAAATTTGTAACTGAAGCTGATGTTGAACGTGCGGTAAATTTGGTAAGAAGTATTTGATTGATAGAAATCGGGTGTATCAGAATAAGAAGTAAATGCAAAACTCTTTTGATAAGGGTTATTTACCACTAAGGTTATAGTGGCGTTCTTATTTAGGAACGATTTACTGCCGCTTATTGATGAATACACATAATCGCTCGAACTCCCCTGTAGTAAAATATACCTGCGGTTATAACCACCCGATGCCCCGAATGACCAGGTATCTGCCGGTTTGTAAGTAATATTAGCAAACGTATTAGTGCGTATGCCCTGGTTGCTGTAAATGCGGCCGTTATAAGGGCCGGTTACCCAAATATAAAACAGTCCGCTATTAAAATTAAGGTTCAATTGGTTGGTGAGGGCATAGTTGCCGCTTACATTCCAACGTAGTATTTTCACTTTACCTATATTATCATAAGTGTTGGTCGAAATGCCATTGGCTACACTCAATACCTGCACAATGCTGTTGCCGGTGTACATATAACTTATTTTGTTGCTTAAAGTGCCTTTGCCGGTTTTGGTGTGAGTTAACTCAGTTAACTGGCTGGTTACCGGGCGCAGGTTAGGGTTACCGGTAGAGATGTACTGCACGTTGGTGCGATCTACAAACGGATTGAGTTGTTGTATGTACGGGCGTTCTAATCTACTGGTATAGCCAAAAGTAAGGCTCTGGTTATTAGGAAGCGTACGCATAGCCGATATTGATGGCACCAGATTAGTGTAATTCATTACCAGGGGGGTGTTGTTAGTAATAAAGTTGGCATCTATACGGGTATGCTCTAAACGGGCTCCTGCTTTGAAAGTATATTGGCTAAGTTTTAGCTGGTAAGAATTATAAAGGCTGTATACATCCTGGTGGTAATTAAAATCGTTTCGCCGGGTTGGGTCATCAGTATAAACACCAGTAAGTAGTTGCTGTCCCGATGCTTCGCTAAAGTTGCGGCGTAAAATGGCCTTGGCACCACCTTCAATGGTTAATTGTTTTAAGGGGTGCACATAATCAAGTTGAAAGGTATGCTCTCTGCTACCGGCATCATTTTGTTGGGTATAATCGGGGTTGTTAAAATTAACCCTATTTACGGCCAATACATTGCTGTTTTGCCCATTCAAATAATAGGAATAACGGTACGATGCTGTGAGCAACTGATCCTTTTTATGCTTAAAGCCCAATTGATAATTAATGCCGGCATCAATACCTTGCCAGTTATTACCGCCGTTGCTTAATAATAAGTAAGACTGCTGATTGGCAGAGTAAAATTGCGTGTTACGGCTGTATTCCTGATCAAATTTTCCATAGCTATAATTAACGTTAGCCGTTAAAAGGTTTAATGTATCAAGCTCGTAACTCATTTCTCCTCCCCCATATAAATAGTTACCACCGTTAGACATGCCAACCTGTTGCTTAAAAAGAGAGGTAACTACATCCGGTTGTTGCGCATCAAAGGTTTGCCTAAAGTTGTCGGCAGTAACATGGGTGGTAGTTTGCCTGCCCAATCCAAAAAAGGCCGATGCGCCAAACTTGCTGCTTTTCACCGTGCCTGTTCCGCTAAGGCTTGGCCCATAAGGATAACTGTAGCGCGTACTTAAAGTACCATTATATCCATCAGCAGTTTTTTTGTAGGTGATGATGTTAATTATACCAGCTAATCCTTCACTGTCATATTTTGAAGGTGGCGTAGTTATTACTTCTATTTTTTGAATAGTATTGGCCGGCATAGAACGCAGTACATCTTTAGGGCTATTGGCCAGCAGGGCCGATGGTTTACCATTAATAAATATGCGGTAACTGGCACTGCCCTGTAATTGAATATTATCATCACCATCAACACTTAGCAAGGGCACGCGCCGTATCATATCCATAGCCGTTAAAGCCTTACTGTCAGGGTCGGCCTGCACATCATAGCTCAGGCGGTCAATTTCCTGTTTTACCAAAGGGCGCGAGGCGCTGATAGCCACTTCTTTTAACTGGTTAGATGATGTAGACAAAGCTATGTTTCCCAAATCTGTCACTGGATGGGCGCCTGTGGCAAACGCAGGTAGGGTAATAGTTTTAGTTTGATACCCCACTGCAATTAATGTTAACTGGTAACCTTTAACAGGTAATTGGCTTAGCTCAAAAGTACCATCGGTTTTGGTTAGGCCGCTTTTAAGTGTTGGCTGAGCTACAGAGTCTTTCAGCAAAAGGGTAATATAGCTTAATGGTTTTTGCGTGGCCGAATCAATAACCAGTCCCTTGATGCTGGCAGGTCCTGTTATAGGTTGCGATAAGGCAAAAAGGGTCATGCACCCGCAAATTGCAGTGAGTATTAGTTTCTTCATGATGGTTGAGGCTAAATTTTAGCTTGTGTAAATGTTAAGCTGCTGCTATACGCAAAACCTAAAGCATATTAACTTATATATCAACAAGACGCAGCAATGCTATCAGCGTTGCATGCAATGCCATTTTTATCGAAGATAGCTACATACGAATGCTCATTATCAAACACATTATTTAAAATGCTGTTGTGTAGTTTTACACTATACGCTAAATTTTACATGCCGTTTCTCAGAAATAAAATAACTACATGCTTTATAGTATTGGCCGCCAGTTGTTTGCCCTTAAAAGGCCAATGCTTTTCAATTTTAGCTCATGAAGCCATTATAGATGCTGAGTGGGATATCACCTTAAAACCACTGCTGCTTAAAAAACATCCTACTGCTACGCTTGACGATTTGATTAAAGCACATGCTTACACTTACGGAGGCAGCCTCGTAGCCGATATGGGTTATATGCCTGGGGGCGATGGCTATTTTACCGATTTGCTCCATTATGTACGCAGTGGCGATTTTATTATTAACCTGCTTAGCGAGGCCAATAGTTTGAACGAGTACGCCTTTGCCTTGGGTGCTTTATCGCATTACATGGCCGATAAATATGGCCACAGCATGGCCACCAACGTTACTGTGCCAGAGCTTTATCCTAAGTTAAAAACAAAGTTTGGCAAAGTGGTAACATACGAAAACGACCATACCTCGCACAGCCGCATGGAATTTGCCTATGATGCCGTGCAGGTTGGTCGCAGCAATTACGCATCGGTAGCGTACCATGATTTTATTGGCTTTAATATTGCCAAGCCTGTGCTGGAAAGGGCGTTTTTCAAAACTTACGCACAACATTTAGAAGTTATCTTTAAAAACTTTGATGCCAGTGTTTCTACCATGCGTTGGGGAGTGAAAAATCTTTTCCCGGCCTTAACTAAAAAAGCATGGAAGGCAAAAAAAGCTGAAATTGTAAAAGCAAACGGCAATGCAACGGTGCGAGGCTTTAAGTACAAAATGAGCCGCCGCATGTATAATAAAGAATTTGTTGGTAAACGCAATAAGCCCGATCTAAAAGCCAGAGCAGCAGCTTTCCTGGTAAAAATTTTGCCAAAGGTGGGACCACTAAGAAACTTAAAGTTTGTTTACCCTGGTGCCGAAGGCGAAAAGCGTTTTACTCATGTTTTTGATACCATCATCCAAAAATATGCTTTAGCCAGTAAGCAATGGGATGCACAGTCGTTACGCCTCGTAGATATTAATTTAGATACAGGTTACCCATTGGCATACGGCAAGTATCACCTGGCCGATGATACGTATTGCAAACTGGTGCTCAATTTACAAATGGAGGGCTTTGCCTGCCTTACACCAGCTTTGCAAGAACACTTGGTAAAATATTTTGAAGGTGCCTTACTGCACGAAACTTATAAAGAACACCCTGAAGAGGAAGCCGGAATGCAACTGGCACTGCAGCAAATGCGCCAGTATAAACCAGTAGAAGACGTAAGTATTATTGTAAATGTTTATAAACAATAAACCCCTTGTTTATGGCAAGGGGTTTATTGTAATTAGTCTTTCTTTTTGGAAGAAGACTTTACACAATTAGGAACTGTTTTACCGCCTTTTTCCTTAGTTCCTTTTTTTTCGTAGCCGCTCCAGCACGAATCTTTTTTTCCTTTGGTGGGCATAATAATAAAGTTTATTGTGAAAAATTAAGGCCGCCTTTTTGAGGCGGCCTTATATAATTTGATTATGCAATTATGCTTGGCTATCGCGTAATGCTTTGATACGGTCATGAGCCTGGTTAATGGCTTCTGCCTGGGTAGATACCGTTTGTATGGCTTCAGAAGCTAATAAGCTTTCTGGAGATAATGCTTCTCTATATGCTTTTTTGATAGCATCTTCGCCGCGTTCGCATTCTTGTAAAACAGCTTTACGGTCATGGCCGCTAAATAATGCCTTTACCTCGATCCAAGCACGGTGAATGGTGCCTGTTGCGCTGTTGCCTGTTTCTGTATTAGCACCGCTACTTGCAACAATAGCTGTTAATTCTTGAGAAAACTGGCGGCTTTGTGCGCTGTATTCTTCAAATATCGATTTCAGGTCTTGATCGCCATCGCCTAAATCTTTTAATGCACGTTCAAAACCTGCACTACGATCATTATTAATTTCAATTAAATCATTCAGCACTTCTGCTGCTTTTGCTATAGTTTCCATAGGATCTTTTTAAGATGTTAATTCATAGGTAAAACTCTTAATAGAAGCTTTGGTTTTAATAATTTATAATTATATAGCAATAGTATATTTAAACTATTATTTCATAAAAATTAATTTATTGCGCTTTTGGTGTTAGCCATTTTTATTTCTTGATCTGGTAATATGAATTATATAAGTTAAATTTGTTAACTAACGACATTTAATTAAAGCATTATGTGGGGAGTTAATAAAGTGGTTTTAGTTGGCCATTTAGGTAAAGATCCTGAAATCAGGCACCTCGCCGATAATGTTTCTGTTGTAAGTTTCCCACTGGCAACCTCAGAGCAAGTAAGCATTGATAATAATAAGGTAGAAGAAACCGAATGGCATAACATTATTATGTGGCGAAGCCTGGCCGATGCCGCTCATAAATTCTTAAAAAAAGGTAAGCTTATCTATTTGGAAGGAAAATTGCGCACACGGTCATTCGAAGATAAGCAAAGAATACCTCGTAGCGTTACCGAAATACTTGCCGAAAGCTTTACCATATTGGGCCGCACCAGCGATTTTGCACCGGCCGAAAACGTTACCTACAAAAGTACCGACTAATTCCCGCCTTTGGATTTTTAAAAAACTACTGTCTTAAACAGGCGTTGTACATAGTACTATATACATGTTAATTCCCCAACATCATGCCCGACGAAAAGATAAAAACCACCGAAGACTCAGCATCAGACGATTTGCAAACTCAATCGCCTATTGACGAACGCGACGAAGTAAAGCAAGCCGAAGAGCGTACACGTAAGCTGCAGGAAAAAGTTAAGTCTACCGGTATTCATCCGGACGATAAGGGTTCAGAAGCTTGATCTACTCTTTTTTTGTACGTGCGCAGTCTTATCTATTATGTTAAAATAGTTAGCTTAGCGCTTCCTGTAAACATAAATTATACCTCATGAAATTAGCTTGTCAGTATGGACTTTTAGGCGCTTTGTGCTTGTTCTTGTGCACGGCCGATGCGCAAACGGTAACATTAGACTACTATTTTAACCACGAAACGCACAAGAATAGCAAAGGTGAAACTGAGCGTTTTCATTACCTGTGGACCGAGAAAGCCAGCCCCGGATTCTCCATTCTGGGCGATGTGTTTAAGAGCCAGGGCTTTGAGCTTAAGTCTTTAGAGGCTGCACCAACAATAGCTAACTTGCAGGGAACCAGCGTATACATTATTGTAGACCCCGATAGCCGTAAAGAAAACCCGTCACCTAACTATATTCAACCTGCAGATGTTAGTCAAATTGCCAATTGGGTAAAACAGGGCGGCGTACTGGTTATGTTTGCTAACGATAGTGCCAATGTGGAACTGCCGCATTTTAACCAATTAGCTGCTGCTTTTGGTATGCACTTTAACGATGACATACAGAACCATGTAATTGATGATGCACATTTTGCCGATGGGGGCGTTACAGTAAAGGGTAACCCGCTGTTTAAAACGGCTAATAAGATATTTATGAAAGACGTGTGCTCCATTAGCATTACCGGCAATGCTAAACCACTATTAAAGAACAGTGCCGGCGCTACCATCATAGCCACCGCCAAACACGGCAAAGGTACCGTAATAGCCATCAGCGACCCTTGGTTATACGACGAATACACTAATGGCCGCCTGCCGGCAGAGTACGAAAACAACAAGGCCGCCCATGACCTGGTAGCTTGGCTTAAACAGCAAATTCCAAAGTCAAAGTAAATTTGGTGTTGTACATCGTGGCTTTTGGCAAGGTTAGCAAGTGCTCATCACGTAAGGTATGCAGCCGAAAACTACTACTTAAAGGGATATATTAGGTTATAAAACCTCACCAAAGTTGTGCTTTTCTTCAAAAATCTTCATATTTCCTCAAAGCTTAAGTGCTCTAGGAACTAGCTGTCATGTTAAAGGTATAGAGCAGCTAAATAATTCTTAGTTGGGTTAAAATACCTAATCTCCTTGCGAGCGATACCATCGCTATCGCTCGCAGGGAGATATTATCTATCATATTATTACAACTTTACCTTTATCCCTCCATTAACCACAAAACCATCCAGCGGTGCATAAATATCACGGAAGGTCGGATTCGTTATACTTCCTGTGTAAATACTGTCGAAACGGGTTTGGCGGGTATCGGTCAGGTTTTCAAAATTGATGAAGAGCGAAAAATGTTTCCACAGGCGTTCGGCCATAAAGCCGGCAGTCCAGTAGGCTTTGCCACGGGTGCCATCGTTGAGTTGCTGGCTGCTGAAATAGTAAGCTTCGGCGCCAAGTTTCCATTGATTTTCTATTTCGTACATCAGCACGTTGTTTAGCCGGTGCCTGCTCACTAAGGGGTAGGGACTAATTACGGAGCCTATGTGTTGGGTAACATCGGCCAGGGTATAGCCAACAAAAAGTTTAAAGTCGGCATAGGTGAGTTTGATGTTAGTTTCCAGTCCTTTGGTGTTCAGGTCGGCGCGGGGCTGCTGGTATTGTAGGTTGCCGTTGACCAGTGCGGTAAGCAAAATAGGGTTATCAATACGGGTATAAAAAAGCAGTTGGTTAATGCTCAGGCTCAGGGCATCGTCAAACAAACCGGTGCGGTAATTTAGGTCAAAATTAGCTCCGTAAGAGCGTTCGGCCGTGGTGCCTTCAACATCAATAGGCAGTACATTACGAAACTGAATACGCTCGGCATCCTCGGTAAAAACATTTGGTGCCTTGTATCCCATACCACCGCCAAGCCGCGCACTCCATTGCGAACTGAATTTGAATAAGCCCGATAAACGCGGCAGCACAAAAAAGCCGTAGCGGTTATGGTAATCGCCCCGAAGGCCAGTTTCAAGTGTAAATTTGGATGTAGCATTCCAGGTATTTTGCACAAAGCCACCAAAGGTATTATGGCTGTAGCTGCGTAAGGGGAAACTGCTGTTGACAGCTTCCTTAAAATGATCGGTGAGTAAGTTCAATCCGGCCACCCAATCGGTTTTGGTGCCGTTATAAGCGTAATTGCCCTCGGTGTAAGTAGAGGTTTGCACCCCCGAAAATTGATAGCCGGGCAGGTTAATGGTGCGGTCGTAATAACTTATGCTGTTCTTAAAAGTAAGCTGTTCTTGTTCATTCAATTGATGGGTAAGCGTAACCTGTGTGCTGTAGCGGCCGGTCTTGTTTTCTTCAAAATAACTGTGCTGTGCATCGCCGTTGCCTTTAATGTAATGCACATCGCCGCCTATGCGGTTTTCTATGGTGCTGTTAATGCCGGCGTTAAGCGTAGTACGCTCGTTAAAATAAATAAACAGCTTGGGGTTAAGGGTAAAGCGGTTATAACGGGGTATGGCGGTTAAGTCAATATGGGCGGGGTCATATGGCGAGCCATGGTTATAGGCGGCGTAAACCGTAGTGCCAATCTTGTTGAACTTTTGCGCATAAAAACCGCTGGCATCCAAACCGGCGGCCGAGGTGCCGTTAAGCAAAAAGTTAAGCTGGCGCTCGTTAGTGGGCGTTTTAGAAACCAGGTTCACCAAACCCGCAATAGCGCCACCGCCGTAAAGAGTAGATGACGATCCCTTAATTACTTCTACCTGTTTCAGATCCAACGGTGCAATTTGCAGTAAGCCCAGCCCGCCCGAAAAGCCCGAATACAAGGGAAAGCCATCGCGGATAATTTGCGTGTACTTACCATCCAGCCCCTGTATGCGTATACTGGAATTACCACTGGTGGCCGATGTTTGCTGGGTCTGTATGCCCGTACTTTCGGCCAGTAACATGCGTATATCACCGGGTTTCATATTGCCTTTCTCGTCCAGCTCCTCACCCGATATAACTTCCACCCGTGTGGGGATATTGTTAATAGTGCGGCTGCTGCGCATGGCTGTAACCACTACGGCTTCCAGTTCTTCTTCATCAGGGGTTAGTAAGATAACCGCCGGCTGTGTTTGTAACATGGGGAAGTTAAGGGTATCGGTACGGGTTTGGTAACCGGCATAATGGTACTCAATTATTTGCCTGCCGTTTGGGATAGGGCTCAGCGTTATTAATCCGGCCGTATCGGCTGCTGCCGCAGTATGGGTGCCACTTACCGTTGCCGTGGCACCTATTAGTGGCTGGTTGTTATTTGCATCTTTAATATACACCCGCAAAGTATTTTGGGCGTAAGCCGTAGCTGTGCATAAAAGTGCCGTAATAAGCACAAAAATGTGTTTCATTTAATGAAAAAGTTAATACGAAGAAAATAGAAATTAATTAACAGGGCGTATTAACTCCACTGTGGCGGCTGCCATATACTCAGGCTTGCTTCCTGGGCAAAGGGCTGCAGGTAAACAGGGAAAGGCGGCAATTTAATAACGGAGTGCGTTGTAGATAAGCAATGAATTACCGGTTTTGCCATAACAAAGCCTATGCACGTTCCGCAGGCAAAAAATGGCGAACAGCCGGCACATTCTTTTGACGTATTGGCAGAACCGGCCTGTTCTGTATTAGTGCGGAATGATGAGGTGCATACTTCATCGGCGCAGCAAGGCCTTACTGTGAGCAGCAATATATACAAGCATCCCAACAGTAAAGTAAGCCTCATGCGGTAAAGCTATAAAAAAGTGACAGTTGCTGCAATTTTTGCATGGTTATTGTTTGGGGTAAAACATATATTTTAGCAAACTAATAAGCGTTGTTAGAGTTAACTAAACAGTGATTTCCAGTATACAACCTTCGGTAAAAACGAAACAATTTTTAAAGTATTGGGTTGATACCATGCAATTTAGTGATACATCAGATGCTTATACAATTTTTAAGAGGACTATAAATTGGATATCTTACATAACGGAGAGCTCTCCTTTTCCAGCAACAACGTTAAACAAGACTTTGAATTGCTGCGCCAGGCGCTAGATGCCAGTATAACAGGCATCATCCTGACTGATAATAAACAACCCGATAATCCTATTATTTACTGTAATGCTGCCTTCGAAAAACTAAGCGGATATACACGTAAAGAGATTATAGGACATAATTGCCGCTTTTTACAACGCGAAGACCGCAACCAAAAAGAAAGACTGATTTTACGTGATGCTATTGAGAATGGTAAGGATTGCGTAGTAGAGATCAGGAACTACCGCAAAAGCGGAGAGCTTTTTTGGAACGAGTTGTATATGTCGCCCATTAAGGACGAACAAGGTAACGTTACCCACTTTGTTGGTGTACAAAATGATATAACCCGACGCAAAAAAGCCGAACTTGAATTGCTGCACCATCAGCAAATTATGGAGCAGAAGATAGAGGAACGTACCCGTGTTATTAGAGAAAGCGAGGAATACCTGGCCAGTATCTATCAAACCGTGCGCGAAAGTCTTATTGTGCTCGATCCGCATTTTGGGGTACTTAGTGTGAATGACCATTTCTTGAAAACGTTCAAAGTTTCTATTGGCGAAACTGAAGGCAAAAAACTATATGAGTTAGGCAACGGGCAATGGGACATTCCGCAGCTTAAACAACTGCTGGAAGATGTATTGCCCACCAACAACCCGGTAGAGAACTTTGAGGTGGAACACGATTTTCCGCACATTGGTAAAAAGCTGATGCTGCTGAACGCACACCGCATTGAGTTGGAAGGGAAATATAAAGACCGCATACTCATAGCCATTGAAGATATTACCGAGCGCCGCGAAATAGAGCGCCGCAAGGACGACTTTTTATCTATTGCCAGCCATGAGTTAAAAACACCGCTTACCACCGTAAAGGGCTACGTGCAGTTAATGAGCCGCTTTATGCCAGAAAACTCGAGCGATAAGTTTAAAGGCATAGTTGAAAAAACAGGTGTTTATATAGACCGGTTAAACAATTTGATTTCAGAACTGCTGGATGTATCGCGTATACAAACCGGTAATATTGAGTTGCATAAAGAGCCCTTCGATTTTGATAAAATGGTTTACGAAACCGTAGAAGGGATGCAGGCCGCCAATAAAGACTATCAGATTATTATTAAGGGTAAAACCAACATCAATTATGTGGGCGATGAATCGCACCTGATACAGGTATTAAACAACTTGTTATCAAACGCGGTGAAATACTCTCCACAATCGCGCGAGGTGGTGGTTTACCTCTCAACGGTGAGTAATTATTTAAAGGTATCGGTTATTGACCAGGGTATGGGCATTAGCATTGAAGACCAAAAAAGAATTTTTGAACGCTTTTATCGTGTAGGCGATATACAGCAACACTATCCGGGTATGGGCATTGGGTTATACATTTGTGATCAGATCATTAAAAATCATGACGGTACCCTTTGGGTGGAGAGTGAAAAAGGAAAAGGATCAACCTTTAGCTTTACGCTTCCTTTAAATGAAAGGGTAGGTAATGCCTAATAAAAAGATATTAGTGTGCGATGATGACGAGGGAATATTAGACATGGTATCTTTTATACTGGAAGATAGCGGCTATGAAGTAATTCCCGAACGTAACAGCATGAATGTATACAGCCTCATTGTGAAAGAACGCCCCGATTTACTGTTGCTTGATTTGTGGATGCCCGTACTCTCGGGCGATCAGGTGCTTAAAGCGCTCAAAAGCAATCCCGCAACCAGTAGTTTACCTGTTATTGTAGTATCGGCCAGTACCGAGGGCGAAAAAATAGCCCATGAGGCAGGCGC
>Ga0265780_10010177_pt1 | contig 11234 bp, 12 predicted proteins | sample P1T30metagenome_FD_192432 | JGI IMG/M metagenome (GOLD analysis project Ga0265780, IMG submission 192432) | Plant litter microbial communities from East Loma Ridge, Irvine, California - P1 T30 | ecosystem: Environmental > Terrestrial > Plant litter > Unclassified | place: USA: California... | reverse complement strand
GGAGAATTTTGATGCCTGGAATATCGGTACGTCCCTTTTTCCTTGTTAGAGTGTTGCTTATGGAGTAGAAAAGAGGGCAACGGCAAATCAAGCGATTTATGAAGGAGCAGGAACATGTTCATGTTTCAGGGCGATGCAAGGCTGGACTTCGCTGTCAAACACAGGTCCGACCGAGGGAACATTACGAGTCTACCCATTCTTGAAGGAGATGTCGGCGTATGTGATGCTTCGGCCATTATTTGCTCCCAAAGTAGCCAAGGAAGAGATGTCGAAACAGGAATACCTTAGTCCAGAGAATTGGGAGTTGGATTTCGAGACTAGCAAATTCCCCGGTGCGCCCAGAGCAAAAGGGCAGGAGTTGAGTGATACTACACACCCCCATCTGGAGCTTGACAGGACAATGGTCAGCGTACCAAGAGTGAAACCAGGAGATCAAGTATTCTGGCATTGTGGTGAGTTCCCACCGACAGATCAGATCATGTGCTTATAGAAGATATGATTCACTCGGTGGAATCGGAACACAGAGGACAGGGTCCTTCTTCGGTCCTGTACATCCCAGCCGTACCTCTCACCCCGAAGACGGTCGAGTACATACGCGATCAAAGACCGTTCTTTGAGGCTGGATTGCCCGCGCCCGATTTCCCTGGAGGTGTAGGCGAGAGTCAACATCGGGGAAGGGGGGTTGAGGGGGATATATTGACCGCGGAGGGACGAAGCGCGTAAGTACTGCCTGACAATGAATGGGTCGAAGCTGATTGTAGGATGGGTATAGCACCATTTGATATCTCGCAGGGATTAACGGCGGGAGAAAGAGCCGTACGGGAGAAAGCGTGAGTCACCACTACATAGCGGAAAGTGTATGGGCCGGCTGATCGGTAGGAACTCCATCCTTGGCTTCTAAATACCGAAATCCATCTCACAACCTACACTGTACTGCCATGAGGATGTCATGATTAGACCGCTGTGGCATGCACCCCTAAGAGAGCGAGATGTATCATTACAGTATGTAGGTTCAGAATGCACACGGCGCGCCGACTGCGCATTGCTGTCATTTTCGCTAGTTCTGAGATCGGAATGGATGAGTGCTCAGGACGTTGAGAATGAGCAGAGTATTGCACATGTGTATAGTACCGCATATCGTACGATTCCCATACCATTACGTTCACCATCTAAATCCCTACACCCCGTCGATGTCTCGTGTCACTACATGATACTACTCTTCCGGGTCTATGGCTCCCTAACCAATTGGAATCAAATTGCTACAATCAACCTTGAGTACGTCTGCCTCTTTACCCCCCATGGCTCCCGCGTACAACTTGCCAGCGAGCAAGTCATAAGTGTAATTTCTCTCTTTGACCGGCTCGACGGGGACCGAGATAACACACTGTTGTCAGCTTCAACTTGGGTCCATCAGACTTACTCTCTTCTGTACCAGCTTGCCATCGTCTCCGGTTCCTGACCACTTAATTTCTCGCGATTCCTCGGTTCGTGTGAAAACAAGTTGTCCGACGATATCAGTCATCTTATCGCCTTGCTTGCTCAGTCTCGCTTTTGATTCGGCAGATGCGTATTGAGTGCTGTCGATGAACTTAGCGGGGTGACCTGGGGTTTCCCTGAGCCTGAAATCAATTTTGACGTCTTCTTTAAAGTTGGTAGCCTTGACGACGGCCAGAAGGGCGACGAAGGGGATTAAGAGTGATACCATGTCGAGATCTTGTTGGATGTCTGTATATAAGGATCTGAACTTTGTCGAGTCTGGTTGCTGTCGAATTGTTTGAAGTGTTGTCACTAGCGGGACAGTCTCTTTATATATACGAGAAGATGGACGCTCCCTTCATGTGCTATCTCCAGCATTACCCCTTGATGAGACCTACGTCGATGGCAACGATTGCACAGATTTGATTCACTTCCATTCATGATCTCCGTGTATCAAAGCATCTTTATCCTGTCAATCACTGATTCACAAGCACACCTTTGTGTGCTTCTGGTCATTCCGAGTACTGCCCCTCAATCGAACCCCTGTACACGGGAAGGATTGCACGGATTGATCTGACTTCCATTCACGAGCTCCGTGTATCAAAGCATAAACACCACGTAGATCGTTGATGGACGAGCACACCTTTCAGCTACCATCGGTCAGATCAGCCATGGATCTGCAACCCTTTTCACCTATTCAGATTTATCCAGGGGCGAGTGGTAGGATGAGGATCGTCTCGGTGATCGTCGAAAGATTCTTTAAGGGCCAAATGGAGGTTCCGCACTAAGCGCTGATTACTCATTTCCTGGTAGTCCCGTATCTTCCGAAAAGATATCGAGTATGGATCTCCATAAGTCCTATTTTAAGCATGCTTCTCAAATCCCTCAGAAGAAGCCATGGACTTCAAAGTGAAGGCAGAGAAATTAGCAAGCCACCTATATGCAATTTAATTGTGGCTTCATATCACAACTCTCTCGCAAGCTTGATCTAGAGTCCCGCGCCTGTAGTGTATGACAGCTAGATGAAACACTAATACAACGTACAACGGTCAAAAGGTAGCTTTCCAAGTAAAGAACCCCCACTCCGGGTCGGTACAAGTCGGCCTATCGGGGTATCGGCCTCGGTGTGTAAATAAGTACCCGTTCGGTTCTTTTAAGATACTCGGGTCCGAAGTTTGCTTAGCAACAGATGCCTGAAAAGGTCATGTGGCGTTCTATTTCTTTATTTAGGGATTATTCGACTCGACGATTGATAATCGCTTTCCTAGAGTGTGACACGTATAACACAGTCATTCCACGCTGACTGGACTCTGGTCACCCACCTGTTATACTTCATACACTTATTTTATAGACAGAAACATGTCTGTCTGAATAAGTGATATATACCCAACAAACAAACAAAAACGCTCAACACACTAGACTCTAGTCACCCTGATATCTAAACTACACCAAAACACATCTTTCACCCTGTCATCCCACGTCAACTCGACCAACATACCCCAATACCAACAAAATGTCGTCCATCAAATCAGTACCAACCGAGATTCATCTCACTTCGATTCGAGTAAACAAGTACCGAACCGATCCCCCTCTGAGCTCAGCCTCATCCACCAACCACCCACTAGCTCCTCCCGAAGCAACGGGCGATTGAGTGAAGCTGAATTAGAGCAAAAGCTCCTTACTCCGGTCAACTCATCAAGTTCAATTATCAACAACTGCTTAAACGAAAAATCAAGTATCTCTTCTGATACTAATACTACTATCAACAACAACAAAAACAGTCAACCACCGGCTTATACCCCTTCAAGGTCTACTTCCCGAAGTCGAAGGAGTCGATTATCAGACATGCGATTCCAAAGTACTGTCCGACCCGTCTTGACCCCTCTCGGTCAACGACTCATCACCCTCTCTGAGCGAAAGCTTTACGCTCTCGAACCCCCCGTTGGAGGTCGAGACGAAGCCAACCTTCTCAAGGGTATCCTGATCCAGGAATCAGTCAGATCAGCCTGGAGGTCTGTCGAGCAAGGTCATCAAGTCCAAGTCAACGACTGGCAATCAAACAATGCCATGGGTTTGGATGTCATTGGCGAAGAAGAGGAAGAAGAGGAGGAGGTAGAGCAGGAAGAGAGGAGTGAGAGGTGGTTTGAGGAATTGGTCCAGAGTTTCGGGGATGACGAGATGATTGACGAGCACGAGCACGAGTGGGCAGAGTCTGAAGTGGGAAGCGCAATTGATGAGGATGATTTCGAATACTACGAGGAGTTTGAGCACTATACTCTTCCTTCTCCACCGTCTTCACCTACTCAATTACCTTCGTCCCCTCCTTCCACACTGTCTACCCTCGCTTCGCCGTCGACGTCATCGTCCGCAGTCGATGCTGGCCTCGACGCTATCCTTTCCACTCTCGAGATCAACGTCGCAGTGGACTTCGTCGAGGTCAACCAAGTCACCGATGTCACCGTCATTCCTGTTTGGCGTGACTCAATCCCCTCGACACCTCTCCTCTCGGCATCTCGCTCACCATCGCTCTCACCTATAACTTCTTTCTCTCTCGCAGACGACAATGTCGAGATCGACACGTTTGAACTACCTCTTGCGCAGCGTGATCGCGACGTCGGATCAACCTTGACGACGGATCCAGTCAATACCGAACTCCGTCCCTGGACTCCTATCCTCTCGGCTTCATGTTCACCCTCTTCGTCTCCCAATTCGTTTGCCGAGGATGATCTTGACTGTGACGATCTCACCCTTCCTCCTGCCCTTCATCGCTGTTCATCGACATCATCAGTCCCCTGCGAATGCGATGATCTCGACAGTGAGGATGATTGTCGTACACCTCCGCTTCCATGTGAAGCTCTCGAGAACTCTATTGATAGTCTCCTCTCCCTCCACTTGGACGATGACGATCCCGACGAGGTTTATTACTTTGGTCTGAAGAGAACTCAGGGTTTGGGTTTGGAAATGGGTATGGGAATTGATGTGATCAATTCGCCTTAATTTATTTTTGCTATTTCTTTTCTCAGTCTCGTTCTAGGTTTCATATTTATCTAAAAAGTGTAGCTAGCTGCCTCACGGTTCTGCGCTATGCATCGTTATCGTTATCATTACCGGTGCACGACATGGTCCCCCCACGTATGCGTTAAGGACAGCTATAATTGGTTCCGCCTTACGTTAAGAGATGAGAAGTTGCACTTAAATTCACTAGCACCACTCCTACAAATCCTGTCAAAGAAGCATACTACAATGTCGCATTCCCACGCAAAGAAAGAAGATGACGCGACTGTCCGTATGTCTTGCTCCCAGCTACTTGAAAAGCGATCGACGTCCCTTGGCTGACAATGTAGAAATTTCCTCTGAGCTCCGAGAAGAGCTTGATACCGGTACGCCATCTATTGGAGTATAATTCGGTGACGCGAGCTAATGAGTTAGAGGCAATCAAGAAACAGTACCGATACCTGCGATTCATGTGTCAAGAGACTCTTGATCATGTCTCATTCGTAAACTCTCGAGTTAAGGACATCGAAGGATTCTGGCTTTCTACCCTCGTGCGCACCTACCCCGACGAGATGGAAATGGAACTGATGTATCAGCTAAAACACACTGATTTGAAGAACATCATTTCTTCCAAATCTGATAAGGACGCCTTGAAATATTTGACCCAGATTGAATTAGTTCAAGATGTCAAGGACCCTAGACCATTCTCCCTAAAATTCGTATGTCCACACGTTCCCTTAAAGAGGGGTGCTGATGATAGCACTTCAAAGAGAACCCATACTTCTCCGACTCTGTTCTTGAGAAGAAGTACTCTCTCCCAGAAGGAGTCGAAGCCGCCCCTGCGGATGGAAGCATTACTCAGAACATGAAGGATTTCGACGCCGACTCCGATAGGTCATTGACATCCGATGTACGTCTTGTCCTCTCTTACATGAATGAATTTGATGAGTAGGCGACCAAGATCAACTGGAAGTCAGAGGACAAGAACCTATGTGCCAAGCACCCTCGTGCGAACTTTGAGGAAGTTGTCGGTGAATACGATGGAGATATCGGATCATTCTTCCACTACTTCACAGAAGCAGAGGATATCCTAGGTGTACGTTCCTTCCCCTCCACTCATCTAGACTATTGGAGAACTGATCAAAAGGTCGGAGCAATCCTACAAGGAGAAGTCTTACCCGACACAGTCGATTACTTTGCAGGACGAGGAGAGTCCGGGGATGATGATGAGGACTTCGACGGAGACGAGGACGATGAGTTGGATGACGACGAGGATGATGATGAGGGAAGCATCGATTTGGGAGATGAGGAGGAGGCTGGACCTTCCAAGAAGAAAGCCAAGACTGGTTAGACTGCTTATCAGTGTGATCAGATGTCGACAATCATATACTATACAAATAAAAGGCATATGCAGAATGCTGGCCAGAGCCGCTGAGCGCAGACAAGGTGGTGATCAAATGCAACGAAAGGGATGTTAGTAGCTCCTTAACTGCACTGCCTAGCAATGCCCGTTCACGAGACACTTTCACACATAGCCTGGGTCCATCGTGAAGTCATGCATACGGACTGTCCGGTAGACTGACGTAGAAGTAAGGGAAGCTCTCAGTGTTGCACATGTCTGAACCATTATTCTAACTCGAGCACCTCGACTATCGCTATCTTCGGAAGTTGAGGTTGGATCTGACTGTCAGCGCCTTTGACCGACGAAATTTCCACGTACCGATTAGCAGTAGCAACCTTATGCTTCTCCTCCAACCATTTGAAGACATCACTATTCCCCTCTAGAACCGCTAGAACCTCCTTCGCGATTCTGGTTTCCCTTGGAACTCCACCCTTCCTGCCCTTCTCAGCAGCTTTCAGAATCCACACAATCCCCTGTCTTGTCCTTTGACGTTCTGTCAATGCTAAGGGTGTTTGTGTTGTCTTTGCTCGTGCTCGAGAGGAAACTACGCGGATGGAAGGTGAGGAAAGGGTTACTGCTCGTTGAAGGAGTGGACGGGGGTTCTGGTTCGTTGCTCCTTGCCTACTTGTCAGTATTGGATCCATCTGGACTGGAAGGAAGCGCACAGTAAGGAGAGTATACGTGATACTCGACCTTCAGCCTCAGCTTTACGTCCATGCTTCATCAATAGATTCGTGAATAATTCCAGCAGGGGATCGATGTCCGGTGGGAGTGAATGGGCGCTATATCCTCGAATAGCATCTGGGTTCACGATCACCGGGGTGACATTCGAGCTTGTAGATGTGGATGTGGAAGCGGGGGCCGGGTCGTTGAAGAGGGATGAAGCCGATGGGGCGTTTTTCATCAATGCCGCTAATGCGTCGAACTCGGAGGATGAGGCTTCGGGAGTAGGGTTTGATGATGTGGAAGGGGCATTCGATAGTTGAGAAGTGGTCGATAGTGACCTCAGTGAAGAGGTAAGTCCTCTGAATGATGTTCTTAGTGACATGGTTGTATGTATAGGTATGTTACAGCTAGATCGTCCGTCAAGTACAGAAAAGTCGTTCAGTGTTTTCTTTCCCACGGTATTCTTAGAAAAGTTGCGAATGACGGATTTTTGGTCCATGCTCTGTGTAATACTTACTCATACATAATGCCTAAACGAACTTCCGACATTGCAGACCTAGAGGCTGGGGCATCCAAGGCCCAAGCTATTGGGCAGGAGACTGCTCGACCTCAAGAGATTGATGAGGGTATGGGAGAGTTTGAGGATCGATTTGAGGATGATATCGAATCCGAAGAGGAGATTGAGGAGATTCACCGTGATGCCGGTGAAGACGAGGATGATGACGTTGGTAAGTAGTCTGTGAGCTAGATATTCGGAGCTAGCCTGATCTCAGAATTTCACCCTGCACCTGAAGACGAAGACGAAGATGAAGGAGTCAAAGAGCTAGAGACGTATTTACCCGGTATCAAGCTCGAAGATGGTGAACAACTCGTTCCCGATAATTCAGTCTACCTCGCACTTCATTCCCTATCCTACGCTTGGCCTTGTCTATCATTCGATATCCTCCGCGATAACCTCGGTGAAGATCGTTCAACATACCCCCACACATCATGGTTGGTTACCGGTACTCAAGCTGGTGAGATCCCAGGACAGGGCAAAGCAAAGGATGAAGTCGTCATTATGCGAATGAGTGGATTATCCAAGACTCAATACGACGATGATTCGGAAGCAGGGGACGATGATGATGATAATGAAGGAGAGGATGAGGATGCGAAATTGGATTTCCAAACTATACCACACGTTGGAAATGTCAATCGAATCAGAGCTGCACCCGTACCCTCTGGATCAGCTATTCCCGATCCATATCACGTAGCGACATTCTCGGAAACTGGTAAAGTCCACATCTTTAATGTGAAACCCTACATCGACACGTTATCCGGTCCTTCAAAACCTCGAACAAAATTACCAGTACACACCATCTCGAACCATGGTCGATCCGAAGGATTCGCAGTTGAATGGGGAAACACTGGTCTTCTCACTGGTGATGTCGACAAGAAGATTTTTCTGACGACGGTGACTCCTACTGGTTTCCATACCTCGCCCAACCCATATCTATCACATACGAGTTCGGTAGAGGATCTACAATGGTCGCCTAACGAAAGCACAGTCTTTGCCTCGTGTTCAGCAGATAGGACAGTGAGAGTATGGGATATCAGAGCAAAGGGAAGGAAATCTGTAGTGTCCGTCGAAGCACATTCAGAGGATGTCAACGTCATTAGCTGGAATAAGGGAGTGGATTACTTGTTATTGAGTGGTGGTGATGAAGGTGGACTCAAGGTCTGGGATCTAAGAATGTTCAAGCAGTATGTTCCCGTCCGATCTCTCTCTGTAGTACAAGTACTGACAGACAGAAACGCAACCCCAGTAGCCGATTTCTCATGGCACAAAGCCCCCATCACCTCGGTCGAATGGCATACATCCGATACATCCGTCTTCGCAGCTTCGGGAGCAGATGACCAAGTCACACTTTGGGATCTATCAGTCGAGCAGGATGAGGATGAGGCTCCTATCGTTCAATCTGCAAATGGCTCTGATCCTCAAGTCCCACCTCAATTGCTGTTCGTTCACCAGGGTCAGAAGGATGTCAAGGAACTACATTGGCACCCCCAGATCCCCGGAATGCTCCTTACTACCGCTTCCGACTCTTTCAACGCTTTCAAGACTATCTCAGTATAGGTCATGTTGGCTCTTACACTTGCTCCGCCATGGTCTCTCTAATATCACTCTTACTGCCATGTTTATGCATTTACAACTTGCTGCGCATCCTGTCTTTGTCCACTACACCGAACTAATGAAATGTTACAACGTCAGATCCCCTTATCTCCTCGTAGGACCCCCAAAACTAGCACTACTTGAACTACTCTGCTGATCCCAATCATCTCCAAATTCCCTGCATATCAGCTTGAACGCCCGAGGAAGATTTCGAAGGCTTGCTCACCATTTATAACAATCAACACACTCGTCCTCAGACTCAGCAGTAGGTACACCACCATGTTTATTCCATCCATCATCGCCATCATCGTCTTCTCCACCTTTGCCTTTTCCAGGACCTCTTCGTCCCCATCCCCACCAGTTCCAGAGCTTTTGGGCGGACACTTCGTCCCTGCCCTTTCCTTGATCCTTGTCTACTGGCCATGGGTCTGCTAAGACTTTGTTTATTATTTCTCCGATTCGATGTGTTCGAATGTCAACTGACCAGCCTTTGACAGTCACCGTATCGTACAAGATAGTCTGCCCAGTGTGACATTTTGACTCGAGAGCCTGACCGTCAGCTTGTGGCGGCGCACAAGTGCTTAAAAAACTTACGAATCCAGCAGCATAACATCCGGAATAGGTCCCTGTACAAGCGCCCATTGGGATCGGATCAGCAGTGTGATAGACATGTGTGATACCAGTCTTATCGGATGGCATTCCAGGAGGTTGAGGTAGATGCAAGCGGCTTGCTGGTAATCGATCACCGACCGCCTCAAATGTGACGACGGGGGAACCAAACGCGAGGCCAATCATAGCGGCGACAGATCCGCCGAGCTATTTATCAGTTCTGGTCCTCCGGACTGGCGGCGATAGTTTACAGAGTGTCCCACAAGCCAGATGTTGGCGTTAGGATACATGTATGTGACGTTGTTGTACAGATCCTGCACGTCAGTATAGCCTAATTGAATTAAGGGCTACGTACAGTCCCGACGGTAGAGTAGACACTATCAGCAATCAGGGCATCCTCCAGACAACTCTGTTCACACCGATATCCACCGGCATAACAATCGCATACTGTTGACCAAGAGAAATCTACCCGGGCACAACAGCACGAGAAGAATAGATTGTCCTGAGATCAGCTTGCAGCTCTCAAACACTTCCGACTCCATGAGCTCACATTGTATTTGTCGTTCTTAGCTGTTGGGCCTCCTGATCCCAAGACTCCTGCCGAAGTACCCTTCAAAGCGATGACAACTGTAGAGTTGGTCTTATCGGCAAACTACCATCAGTATTCCTCTCTTATCTCTGCACTGAGCAAGGATGCTTACCACATGTCCTCGTAATCCATCTGCATCCTTCTCCCACCCAAACGGTGTCGTCTGATTCCAATTGCCCAAAGGCCACCATTCGCCATCGACATCAGGCGTAGTATAAGCGTTACTAGCCATTTTAGCCATCGCAATCAGCGTCTGCCGATCGGTAATATCCGGGGCGGCAACCTCGACATCTTCCCATCCATCATGATTGTCATATGATGGAGCGGTCCAGGCCGACGAGTTGGAGTATGTATTTGGATTACGTGCCCTCTGAGCCGATAGAGCCCATGAGATGATTGATGGTGGTTTGATACGGGGTCTACGTATTATTGTCGGTTTAGTCCGTATAGAGAGGGGTGTAGTCATGAGATCCGGGCGCGGTGCGTCAAGTAGATACTCTTCCTTTTCTTCCTCACTCAGTGCATCGAACGAGTCGGTATGCATCGACGCTTGCGCATCATGTAAGATGATTCTAGGTCGAGTGTGTGTAGTGTGTGCGAATGCGTGTATTGGTTCAAACGAAACTTCGTTTTGCGATTCTGGCGGAAGGAAAGATGGCGAGAGGTATGGTATTAAAAGAGGAGCCAATCTAGAAATGAGGGGGATGTGCATTGTATCGCTGTAGTAAGATAACGAGAGCGATGATGGTGGCGAGTGTAGCAGTGAGTTGATTGCCGGTTACAGTCACGGATAAACTGTTAAATTGTATCATTCACCCTCCACTCTAGACGTCCACTCTTTCTGCATGTACAGTCGTACTGTGATCGTACACCGGATCATCCCGCACCCAGCAAGAGTCGGGATCAACAAAGCCTACGGACGAGCTGCAATCCGAAGCATCAGACTCCTCGAATAAATCAGAAGGCGGCGTGGATATGTCTGATGTCTCTCCCAAAGATAAATCCTCGCCTGATTACCTGTTCGATAAGCCGGCCCGGACGAGGAGAACGAGGCGGAATGTCCGTCTATGATCGATCCGAATCGTCCCAAAGATAGCCAGGTTCAGAGTAAAGTCGATAGCTTACACTCAAAGATGCATAGGGCGCGGAAGATCATGATTCATCTTTTAATTGCCTGTTTTAGTAAATTCCCCCACTCTGGCCCATGGGGTAGTAGTCATGCATTTCGTCATCATCGATCTCGACCTAGCAACTACTCATTAACGGTGCAAGAATGGTATCAACAAGAAGTAAGGGCACAGCAGCTGAGACGGGTGAGAAGAGATCCGCTCCAGCGAAGTCAGGTG
>Ga0265780_10010176_pt1 | contig 11236 bp, 6 predicted proteins | sample P1T30metagenome_FD_192432 | JGI IMG/M metagenome (GOLD analysis project Ga0265780, IMG submission 192432) | Plant litter microbial communities from East Loma Ridge, Irvine, California - P1 T30 | ecosystem: Environmental > Terrestrial > Plant litter > Unclassified | place: USA: California... | reverse complement strand
CGTGGTCGGGCGCAGCGCCGCGCGGCCCATCTGCGAGAACGACAGCAGGTCGTCCACCAGCTTGCCGGCCAGGCGCGCCGATTCCTTGATGTTCTTCAGGAAGCGCTGGCGCCGCTCCGGATCTTCAGCGCCGCCCGATTCGATCAGGAGGTCGGAAAATCCCACGATGTGGCGCAGCGGCGCGCGCAAGTCGTGCGAGACCGAGTACGAGAAGGCCTCGAGCTCCTTGTTGGCGCGGCCCAGCTCCTCGGCCAGTTCGGCCATCTGCTCGGCGCGCTCCAGCGCGATGCCCAGCAGCGCGCTGCGAAATTCCACCGTGAGCTCGATCTCGGCCGGGTGCCAGGGCAGGCTGCGGCCGTGGATGGTCTCGCGCCAGGCGTCGAAGGAAAGGCGCGGGGTGAGCTGGGACGGGTCCGAGGGTAGAGGCTGCTTGCCGCGCGGGTCGCCGGCCCATTCGATGGTCTGCACCACCTCCGGGCGGAACCACAGCAGGTAGTGCTGGTGGATGCGCGAGATCGGCAGCGCCAGGAGGCCGCTGGCGTTGCGCACCATCTCGCCGCCGGCCGGGTAGACGTCCTTCAGGTGGTCGGTGTGGAACACCTCGCTGTGGCCGTGCGCCGAGAGCCAGTCGGCGAGGGCGCGGATCTGGGGTTCGTCCGGGGTGTCGCCGTAGGTCAGCACGCGGTCGTCGACCACGACCGCGACCCCGCCCGCGCGCCCGAAGCGCAGCAGCTCGGGGAACACCCCGCTCATGTTCTCGACCAGGTCGGCGCCCTTGGTCAGGTGGCCCATCAGCTCGACCATGATGCGGCGCACCTCGAGCCGGAACTGCAGTTCGGCGGCGTCCTCGCGCGACTCGATGCACAGCGCCAGGATCTGGCCCAGCTGCTCGCAGGCGGTGCGCTTCTCGACCGAGACCGGGCAGGGTTCGGCGTTGTGGCAGGAGATCAGGCCCCACAGCTTGCCCTTGACGATCAGCGAGACCGACATCGAGGCCATGGTGCCCATGTTGCGCATGTACTGCAGGTGCACCGGCGAGACGCTGCGCAGGGCCGCAAAGGAGAGATCGTTGCGCTGCCCGGTGACCGGGTTCAGCTCCGGCACCAGCGGCGCGGGGATGTAGTTGGCGTCCTGGATCAGGCGGATCGGCGACAGCGTGTACAGGGCGCGCGCCTGGGCCGGCACGTCGCCGGCCGGGAAGTACTGGCCGAGGTAGGAGTCGTAGCCGTCTTCTTTCGATTCGGCCAGCACCCGGCCGTGGCCGTCGCCGTCGAACTGGTAGACCAGCACCCGGCCGTAGCCGGTCACTTCGCGCACGCGGCGCGCAGCCAGTTCCGACATTTCGGGGATTGACGCGGGCTGGTTGACCTTGACCAGGAAGTCGCCGATCAGCGGGTACAGGTGGCGGAAGTCGGCCGCGCGGCGCCGGTCGACGTTCTCGAATTCGAGGATCAACAGGCTGTCCCAGGCGTGCACCAGCACGTCGAAGTGGGCGCCGTTGGGGGTGGTGATGGTACCGGCGTAGGCCGGGCGCGCCACCGGCAGCTTGGCCGCGGTCTCGGCCAGGATGCGCTCGGCTCCGGTCTCGCCCACCACCTGGGCCAGCGACAGCCCGAGCGCTTCCCGGGCAGGCATGCCGATCCAGCGCTCGAGGTTGGCGCTGGCCTGTTGCACCACGGGCGCACTCGCCGACAGCGTGAGCATGAAGCCATGCGGCTGGATGCTGCCGGGGGTGCGGATCGGCTCGTCCGCGCAGCGGCTGAGGTCGAGGGTGTGGGTGGGTGCCTGGGTCATGGGCAAGCGCAAGGCTGCTGAAGATACAATTTAGTATTGTAACGTCAAATCCGGCAAATCGACCGGCAAATGACACAGTTTCCAGGGTTGAATTTGTCTAGACAAGTCAAACCCGTGTCAAACGCGCGTTCGGTATTGCTCAGTAGCGATATGATAGGATCTTTGCCGCACCAACGGAAGCGTCACCGGCTCATGAATACGCAACACCCCCCCAAGCCGCCCCTGACCGACGAACAACGGTTTCAATACCTGATCGCCGGCATCAGCGACTACGCCATCTACATGCTCGATCCGTCCGGCCACGTCGCCAGCTGGAACGCGGGCGCGCAGCGCTTCAAGGGCTACCAGACCCACGAGATCCTGCGCGAACATTTCTCGCGCTTCTACACGCCGGAGGACCGCGAATCGGGCCTGCCGGCGCGTGCGCTGGCGCATGCCCTCGAACACGGCAAATTCGAGTCCGAGGGCTGGCGCGTGCGCAAGGACGGCACCCGCTTCTGGGCCCACGTGGTGATCGACCCGATCTACGACGAGCACGGCAACCACCTGGGCTACGCCAAGATCACCCGCGACGTAACAGGGCGCAAGCTGGCCGAGGACGCGCTGCGCGAGAGCGAGCAGCGTTTCCGCCTGCTGGTGCAGGGCGTGACCGACTACGCGATCTACATGCTCTCGCCCGAGGGCCTGGTGACCAACTGGAACGTCGGCGCCGAGCGCATCAAGGGCTACTCTCTCGAAGAGATCGTCGGCAGCCACTTTTCCCGTTTCTACACCGAGGAAGACCGCGCCCGCAACATGCCCCAGCACGCGCTCGGCACGGCGGCGCGCGTGGGCCGCTACGAGGCCGAAGGCTGGCGCCAGCGCAAGGACGGCACCCGCTTCTGGGCCCACGTCATCATCGACGCCATCCATGACGACGAGGGCAAGCTGCTGGGCTTTGCCAAGATCACGCGCGACCTGACCGAGAAGAAGCAGGCCGAGCGGGCCCTGGAGCAGGCCCAGCTGGCGCTGTTCCAGTCGCAGAAGATGGAATCGATCGGCCAGCTCACCGGCGGGGTGGCGCACGACTTCAACAACCTGCTGTCGGTGCTGGCCAGCGGCCTCGAGGTATTGAGCCTGAGCCGCCAGGGCAGCAGCGACGCCAAGACCCTGGACAGCATGCGGCGCGCGATCGACCGCGGCGCCACGCTCACCCAGCAGCTGCTCGCCTTTGCGCGCCAGCAGCCGCTGCAGCCGGAGACGCGCAGCATCAACCGCCTGATCTCGGGCTTCGAGTCGGTGCTGCGCCGGGCCGGGCATTCCGGCATCGAGTTCGAATTCAACCTCGACCCGCAGGCCGGCAGCGCGGTGGTCGATGCGGCCCGCTTCGAATCGGCCCTGCTGAACCTGGTCGTGAACGCGCGCGACGCCATGCCCGAGGGCGGGCGGCTGATGCTCGATACGGCGCCGGTCACGCTGCGCGAAAACGAGGTGGCCGGGCTGGCCCCGGGCAACTACGTGTGCGTGTCGGTGACCGACACCGGCACCGGCATGTCGCCCGAGACGGTGCAGCGCGCCTTCGAGCCCTTCTACACGACCAAGGAAACCGGCAAGGGCACCGGCCTGGGGCTGTCGCAGGTATACGGCTTCATCAAGCAGTCGGGCGGCGAGGTGGTGATCCAGAGCCGCCTGGGCGAGGGCACCACGATCGCGATCTACCTGCCCTCGGTGATCACGCAGGACCGCGAGGCGGCGCGCGGCGACAGCGAGACGGTGCTGATCGTCGAGGACGAACCGGATCTGCTGGACGTGGCCTCGGCCCTGTTCATGAGCATGGGCTACGACGTGACGACGGCCGCCAGCGGCCAGGAAGCCATGAGCGTGCTGGCCAGCCGCGACGTCGACATCCTGTTCACCGACATCGTCATGCCGAATGGCGTGAACGGCATCGAGCTGGCCCAGTACACGCGCGAGAACTACCCGAACATCAAGGTGATGCTTGCCTCGGGGTATCCGCAGCCGGCGCTCAAGCTGGACCAGTATCGGCTGGGGGATTTTACGTTTGTGAGCAAGCCGTATCGGTTGTCGGATCTGGCGCGCGGGCTGCGCAGCGTGCATTGACCGCCTCTGCACGCCCGCTCGTTGCTTCTTCCGTTAGCTTTCGAGTCGACATCCCGGCGCAGGCCGGGATCCAATTTCCCATATTGTGACGCGACGCATCCGCGAAGCGCTATCACTGCGCAACGGAATTGGATTCCGGCCTTCGCCGGAATGACGTGCTAGCGTTGGTGGCCAGAACAAGCGTGGCCTGCTCGCTTCCCGGCCCTACAGATCAAAAATGATATCGCTGATCCGCTCATACACCGGATTCGCCGACGGCCCCGGATTCGGCCAGTTCAGCACGTCGAAATGGTCGTATCCTTTCAGGTTCCCCAGGAAGTTCCACGCCCCCTTCACCGACTTGCCGTCGTAGTCCCGCACCGGATGCCAGTTCGGTGCGCGCATGCTCACCGTGTTGACCACCCCGTCGTTGGCGAACCATTCGTTATCCACGCGCACCCGGCCCGCCGCCTGCTGGGTGTAGCCGCCCAGGCCATGCTGCAGCACCGAGGGCACGATCCATTCGCCCGCCGTGGCCTTGAAGCCGGGGATCATGTCGGTGCGCGGGTACTGATAAAAAGTGGTCTGGATCGGGGCGAGCACGCGGTCGGTCTCGTTGCAGCACCAGGCGCCGGCCTCGGTCGCCACCGTGCCGATCGAGTAGTAGTAGATGTGGGGCGAGGTGCGGGCCCACGAGTTGAAGTCGCGCGCGCCGTCGGGCGACAGTTCCCAGCGGGCCCAGTGGTGCTTGAGCAGCTCGCCCAGCGGCGTCTGCAGCGGCGGGATCACAGTCAGGACGGCGTCGGCAAAGGTGGTGCCGTTGTGGGGCGTGGAGATCGTCGTCACGCTGCGCACCCAGCCCACCTTGCCGCCCCGGTACAGTTCGTGGCCGCCTTCGTCGTCGGGCGAGCCGTGTTCGAGCAGTTCGACCAGGGCGCGGATGGTGGTGCCGCCCTGGCTGTGGCCGATGAAGTGGATCGGGTGATCGGCATCCCAGGCGGGATACAGGGCCAGCGGGTAGTTCTCGGGATTGTTCCTGGGGTCGGCGGCCCAGCACTTGCCGGCCGGCTTCTGCTGCTGGCCCGGCAGGCCGACTTTGCGCACGTGGGCGGCGCCGTAGTCGACGCAGCCGCCCTTGATCTGGGCGTACAGGTCGGCCGCCCGGTCCCAGTTGGAGCTGACCGGCCCCACCACGGCTGCGAACACGGTGCGCGGGCCGCGGTAGACCTGCATGTGCGCGGCGATGTCGCCGTAGCCGCCCCAGTAGTTGAAGCCGCTATGCTCGAAGGTGTCCGGGCCGAAGCCGAGGAAGCCGTGGACCAGGATTACCGGGTAGTTGTTGCCATGGTTCGCCACTGCGGCGGCGGCGGGCACGCAGGTGCACAGCGCGACCAGCGCCAGCAGGGCGTGAACGATGCGAAACATGCAAGTCTCCGAATAGGCGTCAGGGCCATTGTCGGAGTTGCGAGCAGGGCGCGGTTTGCGCTGGGTCGTAGAAAGGGCGGCTGTCGGGTTTTACGCACAGAAAGCGTGCGTTAGCCGGTTGACAGAAACATGGCCGGCAATGCCGGCCATGGGACAGGTGCTTAGTTGGTCGCCTTGTTGGAGCCGATCGAGGTCGTCGTTTCCGACGCCGCCGCGTCCGCCGCCGGCTTAGGCGCAGGTACATTGGATGCCGTCCGCGATGCCTTCTCGGCCGCGTCGATGTCGCCGTTCCAGACCACGTAGTCGTCCACCGAGTACAGGCGGCACGGCTCGGTGCTCTTGGCGGTGCAGGTGGCCAGGGCGCGGCCGTCCGGGTCTTCGCCTTCCTCGGCCCAGGTCCAGGCACCGCTCGGCGACACCGCGAAGGCGCGCGGCGTCATCTTGGTCAGGTATTCCTGGTAGGCGCGGCGGCCGTTCTCCGACAGGTAGGGCACGGCCTCGACGTCGTCCACCTTCGCATAATCCGTACGCGCCGGGCTCGGCGGCGGCGGCACGTCGTGGATCACCTTGGTCGGCATGCCGATCCGGGCCAGGAAGCGCATGGTGTCGTCCAGCCAGACCTTTTCGCCGTCGCGGCTGGCCAGCATGCCGTGCGAATCGCGCTTGAAGGGCTCGAACTCGACCAGGCGGCCGCGGCCGCCGGCCCCTTCGAAGGCGCCGAACATGCGCTGCGCCAGTTCCGGACCGAACAGCGAATCGTTCTGGCCGTACATCCACAGGGTCGGCAGTTTCGTCTTCGCGCCGTACTCGGCAAACGCCGAGACCAGGGCCGAGCGCCAGGCGCAGCGGTCGCTGTCGTCGCGCAGGCCGCCGGCGAAGTTGATCAGGCCGCGCACGCCCGGCTGGTCCTGGGTGCCGAGGGCGATCGTCGCCAGGCCGCCGTAGGACTGGCCGGCGACGACGATGCGGTCGGCGTCGACCCAGCGCTGCTGGCGCGCGTAGGCGAGGGTGGCGGCGATGTCTTCCGCCTGGGCGTAGCCGTTGGCGGTCATGTTGCAACCGTAGTCGCGGTAGCGGCCGGTCGAATTGGCGAAGCCCTGGCGCATCGGCACCATGACGGCATAGCCGCGCTTCACGAAGGCGGTCGCCATGTAATAGAAGCGGTCGCGCGGCTGCAGGTTGGGGCGGCCGGGGTCCTTGCCGTGGTTGATGATGATGAGCGGGAAGGGGCCCGGACCGTTCGGCTGGAACACGGTGGTCTCGAGCATGGCGCGGCCGCTCGGGCCGGCGGGCACCTGCTCGATGTGCTCGTTCATCCGATGATCAAGTTGCAACTCCTGCTGCACGGCGATGCCCGGGGTCAATGCGGCTGCCGCGAGGGCGGCGGCGAAGAGCTTGCGGAGCGTGATGCGTGGAACCATTGTTGACTCTGTCTCGACTGCGTGCGTTACGGAACAATTTCCGCTCGGCATAAGTTGATTCTAGGTACGCAGAAAATACAGAGCAATATCCAATTAACCAATTCCGAAGGTAAATTTTTGCGGCGTGTAAAAACGGCTACAGCTTTCGCCCGTCCGCCCTCGGCTACGGTCCGCCGCGCTTTCGCGCGAGCGGCTATCATGCGAAGGTGACAACGGCGGAGAAGGAATATCGGATGAGCAAGTACGCGCCGCGCGAATGGGCGCCTGACGAGAAACCGATGCTCCCGGGTTCCCCGTCCACGCCCGCCCACCCGACTCCCTTGCGTTTTGCCTACCTGTTCGTGGGCATCCTGATCACCATTACCGGCGGCCTTGGCAACGCGCTGGTCTCCGTCAACCTGGTCAACCTGCAGGGCACGCTCGGCGCCTATTCCACCGAAACCACCTGGCTGCCGGCCGCCTACGTGATGGCTAACGCCTCCATGAACCTTCTGCTGGTGAAGTTCCGCCAGCAGTTCGGGCTGCGCCTGTTCACCGAATTCTTCCTGGTGCTGTACGCGCTGGTCACCTTTGCCCACCTGTTCGTGAACGACCTCGGCTCGGCCATCGCGGTGCGCGCGGCGCACGGGATGCTGGCGGCGGCGGTGTCGCCGCTGGGTCTCTACTACGTGCTGCAGGCGTTCAAGAAGGAGTGGCGCCTGCGCGGGGTGGCGCTGGCGTTGGGCTGCGCCCAGCTGGCGCTGCCGCTGGCGTATATTTTTTCCAACGACCTGCTGCAGATCGCCGAATGGCGCGGGCTGTACATGTTCGAGCTGGGCCTGGCCGTGGTGTCGCTGGCCGCTGTCCTGATGCTCAAGCTGCCGCCGGGCGACCGCTTCCAGGCTTTCCGGCGGATGGACTTCGTCACCTTCGCCCTGTTCGCGCCGGGCATGGCCTTGTTGTGCGCGGCGGTGAGTTTCGGGCGTGTGCTGTGGTGGTTCGAACAGCCCTGGATCGGGGTGGCGCTGGCCGCCTCGGTGCTGCTGCTGGCGGCCGCCATCTGCGTCGAGCACAATCGCACCAATCCGCTGCTGAACATCCGCTTTTTCACGAGCGCCAACATCGCGCGCCTGGCGCTGTCGATGATCCTGGTGCGCATCGTGCTGTCCGAGCAGAGCGTGGGCGCGGTCGGCTTCCTGCGCATGGTGGGCCTGGACAACGACCAGTTGCAGACCCTGTATGGCATCGTGCTGTGCGCCACCATCGTCGGCATCGTCGTATCGGCCCTGACCATCAACGTCAACCACCTGATGGCCCCCCAGGTGATCGCGCTGCTGTGCATGGCGCTGGGCGCCTGGATCGACGCCCACGCCACCAACCAGACCCGCCCCGAGCAGATGTACCTGAGCCAGAGCCTGCTCGCTTTCGGCGGCACGCTGTTCCTGGGGCCGCTGGTGATCTCGCTGATCGGCACCGTGATCGCCAACCCGGCCAACCTGATCAGCTTCTCGGTGCTGTTCGGCCTGACCCAGAACCTGGGCGGGCTGCTCGGCTCCGCCATCGTCGGCACCTTCCAGGTGCTGCGCGAGAAATACCATTCCTCGATCATCGTCGAACACCTCAGCAGCCTCGATCCGCTGGTGGCGGGCCGCATCCAGGCCGGCGCCGCGGCGGTGGGGCAGGTGCTGGCCGATCCCGCCGCGCGCACCCGACAGGGCGTGGCGTCGCTGGCTTCCAGCGCCACCCGCGAAGCCAACATCCTGGCCTATAACGACGTCTTCCTCGTGCTGTCCGTGCTCGCCGCCAGTGCCGCCGTGTGGATCTTCGTGCACGCGCTCTGGCTGCACTACTTCCCCGCTCCCAAGGCCGTGCCGGCGCCGCCCAAGCCCGGCACGCCGCCCCCACCCGAACCCGTGACCGACTGATATGCCTGAATCCTCCACCGCTCCCGCCAACAAACGTTCGCGCCGCATCCTGCTGAGCGCACTCGCCTTCGGCGCCGTCGCCCTGGCCGGCGTCCTGCTCGTGCTCTACGCCTGGAAGCTGCCGCCTTTCCGCACCACCCTGCAGAGCACCGAGAACGCCCTGGTGCGCGGCCAGGTGACCATCATCAGTCCGCAGCTCTCCGGCTACGTGGTCGAGGTGCTGGTGCAGGACTTCCAGGCGGTGCGCAAGGGCGAGCTCCTGATGCGCATCGACGACCGCATCCCGTCGCAGCGCCTCGAGCAGGCGCGCGCTGAACTGGCCACGCGCCGCGCCGCGCTCGAGAACTACGCCCAGACCAACCGCAGCGCCCAGGCCACGATCGAACAGAACCAGGCGACCCTGGCCTCCAGCGAAGCGCAGGCGCGGCGCGCGGAGGCCGACCTGCGCCGGGTGGAAGAACTGGCCGCCGACGGCTCGCTGTCGGCGCGCGAACGCGACGCCGCCCGCGCCGCCCGCGCCCAGGCGGTCGCGGGCCGCGACCAGGCCCGTGCCGCACTCGAGATCGCGCGCCAGAACCTGCGCTCGGTGGGCGTCAGCCGCGCTTCGCTCGAGGCCGCGGTGGCCAATGCCGAGGCCCAGGTGCGCCTGGCCGAGATCGACCTGTCGAACACCCGCATCCTCGCGCCGCGCGACGGCCAGCTGGGGCAGGTGACGGTGCGCCAGGGCGCTTTTGTGAACGCCGGCGCCCAGCTCACGGCCCTGGTGCCGAACACGCTGTGGGTGATCGCCAACCTGAAGGAAACGCAAATGGCCAACGTGCGCCTGGGCCAGCCGGTGCGCTTCACGGTGGATGCCCTCAACAACGCCGAGCTGCGCGGCCACGTCGAGCGCATCTCGCCGGCGACCGGCTCCGAGTTCTCGGTGATCACGCCGGACAACGCCACCGGCAACTTCGTCAAGATCGCCCAGCGCATCCCGGTGCGCATCAGCATCGACCCGAACCAGGCGCTGGCCCAGCGCCTGCGGCCGGGGATGTCGGTGGTGGCGACCATCGATACCGCGTCCAGCGAGAGGGAAACCCGATGAGGGCGTCGCGACACTGCGCCGGGCCCTTGATCCTGCTGCTGGCCGGCTGCGCGATGGCGCCCCAGCCCGCACCGGCGCCGACCTTGCAGGTACCCGCGGGCTGGCGCACCGCGCCGGTGACGGACACTGCGCTCAGTGCGGCTGTCGTGCGCGACTGGTGGCGGGCGTTTGGCGACCCGCAACTCGACGCGCTGGTGCGGCGCGCGCTCGACAACAACGGCGACCTGCGCATCGCCCGCTCGCGCCTGCAGGAATACCAGGCGCGCGTGCGGGTGGCGAGCAGCGCCCAGCTGCCCGCCCTGAACCTGTCGTTCGCGCCCACCCGCGCCCGCGCCATCGGGCCGCTCGGCCAGCCGGTGGAGGTGACCTCGCTGGTCGGCTCGGTGCAGGCTGGTTATGAACTCGACCTGTTCGGGCGCCTGCGCAGCACGACAGAGGCCGCCCGCTTCGAAGCGTTGTCGCAGGAAGCCGCGCTCGATGCGGCCGCGCTGTCGGTGGCGGCGAACACGGCGTCCGGTTACATCAACCTGCTCGGCCTGGACGCCCAGCTGGCGCTGGCGCGCGCCACCCTGGCCTCGCGCGAGCGCTCGTTCGCGCTGGCCCGCCACCAGTTCGAGGTCGGCTACAGCTCGCGCCTGGAGATGTCGCAGGCCGAGGCCGAGCTGCACGCGACCGCCGCCGTGGTGCCGCAACTGGAGCGCGCCATCGCGCAGCAGGAGCAGGCGCTGAACCTGCTGGTCGGCGCCAGCCCCGGCTTGGTTCCACGCGGGCTGCCGCTGCTGTCGCTGCGTGCGCCCGCCCCGGCCCCCGGCCTGCCGTCCGAACTGCTACGGCGCCGTCCCGACATCGCCCAGGCCGAGCGCACGGTGGCGGCGGCGGACGCCAGCCTGGCCTCGGCGCGCGACCAGCTGCTGCCGTCGATCCGCCTGACGGCATCACTGGGCGCGCAAGGCGCCGACCTGCCGGGCCTGCTGAGCGACCCGGTTGCGCTGTGGAGCATCGGCGGCAGCATCCTCGCGCCCCTGTTCGACGCCGGCCGCCTGCGTGCCCAGGCCGAAATCGCGGGCAGCGTGCGCGACCGCGCCGTGTTCGCTTATGAAAACGTGGTGCGCGCCGCCTTTGCCGAGACCGAAAATGCGCTGGCCGGGATCGACGGCCTGCGCCGCCAACTGCTTGAAGCCGAGGCGCGCCGCACGGCCGCCAACGAGGTGCTGCGGGTGGCGCACAACCGCTACCGGAACGGCTACGCCTCCTATCTGGAAGAGCTGGACGCCCAGCGCAATGCCTTCAGCGCCGAGAACACGGTGCTGCAGCTACGCGCCAGCCTGCTGGCGGCGCACGTCGACCTGTATCGCGCGCTGGGCGGCGGATGGTCGCCGGCGCCATGAGCGAGGTGTCGACGAAGCGGGCGCGCTGCGCGACCTGCCTGCGCGCGCAGTCGGCCTGCATCTGCCGCTGGATCGCGCCGGTCGAGGCGCGCGCGGCGCTGCTGGTGCTGCAGCATCCGCTGGAGGTGGCCCATGCCA
>Ga0265780_10010175_pt1 | contig 11236 bp, 11 predicted proteins | sample P1T30metagenome_FD_192432 | JGI IMG/M metagenome (GOLD analysis project Ga0265780, IMG submission 192432) | Plant litter microbial communities from East Loma Ridge, Irvine, California - P1 T30 | ecosystem: Environmental > Terrestrial > Plant litter > Unclassified | place: USA: California... | reverse complement strand
TGACACAATTCAACAGAGATAAAGTTACTTATTGCCGTGATTAAAGAACATCTGTAAATGAGACAATATATAATGATGTCAGATCATTTATATGTTGTCTCATTCAGGAATTTCATAATAGAAGGAGTCGCCCCCTTGTTATTCTGAACAAAGTTACCCGCGGCGCTTCCTGCTTCGTTTCGTTTGTTTTCGTCCTGAAGTATAAGCATAATATCTTTCAGCTCTTTTTCATTACCTAACGTAAATCCGCCTCCATTTTTAAGTAAAGCCTTAGCTTCAAGGAAACGCTGGTAGTTCGGCCCGAATAAAACAGGTATGCCAAAAGCCGCCGCTTCGAGTGTATTATGAATACCTACGCCAAATCCGCCTCCTATATAGGCAATTTGACCATATTGATATAAGGAAGAAAGCATCCCTATATTGTCTATGATCAGTACCGTTTTCTGATTCGATATGTTTTCTGTAATGCCGCCCCTGATTGCTGAATATCTTACTGCTGCATCCTGCGGCAGCAGATCTGTAAGTGTTTTCAGCTTTTCCTCTTTTATTTCATGGGGGGCAATTATGAACTTCCATTCCGGGTAATCTTTTACCAGTTCAGCCAGGATCTTTTCGTCGTCCGGCCAGGTACTGCCCGCAACAAATACTTTTTTCGTTCCGCAGAAGGCTTCGACCTCGGCGAACTGCTTCGGAGAAACTGAGTTTTCGGCCACCCTGTCAAAGCGGGTATCTCCGCTTACGGTAACATTCTCCCTTCCAAGGCCGGCGAGAAGTTGCTTACTGTGTGCATCCTGTACAAAAAAATGCGATACAAGCTGCAGTATCCGCCTGTTAAAACCACCATACCATTTAAAGAAAGGCTGGCTTTCAAGATATACGCCTGAGATGATGTAAAGAGGAACGTTCTTCTTATTTAATTCGTTGAAATAGTGAAACCAGTATTCGTATTTAGTAAAGATTGCAACTTTAGGGCGAACGAGCTCTATAAAGCGCTTTGCATTGTTTTTTGTATCGATCGGCAGGTAATATATATGCTCCGCTCCGGTATAGTTCTTTCTGAGTTCATACCCCGACGGAGAGAAAAAAGTAATAACTATCTTTTCTGCCGGATGCTGTCTTTTCAGCTCCTCCATTACAGGGCGCCCCTGCTCAAATTCGCCCAGGGAGGCGAAGTGGAACCAGTTATAACTGAAAGCAGGATCGATTTCATCCGAGATCCTTGAAAAGAGATTTTTTCGTCCACTTATCCAGCTCCTTGCTTTCTGGTTAAATGGCTGCGATATAAGTATTAAGAACTCATAGATCCTGATGCCAAAATTGTAAAGAAGTAGCATATTAGTTAGCTGAATATTTTATCTTCGCCGAAATTAGTTTAATTTTGATAAAACTAAACACCATCTATGAAAAATGCCTTGGACGGCAAAATATTGCCGGGGCTTTGGTCCCCAGGATTCTTTTTAACAGGATGGACTATGATTTTAGAATAAAATTACCCCTGGTGCCCGAAATCTGTAACACTCTATAAGGTTCCGGGCATTGTTATATTAAATGTTTTTTGTAAAATTTATTGAGACATAATGGAAAGAAAAAGAATACTCATTACCGGAGCTGCCGGTTTTCTAGGCTCGCATCTTTGCGATCGGTTCATTAAAGAGGACTTCCATGTAATAGCAATGGACAACCTCATTACCGGAGATCTCCGTAACATCGAGCATTTGTTCCGCCTTGAAAATTTTGAATTCTATAACCATGATGTTTCTAAGTTTGTGCACGTTGCAGGCAAACTGGATTATATACTTCATTTTGCTTCACCGGCGAGTCCTATAGATTATCTTAAAATCCCGATCCAGACATTAAAAGTCGGATCCTTAGGTATACATAACCTGCTTGGGCTTGCCAAAGAGAAAAAAGCGAGGATACTTATCGCGTCGACATCAGAAGTATACGGAGATCCTAATGTAAATCCACAGCCTGAAGAATATTGGGGAAATGTGAACCCGGTTGGCCCGCGCGGAGTATATGATGAGGCAAAACGTTTTCAGGAAGCTATTACGATGGCATACCACACATTCCATGGCCTTGAAACCCGCATCGTAAGGATCTTTAATACGTACGGCCCCCGTATGCGCCTGAATGACGGAAGAGTACTGCCGGCATTTATTGGTCAGGCTATCAGGGGAGAAGATCTTACCGTATTTGGTGATGGTTCGCAGACCCGCTCATTCTGTTATGTAGACGATCTTATCGAAGGAATATACAGGTTGCTGTTTTCTGATTATGCCGGTCCGGTAAACGTTGGTAATCCGGACGAGATCACAATAAAGGAATTCGGAGAGGAGATCATAAAGCTGACCGGAACAACACAGAAATTAGTTACCAGGCCGCTTCCGACAGATGATCCCAAACAAAGAAGACCTGATATTACCAAAGCCAGGGAATTGCTGGGATGGGAGCCTAAGGTAGCACGCGCCGAAGGTTTGAAAATTACCTACGAATATTTCAAATCACTTCCTAAAGATGTGATCGAAAAAATTGAACATAAAGATTTTACCAGTTATAATAAATAAGAATGAGCAAAATATTAGTAACAGGAGGTACGGGTTATATAGGTTCTCATACAGTTGTTGAACTTCAGCAGGCAGGTTACGACGTCGTTATTGTCGATAACCTGGATAACTCCAGTATTAAAATACTTGATCAGATAACTGAAATAAGCGGTAAAAAGCCTGAATTTCATGAGCTGGATCTTTGTCTGGAAGACAAGGTGATTGAACTTATAGCTTCAGATCCGTCAATAGAAGGTGTAATTCATTTTGCAGCGCATAAAGCTGTCGGCGAATCGGTTGCCAGGCCATTAAAATATTACAGGAACAATTTCTTTTCGCTGATCAATCTTTTAACCGCCTTTGCTGGCAGGGAGATCGATTTTGTGTTTTCCTCATCCTGTACAGTTTACGGTCAGCCTGATGAACTGCCGGTAACCGAACAGGCTCCGGTAAAAAAAGCAGAGTCTCCTTACGGAAATACCAAACAGATCGCTGAAGAGATTTTACAGGAAGTGGCAGCAGCGAACACAAATTACCATTTTATTTCGCTGCGTTATTTTAATCCGGTCGGAGCTCATAAAACGGCTCTGATAGGCGAGCTTCCTATCGGCGTACCGCAGAATCTCGTTCCTTTTATTACGCAGAGCGCTATAGGGAAACGTGGTGCAATCACTGTTTTCGGAAGTGACTACAATACTCCTGACGGGAGCTGCGTACGTGATTATATCCATGTGGTAGATCTGGCAAAGGCACATATCGCTGCTATTAAAAGGCTGAAAGAAAAGCGGACACAGTCAAACTATGAAGTGTTTAACGTAGGTACCGGAAAAGGCAGTACTGTACTTGAAGTAGTCAGGTCGTTTGAAGAAAGCACCGGCGTTAAGCTTGATTATAAGATTGGCCCCCGCCGCGCCGGAGATGTTGAACAGGTTTGGGGCGATGTAAAACATGCCGAAGCTGAACTGAACTGGAAAGCAGAACTGACACTTGAGGATATGATGAGTTCCGCATGGGCATGGGAAAAATATATTAACGAAAATCCTTTTTAACGTTTGATGGAACAGGGAAGGCATATCGTCTTTCCATTCATCGTACCTTTTTGTTATGAAAAAAATACTTATTACCGGCGGTGCCGGTTTTATAGGATCGCATGTAGTAAGGCGTTTTGTTAACACCTATCCGGATTACAATATCGTAAATCTGGATAAGTTAACTTATGCAGGAAATCTGGCAAATCTTAAAGATCTTGAGAAGAGCTCTAATTACAGATTTGTTAAAGGGGATATTGTAGATGCCGGATTTATTGAGGATCTGTTTGAACGCGAAAAGTTCGACGCAGTTATTCATCTCGCCGCCGAATCCCATGTAGACCGTTCTATTACCAGCCCTGTGGATTTTGTTATGACCAATGTGGTAGGAACAGTCAATCTTCTGAACGCTGCCCGTAAGTTATGGAAGGACGATTATAGCGGAAAACGTTTCTATCATGTTTCTACTGACGAAGTTTATGGCTCACTGGGTGAAGACGGTATGTTTACAGAAGATACTCCGTACGACCCTCATAGCCCGTATTCTGCATCAAAAGCAAGTTCTGATCATTTTGTAAGAGCATATCACGATACTTATGGTATAGATACTGTGATATCGAACTGTTCAAATAATTACGGTTCTCATCATTTTCCGGAAAAGCTGATTCCTCTTGCTATCAATAACATTAAGAATAATAAACCTGTGCCTGTGTACGGGAAAGGAGAGAATATCCGCGACTGGTTATGGGTAGAGGACCATGCAAGGGCTATCGACCTGATCTTTCATAAGGCAGCGCCGGGTACTACCTACAACATAGGCGGTCATAACGAGTGGAAAAACATAGATCTTATTCATTTGTTATGTTCAATCATGGATCAAAAGCTAGGGAGAGAAGCCGGAACTTCAGCCAAACTGATTACTTATGTGACAGACCGTGCCGGGCATGACCTCCGTTATGCGATTGATTCCGGAAAGCTGCAAAAAGAGCTTGGCTGGACACCCAGTCTTCAGTTTGAAGAAGGCCTCGGGAAAACAGTCGACTGGTATCTGGCTAATGAAAGCTGGCTGAACGATGTAACATCAGGCCATTACCAGGCTTATTACGAAGATCAATACTCTAACCGCTAATGTTTAATTTCTTTAAAAAGAAAGAAAAAGAAACTAATACTGAAACTGACCTTAATTTCTCTTCGGTAGTTACAGATATGCACTCGCATCTGATCCCCGGACTGGATGACGGTGCCCAGAATATGGAAGAATCCATCGTCCTGATAAAAAGGATGATGGATCTCGGTTTTAAAAAGCTCATCACCACACCTCATGTAATGTCTGACTATTTCCAGAATACTACCGGGGGGATTCTTGACGGGCTTGAGGCTCTGAGGGCGGAGCTGGTGAAAAAAAACATCAATATAGAAATAGATGCCGCTGCAGAATACCTGCTGGATGAGTCCTTCGGACCGAGGCTCGACAGGGGAGATATACTTAGTATCGGTGGGAAATATGTGCTGTTTGAATTGTCTTTCATAAACTACCCGCACAATCTGTTTGAAATTATCGAGAAGATAAAAAAAACTGGGTATACCCCTGTACTGGCGCACCCCGAACGTTACCTTTATATGTCTGTGTCTAAAAACTATCAGCAGATAAGGGAATCGGGTTGTCTTCTGCAGTTAAATGTCCTTTCCTTAATTGGTTATTATGGCAAGCAAAGCAAAACCCTGGCCGAAGAAATGGTTGATGCCGGCCTGGTAGACCTTGTGGGCAGTGATCTTCATAAGGTGCGTCATGCAGATGCCCTGAAAAAGGCGCTCGCACAGCCGTATGTGGCAAGGCTTTTAACCGATTTTCCACTTAAAAATCCGCTTATATAAGCTTATAAACAGCGCAGGAGTCTATTCGTACCTTAAAGCTTCCACCGGGTCGAGCTTAGAAGCTTTGGACGCAGGATACAAGCCTGAGATTATACCGACTCCGATACATAATATCACACCAAGTAATATCCAGGCCCAGGGTATTATAAAATCAGCACCAAGCCCTTTAGCGACCAGGTTACCGATAACTATCCCGAAAAGAATGCCTGCGAGTCCGCCGATCAGACAGATCACGACAGCCTCAAGCAGGAATTGTCGCCTGATTATGGCAGGAGTACCTCCGATAGCCTTTCTTATTCCGATCTCACGGGTGCGCTCCGTTACAGAAACAAGCATGATATTCATTAAACCTATAGAAGCACCTATCAGTGTTACCGCAGCAATTACCATAGCCGCTATTGTTACCCATTTGATGTTTTCAAGCAGTGTCTGCACGATAGCATCACTTTTAGTGATCTCGAAGTTATTTTCCTTAGCTGCCTTAAGGCCTCTGATAGTTCTGAAAAGAGCAGTGGCTTCGCCGACGGCAGCATCAGACTGCTGCGGATTATCAGTCATGACTGTGATCGTATAACTGGGATTCGACATCGTCATGATCTGACGTGCTTTCAGTATAGGTATAATACATACTTTGTCGCCCCCGAACCCGGCGCTGGAACCCTTTTCGCTCAGCAAGCCCACTACCCTGAACCTGTTACTTCCTATAGTTATATTCTTTTCAACAGGGTCTTCATTTGGAAACAGCCTGGTTTTAATCTCACTGCCTATGATCACAACATTATTGCCCCTTTCTGTCTCCGCCTGCGAAAAATTTCGTCCGGCTGCCAGACTGTACCCTCCGGTAAAAAGATAGTTTTCGTCTGCGCCGAGAATGGCAATATTCGGATTGGTCTTTTCTTCAGCATATTTAACAGTTGAAGCCTGGGATGCAAAAGTGTTTACAGAAACCAGGGCCGGGAAATCAAATCTTCTTTTAAAGGCCATTGCTTCCTGAAATGTGATCACCTCGTAACGTTTAGGCTGCTGCCCGCTGCCGCCTATCCTGATTCCGGTTCCGCGGTTGCGAATCGTAAAGGAGTTGGCTCCCATTCTCGAAAACGTATTGTTTAATGATCCTTTAATGGCATCTATCGATGTCAAAATGCCAACAAGAGCCATCAGGCCGATTGCAATGATCGCAGCCGTTAGAAAAGACCGGAGTTTATTGCTCCGCACTGATTCTAATGCGACTGAAAAGTTCTCTTTGTAACTCGTAGTGACTGCCATTTTATAAAAATAAAAAATCCCGCTGTTTTAGACAGCGGGATTTGTATCATTGTTACAAGTATATTTTTATACTGAGAATGAAGTACCGCATCCGCAGGTCTTAGAGGCATTAGGATTGTTAAAGGTAAATCCGCGGGCGTTAAGTCCATCCTGAAAATCTACTTCCATCCCTGCCAGATATAAACCATGGGCTTTGTGCATATAAATTTTAATCCCATCCATCAGGAATTCCTGATCTCCCTCTTTTTTTTCGTCAAAACCAAGAATATAATTCATCCCTGCGCAGCCGCCGCCTTCAACTCCAACTCTTAAGCCAAATTCCTCACCAAGCTCCTGCTGACTTTTTAATTTACGCAGTTCTTTTTTTGCACCTTCAGTAAAAGCAACCGGTAAAATCGAAGTAGTTGTTTCCATGTTATTTATTTCTTATCGTTTTGCAAACTTATATAAAATTCTTTGGATCAATCTTCACAGAAACATCATATCTTGGGTTTGACAACCGGGATGGAAATATGCGTCAGTAGCAGTCGGAAAACAGGGGTTCGCCGTTGCGAATTTCAGGCGATCTGTAATTTACGGCTCTGTTTTACACTATCTGTTTTAGAATGCAGCCGGAATTGATCATTTTTGCCTGCCTGGCTTGGATCTTGTCATAAAATTAAAAACACATAATGGAAATGCTTATTCACTTTTTGCTCGATATTGTAAAATATACGATTGCCGGCTCGGCCGTTTTTTTTATAGCCTGGTTTGTGGTAAAAGAGGAAATAGAAAATGCCGGGAGACGGAAAGCCCTGGAATTAAAAAAAATAGCCGTAGAAACTACTCTGCCGCTGCGTTTGCAGGCCTATGAGCGAATGGTTTTATTTGTCGAACGTATTAATCCCTCCAGCTTGCTTCTGAGAACGCATGTTCCGGGAAGTTCAGTTGCTGAAAGTCAGCAAATGCTGATCGCTGAAATAAGAAACGAGTTTCAGCACAATATCACCCAGCAGATTTATATCAGCCAGATGTCCTGGTCTGTGATCAGTAAACTAAAGGAAGATACGATCAGTCTCATTAATAATACAGCGAAAGCTGTTCCTTCCGATGCACCTGCCGTAGAATTAAGTAAACTCATTCTGACAAATATGGCTGCTATCGGCGAGAGTCCTTATGATTCTGCTATTACATTAGTTAAAGAAGACCTGCAGCACCTGTTCTATTAACGATGTTATAATGAAACCTTATACCATATGTTTCTTCTGGCTTGCAATGGCCTGTGTTCTGTCGATTACCGGCTGTAATAAAAAACTGCACCCGGTAAAGATGGAAAAACGATTGTATCCTGTAACCAGAGATCTTCCGGGCGATTCCGTTATATCAGAGTTTTATAAGCCTTATAAAGCCAGTATAGACTCGCTGATGAACTCAGTTCTGGCAGTTGCGGCAGTGGAAATCAAAAGAGACAGGCCTGAAGGCCTGCTGAATAATTTGGTGGTCGATGCGATGGCGGAAATTGCAGAACAGAATAATATATCGTTCGACTTCGTTCATGCCAATTATTTTGGCCTGCGGGTGCCGCTGCTCGCTGGCGAAATAAAAACATATAAAATATACGAAATGATGCCCTTCGAAAACTATATGGTTACAGTGAAATTAAAAGGGACAGATATGCAGGAGCTGTTTGATTATATGGCAGCCAGGGGCGGGGAGCCGGTTGCCGGGGTTTCATACCGTATAGAGAACAGAAAGGCTTCTGATATCAGAATAGGCAGCAACCCACTGGATACGGCTTCTGTTTATACGATACTTACCAGCGATTATACAGCGAACGGGGGAGACGAAGCCATGGTTTATGAGCGGGCGTATGACAGGCATGATTTTCCTGTAAAAGTGCGCGACGCTATAATTACCTGGCTGAAACAACAGAATAAAGCAGGAAAGCTTATTAAGCCCGCGATAGAAGGAAGGATATTAACGGATAAAGCCAATACTCATGAATAGACGCAGTTTTATCAGAAATACACTAACAGGTTCTGCCGCACTGGCGCTGGGGTTAAAATCCGACTTGCTCTTCGCCAAAGATGATTTCGTTAAGCTGACCATCCTTCACACCAATGATGTTCACAGCCGTATTGACCCCTTTCCCCTTGACGATGTCAATTATCCGGGAATGGGCGGGGCAGCACCCCGGGCGGCTTTAATTAAAAAGATACGGCAGGAAGAGAGAAATGTGCTTCTGCTGGATGCCGGCGATATTTTCCAGGGAACGCCCTATTTTAATTACTACGGCGGAGAACTTGAGATCAAACTGATGAGCTTAATGGGTTATGATGCCGGCACTATGGGCAACCATGACTTTGACAACGGAGTTGAAGGTTTTTATAAACAACTGCCTCATGCCAATTTTCCCATCCTGACGGCCAATTACGATTTTTCGGACACTATTCTGAACGGCCAGACAAAACCTTACCAGGTTTTTGAGAAGGAGGGGATAAGAATAGGAATATTCGGACTGGGAGTTGAGCTGACAGGCCTTGTAAACAAACAACAATACGGCAATACCCTTTACCTTGATCCTATTGCAAAAGCACGCGAAATGGAGGCATTATTGAAACATGAAGAAAAATGCCACTTCATTATATGTCTTTCACATCTGGGTTATAAATACAAAAATAATAAGGTGTCGGATATTGTACTTGCAGAAAAAACACGGTATCTTGATCTCATTGTCGGAGGGCATACTCATACCTTTTTAAGCACTCCGGATACTGTGAAAAACGAAGCAGGAAGAGAGGTGGTTATAAACCAGGTCGGCTATGCCGGAATCAACTTAGGACGCCTTGATTTCCTTTTTGAAAGGAATACAGGAGGCAAAAGCAGGTATTATTCTGCGGTTGAGCCGGTTAAGACTTATTTTAAAAATTAGTTTATTAAGTAGAATTTTTTTAGAATATTCGATGTTCCAAACCCAGCCGATAAATCATTTCTGGCTGTGTTGTAAATCAGATTATTAAGAATAAAACATGGAAAAAACTTGTACAAGCGTATGGGAAAACTGCCTTCAGATCATAAAGGACAACATTCCGGCACAGAGCTACAAGACCTGGTTCGATCCGATCAGGGCTTTGCGTCTGGAAGGAAATGTACTTACCATACAGGTACCGAGTTTATTTTTTTATGAATGGCTGGAAGAGCACTATGTCGGCCTTTTACGTAAAACTGTAAAGAAGCAGCTGGGCGAGGACGGCCGGCTGGAGTATAATATTGTAGTAGAGAAATCCTCTAATAACAAACCTTATACTACTAATATGCCTTCAAATGGAAATGGAGCAGAAGGAAAGAATCAGTCGATCCCTGTGCCGGTCACTTTAAACAAGGACATCAAGAACCCTTTTGTAATTCCCGGATTAAAAAAACTCCAGGTAGACCCGCAGCTTAATTCAAATTATAACTTCGAGAATTTTATAGAAGGCGACTGTAATCGTCTTGCCCGTTCTGCAGGTTTTGCTGTTGCAGGCAAACCGGGAGGTACCTCATTTAATCCCTTAATGCTTTATGGAGGCGTGGGCCTGGGTAAAACACACCTTGCTCAGGCTATAGGTAATGAAATAAAAAGGACTAATCCTGACAAGCTTGTTATCTATGTTTCCTGCGAAAAGTTCTGCCAGCAGTTTGTAGATTCATTAAAGAATAATACAATTAACGACTTTGTGAATTTTTACCAGGCAATGGATGTCATCATTATGGACGATGTTCATAATTTCGCTGGTAAAGAAAAAACGCAGGATATTTTCTTTCACATCTTTAACCACCTGCACCAGTCAGGAAAACAGGTTATCCTCACTTCTGATAAGGCACCTAAAGACCTTGCCGGACTTGAAGAACGCCTATTGAGCAGGTTCAAATGGGGCCTTTCTGCCGATCTTCAGATCCCTGATCTGGAAACCAGAATGGCTATACTGAAAAAGAAGATGTATACCGACGGTATTGATCTGCCCGGAGAAGTAATTGAATATGTAGCGCATAATATTGATAACAATGTGCGTGAACTTGAAGGGGCGATGGTTTCTTTACTGGCACAATCTACACTCAACAGGAAAGAGATTGATCTGGCCCTTGCCAAATCAATGCTGAAGAATTTTATCAAGAATACCTCCAAGGAAATTTCCATGGAGTACATACAGAAACTGGTTTGTGAGTATTTTGAGGTTCCGGTAGAAATGGTTAAGTCTAAAACGCGTAAACGCGAAATTGTTCAGGTTCGTCAGATCTCAATGTACCTTGCAAAGAGCCATACTAAAACTTCATTAAAATCAATAGGACAGTTCTTTGGAGGAAGAGACCATTCAACTGTTATCTACGCCTGTCAGACTGTAGAGGATCTTATCGACACCGATAAGAAATTTAAAGCCTACGTGCAGGATATCCAGAAGAAACTTAAGATGAGTTAAAAACTTAATCGGAGCTTAAGTTTGTACTGTAAGCTCCGATTAATGAGAAAAGGCCATTCGATGAGAATGGCCTTTTCTCATTTAA
>Ga0265780_10010174_pt1 | contig 11237 bp, 9 predicted proteins | sample P1T30metagenome_FD_192432 | JGI IMG/M metagenome (GOLD analysis project Ga0265780, IMG submission 192432) | Plant litter microbial communities from East Loma Ridge, Irvine, California - P1 T30 | ecosystem: Environmental > Terrestrial > Plant litter > Unclassified | place: USA: California... | reverse complement strand
GCTCAACGCTTTGGCCAGGCAGGGGTAGGCACAGCTTGCTCCAGGTGGCGGGGCCAACGATGCCGTCCTGTGCCAGCGTGCCGCTCCACTTGCCCTGGAAGCGCAGGACCAGTTGTTTGGTGCGACCTGGTCGAGCCTGGCCTGCAACTGCTCCAGTGCCGTCTGTTCCGTCATGTGGTCTCCCATGGTCACTGCCGGGTAACAGGGGATCGTTTGCGGTAACAGGCCCCCGGCGACCAGGGTTACTGATCGTAACTGTAACTCGGGTCGCCGACCCGGGAACGATCGAAGGAGTGTCATGACCCTGTTCCGCCTGGACGCCAGCATCCGCACCGACGGCTCCACCAGCCGAGCACTCGGCGACATCGTCGAAGCCGGATGGAGCGCCGGGCACGCGGACTCCGCGGTGACCCGTCGACACGTCGGAGCCGAGCCCCTGCCCGCAGACGCCTGGGCCCACGCCGTCACCGCGTCCGCGACGCCCGAGTCCGAGCGCACTCCCGCCCAGGTCGCCGCGGTCGCCCTGGCGAGCGAGCTGACCGACGAACTCGCCGGTGCCGACGCGCTGCTGTTCGCGGTGCCGCTCTACAACTTCGGCGTCTCGCAGCACTTCAAGTCCTACGTCGACCTGGTGCTGACCGATCCGCGCATGTCGCCCGGCGCCGTGCCCGCCACCGTGGGCAAGCCGGCCGTCCTCGTCACCGTGCAAGGGGGCAACTACTCCGCAGGCACGCCCCGGGAGGGCTGGGACCACGCCACGGCATGGATGCGGCGCATCCTCGAGGACGTCTGGCAGCTCGACCTCGACGTGGTGACGCGCGAGTTCACGCTCGTCGGGGTGAACCCTGCCCTCGACCGGTTCACGGACATGGCCGACGAGTTGAGGGTCCGCGCCGAGGAGGAAGCGGCCCGCCACGGCCGCACTCTGGCGGCCACGCCGAGAGCCGCATGATCGGAGACTCATGAAGACCCCATGCGGGAACAGCATCTGCGATCCAGGCCCGGTAGATCGACGCGGTCGGAACCGACCGCAGACGTGCCCGGAAAGGGACTCCACACCGGGGCCCATCCCTGACCGACCTGTCGAGACACCCCGAGCCCCTCAGCTGCGGGGCGTGGCTGACCCGCAGGATCCTTCCGTGACCGATCGTCTAGCGGACAGTCGTCGTCCGAGGCGTGGTGTTAAACCATGGGGTCGGGTCCGTGGCACGCCGTGAGGTCGCCGGGTCTGGCCTAGTCGGTGAGCCCCGGGGGTGCGCTCCCTGGTGCCTCGGGCTCCGGGTCCGAGGGGCCTCGTCGGGCTGCGACGGCTGAGACGATCAGGAGCACGAGCGCTCCCGTCGTCGTGGCCGTGACCGCCAGGGAGGTGCCCCCCAGCTGGATGAGGACGCCCGCGAGAGCGCTTCCGCCTGCTCCTCCGAGGTTGTGGCTGGTGTTGACCCATGTCGTCGCGGCGTTCTGGCGGTGCTCTCCGCCGGCGGCGTGGGCGGCGACGTAGGCGACGATCATCACCGGGGAGAAGAAGAGCCCGGCGGCGGCGAGGACCACGCTGACGGCCACCGTTCCGGTCACCACACCGATCAACGACGCGGCCGTCACGAGCGCCGCCGCGAGGGCGATCACCTGTCGAGCTGGTGACCCGGGGACCTTCAGGGCTCCGAAGAGCAGGCCCCCGGCGGCGCTGCCGCCCGCGAAGAGACCGAGGGCGAGGCCGGCGGCGGCAGGTCCTCCGTCGCCCCTGAGGACGACGGGGACGGCGACGCTGATCGTGCCCGACACGGCGCCCGCGACGACGGCGGGGAGGAGCATCCCCACGAATCGAGGCTGCCGCAGGAGCGACCGTCCGTGGCGCCCCCGGGAGGCATCGGTCCGCCGTGCTCGCATGGCACCGACGGTCGGCGTCGCGACGAACGCCAGGCCTCCGACCACGACGAGGACAGCCGGTACGAGCAGGGCATGTCCCGGCGCGACGACGGCGAGGGCGAGGCCTGCCGCCGCCGGCCCTGCGAGGTAGAGCAGTTCCTCGACGACGGCGTCCAGGCTGAGGCTCTTGCGCAGGAGTCGATCGTCGGGGGTGAGGGCGCCCCAGGCGACGCGCATGGACGGTCCCAGCGGCGGCGCGCTGGTTCCTGCCAGGCCGGCGAGGACGAGGAACGCGGCGGTCGGTCCGTCGAGCAGGGAGGTCGCCGCGATGGCGGTCAGCGTGACGCCGAAGATCAGGACCGATGCAGTGAGGACGGGTCGGGCACCGTGTCGGTCGATGAGGATCGCCCGTGCCGGGGCGAGGAAGCTCGCTGTCGCGCCGTAGAGGGCGACGGCGGTGCCGGCCAGGGCTATGGAGCCCGTGCCTTGCTGGACTGCGTAGAGGAGGGGCAGGAGCACGAGGGCGTAGGCGGAGCGGCCGATGAGGGCCGTGCCGAAGGTCAGGGGGACATGGGGCAGGGCGAGCACGTCGACATAGCGTGCTGTCCGAGGGGACTGCATAGAGAAAGCTCCAGGAGAGAGAGCACGCCTACGAGGGGCGTGCTGGTCATCAGTGATCACAGGGCTGCGCCACATCGTGTGGCGCCGCTGGATCAATCCCCGGCAGTGAGCATGTGGCGAGCCTAGCGAGGCGACGAGGTCGCGGGGTCCGGCTGGTCACGAACAGGCAGGAGCGCAGGAATGCCCACCCGAAGGAGGCCGGCTCGAGACCGACTGTCGCCCCGGAGGACCCCGGCTGCGGCCCGTCCCTGGGGAGAACCGCGAGCCTGGGGCGGCCCGCCGTCTAGGTTGGGCACGGTACCCACGGAAGGAACCGCCATGAGCATGGAAGGCGCGGCCTGGAGCTCGCTGTACAAGATCTCGTCCGCGAGGGACGGCGGGCACGGCATCTCTCGCGAGTCCGTGCGGCGGATCATGACGTTCGCGGTGCCCTACCGGTCGAAGCTGGTGATCTTCATCGCCCTCTCCGTCGTGGGCGCCTTCCTCGCCGTCGCGACGCCGGTGCTGGCCGGACGGGTGGTCGACGTCATCGTCGCCCGCGGCGAAGTCGGAGCGATCGTGCGGCTCGCCGTCCTCATCGCCGCCGTGGCCGTGGCCGACGCCCTCGTGTCGCTCGTCACGCGGTGGTTCTCGGCCCGGATCGGCGAAGGCGTGATCCTCGACCTCCGCACAGCGGTGTTCGACCACGTCCAGAAGATGCCGATCGCGTTCTTCACCCGCACCCGGACCGGCGCCCTCGTCAGCCGCCTCAACAACGACGTCATCGGCGCCCAACAGGCCTTCAGCGGCACGTTGTCGGGTGTCGTCACCAACGTCGTGGCCCTCGTCCTCACCCTGATCGTCATGCTCAGCACGTCCTGGCTCGTGACGGTCCTCGCCGTGGTCATGCTTCCCCTCTTCCTGATCCCCGCCCGACGCATGGGCAGTCGCCTCGCCGCGCTGCGCCGCGAGGCCGCCGACCACAACTCCGCCATGAGCACGCAGATGACCGAACGCTTCTCGGCACCCGGCGCCACCCTCGTCAAGCTGTTCGGCCGTCCCGACGAGGAGGCGGAGGAGTTCCGGGTGCGCGCCGCCCGCGTCCGCGACATCGGGGTCCGGAGCGCGTTGCTGCAGTTCGTCTTCGTCACCGCGCTCACGCTGGTCTCCGCCCTCGCCCTGGCCCTCGTGTACGGACTCGGCGGGTTCCTCGCCCTCGCCGGCCAGCTCGACACCGGTGAAGTCGTCACCCTGGCGCTCCTCCTCACCCGCCTGTACGTGCCCTTGACCGGTCTCGCGAACGCCCGGGTCGAGATCATGAGCGCCGTGGTCAGCTTCGAGCGCGTCTTCGAGGTGCTCGACCTGAAGCCCCTGATCCAGGAGGCGCCGGCCGCCACCACAGTCCCTGACGGCCCGGTGAGCGTCGAGTTCGACGACGTCCGCTTCGCCTACCCGTCCGCCGACAAGGTGTCCCTCGCCTCCTTGGAGGAGGTCTCCACCCTGGACACCCGCGGCGGCGAGGAGGTGCTGCACGGCGTCTCGTTCCGGATCGAGCCGGGGCAGACCGTCGCCCTCGTGGGCACGTCGGGAGCGGGCAAATCGACGATCGCGCAGCTGATGTCGCGCCTGTACGATGTCGACAGCGGTGCCGTGCGCCTCGCGGGCACCGATGTGCGCGACGTCACGTTCGCCTCCCTGCGGCACACCCTGGGCATGGTGACGCAGGACGGCCACCTGTTCCACGAGACCATCCTCAGCAACCTGCGCCTCGCCAGGCCGGAGGCCACCGAGGACGAGGTCTGGGACGCCGTGCGCCGGGCTCGGCTCGAGCCGCTGATCCGGTCCCTGCCGGACCAGCTGGACACGATGGTGGGGGAGCGGGGCTACCGGCTCTCAGGAGGCGAGCGTCAGCGGATGACGATCGCGCGCCTCCTGCTCGCCCAGCCTCGTGTCGTCATCCTCGACGAGGCGACGGCGGCGCTGGACTCGACGTCCGAGGCGGCCGTACAGGCGGCGCTGAGCGAGGCGCTCGAGGGACGGACGGCGATGGTGATCGCGCACCGCCTCTCGACCATCCGGAGCGCCGACCTGATCCTGGTGGTGGAGGACGGCGCGATCGTGGAGCGCGGCACGCACGAGGAGCTGCTCGCTGCGGCGGGACGGTACGAGGAGCTGCACCGGACCCAGTTCGCGGTGCAGAAGAACGTCGCAGCCGACGAGGACGCCCTGAGCGGGCCCTAGACCCTGGTCGGCGAGTGGTCAGGCGAGCCCGGTGCTCCGCGCCCAGGAGGGGGCGAGTCGTCGGGCCGCGCCTCCTCGGCGCGGCCCGACCCGGGTCACTCGCTGACGCTGTCGCTCTCGCCGGCGAGCTCGCCGCCGTCGATGACGAACTCGGCTCCGGTCTGGAAGCTGGACTCGTCGCTGGCGAGGTAGACGACGAGGTTCGAGACTTCCTGGGGCTCGCCGATGCGGTGCAGGGCCCCGAGCTGGTCGCCGAGCTCGAGACCGTCGGTCATCGGCGTGCGGATCACTCCGGGGTGCACCGAGTTGGCACGGACGTTGTCCGACCCGAGCTCCAGCGCCACCGACTTCGTGAGACCGCGGATCGCGAACTTCGACGCCACGTAACCGTGCAGCGCCGTCGTGCCCTGCAGCCCTGCGGTGGAGGAGATGTTGACGATCGAGGACGGCGCAGAGGCGACCAGCGCCTCCTTCGCTGCCGTGATGCCGATGAAGGCTCCCGTCACGTTGATGCTGAGGATGAGGTTCCACTGGTCGAGCGTGTACGTGCCGAGACGACCGAAGTTGACGATGCCGGCGTTGTTCACGAGCACGTTCAGCCCGCCGAACTCGCTCACGGCCGTCGCGACCGCCGCCTGCCAGTCGTCGGGCGACGTCACGTCGAGGTGGACGAAGCGGGCGGCGTCGCCGAGCTCCTCGGCGAGGGCGCGGCCCTCGTCGTCGAGCAGGTCGCCGACGACGACCTTGCCTCCCTCGGCCACGATCGCTCGGGCGTGCGAGGCTCCCATGCCTCGCGCGCCTCCGCTGATGAGGGCGATCTTGCTGGTCATCCTGTCCATGGAGTGGCTCCTTTGCCATCGATGCTCTGCGGTGCGGGTCGCGGCAGTTGTCGCTCTGCGCGACGGGTGTTGCCGTGGGGTGACTGTAGCGACCGAACCGTCACGTTCGCTGAGGAAGGTTCGCATCCTCGTCGCCACCCTGACGCCTCCTCGGCACCGCGGCCGGAGTGGGCGGGGGCGGGCACGCCCCTCGTCACACGGTCGCCCGCGCAGGTCTCGTCGCACCCCGCTCCATCAGCCGCCACGACCCGCCCGCGAGTGGCGTCAGCGTCACGACCGTGTAGACCGCGGCGACGATGCCGAACGCGACGGTCAGCCCGATCGTGTCGGCCGCGACCCCTCCGAGGAGGGCTCCGAACGGCACCCCCGCCCAGGCTCCCGCGTTGAGCAGCCCGAAGACGCGACCGCGCATGTGCTCGGGCACCCGCTCGAGCTCGACCGTGCCGAGGATCGGGTTCAGCGCCCCCGCCGCCAGCCCCGCCAGCGCCGTCGCCGCGACCAGTACCGGCAGCGGGGCGGCGAGCGCGAACGCGAGGCTCGACGGACCTCCCGCGAGGACGAAGCAGAGCACGAACGTGAGGCGACGCGGCACCCGGTGGGCGACGAAGCCGAACGCGACGTTGCCGAGCAGGGCGCAACCGCCCATGGTCGCGACCAGCAGTCCCAGGGCCGCCGCGCCTCCGAGACGGTCGTTCGCGTAGAGGGGCAGCAGGCTCGACCCCCGCGCCGCGTCGAGCAGGTTCGTGATCAGCACCAGCCCGACGAGCAGTCGCATCAGCGGGTCGCGGACCACGAAGCGGGCTCCCTCGGCGAGATCGGCCCAGTAGGAGGCGCGGGCCGGCTCGGTCCTGCCGCTGCGGTCGGCGGGTGCGTCAGTGGATTCGGCGGGGTCGGCGTCTCGCGCGATGGCTGTTCCGATCCGTGCCGAAGCGGGCCCCGGCACCAGCGCCCAGGTCAGCAGCGCCGACACCGCGAAGGTCACCGCGTTGACGAACAGCGACGCGACCGGGCCGACCGCGGCGACGAGCAGGCCCGCCAGCGACGCACCGATCAGCTTCGCGAAGCGCTCGGCACCGTCGATGAGGCCGACGCTCCGCTCGATGCGGACTCCTGCCCGCTCGGTCAGGGCGGGCAGCATGACCCGCCGCGCGGTCTGTCCGGGGGTGTCGAGCAGGCCCGCGACGAAGACCAGCGCCAGCAGCGCCCAGAACGGCAGCCCGACGGTCAGCGCCAGCACCGGCATGAGGAGCACGGAGGCGCCGCTCACGACGTCCGCCCCGATCGCGGCGCGACGGTGGCCGATGCGGTCGACGACCACTCCGCCGAGCGGGCCGCCGATGATCACCGGCGCCGTCGCGAACGCCGCGGCGACCCCGATCTCGATGCCGGAGCCGCCGAGCGCGAGGACGGAGAAGGGGACGGCGAAGGCCGTCACGACGTTGCCGGTCTGCGAGATCGCGTGGGCGGCGACGAGGGCCGAGAGCGCGGTGCGGGCGGCGCGGCTGGTGGGACCGGTGACGGCGGGTGCGCCGACGGCGGTGTCGGCGCGGGGCGCGACCGTCTCGGGGGCGGGGGCGTCCTCGATCACGCGCCCGCGCCTCCTGGGCGTCGGTAGGCCTGGTAGGCGAGCACGACCGTCTCGGCCCCGTCGTCGTCCGCCCCGTGCGAGGCGCCGACGTCGACCCAGCGCTCGACCACGGACTCGAGGTCGGCACGCAGCGCCGCGAGCTCGGACACCGTGAGGCGGATGGCGCGGTCGCCGCCGGCCGCCGCCGCGACCCACTCGCGCGGCAGCGTCGACATCGCGTCGACGTACTGGACGTACCGCGCGGCGTTGGCCTGGACGACGGACTTCTCGAGGGCCGCCGACGCACTCAGGCGCTCGGGGTCGTCCAGCAGGTCGGCCGGCTCCCACGAGGTGAGGGGCGCCGTGGCCTGCCACCAGCGCTCGCGGCGGTCGGCGCTCTGCGGCTCGGCCGCCTGGATGAGCTCGCTCGCGGCGAGCTTCGACAGGTGGTAGCTGACCGTGCCGGGCGCCTCGTCGACCACGTCTCCGAGCTGCGCCGCGGTCTGCGGTCCGTGCTCGCGCAGCAGGCCGAGGAGGCGCAGCCGCGTCGGGTGGGCCAGCACCCGCATCGAGGCGGCGTCGGTGAGGGTGGAGCGGGTGGGGTCGGGCGGCGTCATGGGGGCAACGGTAAGCGCACAAGAGTCATTGCGCAAGAGACGTTGCGCATTGGGCGGCCGGAGCGTGCGGGGCTCAGGCTCTCCTGTGCCCGGGCGCACCGCCTCCTGCGGCTGTCCAGATCGCGTGGCACTGCAACGGGGGTGGTTCGATGATCAAGATTCTTGGTAGTCTAAGCGTCGGCACGGATGCCGATCTATCGCAGGAGCGAATCATGACCACCCCCACCCTCCCCGCCCGACCCGGGTACGCCCCGTCTCCGACGACGGGCGCAGGCGCCGGCCCCGGTTCCGTGGCCGGTTTCATGCAGGCGTTCGGCGCCGTCCAGATGCGCGCGGAAGCCCTGCTCAAGACGGTGGCCGGCGACCACGGCATCGGCGTCTCCGACCTGCGGGCCCTCTACTTCGTCCACGGCGGGACCGACGTCACGCCGCGTGACCTCGCCGCCTACCTCGACCTGTCGTCCGGCTCCGTGACGAGCCTGATCGACCGGATGACCGACGCCGGCTACCTGGCGCGGGTCGCCCACCCCACCGATCGCCGCAGCAGCTTGCTCGAGATGGCCCCGGCCGGCGACTCGCTGATCGAGGCCGAGATCGGCTTCTACCTCGGCGTCTTCGACGGGATCGCCCCGAGCCCCGAGCTCGCCGTCGTGACGGCGGCGCTCGAGGAGCTGGCGGGGTCGATGACGCGGCAGTCGGTGCGGCGGAGCGCGGGCGAGGCCAGCTAGTCAGTCGTCGCGCGGCCGTTCCTGGACGGCTGGTTGCCGCACATGCCGACCGATCGGCCCTGCTGAGGAGCGCAATACGGGGAAAAGCCGGTGTTACGCCGGCTCAGGTCGGGTTCTGCGGCTGAGGCCCTTCGGGCCGCGGCGCGCTCAGGGGCTGGAGCGATCCGCAGTCCTGGCCACCGCCTCCTTCGCGGTGGTCGGCGGGCGGCTCTAGAGTCGGCGCATGCCTGCCTCGACGACAGCCCTGCTCGTGATCGACCTGCAGGTCGGGGTGCTGGCGGGGTGCGTCGACCCCGAGGGGGTCGTGGAGCGCACCGCCGCCCTCGTCGACCGTTCGCGGAGCGAGGGCGTGCCGGTCGTGTGGGTCCAGGACCACGCGGACGCCGCCGAGGACTCCCCGGCGTGGGCGTTGGCTGCTCCGCTCCGCCGACGAGCCGAGGAGGTGCTGGTGCGGAAGACCTACCGCGACGCCTTCGCCGACACGGACCTCGCCGCCGTCCTCACGTCGCTCGGCACCTCCCGCCTCGTCGTGGCCGGCGCCCAGACCGACTACTGCGTGCGCACGACCACCCAGGCCGCGGCGGTGCGCGGCTTCGACGTGGTGCTCGTCGGCGACGCGCACACCACGACGGACTCCTCCCACGACGGGGTCGCCGTCACGGGCGAGCAGATCGTCGCGCACACGAACATGTACTTCGCAGGGCTGCGGTACCCGGGGCAGGAGTTCGAGGTGGCCCGGGCCGCCGACGTCGTGCTCTGAGGACGGGTCTCTTCCCGCACTTGCCGGGTCGAGGTCCCGACGCGACGACGACGAGGCGACGTGGCATCCCGCGTCGCCTCGTCGTTCTCGCCGAGGGACAACGTCGCCCGGGCGGGCGGGCGGGCGGACAGAAGGAGGCGGTGGGCAGGTCTCGAGGACTTTCCCACCGCCTCCTTCGTCTCGGTCGGGGCGCGACGGCGACTACGTCGTCGGCAGCTCCCCGGCCTCACGGGCGCGCTTGCGCTCGTTCAGCGCACGCTCGTCGCGGCCGACGATCGCCAGCAGCACGATCGCCAGCACGACGCAGACGAGGATCAGCACGAACGTGACGTCCCAGCCGAACGCGTGCACGGCCAGGCCGATGCCCGTCGAGGCAAGCGTCGCGCCGAGCACGTAGCCGAACAGGCCGGTGAAGCCGGCCGCGGTGCCGGCGACCGAGCGCGGGCTGAGGTCGAGGGCCTGCAGACCGATCAGCATGACCGGGCCGTAGATGAGGCCGCCGATGGCGACCAGCATCGCGAGCGAGATCCACAGCGGGCCCTCGTTCGGCGACAGCCAGTAGATCGCGACGGCCACGCCGACCGCGCTCATGAAGAGGATGCCCGTGGGGGAGCGGCGGCCCTTGAACACCTTGTCGCTGACGTAGCCGCAGAGCAGGGTGCCGGGGATGCCGGCAAGCTCGAACAGCGAGAAGCCGGCGATTCCCTCGCCCAGGCTCGCCCCGCGCACCTCGGACAGGTACACCGGCGCCCAGACGAGCACGCCGTAGCGCAGCGTGTAGACGAACACGTTGGCCAGGGCGAGGTTCACCATGGTGCGGTTCGTGAGCACGTAGCGGCGGATGGTCGACCAGGTCGACGCGCCCTCGTCGGCGGCGTCGGTCTCGACGGGGGCCGGGTCGTTCCGGTACTCCTCGATCGGGGGCAGGCCCTCCGACTCGGGGGTGTCGCGCAGCAGCACCAGCGCCACGACGGCGATGACGAGGCAGACGATCGCCGGGAACCAGAAGACGCTCTGCCAGCCGCCGAACCAGGCGAGGGCGAGACCGGCGAGGCCACCGGCACCCGCGCCTCCCACGTTGTGGGCCACGTTCCAGATGGCGGTCTTGCCGCCGCGCTCGGAGGTCGAGAACCAGTGCACGAGGGTGCGGCCGCTGGGCGGCCACCCCATGCCCTGGAAGAACCCGTTGAAGATCATCACGACGGCGAAGAACGCCACGGAGGCGCCCACCGCGGGCACGAACGCGATGAACAGGTTCGCGAGGGCCGAGAGGGCGAGGCCGATCGGCAGGAAGAACCGCGCGCTGCTCTTGTCGCTCACGATCGCGCTGAGGAACTTGCTGAAGCCGTAGGCCAGCAGCACGCCGTTCGTGATGACGCCGAGGCCGACGGTGCTGAAGCCGTTCTCGTCCTTGAGGATCGTCGACACGAGCGGGACGTTGTTGCGGATCAGGTAGTACGCGGCGTAGCCGATGAAGATGCCGACGAAGACCTGCAGTCGGAGGCGCGGGTAGCGGCGCGCGACGGTCGCGTCGTCGAGTCGGGGAGCGGGCGGCGGGGCCGCGAGGAAGGCGGTCAGGCCTCGTCGCGACGACGTCTCGGTGGGGGTGCGGTGATCGGTGGTCATCTCGGCCTTCCTCGCCCGCGACGGTGTGGGCGAACTCATAGCTGATCACAAGGGTGCACTTCATGCAAATGTCACCAGCTGTTCACCCCGAGGGGGTTGACACGCACGTCCCCGTGACGCGCCGAGGGGATGCGGGTGCCCGGATGCCCCGGGAGCGTCACCGCGACGACGGGCCGCGAGGGATGCCCTGGCAGTGCCTGTCACGGCAGGGCCTCCCAGCGCACAGGAGGCGTCCGTAGCGTGGGACGCGACCCCGAACACAGGAGCACCCATGCGCACCGTCAACGCCTACGCGGCCCCGTCCGCCACCGAGCCCCTCGTCAAGACGACCATCGAGCGCCGCGACGTCGGCCCGAAGGACGTCATGATCGACATCGCCTACGCCGGCATCTGCCA
>Ga0265780_10010173_pt1 | contig 11240 bp, 9 predicted proteins | sample P1T30metagenome_FD_192432 | JGI IMG/M metagenome (GOLD analysis project Ga0265780, IMG submission 192432) | Plant litter microbial communities from East Loma Ridge, Irvine, California - P1 T30 | ecosystem: Environmental > Terrestrial > Plant litter > Unclassified | place: USA: California... | reverse complement strand
TACGCCAGAAATCGAGCTGGCGGTCATAGGCGTCGCCCTGCTCGCGGTCCGCCTGCCAAACGGCGTAGTCGGCATATTGCAGCTGCGGCTCGGGAAGCAACGAGGGAAGCCCGGTTTCATACGCCTAGACCAGCTTGGCGAGTTCGGGAACGAGCGTCTTGTAGATCGACACGCCGTCGAAGATGACATGGTGCAACGTCAGGTAGAGCCGGTGTTCGGTGTCGCTCAGCTTGACGACGCGGGCGCGGAACAGCGGCGCCTGATCGGGCGCGATCGGCGCGCGGGCGTCTTCGGTGGCGAGGCGTACCGCTTCGCCCTCGCGCTCGCCCTCGGGAATATGGCTGATGTCGAGGATCGCTAGTGCGACATGCTCGGACGGCGCGACCTGCATCACGTAATCGCCATCGACCTCGACGATCGCGGAGCGCCAGATCGCGTGACGGCGCACCACCTCGGTCAGCGCGCGCTCCATCGCGGCATGATCGTAACGCCCGAGCCGGTGGATGGTGATCGACTCGTTGTAGAGCGGCATCTCCGGCGCCATCTGCGCGTGGAGCCACAACTGGTTCTGCTCGGCGGTGAGCGGAATGGGCCGCGCCGGGTCGCGCGGGCGGATCGGTTGCGGAACGTCTGCCGACGCAGCCTGGCCGGCGAGCATCCTGGCGAGCAGGTCGCGGCGCGCCTGCGTGGTGTCGATCTTAGCGGGCATATTCATCCGAAAGTCACCCCCAGTGACTTGAGGCCACGCAGGCCAAGGTTTTCGCGCCATTCGAGCTTCTGCTCAGGCAACGACAGGTTGGTGAGCCGATCGAGCAGCAGGCGGAACGCGATGCGGCCCTCCATCCGCGCGAGCGGCGCGCCGAAGCAGAAATGCGCCGCCCAGCCGAACGCCATGTGGCGATTGTCCTTGCGCTCGAAATCAAGCGCATCGGGATCGGCGAAGCGATCGGGATCGCGGTTGGCGGCGGCCATCACCGCCATCACCGGCGTGCCCTTCTTGATAAGCTTGCCGCCCATCAGCGTATCCTCGGTGGCGATGCGCGAGGTGTGCTGCGACGGGCTCTCGTAGCGCAGCAGTTCCTCGATCGCGCTGTCCATGATCTCAGGTCGGTCGCGCAGTTCGGCGAGCTTGCCCGGCTGGCGCAGCAGCGTGAGCATCCCGCAGCCGATCAGGTTGGTGGTGGTTTCCTGGCCCCCCACCATCGTGACGATCGCGTTGGCGATCACCTCTTCCTCGGTCAGCTTCTGGCCGTCGATCTCCGCCTCGACCAGCGACTTGACGAGACCGTCGTTGAGGCTGCCGCTATGGATCGCATGCTGAAAATAGGCGATCATGTCGGCGGTGCTTTTCAGCACTTGCGCAATTCCGTCAGGATTGTGCGAGAAATTGCCGAGCATCTGCGCGTAGTCGGCGGACCAGCGCTTCAGCTGCAGGTGGTCCTCCTCCGGCACGCCCATCAGGTGCGCGAACACGATCGAGGGAAACGGCTCGGCGAAATCCGCCATCACGTCCATTTCGCCCTTGGCAAGCGCGGCGTCGATCAGCCGGTTGGCGACCGACAGCACGCGCTCCTCCAGCGCTTCCACGCGGCGCGGCGTGAACGCGGTCGAGCACAGCTTGCGCAGGATAGTGTGGTTGGGCGGATCGAGAAACAGCATCTGCTTGACCATTACCGCCGCGATCGGCTCGATCGAGCCGAGCCCGAGCGACCGCATCAGATCGGGCGAGGGCGTGCGATCGGCGGAAAACTTGTGCAGCACCGCGTGGACGTCGCTGTAGCGCGTCACCACCCAGCTATGCAGATACGGATCCCAATACACCGGGTCCTCGCTCCGCAACCGCGCATACAGCGGATACGGATCGGCCAGGACACTGGGGTCGAGCAGCCGGAACAGGCTGAGCGACGGATCGGAAACGGGGCGCGTCGCCATTATGCCGACAGCCTCTCGATATCCTCGTCGCTCATCGCCTCGATCTTGGCGAAGATCAGCGTTTCGACGACTTCGGACAGCTTGGCGACGGTGGCCGCCTCGAACAGGTGGAACAGCGACAGATCGACCCCGAAGGCATCACGCGCACGGATGATGACCTGCGTGCCGAGCAACGAGTGGCCGCCGAGCAGGAAGAAATCGTCGTCCACGCCGAAGTCGCGGTGGCCGAGCACGGTGCTGACGATCTCGAACAGGCGTAGTTCGGTCGGCGTCTCGGCCGGGCGACCGCCCGCGCTTTCCGCCAGCGCGACGGTGGCAGGATCGGGCAGGGCGCGCACGTCGATCTTGCCGTTCGCCGTGAGCGGCATGGCGTCGAGCCGGGCGAAGTGCGCGGGCACCATATAGTCCGGCAGCGTCTCGGCGAGTGCGGCGCGCAAGGCGCCCGCGGTGGTCTCGTCGTTGAGCGTGACATAGGCGACCAGTTCGCCCTCGCGCACCAGTACGTGCGCGGCGGCGATGTCGGGCAGGCGGTGCAGCGCGGCGGCGACTTCGGCGGGCTCGATGCGGTGGCCGCGCACCTTCACCTGGCCGTCGACACGGCCGAGGAAGGCATAGTCGCCACCGTCGAGCTGCAGCGCAAGATCGCCGGTGCGGTACAGCCGCCCGTAATGCGAATGATCGACGAAGCGCGCCGCAGTCATCGCCGGGTCGCCGCGATAGCCGCGCGCGACCTGCGCGCCGCCGATGCAGACTTCACCGGGGGCGCCGGACGCCACATCGTCGCCGCTCGGATCGAGCAGGTGGACCGTGGTGCCGGCGATCGCCCTGCCGATCGAAGGCAGACCTTCGCCCTCCGGCGCGACCACGCCCGAGGTTGCGACAACGGTGCATTCGGTCGGGCCGTAATTGTTGACGAAGCTGAACGGCTGGCCGGGCTTGGGACGCACCGTCAGCTTGTCCGCGCCGGTGAGCAGCACGCGTAAGGGTGCAGCCAGCGGCCAGTCCATCCCGACCAACGGCTCGGCAAGCGCGGTCGGCGCGAAGGCGACCTCGACGCGCTCGTCCACCAGCCAATCGCGTAGCGCGTGCGGATCGAGCCGTACCGCGTCGTCGGCGAGGCAGAGCGTGCCGCCTGCGGCCAGTGTCGGCCACACTTCCCACGCCGCCGCGTCGAAACCGAGCCCGGCGAGATGGGCGGTGCGCGTGCCGGCACCGACCGCGAACGCATCGAGGTGCCAGTCGATCAAAGCCGCGAGATTGTCGTGACCGACCTCGACCGCCTTGGGCTCGCCGGTCGAACCCGAAGTGAAGATCACATAGGCAAGATCGCCCGCCGCCACCCCGGTGAAGGCCGCCGCATCATCCGGCGCAACCGTGCCGATCACCGACCCGCGCGGCGCGATCGCCGCCGCGCAGCCGGCACGCTCGACAAACGAAGCAAGTCGCGCCTCCGGCCAGGCGGGATCGAGCGGGAGATAGGCGGCGCCCGCATACCAGCAGGCGAGTAACGCCACCACCTGTTCGGCCGAGCGCGGCAGGCACACGGCGACGGTATCGCCCGGCACCACCCCACGCGCGGCGAGCGCCCCGGCCAGTGCAGTCGCGCGCCCATCGAGTTCGGCGTAGCTCAGCGTCGTGCCCGCGACATCGACCGCGACTCCGTCGCCGGCACGGCTTGCGACGTCGCGAACTCGCAGGCTGATCGGGTACGACAGGGTCGTTGTCGCATTCAGGTCGCGCATAGGTATCTCCCCAGGTTGCGCGCACCAAACCAAAAAAAGGTGAGTTAACTCTTAAGGTCTCGCGAAAAGGCAGGGTCAACAGCGCCTCGTAGCAGCGCGCCAAGCTTGGTTTGCCGCGCGTTCCGCCTATATCGCCCTCGTAAAGCAGCATGGTAACGCCCGGGCGGCGATACACGCGGCATTCATCGGTCGGGGCGAATGGCGTGCTTCGTCATGCAATATGGAACAGGATCGAACGTGACTTGGGGTTTGGCGATGGCGCGCGCGGCGGTGGCGCTTGGCATGATGGCAGCGACCATCCCGGCAACGGCGGGCAGCGCCGCGCAAACCGGCACGTTGCGGGTCGAGGTCGGCAACGTGCGCACCGCCAGGGGGCGCGTGCATATCGACGTGTGCACGCAGGCGCAGTTCCTGAAGGACTGTCCGCTGTCCGCCGAGATGCCAGCGCATGCCGGGACGACGGTGGTCACGTTGACCGGTCTGCCGCCGGGCCGCTATGCCGTGCAGGCTTTCCTCGACGAGAACGGCAACGGCAAGGTCGATCAGGCGTTGTTCGGCGTTCCCAAGGAAGGCGTCGGCTTTTCGAATGATGCGCGGATCAAGTTGGGTCCGCCGAAATGGACGGATGCGATGTTCGACACCACCGGAGCCGACCAGACGATCAAGTTCAGCCTGCGCTACTTCATCGGCGGCGACGCAAAGCGTTGATCGCGAGCCTCATTCTCCGGCTGGTCGCGGCCAGCGTGCGGCGGCCGGTGCTCGCCGCGCTGGCGTGTCTGGTGCTGGCGGGCGCGGCGCTGGCCTATGCGGCCGGCGGCTTTTCGATGACGACCGATACCGCTGCGTTGATCTCGCCCAAGGTGCAGTGGCGGCAGAACGAAAAAGCGGTCGAGACGGCGTTCCCGAACCTGACGGACGTGCTGCTGGTGATCGTCGACGGCAAGACCCCCGAACTGGCCGAAGCGGGCGCTGCGAAGCTGAGCGATGCGCTCGGCGGCGATACCCGGCATTTCCGCCGGGTCGAGCGGCCCGATGGCGGGCCGTACTTCGCGAAGCAAGGGCTGATGTTCGGCTCGGTCGCGCAGGTGCAGGGCGCAACCGATTCGCTGATAAAGGCGCAGCCGTTGCTCGGGCCGCTCGCGCGCGATCCGTCGTTGCGCGGCATCGCCGGCGCGTTTTCCACCGCGCTGATGGGGGTGGAGCAGGGTGGGGCGAAACTCGCCGACTTCGACACGCCGATGCGAACGCTCGGCGATGCGCTCGACAAGACGCTCGCCGGCAAGCCTGCGTTCTTCTCCTGGCAGGACATGATGGGCGGCGAGGCGGCACCGCGCCGGCGGCTGATCCTCGCCCAGCCCAAGCTCGATTACGAAGCGCTCCAGCCTGGCGAGGATGCCGTCGCGGCGATCAACGGGCAGGCGGCGAAGCTCGGGCTCGACGCCGCGCACGGCGTGTCGGTGCGCACCACCGGCGAGGTGCCGCTCGCCGACGAGGAGTTCGCGACGCTTGAGGAGAACATCGGCTTCGTCGGCTTCATCATGGCGGCGGCGATGCTGGTGACGCTGTGGCTGGCGACCCGGTCGGTGAAGATCGTTGCGGCGATCGTGGTGACGATCATCGCCGGCCTCATCATCACGACTGCCGCCGGCTTGCTCGCTGTGGGCACGTTGAACCTCATTTCGGTCGCCTTCATCCCGCTGTTCGTCGGGCTGGGCGTAGATTTCGGCATCCAGATCAGCGTGCGCTTCAACGCCGAGCGGCTCGACGGACATGACACGCCCGAGGCGCTGCGCCGCGCCGCCACGGCGCTCGCCGCGCCGCTGGCGCTGGCGGCGGGGGCGGTGTTCCTCGGCTTCGGCGCGTTCCTGCCGACCGACTATATTGGCATCTCTGAACTCGGTATCATCGCCGGCATCGGCATGGTGATCGCGCTGGCGCTGTCGATCACCTTGCTGCCCGCGCTGCTGACGCTGCTCAAGCCGGGCGCGCCGCGCCGCGAGGTCGGCTTCCGCGAAGCGGCGCCGCTCGATCGCTGGCTGCACACGCATCGCAAGACGGTGTTGTGGGCCTTCGCAGCGTCGATGCTGGTGAGCATCGCGCTGCTGCCGTTCGTGCGGTTCGACTTCAATCCGCTCCACCTGCGCAATCCGAACGGCCCGGCGATGCGCGCGCTCGCCGACCTGATGCACGATCCGCTGCGCACCCCCAACACGATCAACCTGCTTGCCCCCAGTGCCGACGCGGCCAAGGCGCTCGCGGCCAGGCTGTCCAAGCTGCCCGAGGTGGCGGAAGCCGTGACGGTTGACGGCTTCGTGCCGGAGGATCAGCCGCAGAAGCTGGCGGCTATCCAGGACGCGTCGCTGCTGCTCGATCCGACGATAAACCCGTTCGACATGGCGCCCGCGCCGTCCGATGCGGAAAACGCCGCCGCGCTGAACGCCACCGCCGTGCAGTTGCGCAAGGTCGCGGGTGCCGCCACTGACGCGCCCGCACAGGATGCGCGCCGCCTCGCGGGGGCGTTCGCACGCCTCGCGAGCGCCGCGCCGCCGGTGCGTTCGCGGGCAAGTGCGGTGCTGGTGACGCCGCTCGGCGTGATGCTCGATCAGGTGCGTGCGTTGCTTCAGGCCGAGCCGGTCACGCGCGCGACGCTCCCGCCCGAGATCGCCGGCGATTGGGTAGCCAAGGACGGTCGCGCGCTGGTGCAGGTGTTTCCGCGCGGCGACAGTAACGATAACGCCGTGCTGCGCCGCTTCACCAAAGCGGTGCGCGCAGTTGCGCCTTCCGCCTCCGGCCTGCCGGTCGCCACGCAGGAGGCGGCGGGCACGGTCGCCTGGGCGTTCGTCGAGGCCGGCATCCTCGCGATGGTGCTGGTCAGCGGCCTGCTGTTCGTGGTGCTGCGCGATGTGCGTGAGGTTGCGTTCACGCTCGCGCCGGTGGTGCTGTCGGGCTTCCTGACGCTCGGGAGTTGCGTGCTGATCGGGCAGCCGATCAACTTCGCCAACATCATCGCCTTCCCGTTGCTGTTCGGCGTTGGCGTCGCCTTCCATATCTACTTCGTGATGGCGTGGCGGGCGGGTGCGACCGACCTGCTGCAATCGAGCCTCGCGCGGGCGGTGCTGTTCAGTGCGCTCGCCACCGGCAGCGCGTTCGGCAGTCTGTGGCTGTCGCACCATCCGGGTACGGCGAGCATGGGCAAGATCCTGATGATCTCGCTCGCATGGACGTTGGTGTGTGCGCTGATCTTCGAGCCAGCGCTGCTCGGCCCACCGCGCAAGGCCGAGCCGGCGCGGCGCTGATCTTCAGCAGCGCCGGCGGTCCATTCCCAAAGCCTTAAGGCTTAGCGGCCGCCGCAGCCGCCGGATCGGCCAACGGATCGTTCAACTCCGGTGCGGCGTTCGTTGCGGCCGGTGTCTGCGGCACGGCGTCGGACTTCGGCGCGCTTGTCTCCGCCGGCGCAGCGGGGTCGACCAGCGGGTCGCTCAGCGCCGATGACGGTGCGGCGGCAGGCGCGGCCGGATCGGTGAGCGGATCGCTCATCTCCTGCGAGGAAGCGCCTGCGCTGCCGCCCGCCGGATCGGCGAGCGGGTCCTCAAGCGGGCTGGCCGAAGCGCTATCGCTGTGGCGCAGCGCGTACACCTCCGCCGCGCGCGTTTGCAGGAACGCCGAGCGCAAGGTCGCATACGGATCGACCGCGCCGCCGAGCAGCGCCTTGAGATCGCCGTCCGCCTCCGCGCGCGCGTCGAGCCCGACCAGCACGCCCTGCGGGATCTGGAACGCGGCGCGATCGAACGGAAACCCGATCGCAACCGGCAGCACCGCCGCATCGACCGGTGCGCCGCCGAGATCACGAAAATCGGTCGGCCCGATGAACGGCAGGAAAAGATACGGCCCCGGCCCCAAGCCATACCGGCCGAGCGTGTTGCCGAAGCCGTTGGAATGATGGGGCAGCTTGAACTCATCGGTTTTCGCCACGTCGACCAGCCCGCCGACGCCGATCGTCGTGTTGACCGCGAAGCGCCCGAGCGTCCGCACCGCCCGCTTGGGCTTGAGCTGAAGCACGTCGTTCACGAACACCACCGGTTCGCCGATGTTGGAGAAGATGTGGCGGATGCCGCTGCGCACGACCTTGGGGACGATCGCTTTGTACGCCATCGCCACCGGCCGAAAGGCGATGCGGTCGAAGAACTCATGAACCGAGAACAGCTTGCGGTTGAGCCCCTCGAGCGGATCGCCCTTGAAGTGCGCCGGCCGCGATGCCTTGGCCGCGACCGGCACCGCTGCCGGCGACAGCGGCTTGGGCGCGATCACGCCCGCCGGCGGTGCCGCTTGCTGCTGCGCGACCGCCACCGCCGGCGTCATCAACGATGCCGCGAGCGCCAGTCCGCTCGCCCCCCCTAATCGCATCTGGATCAGTCGGCCGCTTTGGCGGAAAGCTGATCGAGATGCGCCACCAGCGCCTTGGCGCCACCCTTGGCGAGCACGCTTGCGAAGTCAGACCGGCGCGTGGCGAGTTGGCTCACCGAGTTCTGGTAAAAGACGTCGATGATCTTCCACTGGCCGCCGCTTTGCCGCAGCCGATATGCGATCGCGGTTGGCGAGCCCTTCGGCGCGGCCAGCGTGGTGCGCACCAGTTTGTCGCTGCCGCGCGTCTCGACCTGCGGAGCGATCTTGAACGTCTCGCCCGAATATCCATCGAAATTGCCGGCATATTGCGTGATCGTCAGCTTGCGGAACGCCGCCACCAACGCGGCCTGATCGGCGGGCGCGGTCGTCGTCCAGGCAGAGCCGACCGAAAGCCGCGTCATCAGCGGGATGTCGAACGCGCGATCCACGATCGGGCCGATTCTGGCGGCCCGGCCCGAAAAGCCCATCGCCTTGCCGCCCTTCATGATCGCGAGCAACCCGTCGTCGAGTGCCGAGACGGGCGTGCCCGCCGGATCGCTGGTCTGCGCGGCGGCCGGCACAGCGAGCGGGGTCGCGGCGAGCAGCAGCGCCGCCATGCCGAGAAGGCGGATCGGTGCGGGCATGGGGAACTCCATCATGATGATCGACAAGGTAGGTACGCGGCGGCCAGATACCAATGCGAAACGATTAGCACAAACGGCTGACACGTGGCTGAACGGTCACAACTGCAACACCCGTTAACGTCCTGCCCTTTTTCCGCTTCAATTTTCGATAAGACGTCCACATATGAAGCGAGCAAATGGCAGCGGCGACGCGTGGTTCCAGTCCGCGCCGGTCGGCGCACAGGACGATCGATACGGAAAGGACGGCACCTTGCGGGTGATTTTGGCGAACCCGCGGGGGTTCTGCGCAGGCGTGGTGCGGGCGATCGAAATCGTCGAGCGCGCGATTGAACGGTTCGGCGCGCCGATCTACGTGCGTCACGAGATCGTGCACAACAAGCATGTCGTCGATACGCTGTGCCGCAAGGGCGCGGTGTTTGTCGAGGAACTGTCGGAAGTACCGGCCGGCGCGATGACGGTGTTCAGCGCGCACGGCGTCGCGCGCACTGTGGAGGAGGAGGCCGCCGCGCGCGGGCTGCCGGTGCTGGACGCGACGTGCCCACTCGTCACCAAGGTGCATATGCAGGGCCGCCGCTACGCCAAGTCGGGCCGCACCCTGGTGCTGATCGGGCATGAGGGTCATGCCGAGGTGGTTGGCACGGTCGGCCAGGTCGATGCGCCGGTGCTGCTGGTGTCGTCGGCGGCGGCGGTGGCGGATCTCGATCTGCCTGACGATGCCGAGATCGCCTATATCACCCAGACGACGCTGAGCGTGGACGATACCCGCTCGATCATCGCGGCCTTGAAAGCGCGGTTCCGCAACCTGATCGGTCCGGACGTGTCCGAGATATGCTACGCCACGCAGAACCGGCAGAGCGCGGTGCGTGACCTGTGCCGCGTGGTCGATCTGCTGCTGGTGGTGGGGGCGGAGAACAGCTCCAACTCGAGTCGCCTGCGCGACCTCGGTACGGACGAAGGTGTGCCGAGCTACCTCGTCGCAGACGGCAGCGCGCTAAACCCCGCGTGGTTCTACGGGGTCGAGACGATCGGCCTCACCGCCGGTGCTTCCGCCCCCGACGAACTGGTCGACGACGTGATCGCGGCTTTGCGTCGGCTCGGCCCGGTCGAGGTCAGCCAGCTCGACGGAATTGAAGAGACACTGGAATTTGCCCTGCCGCGTGAGCTAAGAGGGCCGATGATAGCCGCCAGCCGCCCCGCAATGGCGAACTAGGACGTACAGATATGAGCCTTCCGCTTCCCGCGCTCGCCCGCATCGGCAGCTATACGCTGCGCAAGCACATCGGCGGCGGTAAATATCCGCTGGTGCTGATGCTGGAGCCGCTGCTGCGCTGCAACCTCGCATGCCCCGGCTGCGGCAAGATCGACTATCCAGATGCGATCCTCAACCAGCGTTTGAGCTACGATCAGTGCATGGAGGCGATTGACGAGTGCGGCGCGCCAGCCGTGTCGATCGCCGGCGGCGAGCCGCTGCTGCACCGCGACATGCCCCGCATCGTCGAGGGCTATATCGCCAAGAAGAAGTTCGTGATCCTGTGCACGAACGCGCTGCTGCTCAAGAAGAAGATCAACGACTACAAGCCGTCGAACTTCTTCACCTGGTCGATCCATCTCGATGGCGACAAGGGCATGCACGATCACGCGGTCGATCAGGATGGCACCTACGAGGTTGCGATCGAGGCGATCGAACTGGCCAAGTCGAAGGGCTTCCGTGTTCAGGTCAACTGCACCGTGTTCGACGGCGCCGACTCGGGCCGACTCGCCTCGTTCTTCGACGAGATGGAGAAGCGCGGCGTCGAGATCACGCTGTCGCCCGGCTATTCGTACGAGCGCGCCGCCGATCAGGAACATTTCCTCACGCGTGAACGCACCAAGACGTTCTTCCGTGACGTGTTCCGTCGTGGTGACGGCGGCAAGGCGTGGACCTTCACCAACTCGCCGCTGTTCCTCGATTTCCTCGCCGGCAACCGCTCTTACGAGTGCACGCCGTGGTCGATGCCGCTGCGCACCGTGTTCGGCTGGCAGAAGCCCTGCTACCTCGTCGGTGAGGGCTATGTGCCGACGTTCTCGGAGCTGATGGAGGGCACCGACTGGGATCAGTACGGCGTCGGCAAGTACGAGAAATGCTCGAACTGCATGGTCCATTGCGGGTTCGAGGGCACGGCGGCGAGCGAATCGATCCGCAACCCGCTCGCGATGTTCAACGTTGGTCGCAAGGGCATCCGCACCGAAGGCCCGATGGCACCGGACATCGATCTGTCGCGCGCCCGTCCGGCGGAGGACGTGCATTCGACTCATGTCGAGCGCGAACTGGCGAAGATCCAGGCGGCCGACCCGACCGGGTTCAAGCGGGTCCAGAAGGTCGCCTGACGATCGAAATCGCTCCGGCGCGGGGCGCGTGGTGTTTGGGGACGCGCCGCGTTTCCTCGCGATCCGGGTGTCGGGCGTGTGATCGCCGGCGCTTGGGTGGGATTGCCAGGACCACGACATCACGCGTGTAATTTCGGCGCTGCGCTACCTTTTCATAGTCGATCGAACTGTT
>Ga0265780_10010172_pt1 | contig 11240 bp, 18 predicted proteins | sample P1T30metagenome_FD_192432 | JGI IMG/M metagenome (GOLD analysis project Ga0265780, IMG submission 192432) | Plant litter microbial communities from East Loma Ridge, Irvine, California - P1 T30 | ecosystem: Environmental > Terrestrial > Plant litter > Unclassified | place: USA: California... | reverse complement strand
ACATGGTAATGGATTGGGAGATGGTGCTCTTGGTCGACTGGAAAAATGTGTTGGGTTTGGAATGAGGATATATATACTACGTTCTGGTGTGTGCGGCATAGAGATGGGGCGAATGTCTTGTCCGGAGGGTGATTGGTGGAAGATTTGATGGTTGGAGGCTTGTGGGCCCGCTTTGGACTTGGCTACATAGTCTGCAGTCACTGATGCTGTTATTGAGGCTGTGGAGCCGAGGTTTCTAACTTGTTATCTGCATGGTTGATGGTGCGATTGAAATGCAGAGGTGCTCGAGTTAAGATTCGTGGAGTGATGTGCGCTAGAGCTGAAGACGGATTAGCTTCATCGGAGCTACTCTTTCTTCGCGAACCATATCACGACGTCGTGTCGAAAGCCATCATTGACAAGATACCTGGAACGTACATGTCAAGGCTAAATACAGATATCTTCGACCTTCGGTTGTGGGGTAAGTCAAGTCGCGGTTCATCGTCCCCCGGTATCTAGGGTATGCTGTCCAGGTGCTATTGTCGAGCACATCACAGTCAGTAATTGGAGGGGGTAGGTGCAAATGGCATACATTGAAAAGATATCTAATGTCCTGAATTAGGATCACTGACTAATAGGGATGTCCTCAAGATCGAAGCTGAGCACGATATTGTCAAAGTGCGCTTCACACAACTTTCTCGCTACAAGGAGTAGATGATGCAGCGCTGGGTTGTACCACCTCATCCGCCGCACCCTCCCATGCCACCCACTCAGGCAAAAGCCCAAGCTTCTGCGGAGCAAAGACGGTGTCATCCATGCCAGCCTTCCTATTAGAAGCCCCATAAGGTCCATAGTTGACCCAGGAGTTCTGACCACGAAGCTCAGTAGCTAGTGCGCGGCGAGCCAAAGGCGAGAACATAGTAGCATGACCACGCCACGCGTTATCCTCACCTGCGGCACGGAAGCCCAGACCCTCCTTCGCATGGCCGAAAAAATCGTGCACGATGCGGAAGATGTCATTGAGGAGCGCCGGCTGGCCGGAGATGATCTCGTCAGTGAGCGCGAGCATTGGGTTAGGATCATCGTCTCGCTCGAGAGCTAGATTGGAGCCTTGCTCGTTGGAGCCGAATGCGCCGCGTGTGGAAGTGACATAGAAATGGTTGTTCTCAGAGATGTCAAGGATGGCTTTGCGAGGGTTAGTGTAAGGCTGATTGGTCTGAGCGAACTCGACCTGCAGGCCTGTACGCTTGATGAACTGCCACTGCGCCCAGGTCTCATCGCAGAGAGCTTGGAAGGAAGCAAGAACGATAGGATCATCAGGGGCGTGCTTCATCTCCTCGTAGAGCTGAGCGACTTGCTTTGCCCGGGGGATGTTGAGCTTCTGGTAGACTTTGGGGAACGGGAGGGTGATACCAACAGACCTACAGTATGCCTCGGCCGCTCTACGCGCGGGTAGATACGGTCCAAAAGTTACTTCTGTGCCATCTATGTTGACAGTGGCTGGAAGGCCCTGTAGCGGCTCGTTGTGCTCCTCCTGCTCTGGGACGATACCAGAAGAAGTGATATCACAAGATACAATATCGCAAGAGGCCATACCACGAGAGACAGTATCACAAGATGATGCTGATGTTGAAGTGAAGTGTGTCATATCTGGTAAGTGGTGTGAGTGTATTGTTGTATGAGAAGCTCTCATACAAAGTGCTGATGATATAGAACCATCATAACGTTTCATAGGAATCATTTATATACATGTAGACACCTCTGCAATGTGGATGAACAGGATCTTCGTACAGCGTCGTAGTTGCATTGTAAGGATTGCCTTGTTTACAAATCTTTGGAGATGCTGTAGTGATGCATTATGCGAGCTCATTGTGCAATTTGAACTGTTCTCGTGTAATACGAAAGCATACCTATATATGAAATTTGCGACAAATCGTCGCAATCAAGTTGTGCGATAAGATGGGTCGTGAGTTACAGAAACCTGCAATCTAATGGCGCAAGAGTCAGTATACGAGAGATATTGGTGATGAGTAGTCAAGAAAGCCTCATTCAAGTGTCAGTTCGGACCCCATGTAATTTTGTGCTCATTGGTATACCCATTACTCTTGCGTTTCCATAATTGTCACTGAGTCACGTTTTCTTCGAGCTGACTGACTATTGAAACGGCCGGATGACCTTTGCACTCATGAAGAGCTTCAAAGCCCTTGATAGACTCGACTCAACAGCTATTCGCTTTTCAACACCGCGATTCGCTGCAATATACAGCAATGTGCCGACACTTGGCCGGTGCTGATGATGTCTATATTTCTCATGTTCGCGTTGGTCATCTCGCTGACCCCTACTCTGCCATGTTCGTTTGATTCCTGGGTCATTATTTCAACGCTTGTCGCGCGCCTACGTCACAGGCATTCTTTCACATCACGTAATCCAGACGCATGCTCTAGCGTGCGATTGAGCCCTCTGACCATAAAGTCGGTGCCACGTTCTGCGCCACCGGGGACCATAAATTCTTTCCACGCAGATCAACTGCTTATATACCCACTCAACTCGACACGCACAACAATAATTGCGATGACCTCCACTCTCTCACTCTCAGAGCCTGCGCGCGATCGTATCATTCGCATCACCAATGTACACTTCAAAGCCGACGCGCAGTTCATTGTGAACATGTTCGACGGTTTCACGATCGTCGACCAGATGCGCACCGTTAACACACGCACTGGCACCAACTCAGTCGTGTACATTCTCTTCGGTACCATCGCCGACAGGATTCGCTCCACCGAGCTGAACGGTCTCACCATTGTTGATCGCGAGATCAAGATTCAGCCTGCTCGTGAGGGCAACTTCGCCCGTAAGTCATTGCCTCCTCGAAAAAGCCATTTGAATGACAATATGAAGTCAATGAGTCTGAGACTGCCTTCTTCCGTCCAAATGCCAGGAAAAAGCTCAACAGGAGAGCTCCTCGCGACGATCCCGTGGCTCCTGACACACCTGGATCTCCCTCGGCGACCTTCAAGGACTCCGACTTTCCCGCCCTCGGCCCGGCACCAGGTAATAATTGCGTGGATTTGGTATTTACAGCGATCGTTTGCTTAGCCGCTTGTGCCAGTCATGCGCGACCGTGGAGATTGTCGAGTTGTATTGACCTTCTTTAGCAACAGAGGATGCCCATATGAAGACTCCGGCTGTCCCCATTCCGGTTTCTGGCAACACCTCTACTCCGCTTGTAGCCGCCAAGGCCGACTTTGCGACCGCGATTAGAAACCCCTCGATGACTTCAGGGAAAGACATCAACGCACAGAAGGATGAGTGTAAGAGTCCCAGGAGCTATGACGACATGCGCGAAACAAGCAACCCTGCTTCCGCAACCTTGAGTTCTCCCAAGAAGACCGCTCATGTCAAGTCCGAGGACCGTACGAAGTCTTATGTCCCAGCCCAAACTTACGGTCTGCCCGACGACATCAACATGAACAGCAAGTCCAAAATCCTGAGTCTTTACCAGCACCTTCAGCTAACCTTCGCCAGTTCCTCCCGCCGCCAACAACAAGAACTGGAACCTGGGCGAACACGACCCCAACGACCGCTCAAAGAACCTCATCACGCCCGACGACTGGTGCAATTTCGGTCGCAATGCTTTCAAGGACGTCGAGGCGGAGCAGAAGGCCAAGGGCACGAACGTGGATCGTCTTGTCAAGGACGACGGTGGATTTGATGCGGATGACAAAGGCAAGTTCGCGAAGAAGTAGATGACTCAAACCTTCGTGTTTTCGATGAGGGAGAATACTAGACGGCTCGGAAATAGATCAAGGGGATTTGGCATACGTACATGATACCACATACCATAATTAAAACATCATACGGGTCCATAAATCTCCCATAATTAAGTTGTCGTTCCTCTGACTTGAATTCTTATGTCAGTCTATTCTCCTTGTTCTGTTTGACAACCAGAGAAAAGATGAAATTAGTGCCCGGATGTATGCATTACTTCCCGCGGATATTCCTCGCTGTTAAGGTAAGTAATCATTACCATTTGAGACATTATACCCCTACCGATTATTGCTCCCATGAAGCTCCACTTGTGTGTGTATCTATATCATGTGATAGTGATGGTCATCAGACATGTAACAATCACAAGCTACATCATGATCAAGCCCTACACGAGGTACCTCAATTATTCAGCACTGAGTCACGAGCGGAATCTCGTGATGTTTACCTCTCTCTGGGTGTGGTATAATTCGTACAGATGCCTCTCCCACTTCTTTGCTCATCATCTTCAGGTAGTTTCTATTGAGCTCTCTTAACATGACATTATCGAAAGAAACCCTATCAGGGAACTTTCCGGCCCCAAAAGAAGACCGCGTCATTCGCATCTCCAACGTCCACCCGAAGGCAACCGCTCAAGACATACTACATCACTTCCGCACCACCAACCCGGTCTCAACCTGTCGTGGAAACCATGAGAAGACCAAGAGACACACCGTCGCATTCGTCTACCTTCGCAACGAGAAAGACCGCTTGAAGACCGAGGATCTCGACCGTACTATCCACATGGGTCTCCTGTTGGACGTCAGAGCTACAAAGACAGGATTCAAGTGTGGGTACATCAGGAACTTGTATTGTGCTAGCGATTGCTAATGGAACTACAGTCGAGGGAGAACAGATCTGGTTGGAGGAATTTCATAAACATCGCGCTATTAGGGCTGCCAGATATTATACATCTCCCCTCGTAGCCGCTTCGGGGTCTACGGCCGGTGAAGATGGGCGCGTCGGTGGAGAAAGGGCGTCCTCGGCCCCTCGGGCCCACCTGGATGCCAATCCCCGCCCGTGTGTGGCAGGTGATGTGGCAGAAAGAGAAGATCTAGCGGATGATGACGAGGGAATTTTGTCGGATAGCGAAGAGGCTGCAGCGAGCAACTAGACAGTAGAGAATTGAACGGCTTTGAACCTACGTGTAATGCAACCCGGACTAGGGTAGCTAATTGTAACGGAAGTTGGGGTAGCTTGGATGACGATGTGCATGCACAGTGTAAGCCCTCAAGTGACAGCCTTTTTGAGACAATGTGATATGCTTGTGCTAAGCTTAAGATGATCACTTGCCTGGAGCACAGGAGCAAAGTTCGTCATTTTGAGGGTCTTCTGCGAATGCAGTGAAAGATCGATGTCAGGCGTTCACACAGGTAGAACTCTCAAAGAACTGCGTTTGCCATCGATCCATTTTGTCTGCACAAACAACAAGACAATAAAGTCTAGTTGTCTGATAAGCGTAATATGGAGATACGATGATCTTACCATTCTACGATCCAAGTCTGCAGCCATACGAAAGACTGCGACCTCCCTCAAGACCACGCCCAAATAGCTGGGTATTCGTACAAGTTGCTCCGACAATCACGTAAGAAGCCACCAGAAACGCTTTGATAACTGTATCTACATCTACAGCACGAGATTCTGGAGCCACAGTCAGATGCACCGGCATTCAGCCACCTCGTAGAACGATGCTCATTGCTGTCTGAGCTGAGCTGTGAATTGCACGTCAGGAAGGGTACCAGACGCCAGCAGAGCCCTTGTCCGCCTTCGCTAAACTGTAAGAGTTTGAAGTAGCCTGTATATTTTCAAAGATCTCTGTAGAACTCGGCCGAGTATCTTGTAGCTGCGTGTACATCTAGGCTCTTTCAACATACCACAAGTGTGCTCATGAAGACTGTTACATCATATCATGTAGGCCCAGAGCGGACACGAATTTTGCCGGGACCAGGTGAGGGCAGAGAAAGAGACGAAATGTAGACACGCGTATCCGCCTTCTCTCGACGATCAGATACCTGCAAAGGCATCATCTCACCTACCCAAAGTTCTCTTAAATAAAGGTACAAAAGTCAATTCCCACATCACAGACCCCGGAAATTTTCAGACCCCAATCTCGATTTTCCAAATCCTCCCAGCCCCACCGCCAAGCCCACGTGCCTCCATCTCGCGTCCAACTGGCCACGTCCAATCCACGCATCGACAAGCCGGAAACACGGCACTCATCCTCGTCTTCAGCATTGCTTGACCGTCTCAGAACGCACATTCAAGCTCTTAATTACCCACTGCGTGACTGCGTGATCTGATCGTGCCCAGGCGTCCCTGCGTCTTGCGTTTACACATGTTTGCTTGTTGTGCGGGTAGGGCTACATGTCAAGCATGCCCGTGAAGATCCAGACCCCTGTGACGATCAATGCATGTGGTGGCGTTCGGGTAGGCGGTGTCTTGGCGGTGAAAGGAGTTGGTCGGGTGGAGCTGGATATACGAGGCGCAATGAAAGGTCGGAGCTGAGACTGTTTTGAGAGTGAGGATTTTACGTGTTGGATAGGGGGCGGCGAGTTGGAGTGGATGCGAGCGTGCTGTGCGTTGGAGAGAGGTGGTGAGGGCAGGATGAGGGATTGGGTCAGTGAAGCAGATGTGCGATCGATATGATGAGCAAGAGAATCGTTTTGCGAATAAGAATAAGACTTGGCTTGTGCGGGTGAAGAGATAGGGAGAATGCTTGGATCTGGGTCATCGAAGCCGTAGAGCCATCGATCTGATGGACAAACATATCGTTTTGCGAATAGACCCAACACTTGGCTTCGATCACGCTTTACACGCTGTAGTCGCGGGGACGGCAAGAATGCTTGGCCGCGATATTGAATAGGTGCCCGTATGAATTCGGTGCATGCGGTGCGGTTACGAGGCGTTTTTTGCTATCGAAACTCTTCATAGCTTTTGACGTATCAGGGTTCGTCAGTGAGGGGCGTGGGCACTACCCATACACCAACGATAGCTGTAGACGACTAGCTTTTCCCTCACTCTAGACTACCGTCTCGCACTGTGAACATTTACTGCTTCCGTCAAGCTAGCCAAGACATCGCGCTCCACTGCGCTACTGATTTGACGTTGACGTGAGGTCAGCCTGCTGTCCTGAATGTCGCCTCCACAACTACTATTCAGCCTCCTCAGCATCCAAGACTCGATAGTCAAGTCGATCTTTGAGGCGTCTCGTTGCTCTTCGCCGTCTATACGATTGTATGGGGTCGGATGAAGATGATGATCTTAGCATCTCATCTGGTGCCTCTTTTCTCCTCAAACAGCCTCCTCATCATCCACGCCTGATATCCAGGTCGATCATCGTGTCGTCACGTTACTGCTGCTCTCCGCTGTCTAGACAGTGCTATGGGAAGATGTGAAGACGTCAATCTCAGCATCTCGATCTTCTCATCTGCGTCTTCTTCTTTTGCACTCCACGGTGTTAAAGACGCTTTGCAGCCAAGGGCTATCAACCGAGGTACCTTTCAATATCTCTGCTGGCCCATATGGCGCATCTGACGATCTGTCGTTGACGTGATACTCGCCAATTGCGCCGCACAATAATCCGTGATTTCTGCGCGCAACGAAGGCTGTTCTGAGCTCACGTGCCTCCCCAAAGGTACCCACAACTCCGTCTCTTCATCCCCGCCTCCTCTTCGATGAGGCCAGTCGTGCATCATGGGCATGTCAACATACCGAAACCCCGGACCCCACAGCAGCGCTTCGAGCGCGTCGTTAATTCCATCCTGTGCATATGACAAGAAGTCCAAGATCCCTTCCAAACGGACAAGAAAAGTCGCGCAGTCACCTCAGGCAAATAAGGCCGAAAGCTACCGATCTGCGTTTCTTGGTGTATCACCACCGATGCACTCCGGCCCATGCCGATGCTGGGGCCAGGAGTTTGAATAAGGTTGTGAAACATGTCAAGGCGAGGGCCCTTGCCGCTGTCAATTATCCGTATGCAGGTGTTTGAGTGAGGAACGTTGCGAGTGCAACCTGTGCGCGCGTGGTCTGTGGGTGCGGACGAAACGCCGACGGGAACTTACCAGGAGTCGCGTAGTGCCCAAAGTATTCGCCGGTTTGGGCGGGCTAGCATGACCCTGGTGTGTTGGAAGTTTGTTTGCACACGTCAGATTAAGATCATCACGACAGGAGATGAGAAGCTGATGTCAGTGATGGTATCACAGCAGAAGGCGAAAAGGTGATATTCGTGAATGTTTATTGTCTATGCGACACTTCCAAATGCTACCCATCAACCATCGCTCATACAGTACATGAAGAGTCTATTCTGAGAAAGAGAGAGAATGCGCGCGAATCAGAGAGGGTATAGTGAGCGAATTCTTTTGTGTAACAGATAGAGGCCAAGTCCGCTGCTTAACGTGTGAAGTGAGGAGCGTTGAGGATGATGCCCATGGACAGACCACCGATGGTACCAGCGATGGGGATGGTCATGATCCAGGAGAAGACGAGGAGACCAACTCGCTGCCAGTTGACAGCCTTGATTGTTCCGTTGCAAAGACCGACACCAACGGTGGCACCAGTGATGCACATGGAGGTTGAGACGGGCAGGGAGTATTGCGAGAAAATCAAGACGGTAAGAGCGGCACCCATCTCCATGGAGCAACCTCTGCTGGGAGAGTGGTAGGTGATCTTGTTACCCATGACCTTCATGATGTTGTAACCGTAGGTGATGAGACCGAGAGACAGTGTGGCGGAAAGAACAGCCAATTGCCAGATAGGAACAGGTGCCTTGGACTGAGCGGCGTTACCGGTGGTCCAGGCAGAGTAGATGACAGCCCAGGGACCGACGGCGTTACCGATATCGTTGGCACCGTGAGCGAAAGAAGCAGTGCAGGCGGTGAGAACCTGGACGAACGAGTAGGTGTGCTCAACCTCGTTGGAGTACTTCTTAGCGTGGCTGTAGACGCGCTCCATACGAGCGCCCTCGGGGGTTCCGTGAATACCAGTCTGGGCAGCGTGGATGTCGTAGTTGACACCGTACAGGGCACCGACCATAATCATAGCAGGGATGCGCTTGAGGGTGATCAACATGTTCTGCTTCTCGTAAATTTCACCAGAGCGGATTTTGTTCTCGTGGAGGTAGCGCATGGCCCAGGCGAGGAGACCAGTCTTCGCACGGAGCTTGGCATGGAAACGCTCCTGGCCCTGGGCGACGAGATCTTTGTAGCTAAGCTGGGGGTGCTCGGCAACGACAACGCCCTTCTCAGCATCCTGAGATCCAGCAACGACACCGTGGTCAGAGTCACTAAGAGAGCCGGTCTTGATGTGGTCATCCTCCTGAACGACAGCGTAGTCGCGGACGTTGGCACTTTCGACACCCTCGGGGGCAGGGCGGCGGAAGAGGAGTGGACCCTGGATGGCATGGTACCAGCGGATGGACTGATCGCGCTTGACAACAACGGTGTGGAGGTAGGGCACGAAGAAGAGGAACGAGAGCAGAGCGAGACCAACACCGCAGGAGACGGTGACGGTAGCAACAAACCACGCGGGCTTCTTGTTCAATCCGAGGTTGGGAGATCCCTTGTAGACTATGGAGAGCGTGCAGACGGTACCAGCAATCAGGAAGAAGAAGGGGGCAGTCCAGATGGCCCACGGGATGGGGTTCTTGCGGAGATGGACAGTGAGCTTGATCAACATGAAGATGATGGCACCGAAGCAGGCAGAGGCGGCGGGAGCCATTCCGAGACCAGCGAAGATGGCACTGAGACCCTTGCCCTTGTTCCAGCCCCATTGAACGTTCTTAGCACCAGCAACAGCGACACCAACACCAGCGACAGACGAGATGAGCGAGTAGGAGGACGAAACGTGAGCGGAGTGCTTGGTGCACCACATGACCCAGATGGAGGCACCAGCGAGGGCGCAGGTGAAAGCAAGCATCTGGACGCCGGCGTCACCCTTGAAGGCGTTGGTGGGGATGATTCCGTTCTTGATGGTGTCGGCAGTACGGGCACCAACAGTGATGGCACCAACCATCTCGAAGATGGTACCGAGAATCATGGCCTGGCGGTAAGAGACCGAACGAGACGAGACTGAGGTAGCCCACGCGTTGGCGACATCGTCTGGATGTTGTTAGTGTGATGTCTGACTGCTCCTGAATGGCTCCACTTACTAGCACCGTTGTTGTATGCATCAAGCATAGCAAAGAAGGTGCCGATGGCGAAGACATAGTTGTACTGAGTAAGCTTAGGCATAGCTGCGGTTGGTCACTGCTGGCTGCAGGTAGCTATGGTAGGGTCAAAGAGTGGTGGTCCGGTTGGCGCTGGGATACAAAAGAGTCGGGGCCAGTGAGACGATATATATGTGCAATCAGTCGGCGGCATGGGCTGTACGGCGTTGAGCATGCTATCTTAACGCGAAGGGACCAGGCCGGGGGGTGACACAGGCCAAGGGACCCATGAAGGGCGAATCCGCCGCTGGGTTTGCTCGCCTGCTCTCAGCCATGTTCAGGCATGTTGGTGAACTCTGTCGCACATGTCAAAAGGGGGCCGTCTGATTGGGCGGGTGGTGCCAAGGGAAGCCGCAGAGAGCCCGCGAAGCGAGAATCCTGTGAGGATAGCTTGATCGTGTCATCGTACCCAAGCAAATTTGGCATCAGGCGATGAAGCTTGGAGGAGCGGATACCAGGCTGTCTGAAAACGCAGTAGTCGACCGGCGCTATCTAACTTGGCATTTCCTTGGCATTTCTTAGGGTCCGCGCCCCAGAGCTTGCGGAGAGAGGTCGAGGCTCTGAGGGCGGACCAATTACAGCAAAGTCTGGAGAACGTGGCCCTAATCTCCAACGTCGATTCGACTCTATCTCGACTTCACTTCCTCCCTCCGCAAACAGCCCAGCACACCACACCGGCGTCCATCGATATCTTCGTGCGCCTTTCCCCCACGCACTCAGGTAGCGCGCTCACATGGCGACGGCTTCACACGCATTTCTTTTGCGCTGACCGAGGCCATCATTCTCGCCGCTCATCGGAGGATGCTCCAGGTGGCGGCAGTGTGGTGATCGCGGTCCAAGGGCGATTATACGCATCAGAACAATAGCGCTTGAACATTCGCTGACCCTGGTGGCCTTGAATATGTTTGCCGCAGGCGCTCGCTCCATTTGCTGATATGCCGCACCGCGTGCGTGGTCCAACCCGAGGTAACCTGGACCAGCCAACAGTAGTACGAAAACCGAGAACATGGTTATCGGCGTGCGCCGGGTCGTCTTCAAAAAGTGTCATTCAGTTCCGCGACCGAGTTCCTCGGTGTTGGGTCTCGTTTGAATTGCGCAAGTTTTCCACCTGCATCACAAGCAGGCGATGATCATCTCGCATGGATAGAGTATTACCACAACGGAAACGGATACGGCCTCCAGGCCATATTCACTATTTACATCAGCCATGAAGCCACTATGGCTGCATGTGCCTGTCTGCCTGTCTGCCTGTCAG
>Ga0265780_10010170_pt1 | contig 11241 bp, 13 predicted proteins | sample P1T30metagenome_FD_192432 | JGI IMG/M metagenome (GOLD analysis project Ga0265780, IMG submission 192432) | Plant litter microbial communities from East Loma Ridge, Irvine, California - P1 T30 | ecosystem: Environmental > Terrestrial > Plant litter > Unclassified | place: USA: California... | reverse complement strand
CACGTCTCATGCCCCCCCCCCACCTTTTTTTTTTATGATCCTACGCATGTAGTATGTACGACGTCATTCCATCACACCTTCTTACCGCATGCAAAGCGAGTTACAAAGGTTACAAATTAGTTTGTTCATATATACACATACGTATACACATATACTGCATAGCTAAAATAAAAAAAAAGACGTCATATCAGAAGATTTAGGGCGAAAAGAACAAGGATAAAAACACACACTATTTCGTGGTTGTTTATAGTGGAAAAGCGTTTAAATTGCCATATCGACTGGTTTTTTTTGTGGGTATATATGTATATATATATATATATATATATACATGCCTTATCCTACTTTCTTGTACATACATAAACAGCCGTCTTCAGCCATGTGTAGTAAGTAGCGGCAAGTCTTGGCCAAGTCTTGTTCCAAAAAAAAAAGAAACGCCCCACCCGTCAAAAATGCCCACCCAGTCTTTATGAAAAAAAAAACACCAGAAACTCCTGAATCCTTTTTTTTTGTTGTAAAAAAAAACTCCCCAATATCCTCAAAGCTCCGGGAGAGAGAACGAGAAGAGAAATCAAATAAACTCCGTCATAAAAGTCGTTGCCTGCTATCCTGAGCTGGTTCTTTTTGTCGTGTGAACATGTTGCGTGCATTGCATGGGTTTGCATGCTGTGGGGAAGAACCTGCTCCTCTTTTTGTGTATTTGGGTGGTGGTATGTACAAGTTTTGTGATCATGGTTGTCGGCAAGGTACTCTTTGGTTTCGCTTGGACGGGTTATGAATCATGTTGGACAGCCAGTGTCATGTGTGTGAAGCGTGGGGAGAGAAAGACCGGAACGATTGTCAGGAGTGTGTGTAATGCTGTTAGGCTGTTACTTTTGTCCCCCCCCCCCCCCATGTGGAGATGAAACCAGCCGAGTGTTGCCCGTGGGGGTGGGTTTAAGCGTGGGGATCTGGGGGTTTAGGCGTGGGTAGTAGCCGCGTGGTGGGTAATGACCAAATCAAACCAAACTGCGCTAGACTGCGCCGGAAAGGATGATTGATTCCCGTAGCTCTTTCTCTACATGACCGAAGCTCTTGGGGCGAGAAATACCGGAATGGGAGCAAACCGGCTCAGAGATAGTCAGTTGGTGGCTCTCCGTTGTCCCTCGGGGCGGTTGGCGCCCGGTCGCTGACTCATAATCTGAGCCATGGTTTGGGATGGGTTGCTGGATGAGGCGGTGGTGTATCTTGGGCTTATGGGCGAGGTAAGAGTCGATCGTCGAGCTGTGGGCATTGTGGAGATGGGTGTTGGGATTGCAGAGGCGTTCTTGAGGAAGACGCGCGCAGGGGGGAACTGGCTGACGGGAGGCATGGTGAAGGTGAAGGTGTGTGTGTGTGGGGTTGGTGGTTGGCGATGGACGGGTAGTTGTGTACGACAAGATGGGCTCAGGCAGGCTCTCGTCGGTTCTGTGTTGGCGTTGAAGTTGATGGTGATGGATGGATACAAGCTCAGCTGGATGTTCTGCAGAAGCCAAAGAGGCGCGGCTTCGCAATGCTTAAGTATTCCCCAATCTGACTCACCTCGCTCGGTCGACTGGGCCCACAGCCCGTCTCTCCGCGGTGCGTCGCGTGAGCAGTCACAGGCAGGATCCGCCCGCCCTACCGCCATGGCGCCGTTTTGAGGGCTTTACCGTTTCGAGCCCACAGATCACCCTATGCAATGGTGGAGGGATGCCGGTCCAAAACTGCCCGACGTGTCGCCGCCCGCCTTGCCCACCTGCCTGCTCCGCATACCTGTCGTGCTGCGGATCCGGTCTACAATCGGCGCACAAACAGATTCCCACTGGCCCGATGGCTGTAAAGAATGTTTACACATGGCCGGTTACGCATGCCTGGTAATACGCTGTGCGCTGCACATGCTTGCCTTGGCTTGCACATGCTACCCAGCCGCAGCCGTCGAGGCCGGATAACATTTCCGCGCCATGGTTGCGAGCCAAAGACGCTTCCATGTGAACGACATAGTCTACCAAGAAGCGCCCAAGAGGTGCATTGCGTACAGGCCACTAGCCAAGCTGCCGAGGCGTGTGATGGTGGTGGGCTTTGTTCGAGAGTTTGGTTTCTAGAGGGCGTGCTCGTTTGGGACAACCTGCGACATGTCATGCAAGCTTGGGGCCCTAAGATTGGAGAAAGACGATGCCACAGAGCACCAAGGGGCCACGGCCTAGAGCATTCAAGCTTCTGTCAAGCTTCCCTGTTACACGCCGCCTCTTGCGGTTAACAGAGAGAGAGAGTGAACATCTGCCTCGGGCTGAGCTAGAAACAATTCAGCCAGAATGCACACTGCAGCGCACATGTGCCGATCTCTGCTGCAGGCCGTGGCCGGTTCGAGGGAGAGGGTGGTGCCATGGTGGTGGCATCCATCTCGTACAGCGGGATATCAAACGTCATATCGCTACCAAGAAATGTTTAGCGTCGGGCCCGACCGGTGTGTGCTATGTGCAGTGTTGGAATTCTTTGAGTGTGCGCAGAGGGTCAGCTCGCATTACATGTTTGGATGGTGTAGTGGGAGCCAACCACACCATTGACCTGGGCGGCCGAGCCAGGCAAACATTGGCTAGGAGAAGTCGCGACTAGAGTATGTACTGTCTGTATTATTGCTTATTCCTAACGACGTGGGGAAATGCCAAAGCAACTTCTCAATCGCTGGCCTTGGGCACATGCACGCACAGTCCAATAGCAGAGCGTATACTATAACATTGCTTTTTTCCCCTAATATACAGACTTGCCCAACATTTAGACGTTACAGTAATATTACATCTAATTCGTCAAAGCCCATGGCCTATATCCGAGACATGACTGCGCATCTCCCGGCGCAGTGGTGCTGCCAATCCTCCCAAGAGAATGTTGCTCCCAAGCCCAAGCCCAAGCCATCCTGGCCCAAACCGCAGACATGACTATCCGATGCCTCATTATCCCCAACCCATTACATCAACGTGTCTAAGCCTTGGGCTTGACCTTGGGCGTACCGCTACGCACGCGCTTGGCTTCCGGGCGCTGAAGGTGAGAGGCAGGGATCCAGCTCTCGTCGTATGCCTTGGCGCCCGAGGTGACAGCCGGGCCGTCGGCACCAACGACAGCAATCTGGTCGGCAGGATCGACAGCCTTGGATCCGCCAGACGACTTCTTGGCACGCTCACCACCCTTGCCGCGCCCCTTCTTCTGGGGGAAGAAGGTGCTGATCCAGGTGTTGTAGATAAAGTAGACAGTTCCGCCGAAAGCGCCAAGGACGACAAGGTAGAGGAATATACTAGAAACCGCATGTCAGTCGGTGCGTCTTGAGCCAGGGCTGAGCATAGCAAGCGGAACAGATGGTGTGCAACACCTAGAGCGTAGATTGAATACATACATCTGGGGGTCGAAGAAGCTGGTAGGCGCCTCAACAATGCTGACCGTCTCGTTGTACACGGGAACAGTGTAGAGCGCGTTCTTGCTGTCCTTTAAGATAGTGACGAGCTGCAAGCGCAGATCCTTGGGGTGGAGATCGGTCGTGAAGCGGTAGGGAACTGTCTCGTTGGAGCCGGCGGGAATTTGGATCGAGTAGCGCTGGGCAGTAAGATTGCGAACAACCTGCGACTGACCGGCAATTTCCTGCGACAGCGAGCCACCGACAAGCGTGACGCCAACAGGAGTTGGCTCGTTGTTCACGACGGACAGGCGAGCCTCGGTAGCGAGGCCATTGACAAGCTTGACGCCAAAGATCTCCGCCTGTGGAAAGGAGACGGTGACGGCGACATTGAGATTGGGGGTTTGTGGCTCTTCGAGGACCTCCTGGACCTTCTCAGCCTGAGGCACAAGGGAATTAGCCATCTGATGTCATGCCCCGTCACGCTTACGGGCTGTCACAAGCTCACCTCGGGTTTCGCGGAGACACTGAGGGCGCGCAGAGATAGCAATAGTAGAGACGAAAGCTTCCAATTAACCATGATGACGGCGGAACAAGACGATGCGAGGGGACGAGTGTGAGAGGAAGTCGTGACGAAGGAGTTGGGGCAATTCGAACGTGGCTTCTGGGAAGTGACGTCCGGGCGCAGCTTCCACTTTGGCCTTGGCGGACGGAACCACAGCCGCGGCAACGCGAACCGACCCGAACCAACACCACGGACGCGACGTCTTGAGCTTCGCATCCAAGCCAGCATAGCAGCAACATGGGCCAGCACAACGCTGCTATGCGCCCAGTGTGATTGCGGCGGCTCGCCGTGTGGCCAGCACTACCACGGCATTGCCCAAATGTAGAGAGCCCTTTCCCTCGTACGCGCCGTTGCGGAATCTGGAAATACCCACGCCATGCACGCCGCACCTGGTCTGCCACCAAGGCTGGGACAAACACGCCTGCAGCAAGCAGCAACTCATCAGTGGTTCTGCGCCCACATCTGTCCTGATTGCATATACACCGCCTCGTGCGGAGCGCCTTCCCGGCGGCGTCTTGCATTGCGCCTGGTTACACCAGCCATTGTCCCTCTTTCATTGCCACTGACCTATGTTGCGATTACTCGCCTTCACCTGCAGTTGCCTGTGCAAGCACGCCAGCTTTGCCCCCGTGGGCCCTGGGAGGAGCTCTCGGCTACTACTACTTCCTTCACTCTCTTCTCAGCCCACTCTACCACTACCTCCTTTCCTTTCCTTTCCTTCGCTCTCTCCACAACTGCCCGTTGTCAACCACCATTGCTTCAGCACCTTAACCATTAATCCACCCACTAATAAAAAAATGACCCCCTCACTCAATGCCTACCGCCCAGCACATTCGCCCAGCGGCGATTTGCCCACCATGCACCAGCGTTACGAGCAATTCCAGCGCCATGATGAGGACAAGGCCAAATTCGTGGCCGAGCTCATGGCACAAAATGAGCGGATGATCCGACAGAGCCAGGCCCTGGTCATTGAGCGCAATCAGTATCGCGCATGGGCCGAGAGCATGCAAACCGAGCGGAATCAGTATGACATGCTACTCACACATGCACAACGCATCATGGTAAGCCATGGCAGACACGGCGCCTACAACAGTAGATCCGACATCAGCTGAATCCCTCGCCGCAGAAACAACAGCTGACATTTGCGCTCCAGGATACAGATCCGATTGTGGTGGTCCTTATTGATGCCGACGCCATGATTGTACGCCGCCTTTCTGTGCATGCGGCCTAACTCTTGCTGACTATAGATCAGTTCCTTGATGAGTTCCTTCGCGATGGCGAGAGTGGCGGGCATCGGGCCGCCTCTTTACTATATGCTACGGTGCATAGCTACCTCGAGGATGAATGCGCCGACATCACTGCCCAAGTGAACATAGTTTGCCGCATATATGCAAACGTGCGGGGTTTAGCCGAAGCACTCGTTCGCGCAGGATCCATACAAGACGTCAGCCAGTTTCAAGATTTTGTCCGTGGTTTTACCGCGGGCGAGGCGTTGTGCGATTTCGTGGACGTGGGTCCAGGCAAGGTCCGCGCTGCCGACAAGATGACCAGTAAGTTGCCACAAACACTTTGAAATTCTCCATGATTCGAGATTTTCTCAGTCTTTGCTGCCTATACCGTGGAATGATACTGACAGCGGTAGGACTGTTCAAATTGTATGACCAGAACTTCCACTGCCGTCGCATTCTTTTCGGTTGCTCACACGACGATGAATATGCAACGACGCTGAAGGAGTGCTCCAATCGAGTGGAGACGGTCAAAAAGGTCGTACTCCTCGAGGGCACTCTGTTTGAGAAGGACCTGGTCCCACAGCCATACAGGACCAAGAAGTTTCCGAAACTGTTTCGAGACAAGAAACTCTCGGGTATCGTGTTTGGTGCTCCTTCTCCGACAGCCCGGGTATTTGTTCCAGGAGCTACTGGCCTCCCTGCCCGTTTCCCCCCACCTGCAACCGTACGGCCGTCGGGTACGCTCACAAACAACCCGCTACCAAACAGGGCTCCAATGGCTGGTTTGCCTGGCACATCTTCATGCTCAACTACAACTTCAGACGATCCCTCAACCCCCAAGCCGACCAAGCCTACCACGACGACCTGGGCCAGCAAAGCCGCGGCTCCTGCTCCGCCTCCGGCGGCTCCTGCGCCTCCTGTACAGCCTGTGAAAATGGTCAAGGAGTCGGAAGCAGTATTTGCTCGCAACCGTGTCGGACAGCGCGTCGACCCGTACTGTAAGGACTATGACAAAACCGAGGTCGATCGCATCAAAAGGATGAAACTGTGTAACGTCCATTTCCTCCGCGCCGAGTGCCCTTATGATAAACAGTGCACGCATATTCATAACTACGAGCTTACCGCTGACGAGGCGGAGACCCTCCGCCTTGTGGCTCGGATGGCTCCCTGCATCTATGGCAGCGGCTGTGCGGACCCCAGGTGTATATATGGCCATCGCTGCCAAGCGCCTCGTAGCAAGACACATCACGCCAAGGACACCAAGTCTTGTATTTTCGGCGACACGTGCAAGTTTCCCCCAGAGCTCCATGATATTGACACCGAGATTGTGAAGCTGCTGGTCGTCCGCTGAGATGGGGAATGAGCGCAAAGATCGATTTGCTTCATGGCGCCATCGTGTGGATATGGCTTTCAAAATAAAGGAGTTTAGCGAAATGGCACCAATGTAGATGCAAAGTTTCTGCTACCACTAATACAAAAGCTTCGGGCGTTTGCTACAAATTGACGAGACTGTGGTTGCGAAATGCTCATGTTTGGGAGGCAAATGCGAAAATTCTGGGAACGGAAGAGGTGGACGTTTTATTGGATATAAGTGTTTCCGTGACATCCAAAACTCGACCTAATGACACCTCCAACTCCCTACTCCTTCCTCCACTCCTCAAGCTCCTCCTCGAGATGCTTTTTCAGCGGAGCAAACTTGTTCTTAAAGTTCTTGCCACACCGCCAGCACTTCATGTCCCAGCTCGGCCAGTCACCAGGATGGTGTCTTGGACTTCCCTTCTCCAACGGAAACTCGTCCAACTGAACCAGGAAACTCGTGTTGAAGCTAAGGTAATGTTTCTTGTGCTTCATCCACGACGAATGCATGTCCCTGCTAAAGATGTGAATGTGGAGATGGTTCATTGAAGGGTGAGTATGTACGCCAATCACAATGTCCCTTGTCCAGTCTCGACCAGATGGGAGTAGTGCGGCTTGTTCTTCTGGTGGTGGGGGCTCGGGCGCGCTCATCATCTCTTCGAGCGCAGAATGGTAGGGTTGGTCTAAGACACTGGTGTCGCCGTATTGGCGCCGCAGTTCAGACGCAGCTAGTTCTTTCAGGCGAGCAGCGCGTTTGCGTACTTCAGCGAGGAAGGCGGCGTCGGTGGAGAGGGCATCGAGCGGGTGTTGATTGTAGTAGGTGGGCTTGCGTGGCAGGAGCAGAAGATGTACGCTGTGAAATTGTTAATCTTGGTATCGTACTATCCCTTCAAGGTTTTTCTTTGCGTACCTCGCTTTTGGATACTTGTCATTGATAACGACAAAGTCGTCGTCGTATTCTACTACTCTTCCCTCTGGATTCGACTCGGGCTTTTCGATGTAGACAATCAGGCCATTGCGTGGATCCATGCTCTTGAATGTCCTTGTAGCCTTCTCCTTTATGCCTGCTGTGCCAGCGGCGGGTATGGTAGGGGACTTTGCTTTCTTGGACCGAGACATGAGTTCTGTGACTGCACTGTGAGTTATGGACTGTGTGGAGGTAAAGTGGCACGGGACGACAGCGTACATGCGTTTGGCCTCTTCTGCGAAGCCGGATCTACCCCGGGTTGGGCTTGGTTTGGCGGCTCCGTCCCTGCTATTTCTTCCGCAGTAATTGCATCGTGAGTCTGCTCAGCCTGAGCGTGATTGCCATTGCGTGTGGACATGTTTGCGCGAATGCTGCCTTGTTCTGACTGGAAGGAGCGCGTAGTCTTGTGAGAAACTCCCGCCACAAGCAAGTCAGGCGCGCGACGAGTGCGGAGATGGGAGGTGAGCCGGCGCATATAGGAATGCCATCTGCTGGCGGTTGACAAACGATGACGATGTGGTTCGTGAACTGATGGCCCTAGCGTACCGAGGCATCCCTGCCACCATCGGAATTTCGGATTGCGCGCAACCTTTGCGTTGATCGCTCAGAACTCGAAATGGCTACACTGTGCATTGCACTTTTCTCCTCCTTACGTAGGTACGCAGGGGATCGGTGGGATAATTTCGGCGATTGAGCCCTGGTGTTAGCGGGAACCGCTCTTCACCGCCTACAGCAAACTTGGGCATCTTTTGTCTATCGACAACCCTTCCGAAGCAAGCAACTCCTCCATGGGGATTTCGAGGCCTAGTGTGTTTGTAGGATAAACCAGGAACATGCCGAAGAACGCTCACCCGCCGCGTGGGAAGCCTGCGAAGAAGACGGTGCCTCCCGAGGAAGATACTTCGTTCATTGTATTCGGCGATGGCAAACCCAAAAAGAAGAAAGGCGAGAGTTCTGGTGGAGATGGCGCACAAAGTGACAGCAAGGGGAAAGGCAAGGCCGCGCCTGGCCAGCCTGAGGATGGGCCAAAGAAGCCGGATACCAGAACTTTGATAGCGGGGGCATCGTGGACCGGTAAATTGCCCGTCAACCTGCTATCAGAGCACTTCCAGAAACAGCAGTGGAGCAAGCCAGACTATCGTATTGTAAGTGGTCACTTGGATTTCAAAGTTCAACAAGACTGATATAATGTAGCGCAAAGATGGCGACAGGCACTTTGCATATGCTGTCGTGTTATCCAAGATGAACCAGAAGACACGAGAGGCTACAACCCTACCGCCCATCAAGATTCCTCCCGAACTCGAGGAACAGGCGCACCAGTCAACGGCTGTAGAGGCTCGAAACTTCGCCGCTGCCTATACCCTCTTCCGCGTCGCCAGCGCGAAGAACCTCCACATGATGCTTCCGCCAACATACAAGGACTTGTGGAAAGGACAATTCACCGAACTCAAGAAAAGAGATGAGCAGGAAGGGAAAGGATGGATGTACGAGGCAGATCCATTCTTTGGATTTGCAGAGCGAGAAAAGGCCAGGGAATCGGCCGCCAAGGCGCGTGAGAAGAGACAGAAGCAGCAGGAAGAGGCACAAAAAGCCCATAATCAGCAGCCCGGTGCGGCTATGCCTAGCTCTTCGACGGGCTCCGCTCCTAGAAACCTAATGAAAGGATGGGAACGGGTACCGAAGATCGAGCTGGGCAAGAGGACGAGGAAAGAGGCTGAGCGTCTGATCCGTCGCGATGCGCTCTGGAACCCGAATGGCGTCGAGATTGATGCGGCCACGAAGCATAAGTTGGTCGATGAGATCACTAATCTTGGATTTCGGAGAAGTCACGTCGAAGAGGCTGCCGAGATCTGCAAAGATCGCGAAGAGATTATCGAGTGGCTCCTCATTCACGTTCCAGAGGATGATCTTCCGTCCTGGTCCTTGCCAGAAGGTTACGTTGCTGGTGTCAGTATGGCCAGCTCGAATCTCAAGCGTGAAGGTGCTGTCAAGCGCCTTGCGGCCGCTGGGTACGCCTTGGATCTTTGTGAGGAAGCGTACGATAGCCAAGGCGGAGATGAGAGAAAAGCAGCAGCTTTGCTGCAAGCTCGTCTGCTCCGGCCCGACGACGAAGATAATATAATCGCACAGGACTTGGCAGATCTTTCTATTGCAGATGGAGACCCTGAAGATGATCCCTGGGAAGTGGAAATGTCATCCCTTGAAGCAATATACGATCGCCTGTTTACCCGGCCCGCGCCCGAGCTGTGTCGCATCGAGCTTGACGTAAAACAGCAAGGCAAGCGGCTCATCCTACAAGTAAGGAAGCCGTTCGGCCTGTATCCTGCCATGGTCCCCATCATCACGTTTGAAGCGGCTATTCCGGCATACATTCGCCTTAGCATTATCAGACAAGCACTTCTCCACGCCGAAGGCAATTTTATTGGTATGCCTATGATATACGATATCGTAGATTGGATCCAAACGAATGCCGGTGACATCTTCCAGAATCCAGGAAGACTGACTGATGTATCTGCCGGCCTCGCAGCGGCGGATCACTCATCCGAGCCTCAAAGCCAGAAACGCAGAGCAAAGAGTGGGAGAGCGCGCAGGCCTATTGACTGGACACCGGCGACACCTTCCAGCCAACGGATACTGTCTGAATGGCAGGCTAAACAAGGTTCTGCGGCACAGCAGAAAATGATGGCTGGTCGGCAATCGCTGCCTGCATGGAGGCTGAAGGAAGAGATTGTTCACACTGTTAACAACTGCAAGGTCACCATCATCTCAGGTGAAACTGGTTCGGGAAAATCAACTCAGTCAGTGCAGTTTGTCCTAGATGATCTGATTCAGCGGCAACTCGGTGCTGTCGCAAACATTATTTGTACACAGCCCCGTAGAATCTCAGCTTTGGGTCTTGCAGATCGTGTGGCAGACGAGCGCTGTTCTCAGGTTGGCGATGAGATTGGTTACACCATCCGCGGAGAGTCGAAGCAGAAGCCTGGCGTTACCAAAATCACCTTTGTTACCACAGGTGTCTTGCTCAGAAGACTTCAAACTTCGGGTGGCAATGCTGATGACGTTGTCGCAGCACTGGCCGATGTTAGCCACGTTGTTGTCGACGAAGTGCACGAGCGCAGTCTAGATACCGACTTTTTGCTTGTTCTGCTGCGTCAGATCTTGCGGAAGCGGCAGGATTTGAAAGTCATTCTCATGAGCGCCACCCTCGACGCTGCTGTCTTCGAAGCATACTTCAAGGAAGTCGGGCCCGTTGGCCGTGTCGAGATTGAAGGCCGTACACACCCTGTCACTGATTACTATGTCGATGACATCTTGCATTTCACTGGATTCAAGGGCTATGGCATGGGCGAGGACGATGCGACAGATGAAAAGTCTTTCTCTGCAAACCTTCGAAGCATCGGGTTTGGAATAAACTACGACCTTATTGCCGAAACCGTTCGTTACATTGATCGCCAGCTCGGATCTAAAGATGGGGGCATCTTGATCTTCTTGCCCGGCACTATGGAAATCGATCGCACACTCCAAGCCTTGAGTCACTTTGCAAATCTCCACGCACTACCACTGCACGCGTCACTTATGCCAGTGGAGCAGAAGCGTGTTTTCCCTCCTGCACCGCATCGAAAACGCAAAGTCATTGCGTGTACCAACGTAGCTGAGACGTCCATTACGATTGAAGATATCGTTGCGGTCATCGATACGGGCAGAGTCAAGGAGACTAGCTACGACCCGCAGAACAACATGGTGA
>Ga0265780_10010169_pt1 | contig 11241 bp, 10 predicted proteins | sample P1T30metagenome_FD_192432 | JGI IMG/M metagenome (GOLD analysis project Ga0265780, IMG submission 192432) | Plant litter microbial communities from East Loma Ridge, Irvine, California - P1 T30 | ecosystem: Environmental > Terrestrial > Plant litter > Unclassified | place: USA: California... | reverse complement strand
CTTACTGTTTTCCTACTTTGACGAGCCGTTACGACTCTTTTTTGTAAATAACCGATCATATTTCTCTTTCCTGTCACGTTTCGCATTATGCTAGCGATCTGACCATGTTCCTTATCCACACATTACTACCACCACTACTACGCTTTATTCCCTGTCTGCGGTTTTTTCTCATTTGATTAGACACTGAATGGGCGTTTTCGGTTTTGCATTTTCCTCGCATGTACAGCTGTGATTCCCTCGTTGAGCTTTCCTTGTTTTACATCTTTCTCTGTCTACACTGATATCGGAGCCGTGGAGAGGAGATACTCGATATGCTCATTGTGAGATGGCTGGAGAGATAAGTGTTGATGAGCATGGCTGTAGATATTTTAATGATGTGTGGCTGGCCTGGCATTTTCTTAGGCTAGCCGACGTTTTACAAGATTGTGTTTTGCGTTGACGGTTCGTGCGATGTGTGATGGAGTCGATAGGCTTCATGACTCTCAAGCTTTCCATGCTTTCTTCCATCTGAGTCTGTACAATCATAACATGCCCTGGACTCATCCAACACCGCGTGGCTCCCTCTTTCGGCTCCAGCTTGCGTTTGCAGCCAATCCGCTGCTAGCGCGCTCTTCAGGGTCCATCTGGTACACTCACACCCTACGTTAACTCACAACCACAACATTGCCGGACAGAAAACGGCGTCAGTCACAAAGAAGATACCTGGAATCAACTCGGTACGTTACTAACATTTCCTTAATATTCATGCGACTAGAGGTTGTTGTCACGTTGTTGCTTGGTGCCTGGCGAGCGAGGGTAGTGCAACCACAAGAGCAGGTGGGTCACCTACCTTGGAAGTCACGATTCACTGCGGATGCCTTATATGCGAACACGTTGAGTGTTTGTACCTGGAATAAGAGTCGTAAGTTGTCGCAACTACCATACTGAGCATTCCTACACTCACCCGGCAGATACCACATTCTACTACTTTCACAACACGCGCCTTTCGCTACATCTTCAACGCAACGATATTTACTACGTGCACAGAATTAGACATGGCTTTCGTACATCCCGACCGCGCGAAGAATGTAGGAGACGCAAGGGCGCAGGCTGGACGCGCGACCTCAGTCAGAGGACGTGCTGGAGACTTGGCACCTGCGCAAGGAAGGAACAGGAGGAGGAAGTGGGAAGACACTCAAGATGAGCAGTATTCGATGGCTGGGGGCGAGGTCCAGGCATCGGACGAGTATGACAAGACTTCAGGAAATCAACCCGGTAACAGAAGGCCCGAGCATGCACAAGGGCCAGGAAAGAAGGCGAAATTCGAGCATACCCGCCCGCCGCGTCCGAACGCGTTCGACGCCGACCGTAACAAACGACTGAAAGTGGAAGCGCCAGTACCTCCCAAAAAGAATGACCATCGAAAGAAAGATTCAGGGCGGCGCAAGGATCAACTAGATAAGGCACTTCAACTCGCCCCGAAATATCCAGACCTCCAAGATATCGACGCATGGCGGAAACTAGCTCAGACGAACGAGCGGAGTTGGCAAGCAGAGGATGCTTTTGTATATCGGCATCTGCGTTTCAACCAGTGTCCTAAAGGGCTGGCGTTCAAAGAGTGGAGGATCAGAGTGCATCGAGAGATGGAGGGGTTGGGCTTGGAACATCCATTTCTGGGGCCGCATACCAAGCAGGCACCCGAGGAAGAGGTCAAGACAGATACTGTAGCGGAGGTGACGGAAGCGGCGATTGTGACAGCGCAGAAAGAAGAAGAAAGCAAAAGGCGTATGGAAATGGAGAGGATGAATGCTGATGATGGGTTTGACATTGATATCTACGGCGACGAAGAGACGCGGAGGAAGTATGAGCCGTGGATCAGGAGTCGTATGGATCGAGCGTAGATGTTTGGGGAGTTTGTCTCGCTTACTTGGGCCTTTGCATTGCGGCTTTGACGTAAGTCTATGGTTCTTTGGCGATTAGCTTGGTTGTACCTCTCACTATTGCGATGCGCTTGGACTAGCAGCACTTGACGAAGGTTCGGATGAAGGTTTTTGAGAGTAATAGTACCATACCAGTGATCAGTGTGGCTATTTTTGTTCTGGTCTGAGCATCCCAGAGCTTCCGAATCAACATCGATTTGGCAGCATGAACGTTCACTTACAAGTCTTCGTGATCATAATCTTTAGTCTTTTGGCGGAATGAACTGTCCCAAGCACGCACGTGTGCGTCACGTCGCGACCTTGGAAACGCCAAGACTAGGCAGTGCTTGAACAGAAAGTTGGAGACTCACATTCACTTAGACTACTACGCTCGCCTTGCGCAGAAATTTCGACACTTTAAATCTCTAGGCAGATCACGCAAACTCGCCCGCTACCTCTCGACCAAGCTCACTGCTACAACAACTCACACCTCTTGTTCCGTGCTGTCAGTTCACACAGCGATGTCACTCACAAACATGGCCATGACCGCAGACCCCGAAAATGCAGAGAAAGAAGCTGAAGGCTCGGCTCAATCACGTCGCGAGAGCGCGGAAGAGTACAAGCCGCCTGCTCTTCCTCTCCAACAAGGACTTCCCACGACCGATGGCGATGCAGGCGACCCAAAGCCAGCTGATGCAGTATCCAGCCTCATATCCCACGAGTCAGAGATCGTTTACAGATCCAAACAATCCATCGCTCGGAAAGATAGGGACGAGGAGCTTCGTGTTGCACAGGTGGACATCAAGACCAGGCTCGATGAAGTGAGCAGCGGTCTGCGCGAGCTCAAAGCGAAGCTCAAAGCCAAGGAAGACCTTGCAAGAGCACGCCGCAATCTTTCAAAACGCGCCGCCGCCGCTGAAGAGAAAGACTTGAACGCCAAGATCGAGAAAGTAAAAGCGCAGTTGAGCGCCAAGGAGGAACAAGCCGCGTTGCGCCGCACCAAAAAGAACAACATGCGCGAGAAATGGGCCCAGAAGCAGAAGACGGACTACGAACAGCGAGAGGCGAGACGTAGCGAGCAAACAGGACAGAAATCAGAGATGATTGACAATGCGGAGCCGGCAAGCGCAGGAGCTGTGATGGAGCCTAACGACTGGGACAACTTCGATATCGATATCTATGACGAGTAGGGCGTAGACGAAGAGTCTGACCTAGCTCTACTCGTCTTTATTGCTGTGTCAAGATGGATTGGTTGATGAGACTTTGGAACTGCTGCACACATTGTATTTTATTGCGAACTGACGCTGCGTTGTTCTGGCTGCGCTACTTGCGACACAGAGCTCGGGTGCTACTCATGTCGAGTCGGATATCGTACGATTCTTTTCCATGTATGAGAGAAAGACATAAATGCTGTGCTGTCCCAACGTGTCTCCAGTTGTGAAGAGTGAATGCCCTGAGTGTAGCCAGGCTGGAGCTGCATGTGGGTGGAGACCGCGCTAGTGTGTTGACGCTAACCAATGTTATACTAGCCGATCCACGGGCATGTATGTCATCATCGATCGCGTCCCGACCACTTTTCGCGTAGCTCGTGAAGTATCACCGGAATGTCGTGACCATGGCATCTCTTGTTGTCTTTCATTCATTTCCGTCGCGATGCCGCCGTGGTCATTAATCTCACCTGCCTCGCGGGGCATAGGCTTCGCGCTCGCAAGACGGGTGTTGCAAACCACAAACGCGCCCGTTGTCGCAACGGCGCGGAAGGACCTTGACAAGACCAAGGAAGAGTTGCTCGATGGCTTGGACGTGGACGAGTCGCGATTGTCGGTGATGAAATTGGATGTTTTGGGTATGTAACCAGCATTGATGGTGTTGTGTGTACAACGATGATCAAGTGTTGACCACGTTTTAGACGAGACGAGTATCGCGGATGCCGCAGCGACCTGCAAGAAGCAGTTCGGCGGTAGTCCTAGTCAGCTCCAGCTCGCGCTGATGGTTCCTGGAATTCTGTTTCCGGAGAAGTCACCAGCCCAGATCAACGCCGACGATGCTTTGCTGACTTTGTGAGCAATGCCGCTATCCCAGGTTTACATGATACATGTGCTGATCTGATACACCAAAACCCAGCCGCACCAACACGTTAGGCCCAATGCTGATGCTCAAGCACTTCTCTCCCTTCCTTCCAAGGAAAAGCGCAGTCGTTGATAAGGACCAAGAGGACATGACAGGTTTACCAGATGTAGCTACGATAGCTATCATGTCAGCTCGAGTTGGCAGTATCAGCGACAACCGCCTCGGAGGATGGTACAGCTATCGCGCTTCGAAAGCTGGTGTCAATCAGGTAGTCAAGACCTTCGACAATCATCTGAGGACTGCTTCTGGCGACAACGCGATGGCGGTTGCCTTGCATCCTGGAACTGTCAAAACTGGGTTGAGCAAGGACTTCTGGAGCAACGTCAAGAAGGAAAAGCTATTCGAGCGCGACTGGGTCGCAGAAAGGCTGATTGATGTGATCAGGGAAGTGGCGCCTGAAGGACGAGGGAAGTGTTGGGACTGGGATGGGAAAGAAGTTCCGCCTTGAGGCACATACAGAACGCAGGCGCAATCCCATTCCGCCTACTATAGGCATCAACAAAGCCACCATCTTTTCTCTCACGCAACTCTATCATCCCGACCCGATCACCGCTTATTCTACCAGTATTACATTGCTTGGCTTTCGTTATCCAACCAGCATACCCCGACCCATCGTTATCATGGCAGCTCTTCCCTACTCGCAAGGCGTATTCAATAGCTCGGACGATGTTTCCGTACCTTCGCACATACACACACATGCCGCAAAGCTACCTCAAGCACTCGTCATTCGGCCCACAGACTCGCAGCAAATCTCGACAACGACCGACTTTACGTATACAAGTCAGCAGCGTACTTCAGACAAGCATGCAAACCATACGTCTGGATCATACAAGATCACGACTGGTACCCTTCGAGGAGGCGCTGGACTGCCAGGAGAAGACGAGGAATTCGACCACGACATGCCAGCAGGTGATGATTTCTACGACTCCACTGAGGTCTCTGCCGAAGACCAAGCTTTACCTGGGGGGTCCCCCGGCTCTGTGTCGTCTGGGTATTCTTCTTCTTCCGACTTATCAGCCGCTGCATCTGAGCACTTCCATGAGCAGAATGAATTGCAACACGCTAGGGATAATGAACCCCCGGCGGCTGGACCATCAGGACACCCATCCAGCGCAGGCTTCTTAGGTAGGCCTTGGCACGACGGTGACTATTTTTCCCACAGTCCACGTCTCGGTAGTCCATTTCAATTCGAACATGCGCCACTCACTGGGTCCCGTAATCCGTCCAGGTCACACAGTATGGACATCCTGCCTTACACAGGACCACCCAACGACAGCACAAGCTCAATCCAGCATACTCCGTATGAAGGCCCAAGCGAACGTCGGCCTTTAATCGGAAGCCATGTTCCAGGCGGAATACCGCCTCCTGGATACACGTACGATGGCGGGGAAGAGGATCTGCCTGTGGCACCTCAGCCCCCGTGGCACCTCAGCCTCAGGCGGAACCTGGAAACCCCGTATGGCGACGCCGACGGAACAGAGCGATTCAGGTTGTCGGATTTGATCGCTGGCGCGCAGGCTTCCGTGCAGGCTTCCGTGCAGGATTGACGGAGTTTGGCCGGAGTCTGCTCGTTATGAATAGAGAAAGTGGGAAGGATATACGCAAAAAAGACAAATGATGGACTGGCGTTAAGGGCACTTGTATCGGGAGGTTCTTCTTCAGCGTTATCGGGTATGCATGCATATAGCTGGTCAGATTGATCAACCAATACACTTCAACGTGTATAGCTATCTTCATGAGGGTGTTAGATGTGCACATGTCTACCAGCCTGCTCGTCGTCTTTGTAAGTTTAACTAGTGGCGCGAGTTCACCTTATACAAGGGAAAAACTAAACACCCTAGAGCCTACGTTGACATTAGGCTACTAACTTTGCATATCTTTACCTTAATGCAGGCTCTAGGGTGTTCAGCTTCTCCTTGCATGAGGCGATCTCGGAGTTGAGCTTCCCCAGAGCGGGGCACCCCGCTCCTGCCTGAACAGAACCTTGGAACGTGCAGTGTACACCATCTAACGGCCCCGCGTACTTGGAACTCAATGTTCCGAACAGCGAGCCTCATCTTGCCAACTTCTTCCCTGGATACTCGATCTCATTCGCATTGTTAAGTGCGATGATGGTGTGTAGCTTCAAGTATGTGATATTTGACGACAGCCAGCTTGCATCCAGCCACGAACCTGCGTTCCACGGAACGCGATACTGGATTTCTGGAAATCCTCACAGCATCCGATCACCAGGCACGGAAAAATTTTACGTCAGCGGGCGCATTCGCGAGGATCGACATACGTTTCTCCGCAATCTCTATGAAGCCTCGGATCTGGGAAGCTCATTAAGCCCGGTGGCTCTGCAGCTCATCGTATATTCGCGTCACCTTGCATAACGGTTAAAATACGTTGTGTGTTCGATGACAACAGCAATAGAACTGCGGAAGCAGTCTGGCTAAATGGGCACAATTTGGTACGCGAGACGGCCGTAGATCGCGCAAGTACCAGCCTCTTGGTCGTAATGTCGATGGTACGCATAAAGCATCCCACATCGCCGCATACAGGATGAACTCTGTCGAGACCCTCTGAAATCCCTCACGATGCGGTTTCTACGAAGCATCGTGACAGCTGTCCTCGCATGCGCAGCTTCAGCGCTCGCGCAGAACTCAACGTTCCTCAACCCTGTACTTCCAGGTTGGCACAGCGATCCATCATGCGTCAACGTGAACGGGACGTTCTTCTGCGTAACTTCCACATTCATCGTGAGTTCTGACTGTACGAAGTGCATGTGAGACATATACTGACTTCGTACCTCTACCTCTGCAGTCATTCCCCGGGCTACCCATCTACGCATCGAAAGATCTAGTCGACTGGAAACACATCAGCCACGTATGGAACCGTGAATCACAACTCCCAGGCTACAGTTACTCTAGCGACGGCCAACAAAGAGGCATGTACGCAGCGACCCTGCGATTTCACGAGGGTGTTTTCTACGTCATCTGCGAATACCTCGGATCGGACATGGAGGCAGGTGTCTTGTTCAGGACTACAGATCCTTTCGACGACGCGTCATGGAGCGATCCAGTGACGTTCGAAGCACCCAAGATCGATCCCGATATTTTCTGGGATGATGACGGCAAAGTGTATGTCGCAACTCAGGGAATCATTGTGCAGGAGATGGACATCGATACTGGCGAAATGGGACCTGTCATTTCGCTCTGGAATGGCACCGGCGGCGTTTGGCCCGAAGGTCCACACTTCTACAAGAAAGACGGATGGTATTATCTGCTGATTGCTGAGGGCGGAACAGCCGAAGACCACTCAGTCACCATGGCTCGCGCCAGAAACATCACGGGCCCTTACTCTCCCAGCCCATACAACCCACATCTGACGAACCGCGGTACATCGGAGTACTTCCAGACCGTCGGGCACGCAGACCTTTTCCAAGATAACAACGGCGAATGGTGGTCTTGCGCGCTCGCGACCCGCGTGGGTCCAAATGGTACATCCTTCCCCATGGGGCGCGAAATGGTACTCACGCCAGTTACATGGGAGGAAGGCGAGTGGCCTGTATTCCAACCTGTCAGAGGCAAGATGACTAGCTGGCAACTACCTGCGCGCTCAAGAGATGTTCCGGGTGACGGGCCTTTCAATTCGGACCCAGATGTTTATGACTTCCCTTCAAACTCGACAATCCCACGCAACCTTGTATACTGGCGTGTTCCTCGCGATGGCGCGTTCAAGACAACGCAAAAGGGTCTGCAGGTCGCCCTTGGTCGCAACGATCTCGCTGGCTCGCCAGGCGGGTCTGACCCAGCTTCGAGGGCTGTGAACTTCATCGGACGCCGCCAGACAGATAGCACATTCAAATTCAGCGTAGATCTATCCTTCGATCCGAAAGCTGATGGGGAAGAAGCTGGTGTGACCGCCTTCCTCTGGCAGACGGCAAACATCCAGCTCGGACTCATGCGCAGTAATGGGTCGACATATCTGCGTTACAACTCTACGGAACATCAGGAGAAGAGGACGCCGGTACCCGCGTCTTGGAATGGAAAGCCGATGCGCTTCGAGATCACGATGCCGGATCCAAAGACTTATGTCTTTTCGGCCATGCTAGCGCACGGCAAGTCAAGACCGATCTCGTTTGGTAGAGCTTCAACAGAGCAGCTGAGTCCATCTGGCTCGTTCGTAGGAACGCTGATTGGTGTGTATGCTACTTGCAATGGAGCTGGATCAGGGCTAGATTGCCCAGCTACCACGCCCAATGCATACTTCAGAAGGTGGAGGTACAAGGGTATTAGACAGTACATCTCCGAGACTGAGAGTGTGCGAAGCGAAGACTTCAATCAAGGTAGATAAAACCTTAGTCGATGTACCAACGGAGTGGTGGAAGACTGTATGAGATTACTTCGAGTGGGAGCTATCGTGAGACGTCTCACAATGTAGACCTAGATAACTCTCTCAAGCAAATTTAAATCAGATCTGGTTATATCGTGCTATGCATGAACGTGAGTGCTGAAAAGATCAGAGGAGTGAGCATTCATTTCTAAACACTCTATTTCCACCATTGTACTAGCTGATAGCGAGGCTGAAGCCATCTCAGTGGCCGTATATCCATCATGTTGCCCGCCTTGTTCATGCCGTAACATCTCTTAGTTTGCTTACACGCCTCGGGCGAGTGGATAGATGAAGTATCGACCCATACTTCGGTTCCTTCCATCCCATCCATGGTACTGCGATGACCCAGAGCGAGACGAGCCACTCACGACTCCCGAAATACATAACCACCACATACGCAAAGGTACTCCTCATCAAATAAGAGAGATCGCAATCCTCAGACTCTGCGGTCACCGGCCAGTCTCTGCCTTCACTTGCGCTCTCACTCCGACTTCACTCGCGCTCTCGCCCCACCTTTACTTCGCTCTTACCCTGCCTTCACTTTCGACAGCCAAATAAATTCCGTCTGCGCTTCTCTTTCTTTCCCTCCTTCTTCTTTCTTTCTTTACCAAAGACAGCTTGGTTTTCCAAAAACCTACTCTCGCCACTTATCTTTTCGGCAACACGAAACCACACCTCCGCCCATCATGGGTCTACCGAACAATATTCTCTCAGACCGGGTGCTTTCCAACATTAAGAAGTTTGACGACAAGCTTGTTGGAGAACCGGTGAACGGCACAAGAAAAATTTCCGGTCAACTATTATCACCTCCCGATACTGTGATGGCATCAAGCACCACATCCTCCTCTGCCGAAGCGGAACAACCGCATCCTGACCTTGAGGTTCCAATCAACCTCTGTTCTATCCAAGCGTTCGAATTCATAGGATTCGCGACAAGCGCTTCAAAGTGGCTCCTCGATGCCTGGACCTGTGACGACGAAGCCGACCTCGAAGACGTGATAATCGATCGCATTGCGAACTTCGGCGGTCATGATTCTGTTGACGAGCGGACCAGTATGAGTAAGATCGGAATTTCCGCGGAATTGCAAGAGAAGGTCATGGACCCTGAGTACGAAGACGTGAGAAGCACCCAGTTGTTGAGTTATTGGATACTGGAGACTGTCTTCGAAAACCTCTGGACTCTCAAGAATTTGGGTGAACGACTCAACCGAAACCTGGCTGTTATTCAGTCCGGTAAGAACCCGTTCGCTTCGCTACGTGGCGGCGCCCCTGAGGATAGGTCAAAGTACCACTTGACCCGAGTTGGTCATACACTCTCTTCCGGTCAACGTCAGCAGCACAACTCGAGAGAGTGTTCACGCAACGCTCGCTCAAACTCGAGCAAAAATTCCGATTCGGGAAACTAAACGGGCGAGAATGCGACTGGAGGATATGCACTGCTGTTTTGGGATTTAGCGGGGCCATTTCGCATTGAGCAAGGTTGGGGAGGAAGACAGCGCATGAACATGCAAGAGCCTCAAAGATGGCGAAGGATCGCCATGATGGCCGTTATGAGGATCACACCCACCTAGGAAAAATATGAACAGCCTGGAGCCTACGTTGGCGTTGGGTCACCTACTTTGCAAGTTTTTGTTTTAATGTAGTCTGCAGACCTGTTCAGATTTGTTCTTGTACGAGGTGGGATGTGCATCCTGAACAATCCTTCTGAGCTCGGATATTCCTAGACATCTCAAAGACGTTGTCGGAAGCTCGTTAAGCTACTTGCACTTCCCGGGGCTTGGAAGTCCTGTTCGAGATGGAATCTAAATAGAAGCCTCCATGGCTAATGACTACAGGACGGAAAGATATGGCACAACTGATACGTATCCGTGGATACGTTCGTGTTTCTAGTATACGCGTAGCTTAGCAATGGGATCATCCGTACATAGCATAGCGCCTGTCTATCTCTATGCGACTTGAAGATGAGCAATTAGCAGCCTCAATCTATCATGCCTGCAAGTGGCGCAGCCTCATCAGACGCGAAGAGACTGCTGTGCCGCTTCCATCGAGTCATAATCATACTGCACATGTCAAGCCGTGACACGGCGAAGAAACCGCGACAGCCCGCCCAACATAGCACAAAACATCTCTCGTCCCACCTCCAACATACTTCGCACAGCCCCCCTCCAACCTCGCTCATCCCCTCGCACCCCGCGTCACCAGAAAGGAAAATCGGCCAAACCGCCCGCCTGCCCTCGTCCCAATCTCCACTTTAACCTGACATGTTGCGGTCCGCCGCATGAACCCAGATCCCTACCGCACGCACATGGCTCCCCAGCGAGGCCGCCAGCCAACCTAACCCCTTTTCCGCTGCAAGAAACACGGTACGCTAGATCCTTGGGGCCGATGCTACAGGGCGCTAAGAGGAGAGCAATGGTGTGGGCAGTGGGCACGGAGAGGGTCAAGCACAGGGTAGGTCAGGGCTCCTTCCCGCTGCTCACCGCTGGTTTGTTGGTGGAGGGAGGGAGGGGGATGGTGCATGCAGTGAGTTTTTCCTCTAAGCGCTGAGAGCTTGTAGGATGTAGCATGTGGAATTTGAATAGTGTTGTTACATGGACGAAGGAATGGCGTGGTGTGGTAAGCATGCTGATAGCTTAGGAAAGCACGCCAACAGGGATAGCAACACGATCGGCCCATGCGGCGTAGTTCGTTGGCACTGGCAAGAGCTCAAAGTCAAGGCAAGGCAAGGCAAGGCTGCTTGCTTCCCGTCAGGCGATGATGTGTGATGGATGTGTGATGGGAACGCAGATTTCGACACGCGAGCACACACACACGGCTCGGGCGGCGGAACTGATGG
>Ga0265780_10010168_pt1 | contig 11242 bp, 12 predicted proteins | sample P1T30metagenome_FD_192432 | JGI IMG/M metagenome (GOLD analysis project Ga0265780, IMG submission 192432) | Plant litter microbial communities from East Loma Ridge, Irvine, California - P1 T30 | ecosystem: Environmental > Terrestrial > Plant litter > Unclassified | place: USA: California... | reverse complement strand
GTCGAACGGTGCGCCGGTAGCGCAATAGCCGAGCTTGGCTGACTAATATACTTGCCAGCTGCCCGGTTTCACGCCCGTCTGCCCATTTTCAGCAATTTTTTTGTGACCAGATATTACCTCAGCCGTTCACGCCACCCAAGCTCTCAACCCGCAGCGGGCGCCGGACGCGCCAAACCCTTTGCGTGCGCATCGCGGATCAATGCACGCACCGTCTTGTCGGCGATCTTGCTTTCGCGCTCCATTTCCTTGCCCAGCACACCCATCTTTTCGCCCAGCGCCTTCATCGGCTTGCCGGCTTCTTCCATCCGGTCACCAATCGCGTCCATCGACGCGTAGGATTTGCGCACCTGTGGCGAGTCGTATGCCTGACCAATCCGGCGGCCGGCGTCATTCATGCGCGCACCCGTGGCCGCCATCTCGCGGCTCAGACGCTCGCGGTCGAGCTGGGTCGGCGCGTCCTCCATCTGACGGCCGAGACGCTCCATATGCTGGCTCAGCGCCTGCATGCCGCCGTCGATTTCACGCATGTCGCGCTCGCTCGGCAAGTGTTTCTTGTTGATGGCAGCGCGGTCCATCTCGCGGCCTAGCCCGTCCATCTTCTTGCTGTGGACATCCATTTCCCTGCTGTGCACGTCCATGCGCTCGCTCAGCCGATCCAGCGGCGCCCAGGCCGCGCGCACCTTGGCCATGGTCGCCGCGTCTTGAATCACGTAATCGCGCCCGCCTTCCCTGAACCAGATAAATTCACCTTTAATGGCGCGCTGCGCGGCTTTCACCGCCGGCCAGTCGTCGCTGCTGCCGCTGATATTGAAGCTGCCTTCCTTGCCGCGCACCAGCGCGTACGGCTCGCCCTGCGTCACGCGCACCGCGCGCGTGGTTTCCTGGGCAGCGGCCTGCGCCGGGGTGGTCAGTGCATACGACGCGGCGCACAGCGCCAGGCCGATGAAGGGAAGCGCCAGGCGGCGCGTGAGCAATGCAGGATGCGGCATGAAATTCTCCTTGGGCCAGGGACGATGGCAACGGGCCGGACGCAGCCGGCGATGAAGCCACTCTAGAGAAACGCCCGGCTACCGCCCAGCGGACTGCGACAGGCTGTCGAAAACGCAGGACAGGCCGTCATTCGCTGCCCGGAACGACAACGCGGCCTGAAGGCCGCGTCGCACACATGCATACCGTGCAGGCCGCAAGGCCTGCCATGCTTCAAAAGACGACGACCGAACGGATCGACTCGCCCGACTTCATCAAATCAAAGCCTTCGTTGATGCGCTCGAGCGGCAGGTGGTGGGTGATCAGGTCGTCGATATTGATCTTCTTTTCCATATACCAGTCGACGATCTTCGGCACGTCGGTGCGCCCGCGCGCGCCGCCGAACGCCGAACCCTTCCATTCGCGGCCGGTCACCAGCTGGAATGGCCGGGTGGAGATTTCCTGGCCGGCAGCGGCCACGCCGATGATGATCGACTTGCCCCAGCCCTTGTGGCAGCACTCGAGCGCCTGGCGCATCGTGTTCACGTTGCCGATGCATTCGAAGCTGTAGTCGGCGCCGCCGTCGGTCAGTTGCACGATGGCGTCGACCACGTTCTCGACCTGGGTCGGGTTGATGAAATGGGTCATGCCGAACTTGCGCGCCATCGCTTCGCGTTCCGGGTTCAGGTCGACGCCGATGATCTTGTCGGCGCCCACCATTTTTGCGGCCTGGATCACGTTCAGGCCGATGCCGCCCAGGCCGAACACGACCACGTTGGCGCCGGCCTCGACCTTGGCGGTGAAGATCACGGCGCCGATGCCGGTGGTCACGCCGCAACCGATATAGCAGATCTTGTCGAACGGCGCGTCATTGCGCACCTTCGCCAGGGCGATCTCGGGCACCACGATGTAGTTCGAGAAGGTCGACGTGCCCATGTAGTGATAGATCGGCTGGCCGTCGATCGAGAAGCGCGACGTGGCGTCGGGCATCAGGCCGCGGCCCTGCGTCGAGCGGATCGCCTGGCACAGATTGGTCTTTTGCGACAGGCAGAACTTGCACTGGCGGCATTCCGGCGTGTACAGCGGAATCACGTGGTCGTCCTTGCGCAGGCTGGTCACGCCCGGGCCGACATCGACCACCACGCCGGCGCCTTCATGGCCCAGGATCGACGGGAAGATGCCTTCCGGATCGGCGCCCGACAGCGTGTAGTAGTCGGTATGGCAGATGCCTGTGGCCTTGATTTCGACCAGCACTTCGCCGGCCTTCGGGCCTTCGAGTTCCACTTCTTCGATCGTCAGCGGATGGCCCGCCTTCCACGCAATAGCTGCCTTGGTTTTCATGTCGTCTTCCCGTTGCTTACATTGAGCCGCGCGCGCCCGCACGCTGCAAAAAAGCCATGATAACAAGCTTGGGGCGTCAAGGCCGCGCGCGGCTGCGGATGCGCTCGCCGATGTCACCGTGCAGACTGCCCAATCCTTCTTCGGTCGCCAGGATCTGCTCGGCCACCTCGCCGAGCTTGCGCCGCTGCGAGCGCGCATGCTCGCGCAGCACGTCGAACGCCTGATGCCGGTCGATATGAAAGCGCGCCATCAACACCCCGACCGCGATGCTGGTTTCGCGCCCCGCCGCCAGCGCCGAAGACAGGCTCGCTTCGCTGCGTCGCAACTGGCGGATATCGTCGGCCCGCGCCAGCGCCGCCTCGAACGCCGCCAGCAGCGGCCCGGCGTCGATCGGCTTGACGACATAGCCGACCGCGCCGGCCTCGGCCGCCGCGCGCGCGGTGGCGGCGTCGTCGCTGGCGGACAGGAACATGAACGGCACGGAGGTTTCCTGGCGCAGCAGGCAGGCCAGCTCCAGACCCGACATGCCTGGCATCTCGATATCGAGCAGCGCCAACGCGATCGCGGCGCCGTGCTGTTCGATCAGGCGCAGCGCCGCCGCCGACGACGCGGCTTGCAGCACCTCGTGGCCAGCGTGGCCCACGACTTCGGCCAGGTATTCGCGCAGCAGGCTGTCGTCGTCGACGATCAGCACCAGCCGGCGGGTCGGTGCAGGCAACTCCATGCAGCAAGCTCCATAGTAGACATTGCGCCTGCTGGCGGGCAGGACGCATGGGCCCGGGGCTGGACCCATGCAAAAAATATAGCACGCCGCTGTGGCCCGGCGCCGGGCTTTGGGCCACCGCCGCCGCCGCCGATGCTACAGCGGCGCATCCACCAGCAGCCCTGGCTGCAGTGCGCGGATGCGCCACTCCGTAAAATAGCCGCCGGCTTCGTTGTAGCGCAGGTAGTGGCGCCCGCACAGCGTGCAGCGCGCGACCGTGCAGCGGTTGTACGGATAAAAACGCGGTGCGATGGGAGCATCGTCGCACTCGTAGCGCGTGCCCAGCGGATGGTATTCGGTGAAGGTCGGCTCGTCGTACGGATCGTCCAGCAAGGTGCCGACGTCTTCAAGGCGGTCGAGCTCCAGCGTCAGCGGTTGCGCAGTCCAGGCAAGCAGGGATACCTGCGTACAACTGCACGGTGTCGTGACTGCCGAAGACGCCAGCGCCAGGCGCGTCAAGGTTGCGAAATCAATTTTCTGCATTGCCATCCAGGATGATCGGGTCGGTGCAGCGACTATACCGCGACCGCCCCGCACTGGCGAGGTCGCCTGTGCCTTCAGGCAATCTACGCTATGCTTGTCTGTTCGACTGTTCAGGTACACCGCACCATGCGTATTTACTCTCACCTCTCTGCGGGCGTCACGACACTCCCGCGCCACGACCCAGCAATCGCAGGCCGCGTCCCGGCACGAATGGAGCGCAGCTGATGTTTCATCTGATGTTCAGCATTCCCTGCCTGCTGGTTCTGGTGCGCTGGCTCTGGCCGCTGCCGTTGTCCACCAAATCCAAGGTCGCCAGCGCCGTCGTGCTGGTGCTGCTCTCGCAATACCACCTGTGGTCGCGCATCTCGTCGGGCAGCGTGTTCTCGCCCGAATTCCCGAAAGGCCTGGTCATCCTGTTCAACTGGGGCTTCGGCGCCATCCTGCTGCTGGCCGTGTTCCAGTTGCTGGTCGATGCCGGGACCCTGATCGTGATGGCGATCCGGCGCCGGCGCGTGGCCATCGTCCCGCGCGTGCGCTACGGCATTGCGATTGCCGCCGCGCTGCTGGCAGCGCTGGGCGTGAACCAGGCAATCAAATCGCCATCGCTCGAGGACGTGCTGATCGAGGTGAAGAACCTGCCGCATGAATTCGACGGCTACCAGGTCGTGCACCTGACCGACCTGCACATCAGCCGCCTGTTCGACGCGCCCTGGACGCGCAAGGTCGTCGACGACGCCAACGCGCTCGATGCCGACCTGATCGTCATCACCGGTGACCTCATCGACGGCAATATCGCGCAGCGCGAACTGGATGTGGCGGCGCTGCGCGACCTGCGCGCGCCCGATGGCGTCTGGGTCATTCCCGGCAACCACGAATACTTCTTCGGCCACAAGGAATGGATGGCCTATTTCGCCGGGCTGAACATGACGCCGCTCGACAACAGCCATACCGTTCTCAAGCGCGGCGCCGGGCAACTGGTGCTGGCCGGCGTGAACGACGTGACCGCGCCGCGGACCGGCGCCGCGCCGCCCGACCTCGATGCGGCCTTGCGCGGCGCGCCGGCCGGCGTGCCGGTGATCCTGCTCGACCATCAGCCGCGCAATGCGCGCTTGTCGGCCAGCCGCGGCGTTGCGCTGCAACTGTCCGGCCACACCCATGGCGGCATGATCGTCGGGCTCGACCGGGTGGTGGCGCGCGCCAACAATGGCTTCGTATCGGGCCGTTACGATGTCGACGGCATGACGATGTACCTGAACAATGGCACGGCGCTGTGGCCGGGCTTTGCACTGCGGCTGGGTGTGCCGTCCGAGCTGACCCGGATTACGCTGCGGCGCCAGGCAAGCTGAACACCGACGCGCCGGCCATCACGCGCCGTGCACGAAAGCCAGCCGCATACGCTGCTCGACCTGATCCGACCCCGGACGCATCGGCTCGCGCCAGCCCGTGGCGACGAAACCGGCGCGCGCGTACAAACCCAGCGCCGCATCGTTGGCGCAGTTGACACCGAGCTGCATGGCGCTCGCGCCGCGGGCACGCGCCCAGCGCACTGCCTCGTTCAGCAAGCCAGCAGCCACGCCCTGCCCGCGCGCTTCGGGCGCCACCCACATCTGGAACAGGTTCACCAGGGCCGGATCATCCGCATCCACCTTGGCCCAGGCCAGCCCGACGAGTTGGCCGCCGATCTCGGCCGCCAGTGCATGGTCGATGCCGGACGTGGCCGAGCGGGCCATGCGCGCCGCCCACTGTTCTGGCGGCAGCGCGGCCTCGACGGCCAGCGTGCTGCCGAAGGCGTCGGGTGCGTCTTCCAGCGCGCGCAGGCGGATCGCGCGGTAGAGCGGCCATTCGTCGGACGTGTAATTGCGGATCGTGCAGGCAGTCAGTCCATGCGCCATGCGCGTGCTCCTGTTGATGTTCGGAGGACGATTCTAGCAAGCAATTTCCTACACTCTCAATCTTGCTCCCAATCTTCCAGCTTGCGCTTGCGCGCGCGGCCGACCGAGACGCGGTTGCGCGTGGTGAACGCGATCAGGCGCGCCACGACCACCGCCAGGTACATCAGCCCGACCAGCATCTCGACGCTGGCCAGCGCCCGCGCCGGCGCGGTCAATGGGATCACGTCGCCGATGCCGGTGCTCGAGAGCAGCGCGAAGCTCAGGTAATTGAGTTCGGTCCAGGTGCGCGGCGCACTGGCGTTGACGGCGGCGGCGAAGGTGCCGGGATGAACTTCCTGCAGCAGGATGTACATGTGGGTGAAGGCCCAGGCCAGCAGCGTGAAGGTGGCGCCAGCCGCGAACAGCTCGTCGGTCGTGGCCCGCTCGTCTTCCATCATGTAGGCGATCAAGCTGCCTGCCGCGTAGAAGTAGAACAGCGCCTCGAGGCCCGACGACCACGCCAGCAGGTGGTTATAGCCGAGCAGGATCTGCGCCAGCAGCAGGCCGATGATCGGCACCGCCAGCGCCCAGCTCACGCGTACCTCGCCGGGCGTGCGCCGCACCATGCGGATGGCGAATGCCAGCACCACGATGCCGAAGCAGTTGAACGCCACGCGGCCGACCGGCGTACCCTCGATAAAGGGATACGTCAGCATGCCGATCAGCTGCACGAACAGCAGGATCGCGGACGGGTGGCGGCGGGTATGGATGAACAGGCGCGGAGCGAGCATGGTGGCGGGACAAAGTAGACAGTCCTGCCATTGTAGGTTCAGGCGGCCGAAAACAGTGTCTTGAATGCGCGCGCTGCCGCGTGGGGGTCGTTTGCACCGTACACGCTCGTGATGGCCGCGACCATTTCGGCGCCGCGCGCGACGAGCGGCGCGGCGTTTTCCGGCGTCATGCCACCGATGACGACGAGCGGCAGCCTGAACTCGGCGCGCGCCTGATCCAGGATTTCGGGCGGCGTGACGAACGTGTATTTCTTGACCGGCGACGGGTAAAAACCGCCGAAGGCAAGATAGCTCGCCCCGGCGTCGCGCGCGGCGCGCGCCAATGCCAGTTCGCCGTAGCACGAGGCGCCGACGATTTTCTCGGCGCCCAGCAGCGCGCGCGCGTCGGCGATGCCTCCATCCGTATGGCCCAGGTGCACGCCGTCGGCGTCGATGGCCTGGCACAGGTCGAGGTGGTCGTTGATGACGAGCGGGCAGCCGTGGCGGCGGCACAGCGCCAACAGCGCCGTCGCCTGTTCGAGACGGAGCGGCGCGTCGGCGTCCTTGTGGCGGTACTGCACCAGCGCCGCGCCGGCGCTCAGCGCGGCGTCGGTGGCGGCCAGCAGGCGGTCGGTGTCGTTCCAGTTCGGGGTAACAAGATACAGGCCCTTCATCACAGCGTTATTCATGATAGTTCCTTTCAGGTGAATGAAGCAGGCGGCGCGGGATGCGCTGGCCCGGCGCGATGGCGAACGATTGCGCCAGTGTGGTGTGCGTGTAGGCCTGCGCGTGCTCGAGGGCGATGTCCATCGACTCGCCCAGCGCGAGGCGCCCCGCCAGCGCCGCGGCCAGTGTGCAGCCGCTGCCGTGATAGGTATCGGGCAGGCGTGGCCAGTGCCACTGGCGCAGCTCGCGGTCGTTGTGCAGCCAGCGGTTGATGACGGTGTCGCCTGCTGCGTGACCGCCGGTGACGAGCACTTGCGTCACGCTCGACGCGCCCAGCGCGGCGCGTTCCGGCAGATTGGGCAGCACGATCGTCGCCAGCGCCAGCAAGTCGCGCAGCGCAGCGACGGCGCTGCCCTGCCCCAGCGCATCGCCATGGCCGCTGGCCAGCACCGGGTCGAGCACCACGGGCAGGTCGGAGCGCTGTGCCCGCAGGCTACGGATGATGGCCGCGATCGCCGCCGCATTGGCCGCGTTGCCGGGGATGCCCAGCTTGACGGCGCGGATATCGAAGGCGGCGACCAGCGGCGCGGCCTGGCGCGTGACCAGGCCGGCGTCGACCGGCTGCACCTCGACCACGCGGTTATTGTCCTGGCAGGTCAGCGCCGTGGCCACCGGCAGCGCGTGGACGCCTTGGGCGGCAACCGCCAGGATGTCGGCCGCCAGGCCCGCGCCGCCGCCAGGGTCGAGCCCGGCGAAGACCAGCACGCACGGCGTCATGCCGTGATTTTCCCATCCACCGGCGACGACGGCGAGGCCGCAAACCGTTTGGGCATGCGGCCGGCCAGATATGCATCGCGCCCGGCCAGCACCGCATGCTTCATCGCGCGCGCCATGCGCACCGGGTCGCGCGCCCCGGCAATGGCCGTGTTCATCAACACGCCGTCGCAGCCGAGCTCCATGGCGATCGCCGCATCCGACGCCGTGCCCACGCCGGCGTCGACCAGCACCGGCACCGTGGCCTGCTCGATGATCAGCGACAGGTTCCACGGGTTGAGGATGCCCATCCCCGAGCCGATCAGGGACGCCAGCGGCATCACCGCCACGCAGCCGATCTCCTGCAGGATGCGCGCCTGGATCGGATCGTCGCTGCAATAGACCATCACGTCGAAGCCATCGCGCACGAGCGTCTCGGCGGCTTTCAGTGTTTCTGGCATGTGCGGAAACAGCGTAGTGGCGTCGCCCAGAACCTCGAGCTTGACCAGCTTGCGCCCGCCCAGCAGCTCGCGCGCCATCTGCAGCGTGTAGACCGCATCCTTCGCATTGAAGCAGCCGGCCGTGTTGGGCAGGATGGTGAAATCGGACGGCGGCAGCACGTCCAGCAGGCTCGGTGCGTTCGGGTCCTGGCCGATGTTGACGCGACGGATCGCCACCGTGACGATCTCGGCGCCAGCGGCCAGCGTCGCCTCGCGCGTTTGGGCCAGGTCGCGGTATTTGCCGCTGCCGACCAGCAGGCGCGAGTGGTAGGCGCGCCCGGCGATGGTGAGCACGTCTTGGGTCATGTCTTGATTCGTGTCTTCGTTCATGGCATTCATCCTGTTCTCCTTTAGCCGCCACCGATGGCGCGCACTATATCGACGCGGTCCTGCTCCTGCAGGCGGCGCGTTGGCCATTGCTGGCGCGGCACCACCTCGCGGTTCACCGCCAGCGCCATGCCCTGTCCGTCCAGGTCGAGCTGGGTGAGCAGGCCGCACAGCGTCTGGCCCGGTGGCACGCTGCACGGCGCGCCATTGACTTCGATCGGCGTCATTCACACCTCCCGGTACAGCTGGGCGCCGCCGCGCACGAACTCGATCGCTTTTTCCTGCATGCCGTGCTGCAGGGCCGTCTCGCCGCCCACGCCATTGGCGGCGGCGTAGGCGCGCACTTCCTGCGTGATCTTCATCGAACAGAAATGCGGGCCGCACATCGAGCAGAAGTGGGCCACCTTGCTTGACTCCTTGGGCAGCGTCTCGTCGTGGAATTCGCGCGCCTTGTCGGGGTCCAGGCCCAGGTTGAACTGGTCGTCCCAGCGGAACTCGAAGCGCGCCTTCGACAGCGCGTTGTCGCGCAGTTGCGCACCCGGGTGGCCCTTGGCCAGGTCGGCCGCATGGGCGGCGATCTTGTACGTGATGATGCCGTCCTTGACGTCCTGTTTATTGGGCAGGCCCAGGTGCTCCTTGGGCGTCACGTAGCACAGCATCGCCGTGCCGTACCAGCCAATGGTGGCCGCGCCGATGCCGGACGTGATGTGGTCGTACCCGGGCGCGATATCGGTCGTGAGCGGCCCCAGGGTGTAGAACGGCGCTTCATGGCACTGCTCGAGCTGCAGGTCCATGTTCTCTTTGATCAGGTGCAGCGGCACGTGGCCGGGGCCTTCGATGATCGTCTGCACGTCGTGCTTCCACGCGATCTGCGTGAGTTCGCCCAGCGTTTTGAGTTCGGCCAGCTGGGCCTCGTCGTTGGCGTCGTAGATCGAGCCGGGGCGCAGGCCGTCGCCCAGGCTGAACGAGACGTCATACGCTTTCATGATGGCGCAGATATCTTCGAAGTGCGTGTACAGGAACGATTCGCGGTGGTGCGCCAGGCACCACTTGGCCATGATCGACCCGCCGCGCGAGACGATGCCCGTCAGGCGACTGGCCGTCATCGGCACATAGCGCAGCAGCACGCCGGCGTGGATCGTGAAGTAATCGACACCCTGCTCGGCCTGTTCAATCAGCGTGTCGCGAAAGATCTCCCAGGTCAGGTCTTCGGCCTTGCCATTGACCTTTTCCAGCGCCTGGTAGATCGGCACGGTGCCGATCGGGACCGGGCTGTTACGCAGGATCCATTCGCGCGTTTCGTGGATGTGCTTGCCGGTCGACAGGTCCATCACCGTGTCGGCGCCCCAGCGGATCGCCCAGGTCATCTTTTCCACTTCTTCGCCGATCGACGATGTCACCGCCGAATTGCCGATGTTGGCATTGACCTTCACCAGGAAGTTGCGGCCGATGATCATCGGCTCGACCTCGGGATGGTTGATGTTGAGGGGGATGACGGCGCGCCCGCGCGCCACTTCAGAGCGCACGAATTCCGGCGTGATCTCGGCCGGGATGCTGGCGCCGAACGACTGGCCCGGATGCTGGCGGCCCAGCAGCTCGGCGGTGCGCTTGCCCATCGGGCCGGACGCATGCAGGGACGCGATGTATTCCTTGCGCTGCATGTTTTCGCGCAGGGCGATGAATTCCATCTCGGGCGTGACGATGCCATGGCGCGCGTAGTGCATCTGCGTGACGTTCATGCCGCTGCGTGCACGGATCGGCGCGCGCTGCAGGTTGAAGCGCAGCGCGGTCAAGGCCGGATCGTTCAGGCGCTGCTGGCCATACGCCGACGACGGCCCGGCCAGCTGTTCGGTATCGTCCCGCTCGTCGATCCATGGCTGGCGCATGGCCGCCAACCCGCTGCGGATATCGATCGTGGTGGCGGGCTCGGTATATGGCCCCGACGTGTCGTAGACGAACAGCGGCGGGTTGGGCTCGCCGCCGAAGCTGTCGGACGTGGCCGACTGGCTGATCGCGCGCATCGGCACACGGATATCGGGCCGGCTGCCGTCGATATAGACCTTGCGGGAATTGGGTAACGGCGCGATGGCCGCCTGGTCCACCGTGGCGGTGGCGGCATCGAATAGTTGTGAGGACTTCGTAGGTGCGTTCATGTGGCTCCCTTGCGTGCATGAGAGCCAGCAAAGGAGGTGCCGGGTGCGGCAAGGACGGGCGCAAGACTGCGCACGGCCGCATGGATCGGCTGCTTCCCTTCGCTGGCATTATCCAGATCAGGTTCGGAGGGTATTTCTCACCCGCGCATCATGGTTACGATGCACAGGACCCCTAGCGTTTGCTGCCATGGAAGGCAGCGAGCCGATTATAGCCCAATGAAGTTCAAATAAGTAAATGATTGTTACAACATCGGCGGCTCCTGCGGGAGCGGCAGCAACTGCAGCTCGCCATTGATGAACCGCACCTCGACAAACGGTGTGTCGCCTGGTGCGATCGTGCGCCGGGTGGTCGGGCCGTCTTGCACCGTCACCTCGAGCTGCACGCTCGCCTTGTCGAGCTTCAGGTCGACCGAGTCGGCCCGGGAAATCGTCCAGTCGGTACTGATGCCCTCGCGCTGGTAGACCTGCGTGCCGTCAACCAGCACGCTCACGGTATTGTTCTGAAAGCCTTGGCCCAGCCTTACGCGCAACGTCATTGTCTGCCTCGCCTTTTCCAGACCTGCAACCGGTTTGCCGGCCAAGTTGCCCCAATAGCAGGCCTGGCCGGTACACAGCATCGCCACGACAGCGATGCCAACAGCATGGCCCT
>Ga0265780_10010167_pt1 | contig 11242 bp, 4 predicted proteins | sample P1T30metagenome_FD_192432 | JGI IMG/M metagenome (GOLD analysis project Ga0265780, IMG submission 192432) | Plant litter microbial communities from East Loma Ridge, Irvine, California - P1 T30 | ecosystem: Environmental > Terrestrial > Plant litter > Unclassified | place: USA: California... | reverse complement strand
GTTATGCTTATAACCCAAAAAAGGCTACCCAATTACTCGCTGAAGCAGGCTTCCCGGATGGAAAAGGACTACCAGAAATTACTTTGAACACCACTACCACTTATAAAGACCTTATTGAATTTATTCAAGGTGAACTAACAACTGTCGGGATTAAAGTTAAAATTGATGTCAGCCCGAGTGCAAGTTTAAGGGATTTGATGTCGAAAAACAGTGTAAACTTTTTCCGTGGTTCCTGGCTGGCAGATTACGCAGATGGAGAAAACTTTCTTTCGATGTTCTATTCCAAAAACAAAGTTCCATTCGGGCCAAACTACTTCGCTTTTTACAATAAAGAATTCGATCGATTATTTGAGCAAAGCTACTATGAAACCAATGATGAAAAGCGTTTTGAACTCTACCGCAAGATGGATCAACTGGTTATGGATCACTCGCCAGCAGTGCCGCTATTTTATGATCAATCTGTAGTGATGCTGCAAAATAACATCAGCGGTTATGCCTTTAACGCCTTAAGTTTAATGATTTTGAAAGGAATAAAAAAAGATTAGCTGGCTCTGCTATTTTAGATCAATAAGCTTACGTTTTAAAAAATCGGCAGTTGCATCACTCACTTTAACACCGTTCGAAAATTTCATCCAATGGTGCGTATCATCGGGGATAACAAGAAACTCAAAATCAACTTTTAAATCTTCAAATCGCCTGCCCAAATCTACACTTTGACTAAAAGCAACGTTGCGATCGTCATCCGCGTGAATAATCAAAGTTGGGGAAGTCCAGGTTTTAATATAAGTAACAGGCGAAGATTCTGTTGCAATTTTTGCTGCCAGATCAGCATCAGGTGCCGCGGCTCTTCCTTCTATGGCAGCGCCACTAAACCTGTTGTTTACACCATGAATATCTACACCCGCCGCGAAGCGTTTTGAATCTTTTCCAAGCGCAAGCGCTGTGAGATATCCGCCGTAAGATCCACCGTAAATTCCAATTCTTTTAGGATCAATACCCTGTTGATTAGCTAACCACTCGGCCGCTGCCTTAACATCCTGATATTCTGAGGCACCATGAGCTCCGGCATTTTTAGGTTTATGGAAATCATATCCATAACCTAAACCCAAACGGTAATTTACCGATAACACAGTAAAACCCATGCTCGCCAGGTATTGATTTAAGGCGTAATCGATCGAGTAATAATCCATCGGACTCCAGCCCAGGTACATTTGCCTTTGAGGTCCACCGTGAACATAGACAATAGCCGGATGATTTTTCACACCTTTCTTCGGAGAAAAAACTTGTCCGTAAACACTATTTCCATCTGCCGCTTTGAAGCTAACATGCTTAGGCGTAACCATCTCCGATGTTGGAAACGCTTTAGGAATTAATTCCTCACCGATCAACTTGAGTTTTTTCTTATCTTCTAAAATGGCTGGTAATAATGGCCTTTGTGCTGTGGCACTTAAGCAAAACACTTGTTTTCCATCTCCGGAAAAAACCGGATAAGCTTCAATGCCCAAGCCTGGGCTTAGTGGTTTCATTTCTGCCCGGTCGACCGGCACAGAGAAAATATGCCTTCTATCTAAATCGTGCATATCCTCACCAGTATTGGATGCAAAAACCAATGTTTTCCGATCATTGCTAAGTTTAATATTTTCTACTGTAAAATTACCAGGAGTAAGCAAAAGTTTATTCGATCCATCGGGATGCATGGCATACAAATGCGGCCACCCATCTTCATATGATGCAAAAATAATTCTATTATTTGCCCACATTAAGTTCGCCCCACCCTCTATTGATGGAAATGATCCCCTTAATGTTTGTGGCGCTTTCCAAATTTGCTTTCCTTTTTCTGTTTTAATATCTACTGTCCAGATTGCCCAAGGTTGATGTTTTGCTTTTAAGATTGAATCAGTTTCTCCACCTACGCCTGGCATTCTGATAAATGCAATTGAGCTACCATCTGGCGACCATGTAGGCGAATTATCTCTTGAAAACGATGGCGACAACCAGCTTATTGCTGTTTGCTGATTTTGATAAATTCCGATAAACGAATGATCTGAGCGATTGCTAACAAATGCAATCTTCTCCCCATCAGGCGACCATTTATAGGCGGTATTAGTACCTTTTACATTGATGATGTTTTTTGGAGAAAATGAACCATCAATTGCACTTAAAAAGATTTGTCCACCTTTTGAAAATAAAAGCTGATTGCTTTTTGGCGAAATTACAGGATAATCACCTTCTGCAATTGTAATGACTTTACCACCCTCAAATGGGATGGTAGAGACTTCCACTTTTGGCGCAATTGCAGATGATGCGGCATTTACTGGCCCACCATCTCGCCCGCCGTGATCTCCACCCCTTACAAACGCAATCCATTTCCCATCTGCAGAGATAGAAAGACTGGTGAGTTCCTGTCCGTCATCTTCAGTATAGTTGGTAATTTTTACAGCTTTATAACCTGGCGCTTCAGCAGTATAGATATTTCTTTTCCCTTGTTCATTTGCTGCCCAGGCAATTTTAGAACCTACTTGAGAAGAAACCAATTGACTTGGAAATGGATAACTCAATACAGACTCTATGGAAAAAGATTGTGCAAATGCTGATGCTAATGAGGCAAAAAACAATAGCGTAAAAATTGATTTTTTCATTCGGGTTTATTTCAATATAAAGTATAAAAAAAAGCCCTAACCAATAAATGGAAAGGGCATAAAAGATAATTTTTTATAAAATTGTTACTGATCCCACCACAATTTCGTAGTTCTAGGTACATCAACAGGAACATTTGCTCCATTTTTACTTCTTTCACCTTGAGTGTAATCCAGGCGACGAATGAAAGTTGGCAACGCATTATTCACTGGCAATGTAAAATCTTTGTATTTATAATCGAAACGGCGAGCATCATTCCAGGCTTCCGGATTAAGGTAGGTTGCAATATATTTTTCTTTAAAAATCAAATCTTTAGTAAGCGCAGCTGCACCAACAGACACTGTAGCCTGGGCTAGATATGCAGCCTTATCTGTTGCTTCAACCTGAAATTTATCCATATTAGCAGAAATTCCTGCTAAATAAGCATTATAAGATCTCGTCCTGTCGATATCGAAAGCCGCCTCAGCTTCGATAAATTTCAGCTCGGCATAAGTAACCAGGAATATTGGCGAAGTATTGCTGCTCCACGGTGAATTTTGCGAAATATAGCTTTCGTTTTTTAACGTGTTTGCACCAGGAGGTCGGTTACCTGCTCCATTTACCGTTCCAATAAAAACACCATCAATCGTTCTATCGGTAATTTTCGGTAAACGTGGATCAACCAAACCAGGATAGGTTTTATTGTTCATTGCATCAATCAGTTGTTCAGACAACCAACCACCTAAAGATTGATTTGCATTATTCAGTGCAACAGTTGCCCAGAAATTACGCTCCCTAAAGGTTTGCATTCTGGCATCTTCATTATTGTTAGCGATTGATTTACTTACAGCATCTAACACTGCTGTTGGGTTGTAACCTGTTGTTTTACTCACTTTATTAAGCAACCTTGCTTTTAAAGCATAAGCAAATTTTAACCAATTGGCTCTTTCAGTAGAAGCGGTGGTACCGTAAATTAAATCGCTGGCCGCAGCAAGTTTTACTGCTGAATTGGTTTTTGCTAACTCCACAATCGCCTCATCAATCAAAGCCATAGAAGATGCATAAACATCTTGTTGCTTATCATACTTCGGCACTAAATTATTGATATTGAAAGCTTCAGAAAAAGGTGCATCGCCCCATAAATCATTCACCATGATCAAATTGTAAGCAATAATAACATCGGCAACACCCCTATATTCGCTTGAATTTTGAGCTATGGCCAACTTTTTCATTTCATTGGCATCAGCCATGGCAAAATATAAGGCATCCCAGGTACCACTAAAATCTATGGCCTGGTAAGTATCGCCGGCGCCATTCGCAGCAGGATTAGCTGTATATTGCACATAAGGCAAGATAATACTTGCCACGTTATAGTTATTTAAACCTGCTTTATAAGTAGATGTTGCTAATAAGGCATTTAAGGTTGGGGTAGCAACCTGGTTTGGATTATCTGATAGTTTATCGAAGTAACTATCCTTACAGCCTTGCAAACCTAGTGTTGCAATCATGGCCGAAAACAAGGTATATTTTATAATCTTTTGCATCTTAATTCTTTTTAAAAACCAACATTAAGCGTGAACAGAATCTGACGGGAAGATGGATAGGTAAATCCTGCAGAACCATCATTATTACTACCTGCGTCATAAGAACTTGATTCTGGATCTACACCATAATATTTTGTCCATAACCACAAGTTGTTTCCGGTAACCGACAATGAAGCGTTTTTAATTGCTTTTGCAGGCAACCATTTTTCAGGAAAACGGTAAGACAGGCTGGCTGAACGTAAACGTACCCAGGAAGCATCAGATACGAATGGTTCAGATACGTTTCTGTAATAAATGCGGTAATAACCTTCACCGTAATTAACATTATCAGGACCTACAGTTTGACCAAGCCAAACCTGTTTTGTATTTGGTGTTCCATTCGCAAGCACACCTTCAAATGTTTTAAAAGATCTCCTGTCTGTGGTATAATCTGGCAAGCCAAATGCAGAGTAGAAATCTTCTAACCAGTTGTATTTTTCAAAACCTAAACGAGCATCAAATAATACGTTTAAGCTGAAATTCTTATAGTTAAAGGTATTTCCTAAGCCAATAATATAATCAGGCTGAGAGTTACCCAACAAGCGCTGTGTACCACCAGAAATAATAGGGAAACCATTTGCTCCAATCAGCAAAGGAAGATCTTTATCTAATACAATAGGGTCTTGAGCTGTTGGAGAATACCTTTGGAAATAACTTCCGTAAATGTTACCATACGGTTGCCCTTCAATAAGCTTCATTGTTACACCAGCATTACCATAACCCCTTGCGGCGCCATAAACGATCTCCGTGATGCCGTTTGGCATATTAAGTACTTTATTTCTGTTCGCAGAAAGGTTAAGATTTACGCTCCAATTGAAATCTTTACCTACTATTGGCTTACCATTAATTACCAATTCCACGCCCCGGTTACGAATGTCACCTGCATTAATTGATTTGGTTACATAACCAACAGCCGATGAAATTTGCGTTTGAACAATTTGATCCTGGCTTAATGAATAATAATAAGTAAAATCGAAACCTAAACGATTTTTGAAAAACGACATCTCCAAACCAGCCTCATAGGTATTTGTAAATTCTGGCAGTAAATCAGGGTTGCCCAGATTAGATGCAATCGTTAAACCTCCCGTGCCGGTTGGTAAACTTCCGTATGGTGAATAGCCTGTAAAAGTAGAGTATTCAGAGGCGTCTTTACCAATTCTTGCGTACGATAACCTTAATTTTGCCTGATTGATCACTGATGGCAGTTTCAAATGATCAGAGAAAACATAACTTAAACTTGCCGAAGGATAGAAAAACGATCTGTTCTCTTTTGGTAGTGTTGAGGTGATATCATTTCTACCTGTTACTGTCAAGAATAGATAGTTTTTATAATCAAATGTCGCCTCTCCAAAGTAACCAACCAAACGCTTTTCTCTAATGCTTTGGCTAGGAGTTAATACACCAGCATTAGAAAGATTAAAGAAATTATAAATTCCTAAAATACTGCCCAATGTTCCTATCTCTTTAATTCTTCTATCGTAAAGCTCTTGTCCTAGCCTTAAAGTACCGGTAATGTCTTCACCTAATTTAGTTGTAAATGTAGCAACTACAGTGCTGTTCAATGTTCTAAACTTGGTATTATATTCACCATAATAACCTTGATCGTTATCATACATGGCTTCACCAGTGTACATCGGACCACGGGCGGTTCTTACCCTGTTATCATTATAAGTATCAATCCCGAAACGATAAGAAAGATTTAACCATTTTGTCGGGTCGTAGCTTAAACTGGCACCGCCAATAAAGCGGTTCACATCGCCTTTGAGTTTATTGTTCGCCGTTCCCCAAATTGGATTGTTGGTTCCGAGATATTTTTGAGAACCATCTGCATTTTCGTAATCAGAAACATCATAACGAGGTGAGAAATAAGCCAAACCCTCTCCAAATCTGTCAGCAGCGTAAGTATAACCACCAGAATTGGTAAAATTCATGTTTACAGAAGCTTTGAATTTTGGGCTAATTGTAAGATCGGTATTTAACCTTGCAGATAAATTTTTATTATCTGTATTAGGCATCATCCCTTTTTGATAAAGTTGAGAGATGGATGAGAAAAACTTAATGGCATCACTTCCACCAGTTAATGAAACCGAGTTTTTAACTTGCTGTCCGGTGCCAAAGGCCTGATCATAATTATTAAAAAGCTTATCAGGATGAGTTGGATCAATTAATTTTGCTTCGGCAATTGTTGGTCCCCAAGCTGGCCCGATACCACCTGGAGGATTGGTATATACGCCAAGAACACCTTGTGTATACTCCGTTTGCACTTTCGGACTGATTAATACATTCTCGAAACCATAAGTGCTGTTGAAATTAACCTGAATTCCATTTTGTTTACCTCTTTTTGTGGTGATTACCACCACGCCGTTTGCACCTCTTAAACCGTATAAAGCTGTTGCTGCACCACCTTTCAAGATGTTAATGGTTTCAATATCTTCAGGATTTACATCCGAAGCTCTGTTGGTTACACCTCTTGACCCATAAGCAGTACCACCGGGATTTGCACCAACAGTAGAAGTAGAGTTATCAATCTGAACCCCATCAATTACGTATAAAGGATCGCCAGAAATATTTGGATCGATAGAGTTTACACCCCTTACCCTGATACTTGCACCCTGACCTGGCCCGCCACCTGTACTGGAAATGGTAGCTCCCGCAACTTTACCTTGTAAAGCATTAACTAAGTTAGGCTGATGGTTATAATTTAAATCTTCTGATCTCACGGTTTGTGCGGCATAGCCCAAAGACTTTGCTTGCCTTGTAATTCCTAATGCTGTAGAAACCGTTACTTCTTGCAGTTGTTGCGAATCTGACGCAAGTGGGATGTTAATTGTTGTACGGCTACCAACTGTTACTTCCTGGCTTTTATACCCAATTAATGATACAACAAGCACAGCACTTGGCGATGGAACCTGAATGGTAAAACTGCCATTACTGTCAGTAGACGTTCCGGTATTTGTACCTTTTATTTTAATACTAGCGCCCGGCAATGGGCCAGAATCTTCAGATGAGGTAATTTTTCCGGTTACTGTTTTTACCTGAGCTATAGAGGAAAGCCCAGTGAGTAAAACACACAGAAAAAATAGTGAAGTAAAGATTTTTCTCATTTCTCTATTGTTTAGGTTAAGGTTTGTTAGTTAGATGCAATATATACTTTTTAAAAATAAAATAACGCATAAAAACCGATCAAATACAACTCTTAAACCTTACAATTACTCCAAAAGGGCGTTAATCCTGCATTAAAGATCATTTTCCACCAAACTTTACTGCAAAAACACGCATCAGATAAAGAATTGAAGCAAAATCTCCGGCCCCTTCCTACTACTAAGTGTATTTTTTACACCATATATAACGAAAAAGCCTTCGATTTTATCGAAGGCTTTAATATTTGTATCTAAATTTTATTGTTGAATGCCGCCCATTCCTCCACCACCTTGTTGCTGGTCTTGTTTGGCGTCATCATTTTTAATTTTTTTCTTTTCTGTAAATTTCAGCTTACCGAAGCTATAACTGAAGTTAACCCCAAAAGAACGAAGAGGATAATAAATATTCATGCTTTGGTAAATAGTACCAGTAGCATTTACTGCATTATTTACGGTTTTAATGTGAAGATCTTTTGTAAACGGATTTAAAACGTTTACGCCAATGCTTCCTTTTTTCTTAAATAAATCTTTTTTAAATGATGCACCGTAAATGTAAAATGGATCGGTTACACCCTGATAAGTTCTAACCCTTGAAGTAATAACATTGAAAAGCTCAAAATTATATCCCTTTCCAAAACCATAAGCAGAACGTACAAACCAGTTAAAATTAAAATAAGTACCGGTATTCACATTTGTTTCGTTATTGGTTACTGAGTAAGTGCTGCCAACAAAATTAGTCATCAATGTCCATTTTGGTTTAGGATTGTAAGAACCGAACAGGTTAAAGCCATACGTTTCTGCAGTACCCACGTTAATATACGAACTCAAAGTTTTGTTAATTCCATTTTCTGTAACAGGTGAGATAGAACGCTCTATTACGCCACCCGTACGACGATAAAATAATGAAGCCGTAATTACTGAACCTTTAATATAGGTGTTATAACCCAATTCAAAATTCTGACTTAACTCAGGATCCAATTGTGGGTTACCTTGCATAATATTAAACTGGTCGCTCTCGTTACGGAAAGGATTCAGATAATTCTGGGTTGGTCTTTGAACACGGCGATTATAGCTCAATTTCAAAGTAGCACCGCCTTTTAAAGTTCTTGAGAGAATGGCACTTGGAAACAAGTTCAAATAATCATTTTTCTGGATTCCGCTGTTTTGAGTATTAAAATCAATCTGTGTATACTCAGCTCTAACACCACCTTTAAACTTCCATTTTTTCGATAAATCGAAAGCAATTACACCATAAGCTGCACCAACATTTTGGTTATAGTCAAAATCTTGGAGTGAATTGTCGAACTGACTCTGTATATCCCGTAAAATTGCTTTTGCACCAACCTCTAAAACAGTAGCTTTTGAAAATGGATAAGTATAATCCGTTTGAAAAGTATACTCGTTTTGCTTACCCGTATTATTGCTATTGGTAATTAAACCTGTAGGGAAAGCTGCAGAGGTAAGTGTATTACTGAAACGTGTTGGATTTCTGCCCGTGGAAAGCTGTGCAGAAACAGAAAACTCTTCTCCTTCTTTCTTACTGGTTTTACGGTAATCCACGTTCCAATCCAAATTCCTGAAGGTCATTTCCATATCTCCAATATTTGCCGCAGCAATGTTGTTGATGATATAATTGGTTTCACTTGGACCTCCGTTAGAAAAACTATTGATTTTAGCGGTTGTACTAATGTTATTGTAAGCATTAAAATCGTAATCTAATCCCAGGCTTCCATTGTAGCCATCACGTCTCCATTTAGAGAATCCATTTTGCGAAATGCTATTGGTTGTACCGTTTAAATAAGTGGTGTTGGTTATAAATTCTGTAAGCGATTTTTGCGGATAAGCCAGGTTAGTACCTAAACTGGTGTTCACACTTAGGCGGCCAGTTTTAGCAGTCAAATTGAACGCTCCATTGTTCTGGCGTGTACCAACCGAAGCATTAACACTTCCGCTAACACCTTGCGCAGTTGATTTTTTGGTGATGATATTGATGATACCTCCCGATCCTTCAGCATCGTATTTTGCCGATGGACTGGTAATCACCTCAACACTTTTAATCTGTTCCGCCGGAATCATTTTCAAGGCATCAGCTACACTGTTTGCCATTGTTCCTGAAGGTTTGCCATTAATTAATACACGAACGGCACCACCACGCAATTGTACATTTCCGGTAGCATCAACTGATAACATGGGTACTTTCCGCATCACGTCTGTTGCATCGCCACCAGCATTGGTTCCATCTGCTTCTGCATTGTAGACCATTCTATCGATCTTATTTTCAATAACCGCTTTTGTACCCTGAACCTGAACATCAGCCAGCGTATTTTCGGTAGATGAAATGTAAATAGTTCCTAAATTCTGATCGGGCTTTGCCGGAGTTGTAGTAACCAAAATGCTTTTGGTTTTGTAGCCCATAAAGCCAATCATCAACCTATAAGAATCTGGAGCAACATTTAATAAAGATAATTTTCCTTTAGGATCAGTAACGCCACCGTTAACGGATTTATTCTCTTTTACATTGATTAATGAAACTGTTGCGTAATCGATCGGTTGTTTGGTAACTGAATCTAAAATAGTTGCCGTAACGCGACCGAGAACAGTCGGCTTTTTGGCTCCACCACCTAAACCTCCTGGAAATTGTGCTTTTGCGTTAATAAATATGCCTAGAGAAAGCAATATGAGTAGAATTCGTTTCATGATAATTTGTTAGTCTTTGGTTATTAGTCGACGCAAATTGCCATTTGTTACAATGCTATAAAATACTTTTTACGCGACGCCGTTAATTTGGTCGGCAAAGGTGAGACTTTTATCGGTAAATTGATAATATAAAACGTAAAATGGACGAAAAATATGTTAACAAATGTCAACACATTCTCCTAAAGTTGAAAAAGAATAATCATCTCCATAGCAGTTATCCTTTTTCTGGCATGATCTGAAGTGATCAACTATTGATTGAATTAACGATTGATATTGTTCGGGCGGGTATAAACAAATTGCATCACGTTAATATTTCGCATGGCAAAAGCAGCCTCGCAGTAATTAAGGTAATAATTCCATTTTCTGATAAAAGTAGAATCAAAACCTAATGCTTTAACCTGTTCTAAATGTTTATTAAACTCCATAAACCAAAGATGAAGTGTTTTGGCATAATCCAGGCCCATATCCTTTAAATCTACCATGGTTAAATCGCCTGTTTTATTAACTGCACTATTTATTGCCGACACTGATGGCAGTAACGATCCTGGGAATATATGTTTTTGAATCCAATCTACCCCGGTTCTTAATTTTTCGTACCGGCTATCAGGAGAGGTAATCACCTGAAAAGCAAAAATACCATCAGGTTTCAATAGTTGCTGACACTTTTCAAAATACGTTTCAAGATATTGATGTCCTACAGCCTCTAACATTTCTATCGACACAATTTTGTCAAATGTGCCTTCTATTTTACGATAGTCTTTAATAATGATGGAAACCAGATCTTCTAATCCTTCTTCTTTTACACGCTGAACCGCCAACTTCTGCTGTTCTTTACTTATGGTTACCGAAGTAACTTTACAGCCATAGTTTTTAGCTAAAAAAATCGCATTGCCACCCCAACCACTTCCTATTTCCAGTACATGATCTGTAGCTTTAACCTTTAATTGTTTAGCCAGGCGGTCGTACTTGGCATATTGCGAATCTTCCAGTCCAACATTTTCATTTAAAAAATAACCGCTGGAGTAAGTCATTGTCTTATCTAAAAACGTGGCAAAAAAATCATTATTAAGATCGTAATGCTCAGAAATGTTTTTCTGAGACCCGGCTAAAGTATTGGCCCTGCGAACGTGGGTAATTTTGTTTACAAATTTGAAAAGATTTAAGGCAACAGATTTTACCTTACTTCCGGTAATTGAAGGCGCATTT
>Ga0265780_10010164_pt1 | contig 11243 bp, 10 predicted proteins | sample P1T30metagenome_FD_192432 | JGI IMG/M metagenome (GOLD analysis project Ga0265780, IMG submission 192432) | Plant litter microbial communities from East Loma Ridge, Irvine, California - P1 T30 | ecosystem: Environmental > Terrestrial > Plant litter > Unclassified | place: USA: California... | reverse complement strand
CGGGGGTGGGGTGGGGGTTGGAGAGGGGGTGGGAGGAGGATGTTGAGGAGGAGGGGGGGGATGTGGAGATGGATGGTGATGAGGTGGGGTTTGGGGATGGGGGGCCGGTTGGTGGGGAGGAGGGTAATGGGGAGGTGGAGATGGGGGGTATGGGAGGGGAAGGGGAGATGGATTTGGGGGATGTGGATGAGGATGAGTTTGAGGAGGCTATGGGGGGGAATTGAGGCATGTTTTGGGGGATGATGGCGTGTGAGCTTGGAAGGAACGGGCAGCAGGCGTTTAATGGGTTGAAAGCATTTTCTGGCGTTTAGGCGTGGTATACCAGAGCTGAATAAGCTTTCCTTCTTCTCTTTCTTGCACTTTCTACAAAATATGATACACCCAATTCCTCTTCACATGCGCCACCGGGTCATACTCATGTCCATGCCCCACCCATGCACGCCGCCTTCCATCAACGCAACCCTCTCCCTCTCCCCCGCCTCTCTCACGTCCCCCGATACACCCCACCCCTTTGCACGCCCCGGTCATCCCGTCTATTTTCTTCCCTCCGCTCCCCAAACTCCCCCTCCACCCATTTCCCCTGCACTTTCCCCCCCTCATCCAGATTCCACCACTCCTTATGCTTACTCCTCGCATCCTCCAATTTCCGCTGATGCTCTATGCGCTGTTGTTTGCGTTCCTCGGCGCGCTGGAACCACTCTGCGCGCGCGGCGTCGAGCGAGTCTTGGTTCTGGTATTGCAGCATGCAGGCGTTCATTGCGAGGCGGGGGGACCGGCAGGTGTAGATCATTGTTAGGGTGCGGCCTAGGGCGCATTGTGCGAATGCTATGGCAGTTCAGATCCATTAGCTATTTACTACTTCCTGATGCTCGTCTTCTCGGGGTGTTGGCAAATGGGAGGGAGGAATGGCCTCTGCGTACCTTCTATTTCCTGCGCGCACTTGGCGCGTACGTTTTTGTAGTATAAGTCCCGGACTTGTTGTTCTTGTGGGGCAGAGAGGGGTGTTGGGTTCGAGGGCTGTTTGTTGGTGCCGACGAGGATGCGGTCGGTCATTGGGGCGTAGGGTCGTGGGTCATGTAAAAGACGGAGAGAATTGGAGAAAGGTCGTGGGGTAGCGAGTGACGGTGATTGCGTTTCGCTGGTGTGGTGATGATGCGATTCGATTCGACTTTCGAGATTGAAGATGAAGATGTGCAGGGATCATGGGTATGGCGATCCATGTCGGAGGTCCGGAACGCCGATGGTGCTGGGCCGAGGCTCATGCTCAGTTCGTCTTGACTCAAATCTGGCACGGCTTGTTCACGTTTACATCACACATCGTCGAGTTTCTCAATAAAACATTGTGTGCCTTAGGACTACCTATCCCAACGCACCGCCCAACATGAAAATCGCAGATCGAACCTTCATCATCAGCGGCGGCGTATCCGGCCTCGGCCTCGCAACCGCGCACGCCCTGCACGCCCAAGGCGCATACGTCTCGCTCCTCGACCTGAATGCCGACAACGGCGAAAAGACCGTGAAATCCCTCGGCTCGCACGCAAAGTTCTTCGAAACCGACGTTACATCCAGCGACGCCATTGCCGACGCAATCGCCGGCACACTCGCATGGGTCAAGGAGACGGGGAAACAAATCGGCGGCGTTGTCGCAGGTGCAGGCGTCGGAATGCCAGGGCTCATAGTGGATAAGAAGAACGAGCCGCTCAGCATGGAGAGCATCGATTTCGTGCTGAATATCAACTTGCGTGGCACATTGGACTTGATACGCCAGGCGGTCCCACACATGACGACCAATCAGCCCGAGGGTTCCGACGGCGAACGCGGTGTGATTATCATGATTGCGTCCTCTGCGGCCTTCGACGGACAAATGGGGCAGGTCTCGTATGCTGCGTCCAAGGGGGCTGTGGCTAGCCTGACGCTTCCGCTCGCGCGCGATCTGTCCAAATATGGTATCCGAGCCGTGACGATCGCGCCGAGTATGTTCGATAGCGCGATGACGAAGATGATGAGCGACAAGGTGAAGAAGAGTTTGCTGAATAGTATGGAGTTTCCAAAGAGGGCGGGTGTGCCGGAGGAGTTTGCGAGGGTGGTGGTTGAGGCGGTGGGGAATCAGATGTTGAATGGGACGGTTATCAGGTTGGATGGGGCGATGAGGATGCCTGCGCGGTTGTAGATATTTGGGAGGAGCTGGATGGCGACGAATTGGGTTGGCAGAGGTCGAATGTGAATAGTATAGTGGGTGCTGTATGGATTCGAAGTGCCTCTCAGCGCTTGCGTTCGCGGACCTTGAACTTGACGCCGTGCTTGTTGATGCCTCCGACTGTGTTGTTCATGCGTGCGCGCTGCAGGTCGAGCTCGTCTTCAGCGGTCGCGAGTTCCTTCTCGCGGCGTTTGACGGCTTCAAGACGATATGCGGTACGACCTTGTGCTTGTTGCCGACTACGTTCGAGAAGTTGTCGTGATCGTTTGGTGACCTTGTCAGCCTCCAGCTCCTTCTTTGACGCTTTGGGGCGTGTGATCGGACTGTCGTTCTCATTGTCGTCCTCGTAATCTGATCCATGGGGCTGGATGTCTTCAATAGCGTTCCGGCCAGGCAGCTCACCACCCCTTCCAAACCAGTTCTTCTGCTCCTCCTCATCGTCAACGAACACCCTGTGCTTGCCCTGCTGCGTGTTGCCCCCATCCCTCACCGCCCTGATCTCACCCCCCTCCAACACCAGCTTCTGCTCCAACTCCTCCCTCTCCTTCCTCACCACTTGCAACATCGTCCGAATATACCCCGCATCCTGCGTCTTCAACAGCTTCACCACATCCGGACTGAGCACCGCATTCCCTCTATCCGCGACCTTCTTTCCCTGCTTGTCCACCTTCGAGCTCAACATCTTGAACGAGAACTCATCCGGGTTCCGGTCGCGCGCCTTTTCGCTCAGCAGCTTGAGCTTCTGCTTCTTCTGCTTGTGGTCGGCGGCGCGCAGCTTGTAGTCTTTGCGCTTCTCGAGGAGGCCCCATTTTTCGCGCTCGGTGGGTTGAGCGCGCTCTTTATGGTTGCGCCTTTGGACGGCGTTGCGCATGGAGGACATATTGGCTGTGAGGGTGGTGTGTGGTGAGTGTGTGGTGTGGTCGTGGATGTTTTGGAGAGGGCCAAAATTTTGGGAGAGGAAATGCTGCAAGGGTGCGACGGGAAGTGGGGGCGCTAAAGCGGCTAGCTCTTTAAAGCGGCTAGCTCTTTTCACGCAACCCACAGTAGACGCGATCTCAACACCACACCCACACCGTAGTCTAGCTTCTATTTTGACACGGCCGGGAGGATGACGGATTTTGCCGCGGCAGCTCGGATGTCCGTCCAGGGATTTCCATCGGGGACGAATACAAGAAGAATACACTGGAATCGGCATAGCTGAGCATATGCATAGTAGGTATCGTATCTCAAGTACAATCCAGCAGCACCTATCGCACGCTGAGTTTGTAGTTATGAATAGCGATCTCCAATGTGAAGCTGCCGTGCGTCCTTGCTTATACGAGCCAGGAAACAGTACAAAAGATGCGCATACCAATGTCGCTCATGTCGCTGGTCGGTTTGACCAATCACAGCTCGCTTACGTCCTGCCTCGCCTGCATCTCTGGAGTGCTGGGCCGCCAATCGAGCCGTTCGCCCAACACTCTACACTTTACACTCATACATGGTACGCAACGTTAGTTCCTAGACTCATGGCCGGGAGTGTCGCCGCATCTGGCCCCACAATCAGCCTCCACTTTAGCAGCATGCCGTCCGTGTTTGATGAAGGCGGCGTGTTTCCGGCCCTGCCTCAATCCATGTCAGAGCTTGACCTAGAAAACCTAACCGCTTACAAGTACGAGCCACTGGATGTTGAGTCTGAAACCATTCGACTGGTTGAACTTCTTCCGACGGCACGATCCTGGACGCATCCGGTGACGAAAACACCGGCCATCGTTCTCAGGATCATACATCACAACCTCCAGCCAGACAGTAGATGCATCGACAATGGGTGGAGCCCTAAGCACTTCTGCGCTTTATCGTATGTCTGGGGCGAAGCTTCAGCTGGAACGCGTAGAATTTACATTGTCAGCTCCTCCGGCCGCCCCGATTACAAGTGGAGGTGGAGTTACATTACGATCAGAAAGAACCTCCACGACTTCCTGTGGTACTATCGCTACACCGAGGAGATACGTGGGCAGTACATATGGATCGATCAACTCAGTGTCGATCAAGTAAACCTCGCTGAAAGGAGTAGCCAAGTGAAGCTCATGGCCAGCATCTATCAGCAAGCGGGATGGGTGGTTGCCTGGCTTGGCTGTGAGGCTGCCACCATCACGGCGGCTCAATTTCTCAATTCCAAGGCCATTCACCACCGAAACCAAGCACATATCACTCTACTCAAAAATGCATACTTTACACGGCTCTGGATCGTTCAAGAAATCCTCCTTGCTAAGAAAGTGTATCTACTCACTGGAAGCACTTCGATATCATTGTCGAGGCTGGACTGTGCTTACCAGAAAGTTGTCACGAATGCGGTCTTCAACTGCGGCCCGTATTTGGTTTGGGATCACAACCGAGACGCTGTTTTCGGTAAACGCAAAGTTGTGGAGTGCATCGAACGCTACTCGAAGAACGAGTGCGCAAATCCGAGGGATCGCGTATACGGGCTACTAGGCATCGTACAGAGTGGCGGCGACGTAGAGGTCGACTACACTAAACAATGCTCGGAGGTGTACCGCGATGGCCTCAAATTGCTTCATGAAGAGAGCACGCGAGAAGTCGGCAAAGACAAAGACAAAGAGAAGCGGAGCGAGAGGTATCTGAAGGCAGCGATTAGATTAGCCGAGAACATGGGCGCACCGAGGAGCGAGATAAAGGATTTGGAGACGGTCAAGGCCGCGATCGACTGGAAGTCTTGCATCGAGCCGCTGATAGGGTCCTGGTAGACTTGCATTTGCCTGGCCCGATGATTGAGTGGAGTTAAGCTAAGGGTGGATGGCAACGTTTTCGCATCCTATGCGCCTCCACAATATCAAGATGACGACGACGACGACAACGCAGACGGGTACACACACGCACTTGACCAAAGAGTGACCGGTCACAGTATGAACCATTTGCTCTGGTCTTTAAAGTTAGAGGGAGCAGTCTGGGTCTATTGGATTGGGGGACGATGGCGCGGCTGACGAAGAAGGGAGCAGTGGCGGTGAGGGTGATGACCATGAGGTGCATCACAAATGCACAGTAATACATCGAAGTGCGCGTCGCGTACTCTCTGCAAGGTCCTTACACTTGTAAGTTGCCAGTCGTCGATCACGATCACGATCTCGGGGCGTCCGACTGTTGTAACTCGGTTCGGCCCGAACACATTTAGTATTTACTCCAAGCACAGTTTATCCCGCGATTTGGGGACGAACAAGCCTCGGTACCTGTGCAGCTACCCATTTCCCACTAGAGCATCATGGTCATCAATTTCTCATGCAGGGGTTGGCAATGAATGAAAGCATACACGGCAGTCATGCCATGACTAGGGTGGTGCCCGAGCTACCCAATGAGCGAGTATCAATGAGGCTCTGTGAGCCGCGACATCGACTTCCAGATGCTACAGCAATAGAATGTAGCCCATCGGTCCACGACTCGCCATAGTTTCTGTGGAAGTGTATGTATCTGTTGGGACGGTATGAGTTCTAATCCAACTCCAGGTGCAAAGTCAGGATCTGCAGGACACCCTGGCGTCGGAAGTGCCGATCGCCTGTCATTGAGGGCTTGTCATTCGTTCAGAGACTACAGTTGGCCATGTGTAGAAACATTAAGCTTTGAAGTTGAAGTTGGAGCTTGAGGCTCATGTTGCATGGCGTACGTCCTACTCCTACATTGCGGTAAGCCTCCACGCTAGTGCGGAGACTCCGTTCCGTTACCGAAGAGTTGATGGATGGTGAATATCAGATACACCCAGCACGCTCGGAGCTATCGTGAACATTCATGTTTCATATAAAGGCTCGGTTGATCACTGTTGTCGAGCTCATCTGCAGATTCAAGCTGCATGAACACTTCTGAACACTCTTCAAAATGCCGTCGATCGCTTACCCCATCGCTCTCGTAATCCTTGCAGCCTCTGCGCTCGCAGACATCCACAATGTCAATACTCCCCAGGGATTCTTCGAGGGTCCTCAGACTGGCATTGGGTCGTGGTATCGTGCCAATGCAGGAGCAGACGCAACCAATGGCAAGAGTTGGTGTGCTTACACGTATTACAACAGTGACCCCATCTTCGCGGTGGTATGTTCCAGCTTTGTCAAACTTTGATATTCCAAGCGCTCACCACAATGTCCCTAGTCTTTGAGAGCCATGGGTGGTAAGACCTACAACAACGACCCAGCTGGCTGGAAAGCCGCGACACAAAAGTACTGTGGCCTCGAAGCCCTCGTCAAGGACCCAAACACTGGTAAACAGATGCTCATGTACATTGGCGATGCCTTTGATGATCAGTACATCCATGTAAGGAGTCCCATCTAGCCACAACACGCATCGAGAAACTGAGAGAGAAACAGGAAACAGGCTCCATTGACATCATGGTCGACGCATTCTCAAACATCCACAGCAATCCCAACGGCAACAAGAACGAAGTGATAAAAGGCGTGGAGTGGCATCTCACTGGCCGTGTCAACACAAAGTATGCTGCTGATGGAGCGAGCTGGCCGACCAAGGCGGGTGCGGCGCCTACTCCCACTGCGACAAAAATGCAGACATCTGCTTCGCCAAAGCCATCGATCTCCCCTTCAGCTGGCGGTGAAGGCGTAAAGTGTAACGACGCAACTATGTGTAAATCAGGCATGACATGCCTAAGCCCTGATGGCGTTTGCAGCACTGCTGCATGCAACTGGGGGTAAGCGCCTGCTTCATTCTTCGGGCCGTGATTTGTGAACATGCTGACGATAAGCCCAAGATGCACCGGCTGGACGTGCAGTGCCTCTTCCCCATGTCAAAAGCCAAACTCGTGCGTTAACGGCGCTTGCACAGCTTCCACTACTGGCGCCGAGGGCACGAAGTGCAGTAACGCGACGGATTGCAACTCTGGGTTGACGTGCTTGAGCCCTGACGGAGTCTGCAGCAGCGCTGCATGCAACTGGGGGTAAGTGGTCGTATTTTCGCATATGGAACACAAAGCTTATAGCATGCGTAGGTGTACGGGATGGACTTGCAGCTCTTCTTCGCCATGCCAGAAGCCGAACACTTGCGCCAACGGCGCTTGCGCGGCTACTTAAACCATGTGCCCCCAGTTTTCAGGGCATCTTAAGACGAAGAATCTAGCGAGAAGAATCTCCTCCGGCTGTGTTGGACGGATCAACCTGGTATGGCGTTGGTGTTCGTGTTGCGAATGAAGGAAATCTCGAGTAGAGATTGCAGGGATGATGTTGATATATCATGGACTATCTTTGGCCCACGCTTCCATGGCCATGCGTCGTCAAATCATTTATGCAAGCAGTCTTCTGCGTGATTGATCCGTACATTCAGCCATGAACTCGGTCGCCTGTTGACCTTTCCTCGCGCAGGATTCGTAGCAGAGAGTGTGGCATGCCCATATCTTCGCCCAGTGTCAGAGCCGGCTGCACGTAGCCTGCTTCTTGATGCGGAGTTACAATCTCGTCTTCCTCGTAGAGTAACTTCACTGCGTCGTAGTAGACAGCCTCCACCTGTTTCGCGTAATCCACCTCGATGAATTGGTTAAACTCGAGGCCATCAAATAGTCCGAGTAGTCCGTAGAGCCGATCCCGGGATTCTCGCAGACATTTGACGTATGGCCCTCGATGCGAGTGCACAGTCGACGTTCTCGATCCAAAGCGCCGGGTTGTTGCCAGCGCGGAAGACCATGATCCCACACTAAGAACAAGGCACAGGTATGAAACCGTTCCTTTTCTACGTCAGAATAGAACGTACTGGACCCAAGCTCATGGAGCCTAGACCCAATATGACCACAGATCACGAACACTGCGCGCGCCAACAATGTCTCTTGAATTTCCAGAGACGGCTGAAGTACGGGTTGTTCAGCAATACAACCCTGGCGCGGTCATATTTCGAAGTGTTCATTCGTAGACTGACTTTAACTGCGCCGCGGTATGTATAGGCTTGAATGATTCGTGCTGCTCGGCATGTCTCGTCATCAGGCCCCAACCCCGTGAGAACACAGTGAGCCGATCTATACACGCTTGCCATGAAACGCACTTAGATGAACGCGCTCGCTCAGGTCTTATTGATTGATGCAAAGGTGATCTATCCAGAGAGGTCCTTCGCGTTCTCATCACGGAAGTGCAATAAGAATCGGTACAGATTCTCGCGAATTTCCATGTGGCTCCGGATACATTTAGCTTCCCCCTCTCCAGGAGGATCGGATGGCTCATTGACGTAGATACGTCGAAATGGAGCATCTTTATCGCCCCACACGGATGACAACGCAATTTATTCTCTCCGTTGGGACACCGGACCGTCCATCTGCAATTGATCAAGTCTCTTGTGGGATATTGTGATTTCTATCTCACGCTGTGAGATGCCCACTTCCGCTGCGTCGTCTTCCAGGATTGCTCGCGGCCTAGAGGATTCATGTGACATGTGAGGGAAGGAGGTTAACAAGTCGTATCTCTTTGGTGTCTAGAGCCAGAGGGCGGTGATGATGTTGTCGCTTCTCGCCAGCTTCGCTTGATGCCATGTTGTTCTAGAGGTCTATCATAATCGTGCTGACAGGGCTATCGATTAGCCACAGATGATATGGGCCAAGTTCGCTCCGTCGAGAAAGATCATCAGTCAGTAGTCATGGCGATCTCCGTGGTTGTTGTGGAGCGCAAGAAGTAAGAGCATCGGAAGTCTGCTAGGCAACTGCGTTCGTGAGATTCTTGGGGTCGGCCCACATTTCACAGCCCCAACCTCTTAATGCGAGTTAGGAGCCTCAGCACTGCCTGTCGAGTACCCGAAGTTTATGCCTCTTCTCTTTGCATCTTTGACAAGCCTGTTCGTGTACAGAGTGCCTACTAGTTTCTGCCGTGCGCTGAAGGAGGCGGTAGCATAATGGACCTTAAAAGCGCAGCTGTCTGTACCCTCATCGAGCAGAAACCGCTCGCGATGGCTACAGTCAGATTCGAATTTTGCATTCCCTTGATTGCGAGGTGGTCGCACACTTCTCGCAGGTAAATCAACTCTCTCGCGATTAAGTACAAATATCGCAATGGGAATTTTCGACTATAGTGCTTCACATCAAACTTGCAAAGATCTGGCTGACCAAAATGTCACAAGTGAACTCTGGGATGAGTCGAACGATCACTGCCGGTGAGTCGCGCATTGGGTCACATCCATCGCTGTCGTACACTTTGCGGAAAAGTCTGTGGCGTCACAGCTGAGCTTGCTTACTTCGTCAATGTAGGCGGCCAATACAGTTAGAACAAATTCTTATGCAGGTGCGTACAAATGAAGAAAGAGACAAGACAGATCGCTATCGAGATGCACACCGATAGAAGAAGACATGATCGAGCAATCTCATTCGAAACGCCAAGTCCGCCCGCCGAGCGATCTTCAAAATTCGCGGACAATTCCAGCTCGAACCACCGTCACTGGCACCTAACGCATCCAGAGCGGACTTACTTCCAGGAAAAACTCCACAGAAACGTCGGCGTCTGAACGCGGAACTTCGTATTTCCCCATATTTACCCCGGATTCCGTACCTGCAGCGCGATCGCGCCCAGCCGCACACAAATTCTTCCGTCTTGCAGATCCACTAATCACATGCGTCGTGCAAAGCCAAACACGAATGCACGATGCTCGAGATCGTTTGACACGAAGTCTTGGCCATGGTGGGGTGTTTGCCTCCCATGGGCCCGGAAGTAATTTCGTCTGGTGAATTGAGTGGATGCTCAGACGGCCACAATGGGGCGGTCACGGAGGTAGATCCAGAGGAAGATATTATTCCGTCCAGTGGTACATCTTGGATGATCCGCGATAGTCGACCGATGGTTGTTTAAAGGGTCCCAGACCTCACCATCCTTCTGAATTGGCATCAAACATTTCACATTCTCAATCCTCCAACATGCACTTCACACAAATCCAGCTCGCGGCCCTTATCGCTGCTCTAGTCTCCGCGCAGACCCTGAACATCCCCTCCCGCGTGGGAAACATCGTTTCCCTCCCATCGCCCTCAGTCATCTCAGGCAGCGTCGATCTCGGCAACAGGGAGTTCGACCGCGGACAGCCCTGCGACACCGATGCAGACACCGGCAGCGACAGCGCAGTCTTCATCCTCAACGACGGCGCCACGCTATCCAACGTCATCATTGGCGCCAACGCGCTGGAGGGCGTGCATTGCAAAGGATCTTGCACGGTCCGCAACGTCTGGTTCCGCGATGTTTGCGAGGATGCTGTTTCCGTCCTTGGGACTGGTAATGCGCTGATCCAGGGCGGTGGCGCAACGAATGCCAAGGATAAGGTGATTCAGCACAACGGCCGTGGAACCGTTACTGTAAGCCTTCCTCTCCCTAAAACATCAAGCCGATCGTGAAGCTGATTTCCGCGCAGATCAAGGACTACACCATTGTCAACGCTGGCAAGCTGTATCGTTCGTGCGGCGACTGCACCAACAACCAAGCCAATTCCCCGCGCAAGGTCACCGTCGAGAACGTTCGCGCTTTCGGTCTGACGTCGGACCTCGTTGGTATCAACTCCAACTTTGGCGACAGCGCGACTATCTCTGGCTCGTGCGGTACCACCAAGGCCGTGTGCTCTGAGTACAAGGGCGTGAACAAGGGTAGCGGTAGCAGCTCGAAGCTTACCACTAAGAACTCGTGCCTTGGTGCTCAGGGAAAGCTGTCGAAGCTGCCATCGTGTTAGTGTGACTGGAATCAGATCGAAGAAGGAGACGTCTACGGAGGGAGACGCGAAGGAGAAGGAGACTGCGGCTTGGAGAATCAAGCTGGAGACAATCTCATGACGTTGACAACCATTCTCTTCTTGTTGATAGCATTACCAAATTGTACATACCTTGGACATGCCTCGCCTTCCGCCAGCTTGCCCGGTCTTCCGCCAGGCTTCGAAGCCCTGTTTGTCTCACGTAGTCATCTCAACGCCTCAGCCCGTAGCGGTTTCAGTCTTTCAGACCATGGTTTCCTCCTCGATAACATGAGCAATCACGACTTTCGCCTTACGATCATCGATGATGCGAATGTACCTCGCATAGAACGTGCACTTGGCGCCCTCCGTGCATATATAGGTA
>Ga0265780_10010163_pt1 | contig 11243 bp, 14 predicted proteins | sample P1T30metagenome_FD_192432 | JGI IMG/M metagenome (GOLD analysis project Ga0265780, IMG submission 192432) | Plant litter microbial communities from East Loma Ridge, Irvine, California - P1 T30 | ecosystem: Environmental > Terrestrial > Plant litter > Unclassified | place: USA: California... | reverse complement strand
CATGTTGCATTTGTGGACTCATGTCCCACTGAGATGCTCCATGAGTACAAATGAAGCGTCCCATGCTCCTATCTCTTGCCAATTTGATCGCAAGATTGACATTCTGTACAGTAGCAGGGATGAATCCAAGGTCTGATAGCGTTACTTCCGTGCTCCCACCATCAATCATGACATGTTGCTTTTTTCTAGTCTGAACGACGCGAGCGCATCCACAAGACCTGGGATGTTGTCCTCGAGGAGCGCGAGTCCCTCCTTAGCCGTCATCTATGGAATGCGACCTGACTCAACGCGTGTCTTGTTGCGGGGGATCATCGGTTGGTATCGTTGGATCGACGCTTAGCAGGGCTTGTAGTAGTTCGTTGTGGCATGGGACGAGGGTGAGGTCGTAGCCCGGAGGTAGCGCTAACTCGTCTCTACTGTCAATGTCCATGTGGCTTTCCGTCCCTAGAGCTTTTCCTCCCTCGTTGTCCTCGTTGTCCTCGTCATCGCGACTGCACATCTCGTCGCTCGTTTTGAGGGAACCAAATTCTCCCTGCATAGCTTCCAGTGCCTTGTCACATTTTCTGCGTTTCTTCGCCTCTAGTTCTGCGGTCTTCGCCTGAACGAGCAAGGTCCGAAGTGCGTTTGCAGGCCCAATGTGCGCGGCGTCCCCGGTACATCGTTTGATATATTCGACTGGGTCCATGGTGGCTGGCCCAAGCTGTTGCTGCAATTTTTTAACGCCCTCTCTGAACCTTCTCACATTCGATGCCGTGAACCAAAGAATGTCATGCTCTGACCTAATCCACTCGTCAAGAAACTTCTTGCGAGCAGCGAAGACATCTGTAGAGCTCATGTATTCCAGCCACGCGGCCACGTATGCCAGTAACATAGGTCCTGGACCGGCGTACTTTTGCACATTTGCTTCGTTTCCAGCAGAGATCGCGGTCCAGATGATGACGATGAGGATGTGGTTGAATTGACATTGATCAAGCTTGAGGATAAACGTGAGTCCCTTGTCCATCCCGTAGAATAGAATGAAGGCGTTGACGATGTTGCGAAGATTGCTGTGGGTGGTGAAACGAGCATGCACTATTTCGTTGAAATGAGTGAAAAGCAAGAGAAGCTGGAGGTACGCAGGCGCGCAGCTAGCGACAGCGGTCCCATCATACATGAGCATTATATCAGGTGCCTTCAAGTAGCGGGTCCTGAGGCACATATACTTTGTCAGGCGTAGGAGTTGAGGAGAATCATGATGTATTAGGCTATGAGAGAGCGAGGCCTATGTACTGAAGGGAGCACGCACTAGTCCTAATGGGGAAGTGCATGAGAGCAAAAACGTGTTGTGACCTGGTTCATCACTCACGCGCCAGGGGATGAGCCCTACGGCCGACACGCTTGAGGTTGGCGACTGCGCAGACGTGGAAGGCATGAGCCTCGGCGGGTGTATACACTGGCGTGGAGGTTGGCGCGTGGTCCTTGAAATGATCGTGGGACATCTTGGATTTGATGTAGCTGTGTCTGGCGAATTCAAGAATTGGGGTGAGGCGGAGGTCTCGAGTGTAGAAGAAAATCCAAAAGCCGCGAAAAATCGTGAAAGCTCACGAGCTACGCTCTCTTCCACTGACGTCAGAGCAAACGAATCCTCAGACACACCAATGACTGTGCACGCACGAATTAGGCTCCGTCCTCTAACGAGGGTGATGGTAATCATGGGAAGCTTAGCAATCGACGTTTTCATTGAGCAGCGCCAAAGAACCGGCCTTCGTTGGAGGGCTCGTTTTCCCATTCGAAATCATGCGCAAAGATGATCTCAACCCCTTGTTTCTCCAATTGTTTGATTCGCTCGATAGTGGCCTCTGCCTCACTTCGATTGGCATGAATACAGCATGTGTGTCCGTCAGCATCATCCCACTCTCCGATCGACTTTTCCCCAGTCAAGAGACGCCTATCATGGCATGCATCGCCAGCCATGTAGATTTGATGGTCGTCCGTTACTCGCGCAAGGATATTTATGTGGCCAGGAAGATGTCCAGGCGCATTCACGATGAGCAGTGACCCGTCGCCGAATATGTCCATACTTTGCGGAAGGCTTCCTACGACTCGCCATGGACGCTCGAAGTCGATATCGCCGGCAACATTATTTTCTTTCTGTGCATTTGGGACAGCTGTATCTGGCAGTTCGACAGTACGATCTCCTGGGAGTAAATCGTGCTCGAAAAACGAGTGACCTCCACGCAACGACGAGGACGATCTGTTCAGCAAAGCTAAGGAGCCGTGGCCGACTACAAATGTCGACTCTGGAAAGTCGCGAGGGTCACCGATGTGATCCCAGTGTACCTAAACATGGCATTTAGAACGATGCTTAGTTTTCATTGCACTTGCGTACATACATGCGAGAAAATGACAAAATCAATGTCCTTCGCTTGAAGGCCGCCTTTTGCCAGACTTTCCATGACATCGGGGCGAGTCGTCATAGGCTGTCTTGTTTCGATGTGTTTCTGGATGGGTGCTGCATAACGCTTGACGTCTTTCCGCAGTCCCAAGTCAAAGACCACGCGGGTAAGTTTGCCAGTATCACGGTTGCGATGTTGTAATAGAAACGCTAATGATGGTACGCTCTTCCGAGCTTCTGTCGAGACGGGATGGATGAACTGATATTCCGGAAGCGTGAAGTGACCAGCGGAGAGAGCGTGGAGAGAGACAGTAGCTTGCTGGCTACCATGTCGTGGTTCTACAGCCGGATGGATAGGACTCATCGTTATCTAGGCCGTGAGTGTCTGAATGACTGCGATGTGTATGTGGAGCTTGCACTTCAATAAAGCTGTTGTGGGTGTTCCACAAAAAAAAGCTTAGATGGCTTTCCTCGTTTCGATCTCCATGGCATACATTGCTATGTGCTCAGGCAGTGACGAGTTTCAACTCATAGCGTATCCTCTTCATCGCTCGAGGTGTATTTGTAACAGTGGCAATGCCCGACGTGTCAATATACCCCGCATTCCGGCTCGAAGCGGCTAACGAGCTGGACGCTGGTCTAGCTGGCATAATGGTCATCGAATGCTCTCGTTGCGCACGCTTCCCAGACATACCCATGGCGCAATCAAAAGAGTTCGAAAAGGTTGGCTTTATCGGCCTCGGCGCTATGGGACGGCCGATGGTCACCCATCTAGCAAACAAATTGCCGCCAAAGTCACGCATCTGGGTTTATGACGTGGTGGAGAGAGTGGTAGATGATATGTGTGCCGAATTTCCTGAGCGGGTGATCAAGGGTGTGAACTCAAAGGACGTTGCGCAACAAGTGGTCAGTCACTGGTGCATAACGAGCTTCAAGCACTGACGAGCTACAGGACACAATCATATCCATGGTACCAGAGGGCTCACATGTACGATCAGTCTATCTCGATCCCGAGAAAGGTGTTTGCAGCACAGATATAGCCAACAAGCTCATAGTCGACTGCTCGACAATTGACACAGCAACGAATCTCGCTGTGAAAGATCACATCACGCAAATTTCCCCCTCGACTTCATTCTATGACGCGCCGGTCTCCGGAGGAGTTGTAGGCGCAATCAACGGAACGATTGCAATCTTCCTTGGATGCTCAGAATCGGATTCGAACATAGACCGCCTCACGCGCCTGATGACTCTCATGGGTAAGCAAGTAATCCCTTGCGGCGGCCCATCACTTGGACTGGCAGCGAAGCTATCGAACAACTACCTCTCGGGTGTCATTGCGATAGCCTGCTCCGAAGCCTTCGATATGGGAATGCGATCAGGGTTGGATCCACGAACGCTTGCCAAGGTTTACAAGGCGGGCACCGCGCAGAACAAAATATGCGACTCCTTTTGCCCTGTTCCACATGTGTATCCAGATGCACCATCTTCAGGAGGGTGGAAGCAAGGTTTCAAAGTGCAGTTGATGCGAAAGGACTTTGGTTTGGCGGTTGATATGGCGAAGCGTGTGGGGTCTCGCAACGTCCTTGGGGGTGTCGGTCTAGCAGTATACGACGGTGCTGCGATTGATCCCCAATGTCGAGACCTGGATTCGCGTGTGGTCTATCGCTATCTTGGAGGTCAGGAAGATTGGAAACTGCAGCACAAAGAATCGTGAGAGGATAGTTTATCGTTTTCCGGAGTCGCGCGATGACGTAGAGGTGCATGTTGGAGAATGTGGGGAAGTCGGGAAGACACCGAGGTCGGCTCGTGGGGTAAGAACAGCATCATCATCGAGCTGTCCCAATCCATTGATCGTAGAACCTGTTATGTAAACACAATCTGTCAATCTTTTCGTTAGTATTTCCTCCAAGCCTCCTGTACGACCACACCCAAATAGCAACCTACGAGGTTTCCACTATGTCAAGCGATCCAAAGCATGACGAGCTTCACAAACAGCTGTTTGAGGAAGGCTTGAGAATGCGACGGAGTGTCGTAGGGGACGAATACGTCAATCGAGCACTCGACAACGGTTCGACTGAGTTCTCGCGAGCGGGACAAGAGTTAGTGACAGAGTTTTGCTGGGGTCAGTAGTCAAACGACGAGAGGTCCTCTCGCTCACGTGCTAAATAGCAACATTCAGGTTATGCATGGACGAGACCAGGGCTCACCAAGCAACAGCGGAGCCTGATAAACATCGGTGCGTTCGAAATCCAAAGTTTCTTTCGGCATGCTAACGAGAATAGGCATGTTGATGGCTTTGAACCGTGCTCCCGAGCTTGCTGTGCACGTTCGAGGTGCTCGAAATAACGGCTTATCTGAGCTGGAGATTCGCGAGGCAATTTTGCATGCGACGACTTATTGCGGCGTACCGGCGGGTGTTGATGCGATGAAGACGGCGGAGAAGGTCCTCAATGAGATGGCGGAGAAGGGCGAGATGCCACGCGAGCTTGGTAACAAGAGTGATAGGGCTTAGGTTGAAGGCGCATCATTGTCGGATGGAGTTGAAGTAAAGATGTAGACGGCGTCGTGGGTAGTGTCCATTAGTGTATGTGCAAGCACTGCTGTGCTAAGCGAGGCATGCGCGGTGAAGGAGCGCGCAGGGAAATAGCGATAACGTCATTGCAAACGGTTTCCTCAGTCACCTCAACTTTCCAAAATTTCATACGAAAGACTTTTCTGCTGGTCTCGATCCTCGCTACCCGCGCCTATCCACCTCAATCACCATCATGGCGCTCTCCCAGCAGCAGCTCACCGAGATCTACTACAAAGCCGTCGCCATGCTTGAGCGCAAGCTATCTCAGATTCCAGCTCGCCTCTTCGTGTCCGATCGCAAGCCCACAATCTCCGACTCCTCACGGACAACAAGCGGCATTCTACATCGAGAACATTCCCCCAGAGCTCCAGCTTTCCTTCATCTTCGCGAACTACGAGCGCTTCGTAAAGACCAAATTCCGCGTCAACAAGAAGAACGGCGATCCTGTCATCAACAGAGCCATCATGTACTCGCAAATTGACTACACTCACTCGTTCTCGCGCCACCACAAGCAAGTCTCCTTCAACATCGTCACGGCCTGCATCATCAGAGCCCACCCCAGATGGGACCGCTACGTCATCAAAGAAGCCCACCAATTCTGCAGCGCGCTCATCTCTGCATGGATTGGGACGGTAACACGTTAAGACGACACGGAATGGCAGGACGACTTTCTCGAGCTTTGGGCCACTGGACCCTACGATCTCATGTACTTTGGAAGCAAAGCTCAAAAGCACATAACATATGCTATAAAGGAGCTCAAGCAGTACATCCCGAACATGAAAACGAACCCGGACGTCACGTTCTGGGAGCAGATATAGCATATGTCTCGCAACTGGCTCAATCTGTATGGTGCGCCGTGGGCGCTGCAGTACGTTGCTGAGATGGAAGGTGATGGGGAATACATCACAAGGAAGGGTAAAGACGTGGAAGCGGAGGAGGCGTTGGAAAGCGGATCTTTCATGGTAAATTTACACGTACACCTGGAGCAGCTCACGTATATATCTATCACGTATGTCGGTAGCAATAACACCTTGAGTTGCGCTAGGATCCCACTCGTTTCTTCCTTTGTTTTCCCACGATAGCATACTGACTAACTCCCGATGTAGGCAGGATTTGGCACTATGAATCTGGAGCATGGTTGTTTGTCGGAGGAGATGTTCGCGCAGCCTCTCGTCTAGTCTCTGTTGAAAGAGTACGATGAAGACATGGACGTAGAGAGCGCCGCGGAGAAGGCTGGACGGCTTCCTGATGAGAGAGAAATGTGGATGAGTCCTGCTGCTGCCATTGCAATGCTGCAGCAGAAGGGTGAGATGTGTGAAGTCATGAAGGACAAGTTCACGAAGATTGAGTAGAGCTGAGTAGAGCCTGTATAAGCTCAGCGTGTAGATTTGCAAAAGACAGGATACCAATAACGTACTGAAATGCTCTTGCCTAATACTTGACGCGGTGAAATTACACTCTAAGCATTGCGTATATAGCCAAGCCTATCTAAAAAGAGATGCAAAAAGATACGCTCGATTGGCGGAACACAATATGTGAAAGCAAAAGAAAAAAAGCAAAAAGACAATGTTGGAATCACCAGTCCTCCCAATGCTCGTACACCGGGATACTTGACTAATATGGGCACCTGACAAATCGAACTCGCGCCACAAGTGACAAAAATTCGAGACCAGAACTAAGAAGTGCAGTGGTGTGCGAATACCACTGGAATAGCCGACAGTCCTCGGGCGAAATCGCGACTTGAAACAGCTCTTTCACGCCGCCGACACCCTGAAGTAGAATACACATTCAGTTATACTGTTTCTTTGACACCCTACATAGAACGGCATACCATAATACCAGCCCAACCCCCCACACCCTCACGCGCTCCTATCCCTCAACCCCTCCAACTTCTCAACCTGCCTCTTCAACATAACCACCGCACCCAAACTCATTGTCCTAAGCCCATCCCTCTCACCATCTGCACTGTTCGTCGCACTCCTCTCCACAACCCCCTTCGCGGCCTCGATCGCCCTATCAAGTAACCGCGGCGCACCGTCTATGGGGCTGCGATACAAGTACTCCAACTCTTGTTTGAACGGCGCGACGTCGTGGGACAGTGCGTGCGTGATGAATGCGCGGGCGCGAAAGTATGCGCGCTCTGTGTAGAGTGCGCTGCTGAGTTTGGTTTCGGGGGCGGAGCGATGGACGTCGTATCCGGCTTCGTTGTAATACGGTTCCTTGACCAGCACCAAGCCCATGATACTCACCAGGACCTGCAGGAGCGTACTCTTCGCGGGACTCCAGCTCTCGTTGCGCTCATCCGTATGCCACGTGCCCAACAGACTCAAACAGATCTTGCCGTCCTCGTATAAATTAGGATTGACGGGGCCGTTACCCTGGGTCCAGCTGTGGAAGAAGGCTTCGGGGGGTGCTTGGGGGTACGTGCTGCCGAGGTGGAAGTCGATGACGAAAGGGGCGTATTCGTAGGGTGTTTCGTTGGGGCCGATCATGAGGACGCGGATGAGGTCGAGGCGGGACTCCCAGGTACGGACGAAGATGCCAGGTGGTAGGGAGCCGCGCAGGATTTTGTGCTCTTTGTGGATGCGGCGCATGAAGGTGCTAGAGGAGGCTGATGAGCGGTAGTAGAAGTGGTGGCTGGAGGGAGGTGGTGTGTCGAGGATGGAGAAGGAGGAGGGGGTGGATGTGAGCGGTTCGGAGGTGTCTTGTTGCATTGGTGATGGTGGGTCGCCCTGGTTGATGAGAGTTGTGCCTGCTTGCTCTTCTTTGTCGGCAGGTGATATGCCCTCTGGTGTAGTCTCGGATGTGTCGATGAGGTCTTGCTCGACGAGATCCGGCATTGAGGTATCGTCGTCGCTCGCTTCTTCGTCTTCATCTTCTGTTGACCACTCCTCGTCATCGCCGACAGGATGCTCGCCGTCCATGCCCTCGTACTCAATCCACATCTCGTTGAATGATGCAGAGTCGAAATCAGAGATGTCCTCAGAGTCATCTATTGACTCATCATCCATGCCCTCGTACATGTTGAGGTCGTGATCCATGTCGCTGCTGTAAGCGAGCGTGACACCTTCGTAGGGCACCTTCACGTCCACCACTGGTTTGGCTGCACCAAGACGCACGACTAGTTTGCCATCCAGACCAAGGTCGATGACTTCACCAAACCAGTCAGGACCAGTCACGTTGAGCGGCTCTTCTAAACCTTCGATAGAGTTCGGATGGACTAGGACGAAGTCGTTTCGTCGCCGTGTCAGGGCAGGGAACGAGTAGATATCGTACAGGCTGACGTCTTCGGACTGTTCGCTAAGTTCTCCCGTAGTCGAAGGCCGCAGTAGATCTGGACCAAAGAACTCGATAGACGGGTTCTTGAACCATCGGACTTGGGCGATACGGTCTCGTGACTTGACAGCCTGCACCACGCCCACTTTCGCAGGCTTCTTCGTCCATGTCTCTTCTGAGTTGGTACCCTCGCGACCTTCCTTGGAGAAAACGATCTCTCCGGGCCACACCTCGTCGTCGTCTTCAACGTTGGGGTCGGGTAGCAGGGCTATGCTTAGATGGTCTGAAACGGTAAGATCCTGCCATTGTACCGTGACCGAAGTATGTGTCTGCATGACCATGAAGACGTTGAGATCGTACCCAAGCGAGTCTGCTCGTGGAATGCGGTTTAGCTTGCCTTGGGGGTAGCCGTTCGGTAAGGTGTGTGTGCCGTCGTATTTGACTGCGGCGCCAGTCAAGTCCTTAAAGACCACTCTGTCGCCTACTGCCACTTCGGTGACATGGAACGATCTGTCGGTGCCGTTCGCGGAGAGAGGGAGGGTGTTGGCAGAGCTGCCTGAGGCGTCGTATTTGAAGAAGATGGAGCTCTCGAGTTCATCGCGGCCGAGAGTCGCTGGAGGCTCTTCGGCGGACAAGGCGATGTTGCTGGCGCTGATGCTCCTTGACAACCACTGAACGTCCGCTTCGATCGTCCGCGTCTCAACGATGATGCCTTCTGGCCGCACGCTGGGATCGAAGGCACCGTACCTCCACCTCCCTCTCCGTAAGTTGCCCTTTTTCGTCTTGACGGTGTCCCCCACGCTCAGACGGTCTATTGTGATGGTGTCCTCCTCGAGCTCGGTTGGGTCTTCCACAATGACGACAGAGTTGTTCGACAGCTTGACGGCCACCTCGTCGTAGACATTCTCTATGCGCCCTATCCAGTCGCCGTACACCACAATGGAGCCCTCGTTGTATTCGTGCACGTTGAGCAGCTCGTCGGTGGGCACGTTGCGTATTGACAAGTCGTCGCTGATGGCCTGTGTCATCTTGGTGCCGCTGTAGTGGGCGGCAGGGAAGAGGGTGCAGGCGGCCCGTATGCCAATGACGGTGCCGCTCATGTGCTCGTCCGAGTTCTTCTTGACCACGTCGCCCACATACAGCGCCCGGTCTAGTAGCTGCAGTTTGGCCTCGGGCACCAGCTCCGTCTTCAGCTGCGTCTGCCATGACACCAGCACTGCGCCGCGAGGCGGAATGCCGCTCTTCATGAACTTGGCAAACTCTTCCTGCGAGATGTCGGCGTGGCGCTCGATGTCCTCGCCATAGTCGCGCTGCGGACGCGGCTCGTGGCTGTCGACATCGCCAAACGCGCGGTCCACGACGCCGACGCTGTATTTGTCGTCCTTTAGGCCGACCGTGTCCTCGACGCAGAAGACGGGATCCGTGGGTGTGGAGGGTTGCATTTGCTCGTGTGTATCGTGGTCTGACGGCTGCTCTCCGGTGTTTAGGTGGTGGGGCAGGATGCTGTTGGCGCTGAAGAAGGGCACCAAATTGTTTGACGGATGCGGCGAACTCGGCGGTGTCGCGTCGGCGGGGCCCTGGGTGAGGAGGCGGTCTTCAAAGAGGCTGGACAGGAAGCGCTCAAGGAGGTTGCGCTGGTTCTGCGTGTTGTTCGCGTCGTCGTCACTGTCTGAGGCGTTTGTGGCGTTAGAGTGGCGGTCCATTTGGCATCACATGCAGTCTATGTTGTTGCATGTGAAGTTCGCCTTGCGTGCCGTGCAGCCTTGCCAAGATGAATGGCGGCACCTCCGTCCCAACTCCGCACTCCCACTTGACACTTGACACGGTAGTGACAGCTTGTGTGAGGGTGTAATCAATCATCCAACATGGCCGACCCGCTGTATGAGCTGCTCATACCCTACTTCGACGCCCACGACACCCAATCGCGCCCGTCGCCCACCGATGCCATCACCAACACCTACCTCGCGCGCCTTACAACCCTCCCACTCGACGCGCTTACCTCTTCCGAACAACATTCGCTCTCACAAAGCTCGCAGTCGGTTCTCCGGTCACTCCAAGCACTCTCCAAACGATCGCACAAGCCCATAATATCGGCGACAGACCATCTGCTGCACCTCCGCGAGACACTCCCGCAGATAGGCCAGGATGCGGGCACAATACAGAATGAGCTGCCCAAGCTGGAGACAGCCGCGCAGAGCTTCGCAGAGAAGTACAGCAAGAGCTCAGAAAATGCCATACTGGACCGGCGGAGAAAAGCCATGCTGCTCTCGCGCAACGTAGACCGCGTCACAGATGTATTGGACCTTCCCACCCTCCTATCGACCGCCATATCCTCCTCCACAGCCGCCGCACAAGCCAGCACATCCACCGCCTCTGCCAATGCCAACTACGCCTCAGCCCTCGATCTGCACGCACACATCAAGCGCCTGCACACGCTCTACCCCGATTCGAATCTTGTCTCCTCCCTGGCCACCCAAGCCGAGCAGGAAATGAAGACCATGACCGCGAACCTGATCACATCACTGCAGTCCCAAAGTATCAAGCTGGCAGGCGCAATGCGCACCATTGGCTGGCTCCGCCGTGTAGCACCCGAGCTAGACGAGTCGTGGTCCATCAAGCAGACCAGCGGCGAGGGCAGTCTCGGCGCACTCTTCCTCGTCTGCAGACTCGCATCTCTCGAGACGACGCTCTCAGCTCTCGATCCGCTACGAGAACTCGCAGAGCAAGAATCAGAGAGGAGGGGCAAGGGCGCGACAGGCTTGCAGACTGAGAAGTATCTAAAGAAATACCTCGAGATCTTCCGCGAGCAAAGCTTCGCTATTATTTCAATGTACAAGGGCATTTTTCCGTCTGCGCTGCCGGCTCCGGGGTCTGAAGAAAGTGCGCCAGCGGTTCAGTCGCCTGCTCAATCGAACTCCCTACAGCCCATACCTTCCGCACTATCTACCTTCCCCTTGCACTTGGTCGAAATCCTATTCGCCACACTACGCTCCTATCTCCCAAACGTCACAGACCTCCCGG
>Ga0265780_10010162_pt1 | contig 11244 bp, 15 predicted proteins | sample P1T30metagenome_FD_192432 | JGI IMG/M metagenome (GOLD analysis project Ga0265780, IMG submission 192432) | Plant litter microbial communities from East Loma Ridge, Irvine, California - P1 T30 | ecosystem: Environmental > Terrestrial > Plant litter > Unclassified | place: USA: California... | reverse complement strand
AGAGTGACGTAGGGTTTGTACAGAGGTATGCGCCGATTGTGCGTGCAGGTTCCCAGTCTAGACTGGCGTCGATGGTTGAGAAGAACTATGTGATTTTAGTATGACCGAGATGAACAAGCAAGTGTGAATGGAGAGAAAGTGAGAGAAGGAGAGGACTGGAAAAAGAAAAAGCAACAAAAGTCTTACTACACCGAGGCCATCTTGGAAGTCGTGTGATGGGTTATATTGGCGCACGAACGGTGTCGGTGTTGTCATGCTGCCGTTTGTTGTTATCTTAGTAGGTAGGCAGACGTTCTAGATTTCAAGAATAAACAAGTTCCAAGTGAACTCGACGTACGACATTCATAGGCGAGATATAAGCGCTTTATGTTTGTCAGTATTTCTTCACGATGGTGCAATAGAGGCTTCCATTAGGCGAAGAGGTTGCCGTGTCGCCCGTCGACCAGGAGCCAGCCGCAACTGAGAGACGCTAAGATGGATCCTCAGGCTAAACCACATCCAGCTCACAATTGCACATTTGACGAGGTTTGACGAGGTTTGACGAGGTTTGAAGATTTATAGTTTTTTTTTTAAAAAAATCTCAAATATGGTATCAATCCTAACTACTACTAACGCCATGCGTACATAGTGTTAGCCCTTCCTCAAACTCTCCACCTATGCGTACCAATCTAGTTAAAACATCTACCAAACTGTGACTACCTCCTAAACATGCTTGAAGAAAAGAAAAGATGGGCTGAAGATCCCGCAGACACTTGACAAACACGCAAAATGTGATGGAAAGAAGGTGTATCGCAAAAGTAAACAAACAAACACCGGGGTATAGGATGCTGTTCTCCCAACCGCTCAAACGCCAGGTGAAAAAAAAACAGAGGATAATGATCCAGAGGTGAGATCGAATGGTCAATGATACATCGGGCGGCGTTCCAACAAAGAAGAAGCAACTCGGTACTAAAGTCAATACTAAGGAACGGGTTGAGGACCAAGCCAGGATCCAGGGTGGGAAGTGAAGTGATGAAAACGCTATTGAGAATGTCGCTGACATGGATGCGTCATATTGCTGTCGTTCGATGAAAGGAATGGATGGGTTCGTTCAGTTATCTGTAGGTGCATCAAGGATAAACGTCCGTTTTGCGAGAGCCTATCTCCAAACGGGCCTTTCTCCTTGGCTTGACTGACGCCCGCTGATGCGGCTTGATGTGCGTCTCTCGCCGGCTACGCTCGCTCGTCCTTCACCCGCACTACCAAGCCTACTGATTGTACGCCTGGTAGCAGAAGCAGGGCTCGATTCGAGCCTCGGGATAGATGATGAAGATGGAGTTCGTTGTTTAGCTGAGTGTAGGAAGCTACTGCGACGATTGGCTGCAGCACTGGGAGGTCGAGATGCATGACGCGCTGCGGGACTTTCTTCGTTGCCATGGCTGTTACTATCTCCTGGGGCTATGGACACATGGCGGCCTGATGCTGTTGTGCGGCCCGATGCCGGTGTGATTGCCTTTGCTTGGGGTGAAGAGCCAGGGGTAGACCGGATTGGTAGTTTGTCTTTTGCAGGTGTAGCAGGAGAGCGCATGGGGCTCGCCAAGGATCGCACAGGGCGCTGTGCTGGAGTTGTAGATCCGGAGGAGCGGGCGGATGGGGGCGAAGAGACAGCTGAAGACCGACTTAGGGGGCTTTTGACGGGAATCGATGAACGACTACCTATGCTACGTCGCAACTCAGGTGGATCACCTTCCTTTCGGAATGGCGAAGGTGTAGTCAGAGTCAGAGGCTTAAAGTTGTGTCCGACAACCGTGTCTCGCATGTGCGTATCCGAATTCCAGCGAGGTTTCGGAACGGGTCGGTCTGTAGGAGACTTTGCGCGTGCTTGGCTAGCTGCAGTACCCGCCATTGCACGAGAAGATGAGAAGTCTAAGCGTCCTGACGACGGCAGAGACTTGCGAGGAGCCGCAGTAGTGCTCAGGGGCACGCTTGAGTATCGTCGGTTAGTAGGCAATGCAGGCTTTGAGGCTGTACCGTTGGCTTGGCGAAGTTTCTTGCCCGCTGATGTAGTTGTAGACCTGTGTCCGCTATTATTGCGGCTCAAGACGACGCTTGAAGCAGGAGAGGTGCCTGGTGTGTCCAGATTCGATTGCGCAAAGGATGCCTCGGTGCGAGCCGAGAGCACAGTGGAGACCGAGTCGCGAAGCTTGCGCGAAGCGGTAAAGTCAGCTAGGATGGCGTCCATGTTTGCGGTCACCGTCTCGAGATCCTCCACCTTTGCACGGACATCTTGCTGAATTCGAAGAATCTCGCCATTAACCGTAGACCTATGCTTCATCTCGATGTCGATCAGCTCCAAGACACGCCTCATGGATGGTGGGTAATGATTGCTCTTGTCCTTGTAAGTGGCGATGCGCGTTGGCAGCTTCTCTTCGTCGTTGTCGTCAATGGCTTGTTGTAGCCTTTGGATGCTCTTCATGCACGACTCGTACATTGCAACGGCCTTGCTACCAGCTTGACGGAAGCTGTGCACCCACTTGTCCTCACCCAGCTCTTCTCTGAGTGCATCTGCTTCGGCCTCGAGTTTCTTTTCCTGTGCTTCTAGCTGTTCTTTTCTGCGTAGCAGCTCGTCGCATGCGGAAGGAAAGATGGACCTCGCGCGCATCTGGAACGTATTCAGTCGCATGGGTAGGAAGTCGAGCGAGGCGCGCAGTGGCTGCAACTTTGCGAAGAGAGCCAGCAGTCGCGAGTTTTCCTGTTCAATTTGAGGGATTGGCGAGATCGGGGACACGACGGCGAGTGTAGGCGGCATACTAAACCGCTTGTTGTTCAACATGGCCTGTTTGCGCGGCAGCTCTTCGACGATGGTCTCGAGCTCGGAGATGTCGAATTTCTCGGGGGCCTCGGCGACAGAGTCTGAAATGACGCGGTGCCGGCGCTCCTCCATCTCAAATACTAGCCGGCTGAGGTTCTCAACCTCGGCGCCGATTTCACCCAGGACATTGTTCCACAGCTCTTCCCACTCCATGGCAACCTCGACTTGGTTCTTGATGCCCCTGAGCGTCTGCTTGATCTGGCCCCAGTTCATGACAATGTCTTCCATCTGGCTGACGAGCGTCGTCTGGTCCTTGGCGGGCAGGAGCGCAATGTCGGGGCGCGACTGGAGGTCCTCGATGGCACAGATGTAGACATTGACGAGGCCCTCGAATTTACCGATGGCGGTATCCACCTCGGCCAGCCCTTCTCTTCCCGCAGCGGCAGCCCACTCGACGTCGTCTTCGGCGTCGAGGCCGCTGAGGACCTCTTTGGTCTTGGTGATCCATAGGCGGATGTCGTTTGCGGCCTTGTGGAGAGCGCGTCCGGCGAGGGTGGCCGAGGGCAAGGCAGTGATCTCGGACGCGATGGTGGTGGGTGGCAGCTTCATGGACGTGAGCTGTTGGATCTGGTTGGTGAAGCTGACCTTGGAGAGGGTGTAGATGGAGCCGGCGCGGGGGTAGTGGCGGCGCTGAAAGTACGACTCGATGTCGATGCCATTGTTGTCGTCGAGCACCGAGGGCTCGTCGAGTAGGTCGGCGATGGGCACGGGGAGAGGAGGCGTATCTTTGGGTGGGGGTGTGGGAGCGGCAGTAGGCTCTGTGTCAGTCGCGACTGCCATGGTAGTGGCAGCAGTGTTGTTGTTGTTGTTGTTGTTGATAATGGTGGTGGTGTTGATTGTTGTTGTTGTTGTTGTTGTTGTTGTTGTGGGAGACTCGATTGCGGGTTCCGTGCTTGTGTCGGTCGCGCTCATGGTCTGGGTGAGGGCCTTCTCGGGCTTGGTGACGTCTGGCAGGCGATACTTTTGCATGTCGAGCTCGACGTCGGCCTCGGACTCGGACGGCAGGACCTTGTCGCTCGTGCTGACGACGCTGCTGTGGTCGCTCATAAAGTCGGGCTCCATGAGCAGCGCAGGCACGCTCTCGCCCGTCGACTGGGGCACGAGCGGAGAGGCTCTCTGGCCGGGAAGGCCGTCCTGGCCGGGCCTCCCACTCCAGGCGGTGCCGCGGCGCTCGATGTCGAGGCTGCGAGCTTTGCGGAACTCGTCGAGCCGGCGCAGTCGATCTTGCTCGATGCGGCCGACGTCGACGGCGCTCTTGTTGTTGTTGTCGTTGATCTGGTTGAGAAACTTCATACGTGCCAGCAGGCCCGGCGAAACATTTCTCGCGAGCTTAGTGGTGCTTTCAATGTGCGGCGGCGTGTGTCGAAGGGGCTTGGGCGATGACGCTGTTGTCGACGGGGCCGATGATGGATTCGGCGGTGTCTTCGCTGGCAAGTCAACGGCAGTCGCGGGGCTGCTCCTGTTCACTATAGGCGGCGTGGCCGAGTCGCTCATCGAGCATTTCTATGTTTGGACCTCGAGAACGTCTCCAGGTCGCTACCAGACAAAACAAACGCTGCGCAGACTGAATGCGCTGGATGCACGGATGCTCGATCAACGGGAGATGAGTCGTTCTTTTGGAAAGGTGCCGGGTTGTCCGAAGTCGCGTTAGCCCAGCCCACGCGTTGCTTTGTTTGCTAACACTGCCGTGGCACAACAACACAAGAAGAGGCCTCACAAGAGATGCGCGATGCCAGGTATACATTTACAAGAAACTGGAGGAGATTTGTCCGACAACTCTGAACACACCCGTTCACAAAACGTCCCGCAAGTGAGACACGAGCTGCCGCTGTACCCAATTTCCGCCAGCTCCCCCCTGCTATCAGTGCTCCCCATGCTACTCAAGCTGCAACGCCACCGTGTCTGTGCCATGCTTTCATAGTGTGCTTGGTCGATCTTATCGTTTGTGCTATGCATGTTTCATCCTTCATCGCGCACGCACAAAAGCAGAGAACTCGTGGAGCATGCCTCTGTCTCTGCAACCGTCTTCATTCATCCGCTGCTTACTACGATACACGTCTGATAATTAGGTGGCACTTCCTTGCCCCACGCGCGCCGTCTTCGACACTTGACTGTATTGAACGCTACATGGCTGCAAGCCGCTGATGCAAAGGGGTATCTATCTCAAGTCGCCAGCTACCGCCTGGCGCGCTCTGAGCGGAACAGTAAAAGAGCCCCTGTTTCCTACCAGGGAATACTCTGTACAAATCTATCGTGGGAGTTGAGATTCTGGGGGTGACATGATCTTCGTGCAAATTAGATAGGTGATAGGTGAAAACATGGACATGGAAGGAAATGTGCCGAAATCCATCAGTCTTTGCCATCAAGGTGGCCACTTCACAGCGCCTCGTAATTCGGGTCAATCTGTAGTGTAGGCGTCCGCGCCTGGTTCTTCTGCTTCAGCCATTCCAGCGTGATTTCCTCGCGCACGCCTTGGCACCATTGCAGCAGAGCTGCGTCAAACTTCCTCCACACTTCGGCGTCCTTGCCCTGAACTATGCCCATGACATCAACGTCCAATTTGATGTCCCAGCGCAGCTCCGCGGCTTTGACCCAGTAGCGCAGGTTGTCGGCGCAGCGGTATGGCTTGGCCGTGTCCTCGTGAAACGTCTTGATCTGCTCAAAGTGCCGTTTTGACCTTCGGACGAGTGTGTTGTGTAGGTGGACTAGTCGCAGTCCGTTCTGCAGAGAGGCGAGGAAAGGAGTTGGGACATCGTCGTCAGCGACAGGCGTAGTCCACTCGGGAAGAGGCTCTGGACTGCTATCGAACGAACGGAGAAAGAGTATTTCTCGCTCCCTCTCTTTGCCCGACCAGTCGCCCTCACGCCAGCACCAGTTTTCTCGCGCCTCCTGTTCAATGCGCTCCTTCTCTTCTTCAGTGTCGAGAAGGGCGCCAATGTCATTGACCCACTGCTTGAGTTGGGTCACCTCGTAGGGTTGCACGCCGTTCCCAAAGTTGCGAATCGCCAAGCGCTTCAGCACCTCTAGTGTGTCATATAACTCTTTTCGAATTGTGCGTTCGGACTTGATAGCATATAGTCGTTGTGGCTCTTCGTGTGCTGTGTAGTAATTCTTGGCGGCCCTGATAGCTAGGGTTGTGACGTCCAGCAAGTTCAAGCCCTGCACCTCGTGCCACCCCGACGCGTCAGCGCCACCGTTCTTAGCCGTCTTCCCGTCCGGCTGGACATCCGAGAAGCCCTTTTCCAACTCCTGCAAATGTTTCATAGACTCGGCGAGCGACTCGCGCAGTTCGCGACGGAGGACGGTCATGTCCGGTGGTGGTGGGACGTAGATGGGGTTGTTCTTGTATGTGCTGACTGTAGGTGGGAGCATCATTGGTTCAGGATCCTCCCAAGCCATTGACGCTGTCTCCTCGAGCGGTGACTCAACGAAGCCTTCTCCCAGATGGTGCTCAGAATTGTCTGTTAAACCAGGCGACAAGGGCCCAAATTCGCTGTCGAGTCCAGGTGAGGTTGGCTCGTTGCCGCTCGCTGTCCGCGATCCGGGCTTGCGCCCTTTGGCCACTCGTCCAGTAGCCGTGTCCAAGAGTCCGGTCCTTGCAAAGTAGTACTGCAGATGCGCAATGGTTCCCAGGTTCATAACGCTCTCCCTGTTCTTTGCCGATGTGGAAAACTCTGTGCCCTCAGGCCTCATGTACCCGCGCCTCCTGCCGCCATCCGAGAGGCGTGAGCTCGCTGACCGGCCAGAAACCGACGAGACAGACGATGCTGTCGACACTGAGCGGTCTAGTGGTGGGATGGCACCGATGGCTAGCGATGGCGTCACCCATGGTTCGGGCGAAGTCGAACGTGCGGGTGGGGAGTTGGGCGTCGTGTCCATAGTGGTTGACAGGGGTGGAAGATGCAAGGCCGTAGCAGTCGTTAGACTCCGTATGAGCAGTGAGATTCGGTGTTTGCGGATCCTAGGCATTTACGGTGAGATGTGGCGGGTTATCTAGGCCTAGAGGTGGTTGCAGAGCCTCCTGGGCGATGTGCGGTTGTTGCTATGTGACTCGGGTTTGAAAGGGGGGTGTTTGATTAGTGGTTTCGAACGCGAGATTGGTATCCCCGAAAACAACGCGACTAGCGTCACCAACGCCCTGAGCTTCCTCACCCAGCGCAATCTCCGGCGCCGTTTAAGCGTAGTGGTTGCGATGGTCGCGCTGCGTGCATATGTGTCCAAACATTGCAGGACGTCTGGTCGGATGCGCCTTCCAGAATTTCTTCACGCCCCCGCATTCCGCGTGAGTGATGGCAGGGGTCGGCTCTCTACGGTACACGACTGGGTATGACGTTACATGCTGCTTTCACCTACACCAAACACAACTTTCCACTTGCCACGATTGATGAAGCGCCTTCTCTCAACTACATCCGTCATGTCAACCAAGCGAGTGCGTATTTCGTACTGCATTGGCCCGATTTGTGCAAAGCTAATGCAGACGCCCAGATTCAGTACAAGGTCGAAGGCCGGGTACAAGGTGTCAACTTCAGATCCTTTACGCAGAAGCAGGCCAGAAGTATCGGTATTACTGGCTTCGTCACCAACGCATCGGACGGAAGTGTAAGCATATGCCCCCAGCGGACCCCGCTCTCGTAGAAGCAATAAGCCGCTTGCACGTTTTTGCTGGGCGTATACATTGGACATGACCTACAAAGAGGAATATAGCACCAGCACCGCCTATGCGCTGGAGCTCAGTGGTTTTTTTCATGAGAGCGTGCACCGATTCGGTCTGGAATCTGCCACTGACACTGGCATCTCGCAGGTCCAAGGTGAGGCCCAGGGCAGCGAGGACAAGATCAATGAGTTCGTGCAGCACCTGAACAAGGGTCCTTCGGCAGCATCCGTCTCCAAAGTCGACCACTCTGAGATCTCGACCAAGCCTGATGAGAGCAGCTTCAATGTTCAGTAGATGCAGAATAGAGGGCGGCGAAGAAGACTTGCAATTAGTGCAAACTCGATAGGAATGACCCTCACTTAAACAACACCTTCCTTTTCCAAGTCAAAACACTATATACATAGCCAAATCCATGGTTTAGCCCAGTCGAGATTCTGGCCACCTCTCAATGTTGTGATTGCCGAGCACAGTCGCGTGGCCGAATAAGCACCACGCGCCTGTGCGTCTCACGCCCCTATCTGCTACAAATCTCAAGCAGACGTTGAATTGATGACAGCAAGCATTAGAAGCATTCCAAATTCAAATTTTCTGTGGTAGTTCAGTTCGTCGCCGTCATTGACTAGGAACGCCTGCGCGCACTATCAGCCCTACGGGAGAGGGTGGGCCCGGCAACCACCTGGCGAATCTCCGAGCTAAGCCCCGACGAGCATTTTCCGGAACCCGCAGCTATAAGTTTCCGATAATGAACAATCGAAGTGCACCACAAATATTCGTCTGTAGTTGCTCATGCTTATCACGGGTACTCATTACATGTCACAACAAGTTTCTGCCAAGTCTCTGCTTTTTTGAAGCACCCAACATCGATTCCGGACGACGTTTTCGTTCGGAATCGGGGACTTTACATTCCGGTTCCTTCTCGTGCTGACCAACTCGACTACTCAGCCGCACCAAACCTGCCTCTCCACGCGACCAATGCTCCCGCTCTCGAAGTCTCCGATTGCCTGTTCAGCCTCTCATATGAGGTCTATGCGGTCGCCGAGTATGCCGTACTTCGGGTATGGTGCGGCGTAGCGGCGGCACGGCTGGGCGCGAGCATTGTTTGCGTGCCTTTTTATAGTCATCAGCGTCATATGTCTATGATGATATAAAGGACTGAAATTTTCCTCCATGTCGCCCCTTGCTTATTGTAAATATCCACAATCACACTTACTCAACACCCTTGAACTTTGATCAACATACCGCACTCATCCACTGATGATTTCCACCAGAGCAGCAACACGTGCATCCCCAAGACAAGCTACGGCTCAGCTTATCAAGTCCTTCCAGAGCTGCAATGCCGGATTCCGACCGAATTTTGTAGCAGTCCAGCACGTCCAAGCCCAACGGCATTTTTCCTCTTCGCCTAATGGGGCAGCCAAGATCAAGGAGTGGTTTGAAAAGCATCCCACAGAGAAAGTCCGGAAGACACATGCAGCATGGCCTCATCCAGGTAAATATACTCTGATTTCGTAGAGAGGGAGACGAGTTGCTTTTGTGCCCTTCTATCGGGCGTATATATTAGGGCTTTCCCGTCTCACACAGCAGGAAATACTGATATGTACGCCGTGGCATACCATTCACAAAGGGAACGTGTTCTTTGTTCATGTCTGTATCTAACAGCACTTAGTATACACTGAAGAGCAGATGAATCAAGTAGTGGTCGCTCACCGCGAAGCGAAGACCATGTCCGACAAGGTCGCTCTCCTTGCTGTCAAGATACTGCGGTGGGGTCTCGATAAGGCGACAGGATACAAGCACCACAAAGCACTCGACGTAGACGCAAAAGATCCCGTCGCAGCACGCAAGAAGTTCGCCATGACCGAGGAGAAATATCTGATCCGGAACGTCTTTCTGGAAAGTGTCGCAGGCGTCCCGGGCATGGTTGCCGGCATGCTCAGACACCTGCACTCGATGAGGCGCATGAAGCGAGACAATGGATGGTGTGTATCTCTGCTCATTGGCACGGAGAGTTTCCACTAACACGTGGCTTCTAGGATCGAATCCCTGCTCGAAGAAAGTTACAACGAACGCATGCATCTCTTAGTGTTTCTCAAAATGCAACAGCCAGGACGCTTCATGCGCCTCATGGTACTTGGAGCTCAAGGGGTCTGGTGTAACGCATTGTTCTTCGCCTACCTTATCAGCCCCCGTACCGTCCATCGATTCGTCGGATATCTTGAGGAGGAAGCAGTGATCACATACACACGCCAGATTGAGGATCTGGATGCAGGTCGTCTGCCCAAATGGGAGAAGATGGAAGCACCAGATATCGCGATCGACTATTGGAGTATGCCTGAAGGTCACCGCACAATGCGGGATCTGCTCCTTTACAGTACGTATATCCGGACACTGACTTTGCCGTATACGGTTCACTGACAGATTCTAGTCCGCGCAGACGAGAGCAAGCATCGAGAAGTCAACCATACCTTCGGTAACCTCGACCAGAAGGAAGATCCCAATCCGTATGTAAGCGAGTACCGAAATCCGGAAGAGCCGCACCCAACCAAAGACCTTTCTCATATGAAGCCTACCGGGTGGGAGCGAAACGAGGTCATCTGAGCATATGTATTCAACTCGTCCGTCTCTCAACGTTTTATACAACCCTGGCGTTCATTTATTCTCCACTCTGCTAAAACTTGCATCTTCGGCGTTATCCTACACTATCGAATCTTGGAACATATACCCATGCTGGACGGGGATTCTGGATTAGGCATCTCTGTATCGTTAAGACTTTCGGACCTTTTGAAGCTAGGCACCGGGCTCACCGGATCCTCATTTCAAAACAAAATAGACCAGGAAACTCATTGGTATTTGCCCTTTTGTGTTCTTAGAGTCGCCCTGTTCGTTGTATTGCGTCGTTGATCTTTAATAACTACTGAATTATACTGGTGAAAGGTAGATTGGAAGAAGGGCCGTTTAGATCGGCAAGATCGCCGGCTGCTAACTGGTGGGTCTTACGACCGAGGCCAAGCTATACCATGACTTGCACTGCAGACTCAGGTCTGGTTCACATTATTCAGAAAGAGTGCTGTAAAGGTGGAAAGGTCCAGTTGCTGCGTGATGGCCTTGTTCCAATTTCCGGCTTATGCATTCCTCACATGGCGTGTCTTTAGGACAGCCTATGCCTTGTCATAGCGGCGAGCGAGCCCTGACGTACATACAGACTTTGCTTCTACTATATCGCTCCAGGATCGTGGCACGTGTACGCCTAGCCTTATGTTTTCTTAGGAGGGGGATGCATACAGCCTCACACGCTGCAGTAGTTCCACCCAATCCGGGCATACACAGGAGACATGTACGGATCCACGCTGTGCCAGTTGGAGCTAATGCTGAGTAGAAGTGGAGATGACACGTCAATCTCACCTTGGTTCATCCACATTGAAGTTTGGTTGATCTACGAAGGCTTTGTGCAGTTCGGAAATAAGGCTGAGTATGGACATGAGCGCACCTCGTATCCACGGCTCAGGACGCGTTTGGCAATAGATGCAAGACTACTTGGCCTAGGATGGTGAGCGCGGCAGCAAACCCCATGCCTCGTCCGCCTGGGGCCGTTGCAGCGACTGGCTTACCGTTGATCCGAGGTGTTCTGGGGGGTTGTCGCGGAGCCAACCCCGCATTTAGCTGCTGGCGCTAGCGTTCACGCCAAGCGCTTCCCCCTCCCAGGCATGAGGCACAGGCACTACTGCACCCCACATCCGGA
>Ga0265780_10010161_pt1 | contig 11245 bp, 14 predicted proteins | sample P1T30metagenome_FD_192432 | JGI IMG/M metagenome (GOLD analysis project Ga0265780, IMG submission 192432) | Plant litter microbial communities from East Loma Ridge, Irvine, California - P1 T30 | ecosystem: Environmental > Terrestrial > Plant litter > Unclassified | place: USA: California... | reverse complement strand
GTTGCTCGCGTAACAGCGAGAAGCGTGATCAGTTTGTCTATACTTGCAAAGCTCGGGTGGCAGACAGCATCACACCTCGCTTTTTATGCTCAGAGCGGACATGGAGCAGGTGCGAGAGATAAAGAGAGCGAATGTACGATCACAGCGAATTCGGAAGTTCCGACGGGGAATCATACCCTTTTCTCCGCGGTGGCAGAATCAATCAATACATCAATCTCTAGTACTTACATACGCCTCGTATTCACTCGGCCCTTTCCACCTTCTCAACCTTTTCGACCTTCTCATCGCCCTTGTCTTCGACAATCCCACAATTCCTGACCAGGCTCTTTCGGCTCGTACTAACCCTCCCTTCCCTACTTCCCAATTTCTCAAGTTGTTTGATGATCTCCATCCCTTCGATGATCTCGCCGAAAACGACGTGTTTCCCGCTATTGGTCAGCCCCATGCGGGAAGTTTGTGTTCCTGTCACTCACTTCAACCAATCACATTGATCGGCTAGGGTAATGAAGAATTGAGATCCATTGCCATTAGCCCCGGCATTAGCCATTGACAATAGTCCAGGTTCTGTTCATCAGCTCTATGACCTATCGGTGAAGTGACATATCTCGATGGTGCGACTTACTATCATGCCTCTTCTTGAAATTCTCATCGTCGAACTGTCATCAGCTCCATCTTTACTTCAAGTTCCAAGATCTCTCTCGCGCTGATCTCACTACGTTCGACCACGCTCGCTGAACTTACCTTGGCACCATAAACACTCTGCCCACCAGTCCCATCTGACCTCTCGAAATCCCCACCCTGAATCATGAACCCAGGAATGATTCGATGGAAATGAGTCCCCTTGTATCCGAATCCTTTTGGCAAGTCCTCGTCTGTATCGGGTTTCTTTCCAGTAGCGAGGCCTCGGAAGTTTGCTGCGGTCTGATTGTTAGCTAGTCAACGCCAAGAATGGCATGGCGGAGACGGACCTTTGGAACGATATCGTCGTAGAGCTTGAATATGATTCGACCGGCTTTCTCACCTGCGATATCGATATCGAAAAAGACGTTTCTGGGATTAGCTATCGTGTAGAGGAGGAGAAAGGCAGACGATGAAGGGGGGGGGTGGAAAGGGAATATAGAGGAAAAGGTGGGAAGGAGACATACGGGAGTACGTTCTTCTCGACATCTTCTTTCTTTTCTTCAACTTTGCTCATTGTATATGTGTTTGTATATGTATTTAATCAGGGATGAGTATTGTGAACGACAAGACGAGACTTCGTTTATATCCCTACTCCTGCCTTTGGATCCTTTGTCAATCCGACTGCGACTTTCCTTTCATGTCAAGCTCCACTTGGAAACTGGTCAGTACTGGCATCATCGCTACATACAAAGGAGGTCGCTTCGAACATGGCTTCAAAGACCCAAGATACATTCGATGGCCTACTTGCTTGCCAATGCCAACAGTTTGCGGCCTAACAGCCTTCCTAATCACTCTCTACATCCATCTCCATATCCTCCTCCCCATCCCCATCTGCTTGACCTTCAGCCTCATCTTCATCCGTATCATATGCTCTTCTCCTATTTCTATCCCTCTTAGCCCTCTTCTTTTCCCTCTCAGCAGCTTCAATCCTTTTCTCTGCTATTTCCATCTCGTCCATTTCTTCTGATCCTTTTCTCTTTTTCGATTTCGACTTTGATTTCTTTGATTTCTTCGAAGATCCATATGCTGCATCATCATCTCCTTCTTCCTCTTCTTCCTCTTCCTCATCCGAATCGGCAATGACGAATCCATCGTCCTCGTATTCCGCCTCGTTTGGTCTTGGTGGTCTACCCCTTCCGCCTGGTAAATCGGTATCGTAAGTGAATCTTGGATCTTCATCTTCATCATCTGAACTATCCAATTTCTTTCTAGCTCCACCCCCTCTACCACCGGTACCAGGTTTCCTATTGGTAGCCTTCTTCTTGGTGTTTTGAACCACGAACGCTTTCTCGGGATCAACGATTTCATCCAAAACCTTCATCCTTGAATGTTTGACGTGTTGTTGGCCTACGTGCCTCACTAGTTCGATATGGGTTTTCGAGCTTGATGATGCTGGTACTAGAGATAGGTGGCCGGCGATGGTGTTTTCGGTAAGCATTAATCCTGAAGTATCGTTCGTGTGGACTAGGAATGTTGTATCGGTACCAGGAGCGTTTGCAGGTAGGTTTTTGGGTTGAGGGTCGGTAGGGCGTGAGAGGGTTGTACCGTATGATGGAGCTAGGTCGTATAGATCTGAACCGAGTTGCATCGATACTGATCCGTCTGACCATCTTAGTAGTCGGGCATTGCTTTGGCGTTTCTACCATCAGCATTTGCATCAGGCCATGACATGCAGGAACGTACTGGCTTTCCATCATCCCCTGTTGACCATTTCCACCTGACAGTATTCCTAACTTGGATCATCCTAGCTCTCTTCATATTATCATCCTCCTTGTCCGGCGTATCCAAGCCATGACGGTATAGTATTGGGTCATATGGTTTACTTTCAACATTCACATAAGCAGGTAATCTCATTTGCCAAACCTATCATCAGTTTCCATTTATATCACGTCGAGTGAAGACACACCTTTCCATCGGTGGGTTTGAGAGTATTCCACTTGGGATACGTAGAAGTTGCCCAAACTGATTCCTGAATCCCAGGATCCTGAACATCCTCTTCTCGGTATTCTAGTGGATTGGGCGAGCCGGATCGAGAAGAAGCTGGCGTATCGGGGGTAGTATCTGCCCTACCTCTTCCTGGTGATGGCGCTGGGGGTGCTTGCTCTTCCTCTTCATCTCCAAACTATCATCAGCCACCTGCAGACGATGAAGAAGGAGAACGTACGAGATCATCAACACCTTCCTCCTCTTTTGCTGGTGAAGCTGTACCGGATGGTTTTGGTGATCCTCTTGAACTAGAGGCTATAGAAGCGGGTCTTGGAGGTGCTTCGGTATCTGATCCTCCGAATAGGTCATCTAGTCCATCTTCCGACATTATCGCTATATGTATCTATCTATGTATGTACTGTATATATCTAGTACTAACACGTCCACCCATTTGAAATTAGGCGCGTTGAGATGGCAGATAGCTCAGGTGCCTATCATGTGCCATTCACGGGGAAACTCGGCGTTTTTACCCTCTCTCCCTCGTCCCCTGCCCCGTCTACGTGCTATTGACCTTAGCACACCCCATATCCTCTCTATATCACTCAAAATGGCTTCTAGACTCGCACTCCGGAGCTTAAAGGCGGCTGGTAAGTTATCAATCGATTACACTGCTGTAAAAGAATGAGGAAAATACACGGGAAATGGAAGAATGGGGATTCGGACTTGGACTTGGATATACATGTAGGAGGGAATACTGATGTACAGGTGCTCGACCGGTCGTTGCTCCCCGAGCTATCGCTCAGAGGTAAGCATTCTTATTCATGGAGATGGACAAAGCTAATGATGTAGCCACCGATTCCTAGCTACCCGTTAGTCAACAAACATACGCGAAACACAGACACCAACTAATATCCAGAGCAAACTCCCGACGAGAAGGCCGCATCCATCATCAACTCTGTCCCAACCTCCTCTCTATGGACCAAGACTGGTGGTGTCGTTCTCGGTACAGCGGTCACTGCTGCTGCCGTCTCCACTGAGCTTTACGTGGGTCAAGAATTATGGATGGAATAAAATATGGATGCTGATGAATAGGTCGCCAACGAGGAGACTGTACTCGCTGTTGGATTCTTCATCATTCTAGCTGCTGTCGGCAAGTCTATCGGAGCACCCTACTCTTCTTGGGCCAACGGTCACATTGACGTACGCAATATCTATAGTGTGAAGGGCCATGGGCTAATAAATAGCGAATCAAGGGTATTCTCAACTCTGCCCGATCCGAGCACACCAAAGCCGTAACTGAGCGAATCGATTCCGTCAACCAGCTCAAAGAAGTCGTTCCCCTCACTGAGCAGCTATACGCCGTTGCACGAGAAACCAATGTCCTCGAACACGAAAACTTCCGTCTCGCTCAGGAATCAGCCGTCAAGGCCGAACTTAAATCCGTCCTAGACTCATGGGTCCGACACGAACAGCAACAGCGAGAAGCTGAGCAGGCTGCTCTTGTTCAGTCTATCCAGGCAAACGTTGCTGCCGAATTTGAGAAGCCAGCTTTCAGGAAGCAGCTCTTGGAGGAAGCTTTGAGCCAGGTTGAGCGTAAGTTCAATCTCCCTAAGTGCAGAACGGCGCTGATTCAGTAGAGATCTCCAAGTCCAAGCAGATCTAAGCGAAACAGGTGGAGAGGAGGAAGGGAGTAGATTGTGGACGCATAGATACCGATACACTCGGTCGAAATGAATCATTGCCTCGAACCAGCTGCGGTCCCGGCGAAATGTCTGCACGAGGTCATTCTCGATGGTGTTCGCGCGAAGCCCACTCGGTGCTACTGATACTAGCAGGACAGCGAAAGCAACTGGCGCAAGGATGTGTCGAGCTGTCCGCTTGTCTCGTCTCTATGCCGTGCCTTGTCCATCCTACATCCATTATACATGCTCTTCACCGGACTACCTCATGTCTATTACTTCTGAAAAGCATTCAAACCAGCCTGCATCTCCTCCTTGCCTTTAGTACTAGTAGCCCTATTCTCCACATCCCTCTCTACATCCTTGACATCATTACCAGTCCCCTTTGTTCCGGAGTTGGTGGCATTCTGCCCTTGTGATCCGAGATTATCAACGAAGGAATTGATATTTCCTCGTAACGATTCGCCTGAGCCTGTACATCAGCTTACGTTGGGATGTCGGGACTGGGAATGTACCATGAGCCACTGGTTGTCAGCGCAATCGAAGTCGGAGGTGATGACTCACAGTTGGCAGCACCTTTAACTTTTTCGGACAAGCCTGCTATTAGCTATATCTGATAAAAAAGGGGGGACATACTCTGACCAGCGTTTGCGCCAGTGGACATATTGTTTATTATGATGAGATAGGATGGGATGGGATGAGTGAGGGGTGAGTGGATCTAAGCGATCTGCAGTAAATAACTAATTCAGTACTAATTGCCGACGACGTAACATTAAACTGTTCAAATGAGCAATGGGGATACGTCATGTCACCCAAGCTTCTTTGTGCATTAATTGAACGACCATCCTGCAAGGTAGTAGTCGTGAGGTCCTGCATAGCCTTCTCAGCGGCCTCTAGAAGCTCGACCGAAGCAACCAAAAATTGATCCCCGTTTCGCCTCTTTGGATTACAAGGAATGGCCGTGCGCGTCATAGTTCAAGCTTGATTCAATATATTATTGATTTTGCCCACCGTTCTACCTCGTAGAACGTGTCTACCCAGCTAAAAAGTGACTGCTCCGTCTTCTACTAGGACTTCAGCTCCTGATCTGCATGCATATGATGATACTCATTGAGTAAAGCGGTGTTACCACCTATCCCCCCGAATGTGGGGTGACTGCGGGGATGGTCAGTGCTCGAATTATGACCGACTGTAACTTACTGCCGCCGGAAGCATCTACCAATACCTATTCACTCACTCAAGCCTACCTATACACGACAACGACTACGCATACCTACTCAAAGACTCGACACGACACGAATACCTGAACGAGAAAGGCTGGTCTCTGGTAGAATTGTCCGACTGCTAAAAGGAAGCCACGACATTTCAGTGACGCGACCTACGAATACGTTTCAAGGGTACCAGTACTCGGAACCCTTTGCTACCCACCTACCCTATTTTCACGTCAACTCGACACCTGCCCTCCTACGACTCGGTCCAATAAGACCTCACGACCCGACATACGATACATCCGCCAGTACAATCCCGACCTCGACTGTCGGCCTCACCCACCCCCGAAAGTTGAATTTGGTCGTGCTAGTACGACTTTCACTTGACACATCACTATGCCTTCTCCTACTAAATCCCTCACCAATCCCATCTCCAACTCTACTACACGCTCAAGGACCTCACTTTCGCCTGGTCCCGGTGCTCCTAGGGTGGAAGGGAGAACTCCCCCTCCTCCTGCTTTGAGTTCTGGTTATGCAAAGAGGGCTTGGCAGTTACCTACCCCGGACGAAGGGGAGGATGGGGTGATTGGGTCTGGATATAGGCGGGCTAGAGCTGGGTACGTCTTCCTTGTTTCCTCTTTGTACCCCCCTCGTCATCTCTTCAATCATTCTCGATAAAATATAATTTGGTCAAAGACTGGCGCTGACTAAATAGAACTTTACCTTCTTCTTTCCACGTTGGACCTGGCGAGGCACCTGCTCAGCATGTTATCGCCCCTGCCGTCCGAACATCTGCTCTATCTCCTGCATATCCCACTACCAACCCTGCTGCGCCCGGTACCGGAAGACCAGTGTTACGACATACCAATTCTTCATCCGCAAACCTCGATAATCCATCTACCAACCGCCTTCGTTCCGGTTCCTTAACATTACCAGAGAATGGGCTGGGCAATGGTATCGCCCCTTTTGGAAACGGATGGCTTGGTGCTTCAGCAATCAATTCTGGTCCATCTCGATCCCCTCTCGGACAACAGGTTAATTCCAATGCGACCTACGAAATCAATGCCGATGATATGAATTCCACTCTCGACTACCTTGGTTTAGCAGATGGGGAATCACCCGCTTCAATGTCTGAGCTAAGAAATCAAGCTCAAATGGCTATCGCACAATCTGGTCCTGCTAGTAGGCATCGAGCTTCTACTGTGTCGAATTTCGGAAGACCATATCGACAATCCCTCAATGCTGGATATCGATACGATATACCTGATGAAGAGTTATCGAGGGGTATCGAGAGTCTAGGGATGTACGACGACAATGATGATTATGGAGCTACTAATGGTCATTTCTACGCTACAGCCGGTATATTCAATCGCGACCGTGATCCAAACCGACCGAGATCTACAACCCTAGGAACGGTAAACGATAACCTTGTAAAAAGGGGTCAATCAAAGAGAGCAGGATATCTAGCTTCAATCCCCCAATCACCAATTACTGGACATATGGATCATCCAAACAACGTTTTCGGCTACAATCCACGATCATACTCTGAACGTGATTTGACGCGGTCAAGGGAAAGCTCCAGTTCCAGGGCACCTCGACACTCAATTTCATCTCATACTTCTAGGACTGGAACACCCGATTTCGATAAAGTATCGTCTACGCCTCAAATGCCTACTAGGAGTTTATGGATTGGAAATTTGGATGTCAACGCCACTAGCGATGCTCTCTTCTCAGTATTCAGTCCATATGGACCTATCGAAAGTGTCAGGCTACTTCCAGAGAAGGTACGTCTTCAGGATACCAGGAATGGTATGAGCTAATGATAGACATGTGCCTTCGTAAACTTCATGGATCGAACAGATGCAGTCAGAGCACGAGACGATGTCCTCAATCGCATGGGAGGACAAGTCTCTGCTTTATCCGAAACCGCCCCAGTCAGGATCGGATTTGGGAAAATCGATTCAGCTCCAACTGGTCCTTCCATGTCTACTGTCGCCCCGACTCCCCCTGGATTGGTATTCACAAATGGATCAATTGGGGGCGCTGCTGTTCCACCACCTGTCACTCCTGCTACCGAGGATGATGATGATCTGAGTGCTCTTCCTACGAGGGCACTTTGGATCGGTAATATCCCCGGGACCACTTCTTCCGCTACACTCCTCCAAGTCTTTTCACCCTTTGGGCCCGTTGAGTCAGCTCGTGTGCTCATGGCAAAGGTGAGATTCATTACTTGTTCGGTGAACGAGGCTGATTGATAGTGCTGTGGTTTCGTAAACTTTGAAAGACTAGATTCGGCGGTAGCTGCTCGAAACGCCTTGAACGGATACGAAGTCCTCGGATCAGATGTTGGACCCGTTAAAATCGGTTACGCCCAAGTCCAAACTAAATCCCCTTTCCTAGGTGGACCAGAAGAATCATCACCTCAAATCGGCCAAGTATTGTCTGGTCTAGGGCACGTAGAAGGTGCTCAATCAGTTACCACAGCTCAACAATTATCGGCTGGTGCTGGTGGAGTTGAAAATTACAGGAGTCCACTCGTTTTGGAAATGGTCAAGAATGGGGTACATGATCAAGTACTTGACAAGGGTTTGGCGAGTGGTGGGGTCGTTTCAGAACAGCAGATGGTCATGCAGGTACTGAGTGCGGGGAGAATGAATGAGGACGAAGATGTGAAAGCTGCTGCTGGTGAGTTCTCGGATTTCTATTGGTCATCTCTTCAGAGAAGATGGGTGCTGAATGTACAGAAACAAGACCACCTGTCAGCTATTATACGACTTTACCACCTCCTCCTGGGATCATGCGACGATCTGATGTTGCCCGGTTGAAGGAATTGAGGAGGAGATTGGATAGCGGGCAATGTACCCTTGAAGAGATTAATCAGATCACAGTCGAGCTCATGGGCGAGTGTGCAGAGGTGAGCTATTTCATCATCGGGGATATTGTGTTTGAGTAGCACTGATGATAGCTCGCGTCCGACTACATTGGCAATACTGTCATCCAGAAACTATTCGAGAGGTGCTCCCCAGAACTCAGATTCGCAATGTTGCAACGAGTCGCTCCACACCTAGCCGCAATCGGAGTTCACAAAAACGGTACTTGGGCAGCTCAAAAGATTATCGAATGCTCCATAACAGACGAAGAGCGATACCTGATTACATCGTACCTACGCCCATTCGGTCCTTCACTCATGTGCGACTCTCTCGGAAATTACGTTTGTGCCGGTACTTTGAAATTCGGCCCTCCATTTTCCGAATATGTGTTCGACGCAATGGTCGATAGAATGTGGGATATTGCTCAAAATAGGTTCGGGGCTAGGTGTATGAGGACATGTCTCGAATCACCCCATACGCCCATGTATCAGAAGAAGAGGATTTCAACGGGAATCATCTTGAATTCGATACCGCTCGCTACGAATCCCAACGGAGCGTTACTGTTGACCTGGTTGGTCGAGCAGAGTCAATTGAATGGACGATATGCGCTACTTGCGAATCGATTCGCTCCTCATATCGCTCATTTATGTACACATAAACTCGCTTCTTTGACTGTTTTGAGGAGTAAGTCCTTTTATCTTGGCATTGGAGGGATGCTAATGATAGTCATTACTCAAACAAGTGAACCGGCAGCTAGTACCACCCTTACCAACGCTATTTTCACCTCTCCACAGGATCAGACATTATTCGATATCCTCTCGGACGCTAATAACGGGACTCAGGTGATTGGGAAATTACTAGCCAATTCGACTTCGACATCGACAGAAAAGGAATTAATGCTGGAAACGGTCAGGAGGGTTTTACCGACAATAAACACTTCTTCAACACCCCCATACCGTGTCCTACTTGAAGCAGTGGGCTTGCCGGTACCACCAAGTTCATCGCCTTCACCAGTTGCTCGTCGTCAACAGAATCAACAATGGCAGGGACAGGGTCAAGGACAAGGTTATCAACCTCAATATCAATATGGTGGTTTCTCCCAGAATCAATATCATCATCAACAACAACAATACATGCCTCAATATGGACAGGGACAAGGAATGAATTTGAGTCCACTACTCGTTCCTCAAAATATGCCACTTGGACAAATGAGGCATCATGATCCGAATGACCCGAATAGTACGCCTATGCCCGGTCATAATGGTCCAAGGACCCCTGTTCCGCATCCACACCAGGGAAGGGGACAGGGTATGATGTCTCCTACTTCAGATCCATTCAATCCTGTACGTTCTCCCTTGCTCACTCCTCCTCCTATCGACGGGACGCAATATTGAAGTGTGACGAAGATTAGAGAAGGAGATGCTGATGATAGTTCGCATCCCCATCTATCGATTCTCCATATACACAACATCAACCCCCACCTGGTGTAGGAGCACGATTGACTTCCCAATTAGGTCAATCAGTAACTACCTTCGAACAACAACCGAATCTAGGCGGATTGGGAATTGTCGATCAGACTCATGATCAGGGTCAGGGTCAAGGACAAGGGCAGCAGTATCAGAGTTTGGCATGTCCCCACGCCTCCCCATTTGAGATAGAGCTGATATGTAGATGGGAGGGATGTATGCTGCTGGACCACCTTACTAGGTGCTTCGTCATTACGATTGAAAGGACGAGTAAAGAGAAACCGGGACGAGCGACGAGCAATATGAAGAAGACGAAATAGATGAAGGAAACAAAAGGAATATGGAACGAAGAAAGAACGAGAAGAGAGAAGATGTCGATCTTACGCAACGCATGTCTACGTATCAAAAATCAAATACTTATAAAACAAATACTTGAATATAAAACCATAAGTCATTTCTTCATTACCATATCATATAAAAGTATACTTGATCGCCTGGTGCGTGCATGAATAACATATCTATACCGTGTTCATGCTACATTCCAGCAGGGTTAATTAATCAACCATCAACAAGAGACTCTCCTTTTCAATGGTAGTATTGAAGGGTGATTCACGTATGAGATCGAGCCGTATGTAGAGTAAAAGTACAGATGCATTATCCAGGTTACATCCAAAAAGATCTGGACAAGTTCACATCATATTCTATCTATGTAAAAACTGATGAAAACTGACAATACGCCAGTTCAAACACCAGTAATTACTCATCCCCATAGGGGAGACACCAAAACCAAAAACAGGATACTAAGAGGGAAGTGGATGGTGCGGCTATAGCCTGCACATGCGATTGTCGATTGTCGTCGGAGTTGGATGAGGGTTCGTGACAGATCTATTTGAGAGAGAAGGTGAAAGAGTCGATTCACATGCGCGAATATTGACTGTTTTTGATGCGTTGCGTTACTGAGAAAATGGAAGGGAGGGGAGGGGAAGGGAAGGGGAAAGTGACAAGGTTGGGAGGGTATTCGGATCGGTCGTTTCGGAGTATTCGGAATGACCATTTACTGTCCACCGAAGTTGAAACCACCTGAAGGAGCGGCGACTATTCATTAGCTTTGTCTCGGTTGCGGAACAGATGGAGGAAGCTTACCGTCAGACTGGAAAGCGTATTGACCTGAAGCATCGACTGCTGGTGCGGCATCCTCTGCCTCTTCCTCATCATCATCTGGGAAGAATTCTACTGATCAGCTCTCCACTCTCAATAGTCGTAAGGTAAAGATGACTCACTGTCCATGATGTAGAAGCACTTCTTGTAGATCTCCAAGTTCTCGTGATGTTGTAAATTATGAATGGAAACCATGCCTCCAGCTTCCTCAACGAACTGAGCATACTGGTTAATGCCTCCTGCTCCAGCTGCCTCCT
>Ga0265780_10010157_pt1 | contig 11247 bp, 16 predicted proteins | sample P1T30metagenome_FD_192432 | JGI IMG/M metagenome (GOLD analysis project Ga0265780, IMG submission 192432) | Plant litter microbial communities from East Loma Ridge, Irvine, California - P1 T30 | ecosystem: Environmental > Terrestrial > Plant litter > Unclassified | place: USA: California... | reverse complement strand
GCTCGCGCTTCTTGTTCGCGAGGACGTCTTTCAGCGCCGGCATACGCTTGGCTCGGTGCAAGGCAGCCGTGTTCCACGCCAGCGTCATGCGTTCCTGATGGGCCGTCTCGGATGCCCGCCGCCTGCCCTCGGCAATCATCGACAGGAGACGAGGGGTCGACCGCCAGAAGCCATCCGGCTCCAGGCCAAGTTCGACCCAGATCGTCAGTGCGCGGGCGTAGTCCCAGCCTTCTTCGCCCTCGGTGCCTTTCCCTCCGCACTCGCCGGCTTCGCGTCGGGGAACGCGGCCTTGAACGCGGTGGCGATCAACTCGCCGGCTTTCTCCATGCCGATGTCATGGATGAGGCGGCCGGCTTCCATGTCGGTCAGGCCGGGGTGGCGGGCGTCGAGCCCGACCCGGAAGACCGACCGGACCATCGACGGACCGGAGATGGTGCCCAGCTGGTCGGGATCGATGCCGAGTTCGGTTTCGATCGTGCACAGCGCGTTGAAGTCATAGACCAGCGTGAACCCGCCGCCGGCCGCATTGAAGGCGACCTCGCCCTTGGTGCCGTTCGCCATGATCAGGCGGCCTCACGCACGATCGAGCCGCTGACCCGGCCGGTGATCGTCGCGGTGAGGCGATCGTTCAGCGGCGCGGTCGGCTGGAAGCCACGGATGAGGTTGTTGAAAGCCCACACCGCACCGTTCGGCCATTCGATCTCAAACGGGACCGGCCGGCGCAGCGCCTTGGCGGTCAAGATCGCCTGCTCGGTCGCACCGCCGGGGATGTAATTGATGCCGAACGAGCATTCGCCGGGATCGGTCATGCCGCCGATGTATTCCTTCACGCCGTCCGGGGACTGGAAGTGAGACACCTCGATCTCGTCATCCATCTGCTCGGGCGGGGTGATCTCGAACACCTCGCCCACCTCGACGAACGCCGGGGCGGCGGGCGCGGTCTTCATGCGGAGGATGATGCCGAGGCCGGTCATCGCTTGGCTCTGTGCCATGGGTATTCTCCTTCAGGTCAGGTCGTGTGGTGGAGGATGCGGTAATCACGCGAGTTGCGGTGGACCGGCTGGTCAGCCGCATCCTTGTCCTGTCCGTCGCGCTCGGAGAGCAGGAAGCAGCTGTCGAAGGCGGGGCGGGGGAGCGCCTGCATCGCCTCATCGATGGCACGGGCGAGCAGCTTCGCATCGCCGTAGGTGAGCCCGAAGCTGTCGATCTGGACCCGGTACGGGAGCAGGCCGTTGCGCCCGGCGAAGGTATGGAATGGCGTGCTGCTGACCACCTGCATCCGCGCCGACGGCAACGTGGCATTGCGCTGGCCCCAGTCGAGGCGATCACCGGCAAGTGCCGCCATCGCCGGCCACGCCAGCAAGTGGGCGATGAGCGCTTCTTCCATGACTTAGCCCTTCGCCAGACGGTGCAACCGGTCACCCAGCCCGTTGCGCACTGCTGCCTGTACGCCCCCGACATTCTCGTCCCATGCGGGTCGGAGGTATGGGTTGCCCGGCTCGTCGACGGTGCCGAACTCCTCAGTGATCGCCTGCGCCATCGATCCCGGCCCGACATAGGCGGCGACGACGTCGAGATCGCGGATCTTGTCGGCTGCCTGCGAATGGCTCAGGTGGGTACTAGCTCCGAGGGAATCATGCAGCCTGCCACTGCGCTGCCGGACGATGCCGCGGGCGGTATCGGCAACCGGCGCCAGGGCATTGACCGCCAGCCGCTCCAGAAAGTCACGATCGGCCAAGCCCTCGATCCGGCTCAGCCGCTTGTCCATGTCGGCGTCGCCTTCCAGGCGCATACCGGTGCACGCCATCAGGTCTGCACCGCCGCAGTGCTGAACTCGATACCAACCCGGCGGCCTCGCCATTCCTTGCGACCGGTGATCTCGTAGCGGACGCCGTCGCATTCGATCAGATCGGCGTTCGTTATCGTCTCGGTCAGGCTGTCGTGGCGGACACCGAAACGGGTGGTCAGCTTCACCCCCTGTGCCGCCGCGCTGACGCGCTCGCCGTCGCTGACGTCGCTGCGCTTCGACCAGGTGTCGCCGATTACCACTGGCGCCGTTCGAACCGCAGAAAAGGCATTGCGGCTGGCGGCACCCCGGAGGAAGTTGATCGGCGTATCGAGTTCGCCCGATGTGATGGCCATCAGTTGGCCCAGCTGTAGAGCGGCTCGAGCAGATAGGTCACCGCCATCGGGACTTCCTTGACTGCCTCCGCGCTCACAGCCTCCCGGTGCGCATACCAGTGGCCGATCATCAGCAGCATGGCCTGCCCGATCATGTCGAAGTCGGCGGGGGTGATGGCGTCGTCGGGATGGGTCACGAACAGCGTCCGACCGGTGTGGCGTTCGACGGATCGGCCGGCAACGGCGATCAACGTCTCAAGATAGGGGTCTTCAGCGGTCTGGATGGCGCTGATGTGCAGGTGCGTCTTGACCCGGTCGAGGGGCACGACTTCCTTGGCCTTCGGCATGGCGGCACCTCAGCAGGAAAGGGGATCGGGGCCGGCGAAAGGGAGCACCGGCCCTGAACTGATCAGCGCGTGGCGGGCTTGGCGGCCGGTGGCGTCGCCTTCTCGGGCGGCTTGTCGCCCAGCACCTTCAGGTCGACGAGGTGCTTCATGTCGTTCTCGTCCGCCTCGCGCTTGTCGCCAGGCTGATACAGGGTGGCGCCGTCGAGGTGCGGCTCCAGCGCATAGAAGGTCTTCATCGTCGTTCTCCGGTAATGGCCGGGCGGCGCTGGCCGCCCGGCACAGACATCAGGCGTTGGCGAACGGCCCCTTGATGAGGGCGGCCGGACGCTTCACGGCCAGGCCAAGGCGCTCCTCGCAGCGCATGGTCAGCAAGTTCTTCTCGAAGTCGTCCGCATTCTCGGACGAGATCAGCACCTCGGGCTGCATCCGGTCGTACAGGGTGGCGGCCACCTTGAACGCGCCGACGAGGAAGGTGCCAACCGCCATCGACACGGTCGGCGCGACGCGCTTGCCCCAGAGAACCGGGCCGACGGTGCCCTGCGGATTGGCGAAGATGTACCGCCCGTTGGTGTCCTTGGTCAGTTCGATGTCCGCCCAGTCGGTCTCGTGCAGCACGATCGCATCGGCGGGGTACAGACCGAGCGACGCCTGCAACAGCGCCAGCCGCAGCTTGTCGATCTTGTTCGGCGACGCGATCGAGATGCCGGTCGGTGCTACATAGCCGGTGGCCTGCGGATACAGCCCCAGCAGGTTCTCGCCGGTGCCATCGCCGAGCAGGATCTGGCCATCCTCCGCCAGCGCCAAGCCGTAGCGCATTTCGCTGTCGACTTCGGCCTGAAGCCGCGGCGCGTCGTCCATCGCCTGGCGGGTCAGCTTGGCGAGATGGGCGATCGTCTTCACGTTCGCCGTGGCCTTGGTCCAGCCATAGTTGCTGTACGGCTTGGTCTGACCCTCGGCGACGGGTGCGGCAGCGTTGGTCCGCACCGACTGCTTGGGGTATTCGACCGAGCCGGTGGTGATCGGCATTACCGTCAGCAGGTCGCGCATGATGATGTCGGGCCGGCGCGGCATCGACACGGTATCGGTTTCGCGCTGCGAGTTGATGAAGCCGCCGGCCGAATTGTTGGCGGTGGTGATCGCCTTCAGCTCGATGCGCAGCCGGTCCTGCTGACCGAACGCGCGCTCGCCGATCTGCGAGCCCTTAGCCTCCGAGACCTGCTCGCCGAAGCTCTTGGTCTCGTCACCCAGGCCGGCCCCGCCGGGACGGGTCGACTTCTGCTCGAAATCGTCGAGGCGCGATTTCAGTTCGTCGACGAGGCCGAGACGAAGCAGCGCCTTGTCGGCGTTCTCCTTGGTCTCGGTCGACACGTCGCCGAGGCGCTTGACCTCGCCATCCGCCTTCTCGGCGATTTGCCGAACCGCGCTCAGCGACTTCTCGAACCAGCCCTTCAGTTCGGTGCCGATCTCACCGGCCGACTTGCCTTCGAGGCTGGGGAAGGCGGGGTGCCCGTCAGGGCCGCGCATATAGCGACCGCGCGCGCGCTCTGCAGCGGTCATCGGTCCGAGCAGCGCCATCGCGCCGCCCATGTGAGCAGTCTTTCGCATTGTGGTGCCCTTTCAAGGCAGGAGAATAAGGATCAGCCGCGCAGCCCGGTCAGGAACTGCTCGAGCTCGCCGATCGCCTTTGCCTCGGGCTCCCCCCGAAGGTGCGGCGCTGCCTTGGTCGCGATCGCCGCGGCCAGGGACTTGGAGAAGCCGCCTGCATCCCGCAGGAACTCCTCGAACTCGCGGACAGACGGCATCCCGCCGCTCTCCACCAGTGATTTGATCTGGGTCACGATCGCTCGCTCGTTCATGCCGACCGGGACCAGCGACACTTCGTGCAACGACAGCTCGTGCAGCTGGCGAGTCTTGCCCTCGAACCGGTGACGCAGCGTCTTGTAGCCGATCGACAGCCCCGACAGGGCGCCGCTCTCGACCAGCGCGTGCGCCTCGCGACCGGCATCGGCTTTCATCGCGATCTTGCCCTCGACGTGCAGGCCTTCGCCGCTCTCGTCGAACTTAGCCCACGATCCCACCGGGCGCTTATGATCGTGGAACAGCAGCATCGGCACGCTGGCCCGGCCGGCGATGGCCTTGGTCAGTGCGCCGGGCATGATGAGGTCGCCACCGTGGTCGACGTTGCCGTAACCGGCCGCGATGCCCGCGATGTAACCGGCCTCGTCGATCGCCTTGATCTCGAAGCCGAAGCCAATCTCGCTCATGTCGGGTTCCTCAGATCGGTTCGCCGGGCGCTGGTGGCACGGCGCGCGGTGGTGTCTTGCCCAGCTGGTCGAGCGGGATCAGGTTGGACTGCACGGTCAGCATGTCGGCGCCGGGGCTGGGGTCCGGCGGCAGGTTTTCCTTCGCCCGCATCTCGTTGCGTTTCATCACGCCGTTCTGACCCAGCGAGGAGTACAGTGCCGCACGGCCGGCACTGTCCGCACGCAGCAGCCCCTCGTCGATGAACTCGACATAGACGCTGCGGCGGTCCTCGACCGACAGCAGCTGCTTCATCACCGCCTGCTCGATGCGGGTCAGCTCCGGCCCAAGGCCGAGCGTCCGCCACGCCAGCATGATCTGCTCGACACCAGTGCCCCACATCGTCTGACCCTGCGCGGCGTGGCCGATCAGGATCGGGAAGTTGCCGAACCACCGGCAGATTTCCTCCACCGAGAAGCGCCGCGACTCCAGCAGCTGCGCATCCGCCGCCGTCATCTTGAGCGGGTGAAACTTCATCCCCGGGTCGAGCGGCATGACCTTGCCGGCCTTGCCGGATCCGGCAAACTTCTCGAACAGGTCGGCGATCTCGGTCCGCTGCTTCTGATCCAGCTTCGTGCCGGTCGCCATCTCGACGAACCCGGCTGCCTGCAAGCCGCTAGCGAACGTCGATCCTGCCACTTCCTCCGCCGCCAGCGCCGACGCGATCGTCTGTCGGCCGTAGGAGATCGGCGACAGCCCCAGATCACCACCCGCGCCAAAGCCACGCAGGTGGAACACGTCGGCCGCCCCAAGGTCATCGGTGCCGCCCCTGGTCGTGACACGGTAACGGCGCTCGCCGGCCTGATTGCGGAACACCGACACCGTGTCGGGATTGAGCGGCCACAGTGCGTTGACCTGTCCGTCAGCGCGCCGGCCGATCCGCGCATAGGCGTTGCCGCGGAGGTTGAGGCAGGTGACGAGCCCCTCCCAGAACTCCATCGGCCCCTGATCGGGGTTCGGCGACACCGACAGCACGAAGTGCAGCGGGTGCTGCTCATCGCTCTGCCGGTGCAGCACGCTGTCGCGGCGATAGACCTTGAGCGGCAGCGACCCGATCGTGCGGGCGTTCAGCCGGACACAGGCCCAGGCGGTCGACAGCTGCATCGTCGAGTCCGCGGTGACCGACTTGTTTGCGAAGGTACCGCCGTCACCGTAGCGGATGGTATGCTCGACATCCTGCCGGGTGCCGTCGACCTTGACCGGGGCGCTGCCGCCAAGCCAGCCGGTGATGACCGAATAGATCGTCATGCGTACATCGCCGCAGCGGCGAGGAAGCCCGAGATGTCAGGCCCGGTTTCTTCCGGCAGGAGCATGGGAGCAGTGGCGTTGATCATAGCATCCACTCCGTCGATCTTGTTCGGGCTGTTGGCTGTTTCCTTCTTGGGAAGGATGCTGCCGTTGGCGCGCCGCTCGACGACCGCATTGCCGATCATCCAGGTCAGCACCGGGTTGCCATCATGTCGAAGTCGGGTCGGGCCAGCTTTTACTCGCGCCTCGATCGCCTTGGCTGGGTCGGTGACGTTCTTGGCGTTCTTCGCCAGCTGGATAGCGAACGCCTCGCCGCCGTCGTCGAAGTCCTCATTCAGCCGGGAGGCCATCGCAAGGCCGCTGTTCCACTGGTCGAACGTCGCGCTCCGGACCGTCAGCGCCGCTTTGATTTCTCGGATCTGCTGCTCGATCATGCGGTGATCAATGAAGTCACCGGGTGTCGCGACTAGCGAACCATCGGCCACCCATTGCTTATACAGGTCGGTCACCTGCTTCAGTGCGCCGTCCTGACTGCCGAGCCGCTTTTCCGGCACATAGAACCACGGCTTCACCAGCAGCCGGCCGTCGGCGTCTTCTGCCGCCAGCACCAGCGCGGATAGATCGTCAACGTTCGAAAGGTCGCCACCGAGATAGCAGTCCAGCCCGACGAAATCGTCCAGCGTCAGGGTTAGATCCGCGCAGATCGACCACTGCGTGACGTTTAGCCAGGCGGACGCGGCACCGAGCCAGACGTTCAGGTGCTTGGTCTTGAACTCTCCTTCAGCCGCCGGGCTGGCCTGCGCCTCGATCGCCCGCTTGGCGACCTCGTCACGCAGGGGCCGCGATGCCTCGATCAGCGGGTTGGCCTTGATCCACTTCGTCGGGTCGTAGGGGTCGTCGCCTATCTTGCGGTCATCGCCGTAATCCTCGGCACGGTCGATCGTGAAGATGACCGCGAAGATATGCTCGGCGATCACCGAGCGTTCCAGCACCTTGGTCGCCAGCGTCCGCTGCTCGTAGCAGACGCCGTGGAGGTTGAAGCCCGCCGTCGTGATGATCCACATCAGCGGGTTGCGACGCGCACCGAACGCCGAGTTCATCACGTCGAACAGGCCTCGATCGCTGTGCGCGTGCAGCTCGTCCATCGTGACGAGGTGCGGGTTGTGCCCGTCCTGGCTTTTCGCCTTTGCGTGCATCGGCTGCATATAGCCGCCGTTGTCGCCGCAGGTGATCGACTTGGCCCAGGGGATCAGGCCGAATGCTTCCTGAAGGGCAGGGGTCTTCTCGACCATGCGCTTCGCCGGGTGAAACACCTTCTTGGCCTGGTCGAACGTCGTCGCCGCGGTCAGCACCTGCGGCCCCGGTTCTTCCTCGCAGGCCAGACAGTAGAGCGACACCAGCGCGGTCTTGGTCGACTTGGCGTTCTTGCGGGCGACCTCCTCATAGACGGAGGTGAACCGTCGCCCGCCAGTCTCCCGCCGGCGCCATCCGAACACCATCGCCAGCACGAATATCTGGAACGGCTCAAGCGTAATCGTCGTGGTATCCCAGACCCCCTCGACGTGCGGCAGCTTCTCGGCGAAATCGCAGATGTCGTTGGCGTGCCAGGGGTCGAACCGGTATCCCCATGCAGCAACTCGGGCGCGCTTCAGATCATCAAGGTGACGCTGCGCAGCGAGGCGAACCCATTTGCAATGCTGACGTTGCTTCCTGTCCGCCGCCGCTTTCTTCGCATATGCCAGCGCGATCGCGGCGTAATCCCTAGCGTGCCCCGTGTCCGTTGCGCTGGAACGGGTTGCTCGACTTGCCGCCATCTGATCCACCCCCGCCACCGACGCGGCTTTTAGGTCCGGCGATGCGGAGCAGTTCTTCATGCTGGCGAAGCACCGTGAGATAGGCGGCTGGCGGGGGCTCGCCGCCGGCATTGAATGCCTTCCGCACCAGCGCCTCCAGCGAGCAGTACCGCGCGAACAGCGCGCTATCGACTTCGGTCACTCCGGCCGACATCACCCGCCCGATTGCTTCCTGCCAGACATCGATCGCCTCGGCGGTCAGATAATCGGGGGCGATTGGTGGATTGCCGGGCACCACCATCTCGGTAATTCCGGCATCTCGGAACGGGCGGAGGGTGCCAGCCGCCGCCTTCTCGGTGGGCGTCTTGCGCTTGGGTCCGGGCTTCATGCTGCCCCCTGAAATTTAATTGGGCCGGAAAGTTTAATTCGGGCGAGCGAAAAAAGACTTCCCGTTACGGTCCTATCAGCGACCGCTCCCTGACTTTCCACCCGCCCTCCCATCATGCGAGACGGCGTCGGGCCCTTGCACTCTCCTGCGCGGTCTTGGCGGTATGGCATACTCGGCAAAGCCCTTGGTAGTTGTCCCGGTCATCCGTGCCACGCTCAGCCTTGGGGATGATGTGGTCGGCGATCACCGACACAGCGACGCGGCCAGCCTTGCGGCACTCGCGGCAGGTGGGCTCCTCCCGCAGCACTTGGGCGCGCATGCGATCATGCGCTGCGCCATAGCCACGCTCTTGTCTCGTCTTGCGCTTCGTCCAGTTGGACAGATTGCGGGCAGCGGGCACCTTGCGAGGACGCAGGTTAGGCGGACGGCTTGGCATGTCCACGCTCCCAGTATTCGGCGGGCGATCGCTTCCCGGTTTCAAACACCATCCATCGGTCCGGATTGCGCTAAGAGCGAGCGATCGCATTCCACCCGCCGCCGAGGTCGAGTGTTGGTGTTCCGAGGATGGATCAGTAAAAACTTAGCGACGCTAAAAGCCTAAATGCGTCGGTTCATGATGCGCAACGCCATTAAAGCGTTGATGACGCATGTGTCGGTTCCGGGCAGGCCTTGATCATCTGGTCATGATAAGGGCCGCTGATCTTTCGATCAGCGGCCCCCGTATCTAAATCCGAAACCGATGCAATCAGGCGTAGACGACCTTCGTGTTGCGACGGCGATAGCGGGCTGCGCCGGCAACCATGCCGAAGCCAACCAGCATCATACCCCAGGTTGCGGGCTCAGGCACCGCGGTGACCGTGAAGTTGGCGACCTCGAAAGCATCCGCTACGATCGTATTGCTGAACGACAGGCTGTTGATGGTCTCGCCGGCCGTTGCTGCGAACTGCACGTACTGCGAGAACGACTGGTTGCCGTCACGCACCGAGAAGCCAAGGCTGGCGACATCGAACGCATAGGTTGCGACGTTGGTGGTCAGCGTCAGGCTGTTGTAGGTGTCAGGCGAACCCCACAGGAAGCTGACATAGTTGGCCGGATTAGTGAAGCTCAGCGTTGCGGGCTGGCCAGCGCGAAGGCCTGCTGCAAGAAACGCGTTGCCCGCAATGTTACCAGCAGGAATGTCTGCGAAGGGCAGATCTGCCGTGTAAACCGCACCGCCCGAGAGCGTTGCAACGGCACCGCCATCGAGGCCAGCCGAGGTCAGGGTGCGGAAGGGACCGGTACCGCCACCAAGCGAACCAACCAGCGCTGCATTAGCTGCCGACGGCATGGCGAACACGGTTGCCGCGAGAAGAAGCGTCTTGAAAGAAGTCATGGCTACACCCTGTGAACTCACGTCTCAGCGGCAATTCGCGAGATGCAAAGCCGCCATTACAATTTGTGCGCTGCAATGTAACCAAATATTAACGCGTCCATGAGCACCGGATGTCCCATTATGGGCCAGCCATCGCTTGTCTTCGAGGCTAAGCCCCCCTCAATCAGATGCCGTCCGCGATGACCAGCGGTGTGCGTATGGATGCGGCGGTTGGTCAGACGGGACCGGCTAGGCCGGATCGGGGAATGGTGTGGCGTACCCGGCCTGCCTTGCACGGGCTGCTTCCTGATCGCGTACCTTTCGGCGCGTCGAGGGTTAAGCGCCGCTTTGCTGGCGAGCACATGAGGGAATGCCCATTGCGTAGCACAATCGCCCGATCGGCTTTGCCAATCTGCGTTGGGGACGAGAGTGGATACCACGTCGATCGTCGCTGGCCGCTCAGGCGGCAATTAGCGTTGCTTGTACCTCATCCGTTCCCAGCAGCCAAGAGCCAATCTTGAAGGTAGCATCGCCGAACGCGACCATGATGAACTTGCCGTCGGCGTCCTGAACAACGTTGCCGCACAGGCCGGTACCTGGACCGTCGCTGACCCGCACGCGTTGCCCGGCGGTGAACGCCTTGCGCTGGCCCATGACGGCGGCACGCTTGCTGCGATCCTCCACCCTACGTGCACCAGCCACCTCCGCATCACCGATCAGCGGGATCCTGCCGAGGTAGCGGAACAGCGAGAACGGTGGGTGAGGGCTGACAGGGGCGGCGGCGATAGCGGCCAGATCGGCAACCCGGTCGGCACGCGCGAAGACGAACGTGGGCATCACCGGAGCGTCGTACTCTACCCGCTCCCGTGTCCGACCACGGCGGCGGGTTGCCGTCTGCATCGGTGTCCACACGTCGAAGCCTGCCTGTGTCAGGGACGCGGCCAGCGCCAAGGTCCTCTGACCGCTGGTCCGCAGAATGCACCAGTCTCTACCCCGCTCAACCATGCGTCACCCACTTCCGTTCGTTCCATGCCCGCGACTGCACGACGTCACCGAACCGCCAGAACCGGGTCTGTCGCTGGTGATGCCCCGCCTTCACGATCGTCCAGCATTCGCCGTGCGGTAGACCGACGATCCGGTGAATGTGGGTGGCGTCAACGTGATGCATCGTGCCCGGGAGGCGCTCCACGAACTCGCTGCGCCAGGTGCCATCGGGCTCGATGTGAAAGACCTCGTCGACATAGCCGCCAGCGAGGATCTCGGTTTCGAACGACCACGGGTGATCATGCGGCGTGGCATGAGGTTCCTCCCGCCTGAACCGGTGCAGTGCCCGGCCGTCGCTCAGGTGGTACTTGGTGAAGGCCGGCGACATGCGCTCCGTCCTGACGATATCGACACCGGCAGGGGCATGCGCACGGGCGACGTGGGGCGGTCTGTACGTCATCTCAGGCGTCCTGCTTCGGCGTGAAGTGCTTGAGACCACATTCGTTTCCTGCAATCGCGATTGATCCGGTTGCGTTTGCCGCAACTGATCGGTGACGCCATTTGACCGGTGCGTGCTGCGATGCAGCAATTCTAAATTCGAGGCTCATATGTTCACCCTGATCACGCTCATCCTGCGCCTGCGTGCTACCGCCAACGAGACTGTCGTTCCGGCAACTGCGGTTGTGGCCGCGAACGATACGGCCGCCGTCGAGC
>Ga0265780_10010155_pt1 | contig 11248 bp, 12 predicted proteins | sample P1T30metagenome_FD_192432 | JGI IMG/M metagenome (GOLD analysis project Ga0265780, IMG submission 192432) | Plant litter microbial communities from East Loma Ridge, Irvine, California - P1 T30 | ecosystem: Environmental > Terrestrial > Plant litter > Unclassified | place: USA: California... | reverse complement strand
GTCGTCCGACTCGTAGGTGGTCAGCACGAGCACGCGCGAACGCGCCCCGTCCCCGGCCAGGATGCTCGCGGTCGCGGCGACGCCGTCGAGCACCGGCATCCGCAGGTCCATGAGCACGACGTCGGGCCGCAGGCTCCTCGCGAGGTCGACGGCGGCCGCGCCGTCGCCGGCCTCGCCGACGACCTCGATGCTGGGTTCGCCGGCCAGGAGGCCGACGATGCCGGCTCGCACGATCGGGTGGTCGTCCGCGACGAGCACCCGCACGCGCGCGGCGTCCTCGTCGCGGCCGGCCCCGCCGGCCCCGGCCCCGGTCATGCGAGCACCCCGGGGGCCGCGACCGATGCGTCGACCGGTCCCGCCGCCGTCGGGACGAACGCGCGCAGCACGCTGCCGCGCGGCTCGCGCGGCCCGAACGACACCCACCCCCCGACGAGGGCCAGGCGGTCGTGCAGACCGCTCAGGCCGTACCCCGTGCTAGGTCCGCGTGCCGCGGTGGGACCGACGCCGTCGTCGCCCACCTCGAGCGCGACCCCGTCCTCCCGGCCCGAGACCGTGACCCAGGCGCGCGACGCGTGCGCGTGCTTGCGGACGTTGGCCAGAGCCTCCTGGACCGTGCGCAGGACGACGACCTCGTGCTCGCGCGGCAGCGCGGGCGGTGTCGCGTCGAGGACGACCTCCAGACCCGTCTCGCGCTCGAAGGAGGCGGCGACGCGGGCGAGCGCGTCGGCGAGCGCCGCCGTCGGGGCGTACTCCGCGACCAGGGCGCGGGACTCGGCCAGGGCGCCGGCAGCGAGGTCGGCGATGAGGGCGAGACTCGTCTCGACGGAGGCGTCGGCGTCGGTGGAGCGGGGGCCGGCCTGCTCGCGCTGCGCCCGCTGGACGACCATCACGAGGCCGGTGAGGCTCTGCGTGACCGTGTCGTGCAGCTCGCGGGCGACGCGGGCACGTTCGCCGTCGACCCGGCCGCGCGCTCGAGCGCGCGGACCTCCTCCTGCGTCTGCTGCAGCTCCTCCACGAGTGCGGCGCGCTCGTTCGCGTAGCGGTAGACGCTGGTGAACCAGGCACCCATGGCGACCGAGAATCCCGCCGAGACGACCCCGGTCACCGTCCCGTTCAGCCAGCTGCCCGGACCGAGACCGGTGCCGACGGCGACCACCACCCCCAGGGCCACGGTCCGGTGCAGACCCGAACGGAAGCCGGTGCTCAGACGCCACAGCAGCGGGTAGGCGGCGATCTGGATGAAGGCCGAGGTGGGGGAGCCCGCGCACGCGAGGCCGACGAGGGCGAGCAGGACCACGCCGTAGGTGTGTGCGCTGCGCGTCCCCTCGGCCCCGATCGCGCGGTGCCCCCAGGCGACGTGCGCGGCTGCGAGGCCCACCAGGGCCGCGACCGCCAGCCACGTCCCACCGGCGCCCTGACCGGGGTCGCGGTCGATGGCCACCAGCAGGGCGACCACGGCGCTCGCGGCGACCGTGCCGACGGTCCACCAGCGAGTCGAGGCGATCATGCTGCCATTCTCACGCGTCGCGCCGGATCCAGCGGAACGTCAGCCGCGACAGCACCGCTCCGACGACCAGCCAGACCACCAGGGCCAGCGCGACCTGTCCGAGACCCCAGGTGCCGCCGCGCTCCAGCACGTGGAAGCTGTCCGGGAGGAACACCGAGCGCATCCCCCGGGCCATCCACGCGAGCGGGAAGAGGGCGCCGACGGTGCGGACGCCGTCGGGGAGCTGGAAGTCGGCGACGTACACGCCTGAGATGAACTGCAGCACGGTGACCACGGGGATGACGACGGCACTGGCGCTGCGCCCCGACCGCGGCACGGCCGACAGCGCGATGCCGACCAGGGAGCACGCGGCCAGGCCGAGCAGGAAGACCCACGCGAACGTGAGCCAGCGGGCGGGATCGGTCGGGAGCTCGACGCCGAACACGAGGGTTGCCACGAGCAGGAGCAGGGTGACCTGGGCGACGGCGGTGACGAGCACCTGGCCGAACTTGCCCAGGAAGTACGTCACGGGGCTCATCGGCGTGCCGCCGAGCCGCTTCAGCCGGCCGTCGCCCTTCTCCATGGCGATCTCGATGGCGAGGTTCTGCACCCCCGACAGCAGCACCCCCGCCGCGACGAGACCGGGCAGGAAGTACGTGGCCATCGGGATCGAGGTGCCCCCGGCGTCGGCCTCACCGGCGAAGATCGAGGAGAACAGCACGAGGAAGATCACGGGGAACAGGAACGTGAAGAGCATCGTGTCGCCCTGGCGGACGTAGCCGCGGACCTCGTACGCGATGCGGGCGGGGGCGTGGGAGAGCGCGCTCATCGGACGACCTCCGTCGTCGCGGCGGCGACCAGGTCGAGGTAGACGTCCTCGAGCGTCGGACGCGTGACGGCCAGCTCCTGCGGCTCCCCGCCCAGCCGCGTCGACAGCTCGGCGACCAGGGCGGCGGGCGTCGGCGTGCGGCGGGTGCGGAGCTCGCCGTCGTCCTCCCGCCAGCGCACGACCGGCACGCGCGAGGTCACCCCGCCGATCTCCTCCACGCCCCCGATGTCGGCCAGCCTGCCCCCGATGATGACGCCGACGCGGTCGGCCAGCTGCTCGGCCTCGTCGAGGTAGTGCGTGGTGAGCAGGATCGTGGTGCCCTCGCCCGCCAGCGAGCGGATGAGGTCCCAGAACTCCCGACGCGCCTGCGGGTCGAAGCCGGTGGTGGGTTCGTCGAGGAACAGCAGCTCGGGCCGGCCGATGACCCCGAGCGCGACGTCGACGCGCCGCCGCTGGCCGCCCGAGAGCCTGCCGATCCGGGTGTCGGCCTTGGACTCGAGCCCGACGGCCGCGATGACCTCGTCCACGGAGCGCGGGCGGGGGTAGTACCGCGCGGTGTGCGTGAGCTGCTCGCGGACGGTGAAGACGCCGCCCTCGGGCAGGTCCTGCAGCACGATGCCGAGGCGCGCACGCCAGTCCAGCCCGCCGGTGCCGGGGTCGGTCCCCAGGACGCTGACGGTGCCACCGGTCCGACGTCGGTAGCCCTCGAGGATCTCGATCGTGGTGGACTTGCCGGCACCGTTCGGGCCCAGGAGCGCGAACGTCTCGCCCGGGTGGATCTCGAAGGAGAGCTCCTCGACGGCGGTGACGTCGCCGTAGGACTTGCGCAGGCCGTCGACCACGACGGCGGGGGGTGTGCTGGCCATGGCTCCAGCCTGGTGCGCCGCGGGCGGGAGCGGCAGCCACCGACCGGTGGGTTCGTCCCCACCGGTCGGTGGGCCGCTGGCCTACCGGCGGCGGTCGGGAACGGTGTCGCCGGACGTGCCGCCCGACGCGTCGCCGTCGATCCGCTCGGCGCGGATCTCCTCCCGCAGGTCCTCGAGCAGGTCGCGCAGCTCGCCGCGCACGTAGTCGCGCGTCGCGACGTCCTGCAGCGCGAGCCGGAGCGAGGCCATCTCGCGGGCGAGGAACTCGGTGTCGGCGAGGTTGCGCTCGGTGCGCTGGCGGTCCTGCTCGGCCGCGACGCGGTCACGGTCGGTCTGGCGGTTCTGCGCCAGCAGGATCAGCGGGGCGGAGTAGGAGGCCTGCAGCGAGAGCATCAGGGTCAGCAGCGTGAACCCGAGCGCGTAGCTGTCGAAGCGCAGGTTCTCCGGCGCCAGCGTGTTCCACGTCAGCCAGAACACGCAGAAGATCGTCATGTAGACGAGGAAGCGCGGGGTGCCGAAGAACCGCGCGATGCCCTCGGCGTTCTTGCCGACGTCGACACCGCCGCTCCGTGAGGGGCGACGACGGCCGAACAGGCCGCCCGTCTTCTCGAGCGGGGAGTCGAGGCGGTCGCTGCGCTCAGCCACGGCCGCCTCCCGGGGTCAGGGAGGTGTCGGTGAGGGCGTCGTCGGCGTCCCGCCAGTCGTCGGGCAGCAGGCGGTCGAGCACGTCGTCGGCCGAGACGGCGCCCAGCAGTCGGTGCTCCTCGTCCAGCACGGGCAGGGCCGTGAGGTTGTAGGTCGCCATCAGGCGCGTGACCTTGCCGAGCGGATCGGTGGGCAGCACCCACTCGATGTCGCGGTCCAGCAGGGTGCCGACGGCGTCGTGCGGGGGTTCGCGCAGCATCGCCTGAAGGTGCACGACGCCGAGGAAGCGACCCGTGGGCGTCTCGAGCGGGGGCCGGACGACGAACACGAGGGTCGCCAGCGCGGGGGCCAGGTCGCGACGGCGCACGTGCGCCAGCGCGGACGCGATGGTCGCCTCGGGGCCGAGGATCACGGGTTCGGTCGTCATCAGACCACCGGCCGTGTGCTCGCCGTAGGCGAGGAGGCGACGGACGTCGTCGGCCTCCTCCGGCTCCATGCGCTCCAGCAGCTCGCGCGCTGTCTCGGCGGGCAGCTCGGCGACGAGGTCGGCGGCGTCGTCGGGCTGCATCACGTCGAGCACGCGCGCGGCGCGATCGGTCTTGAGGGAGACGAGGATGCCGACGGAGTCCTCGTCGGACAGCTCCTCCAGGACGTCGGCGAGACGCTCGTCGTCGAGCTCGGAGGCGACCTCGAGACGGCGTTGGTCGGGCAGGTCGTGCAGCACGTCGGCGACGTCGGCGGGCTTGAGGCCCTCGAGCGTGGCGAGCAGGGCCGAGGCGCCCTGACCCGGGCGGGTGTCGCTCAGGCCGGTCACGGAGTCGGCGTCGACCAGCAGCGTCTCGCCGCGGCGCCACCGCAGGTTGCCGGCGACGGTGCGCCGCACGAACAGCTTGGTGACGTCCCAGTCGCGACCGCGGCGCAGCTCGATCGCGAGGTCCTCCAGGCGGGCGTCACCGCCGCCGTCGGCCTCCGAGAGCATCACCGTGCGGTCCAGGAGCTGGCCGACCACCTGCGTCTCGCCCGCGCGCTGCTCGAACCGGCGCATGTTCACGAGTCCGGTCGTGATGACGGAGCCGGCGTCCATGCTGGTCACACGGCTGAGCGGCACGAACACGCGGCGTTTGCCCGCGACCTCGACCACGAGTCCGACGGCGCGCAGCGCCCCGGTCGAGCGCTGGACGACGACGACGTCGTGCACCTTGCCGACCTGGTCGCGGTTGGGGTCGAAGACGCCGGTGCCGGCAAGGCGCGCGGCGAAGACGCGGGAGGGAGTGCTCACGGCCTCCAGGGTAGGGCGTGGTGCCGGGAGGCGGGACGGCGTGCCACGAAGCGTTCCCAGACGGCATCCAGCCAAGATCCAGCAACAGGCGTCACAATGGGGGCATGTCTCTCAACGATCCCCGCGCGATGCGCGTCCCCACCCCGCCGCAGGGCGTCGAGATCGCCTCCTTCCCGACCTACCTCGAGGCGCAGAAGGCGGTCGACGTGCTGGCCGACGGCGCCTTCACCGTCCAGGCCGTCACGATCGTCGGCTCCGACCTCCGCATGGTCGAGCGCGTGACGGGCCGCCTGTCCTACCCGCGCGTGGCCGCCGCCGGCGCGCTGTCGGGCGTCTGGTTCGGCATCTTCATCGGCCTGCTGTTCAGCCTGTTCGCGGGCTCGGAGGGCAACGTCGCCGGCACGATCGTCACCTGCGCCGTGATCGGTGCGGCGTTCGGATCGCTGTTCGGCGTCATCTCCTACTCCTTCACGGGAGGGAAGCGGGACTTCGTCTCCTCCTCGCAGGTCGTCGCCAGCCGCTACTCGGTGCTGTGCCTCCCGGACCTCGCCGGTGACGCCCGCGCGATGCTGACGAAGGCCCAGATCCCGCTCTCGGGCGGGTCGTTCGGCGGGGGCCAGCAGGCGCAGCCCACGCAGCAGGGGCAGTTCCGGCAGCAGGGCCAGCCGGGTCAGTCCGGCCAGCAGGGGCAGTTCGGCCAGCAGGCACCGCAGCAGCCCGGCCCCTACGGGCAGCAGGCTCCGCAGGGTCAGCCCCAGCAGGGTCAGCCCGGCGCGCCGCAGCACCAGCCCGGCCAGGCGCCCCAGCCGGAGCCCGCTCCAGAGCTGAACGAGCCGCCGCGCTACGGCCGGCGCATCGAGGACGACCGCCCGCAGCAGTAGCGGCACCGGCCCGGGAGACTGACACCCCGGCCACCCCTCACCCGACCGCCCGACGGCCCCGCGCCGTCAGGCGGTCGCGCTTCTGCACACCCGTGGGCGCCTGACGCTCCGCGCAGCGGCACCAGCGGCGCACGACCGGGCAGCTGGGGGAGGGTCGGCCGGTCGGTCAGAGGCTCGAGTACCGCTCGCCGTGCGGGTGGGTGCGCGCGACGGGGGCGCCGTCGACGCTGAGGACGAATCGGCCGTCGTGCGGCAGGTGACTCGTGGCGGCCAGGACCCCGGGGGCCTCGTTCGCGAGCCAGGCGCCGTCCAGTCCGGTCACCCGATCCACGAATCGCTGCCGGTCCGGAGCGTCGACGTACAGGAGCACAGCGCTGTGCTGGACGACGATGCGCGCGCCCGCCGGTGCTCGGTCGAGGAGCGCGTCGAGCTCCCCGAGCAGATCACCCCGGACGAGATGGGGCGGATCGGTCGCGGCCAGGGAGACGGCGGCGTCCAGCCGGTCCCGCCGATGGGCGTGTTCCGGCCAGATCAGCGTGCGCAGCCACGCGACGTCGTCGGGGCTGGTCACGTCGAGCGGGTTCAGATCGATGCCGGCGCGCCAGACCACGTCGGGCACCCCGGCGGGGACGAGTGCGACGTCGTCGATCGCGCACTCGACCACGACGGGCGAGGCGCCCGCAGGCGGGTCGACGACGCGCAGCCCCTCCGGGCTCCGGTAGCGGTAGGAGTACCGGTCGGGGTACAGGCACAGGCCGGCGGACGCCCCGACCTCGATCAGTGCGATCGGCCCGTCGATCCTGGCCAGGGCGGGCAGCAGCACGGCGCACCGCCCGGCCTCGTTCGTCTGCGTCGTCCGGGTCAGGGCGATCGCCGCAACCTGCGCCCAGTGCTCCAGGAGCCAGTCCCGGACCGCGGGGTAGGGCAGCAGCGGAGCACCGGCCGCCCGTGCGGCAGCGAACACCAGGTTGGGCTGGCGGCGTGCTCGGGGCAGCTGCTCGACCAGGGCGAGCAACGCCGGATCTGCCGCGAGGGACGCGGCCCAGTCCTCATAGAGCGCGGAGGAGCCGCGGGCCTCGAACCGCGCCCAGTCCCGGTATGTCTGCGCGGTGTCGACCATTTGGCTCACGCTACCGACGACCCACCCCCGAGGACGTGATCAGCGACCGCGCGCGACCTCCGCCATCCACGCCTCGACGTCGGCCGACGCGCGCGGGAGCGCCGCCGACAGGTTCTCGTAGCCGTCCGCCGTCACCAGGACGTCGTCCTCGATGCGCACCCCGATGCCGCGGTACTCCTCCGGCACCGCCAGGTCGTCGGCCTTGAAGTACAGGCCCGGCTCGATCGTGAACACCATGCCCGGCTCGAGCACGCCGTCGAGGTACATCTCGGCGCGCGCCTGCGCGCAGTCGTGCACGTCGAGCCCGAGGTGGTGGCTCGTGCCGTGCGGCATCCACCGGCGGTGCTGCTGGCCCTGCGGCGTGAGCGACTCGGCCGCGGTCACGGGCAGCAGGCCCCACTCCTCCAGGCGCAGCGCGATCACCTCCATCGCGGCGGCGTGGATCTCGCGGAACCTGATGCCTGGTCGAACGACGGCGAAGGCCGCGTCCGCCGCCTCGCGCACGGCCTCGTAGACCCGGCGCTGGACCTCGGTGAACTCGCCGGAGACCGGGAGCGTGCGGGTGACGTCGGCGGTGTAGAGCGAGTCGACCTCGACACCGGCGTCGAGCAGCAGGAGCTCACCGGCGGTGACGGTGCCGGTGTTGCGGATCCAGTGCAGCGTCGTGGCGTGGTCGCCCGCGGCGGCGATCGTGTCGTACCCGACGGCGTTGCCGTCCTCGCGCGCCCGCGCCGCGAACGCGCCCTCGACCACACGCTCGCCGCGGACGTGGCCGGTGGCGCGGGGGAGGGCGGCCACGACGTCGGCGAAGCCCCGGATCGACGCGTCGACCGCGAGCCGCAGCTGCTCGATCTCCCACGCGTCCTTGACCAGGCGCAGCTCCGAGACGACGCCGGCGAGCTCGTCGTCGAACGCGGACTCCTCGTAGGTGTCGTGACCGTTCTCGGCCGCGACGACGTCCACGAGCGTTCCGACGGCGTCGTCCGCACCGCGCAGCACGCGCAGGTTCACGCCCGGCGTCGAGGCGTCCTTGGCGACGGCGTCGCGCAGGGTGTCGATGTGGGCGGTCCGGATGCCGGTGAGCGCCTCCGCCTCCTCGAGCGTCCAGCGCTTCCCGACCCAGAACTCGCCGTAGCGCGCGTCGGCGTAGAACTCCTCGCTGTCGCGCGGAGCCAGGGGGCGCGTGTAGAGCACGGCCTCGTGACCGTCGACGGCCACGCCGCCCGCGCCGTCGCCCTCGGACGCGACGGGGTGCAGCACGAGCACGGCGTCGGCCTCCTGGTCGGTGCCCAGACCCGTGAGGTGCGCGAACGCGGCGTGCGGCCGGAAGGCGTAGTCGGTGTCGTTCGAGCGGACCTTGAGCGAGCCGGCCGGGATCACGAGCGTGTCACCCGGGAACTGCTCGCCCAGGCGTGCGCGGCGCTCGGCGGCGTAGGGCGCCGAGGTCAGCTGCTCGGGGTTCCTCCCGCCCGCGGGGGCCCAGGAGGAGCCCATGAACTCGCGGAAGGAGGCGGACGTGGGGCGCTGCGACCGGTTGCTGCCGCGGTCGCTGACGGGCTGCTGCTGCTCACTCATGCCCTCCATCGTCCCACCATCGGGCCGTGCGCCCCGGCGGTAGAGTCGAGCCTCGTGCCCATCGACCTCCACACCCACTCGTCCGTGTCGGACGGGACGCAGACGCCGACGGAGCTCGTGCGGGCGGCGGCGGCCGCGGGGATCGACGTCCTCGGGCTGACGGACCACGACACGACGGCCGGCTGGGACGAGGCCGCGACGGCGGCGGCGCAGTGCGGGATCGCGCTCGTGCGCGGTGCCGAGCTCTCCACCCGGACCGGCTGGACGAGCGTGCACCTGCTGTCCTACCTGCACGACCCGACCGACGCACCGCTCGCGAGCGCGCTCACCCTCTCCCGTACCGCGCGCGTGCGGCGGGCCGAGACGATCGTCGACCGGCTCGCGCGCGACTTCCCCCTGACCTGGCGCGACGTGAGCGCGCAGGTCGCCCCCGGCGCGACCGTCGGACGCCCGCACATCGCCGACGCGCTCGTCGCGGTGGGTGCTGCGCCGTCGCGCGACGCCGTGTTTGCCGACATCCTCGGCGACGGCAGCCCCTACGTCGTCCCGTTCGAGATGCCCACGCCGCACGAGATGATCGCGCTCGTGCTGGCCGCGGGCGGGGTTCCGGTGCTGGCGCACCCGTTCGCGCACCTGCGCGGCGCCAGCCTCGACGCCGGACAGATCGCCGAGCTCGCCGCCGTCGGGCTCGTGGGGCTCGAGGTCGACCACCGTGACCACGACGAGCGCGACCGCGCCGCGCTGCGCGACCTGGCTCGCGAGCTGGACCTGGTGGTCACCGGGTCCAGCGACTTCCACGGCACCGGCAAGCTGAACCGGCTGGGGGAGAACACCACGGCGCCCGCGTCCCTGGCGGCGATCGCCGAGCGCGGACGGCTCGAGGTCCTGCGATGAGCTGGATCGACCTGGCGCTCTTCACGACGACGTTCCTGACGCTGTTCGTGATCATGGATCCGCCGGGCACCGTGCCGGTGTTCCTCGCGCTGACCTCGTCGATGAACCGCACGCAGCGCATCGCGGCCGCGCGGCAGGCCATCCTGGTCGCCCTGGGCGTGATCGTGGCGTTCACGCTGTTCGGCCGCTACATCTTCGACTTCCTGCACGTCTCGGTGCCGGCGTTCCAGGCGTCGGGCGGACTGCTGCTCCTGCTCGTCGCGCTCGACCTGCTCACCGGCAAGACCGAGGACCCCTCGCCGTCGCCGAGCGGGGTGAACGTGGCGCTCGTCCCGCTCGGGACGCCGCTGCTGGCGGGCCCCGGCGCGATCGTCGCCTCGATGCTCGCCGTGGAGAACTCCGACCGGTCGACCGCCGCCTGGGTCGCGATCGGCCTCGCGATCCTCGCGGTGCACGTCTGTCTCTACCTCGCGATGCGGTTCGCGGGCATCGTGCGGCGCGTCCTGGGCGACGGCGGCGTCACCGTGGTCACGCGGCTGGCGGGCATGCTGCTCGCCGCGATCGCGGTGCAGCTGATCGCGGACGCCGTGATGGCGTTCGTCGCCGCGGCCTGAGTCCGCCGAGACGTTCTCGGGCGCGGCCGGCTACTCGAACGGCGTCGGGTCGCCCGCGCCGACGCGCACGACCTCGGGCTCGCCCGAGGACAGGTCGACGACGGTGGTCGGCTCGGTCCCGCACTCGCCCGAGTCCAGGACGGCGTCCACGAGGTGTCCGATCTCCTCGTTGATCTGCCAGCCGTCGGTCAGCGGTTCGCTCGCCCCCGGCAGCAGGAGCGTCGAGCTGAGCAGCGGTTCGCCGAGCTCACGCAGCAGCTCCCGCACGACCGGGTTGTGCGGGATCCGCACGCCGACGGTCTTCTTCTTCGGGTGGTGCAACCGCCGCGGGACCTCCTTGGTCGCGGGCAGGATGAACGTGTAGGCGCCGGGCGTCGCGGCCTTGATGGCGCGGAACGCCCAGTTGTCCAGGTGCACGAGGGTGCCGAGCTGGTGGAAGTCCGAGCACACGAGCGTGAAGTCGTGCTTGGCGTCGAGGTCGCGGATCTGGCGGATCCGCTCCGGGCCGGTGACCGAGTCCAGGCGCGCGCCGAGCGCGTAGCAGGAGTCGGTGGGGTAGGCGATCAGCGCGTCGTCGTCGCGGAGCATGGCCACGACCTGCGAGATCGCGCGCGCCTGCGGGTTGACGGGGTGGACCTCGAGGAAGCGTGCCATGCAGCCACCCTAGGACGCGGCGCGGGCGGCCGACAGGGGCGGAGTGCGACGATCCCGCCGGGACGACGCCGAAGCGTGCGTCCCGACGGGATCGTCGGGTTCGTGCAGGGGTGACTGCGTGTCGGCTACTCGCCGGAGGCCACCGGGGCGGCACCCTCGCCCGAGCCGGAGCCGCCACGACGGCGGCGACGGCGCGGTCGGCTCGCGCCACCCTCGGCGGGCGCGGCCGCCGTGCCCGGGAAGGTGCCCGAGCGGTCGGGCAGGTCGATGCTCACGTCCGAGCCGGGCACCGCGACGCCCGACGACGCCGGGGCGGCGGTGTCGGTGGACGCCGCAGGCTCCTGGCGGCGACGGCGGGGCTCGCCGTCACGCGGGGCCTGACGCTCGGTGCGCTCGGGGCGCTCA
>Ga0265780_10010154_pt1 | contig 11248 bp, 11 predicted proteins | sample P1T30metagenome_FD_192432 | JGI IMG/M metagenome (GOLD analysis project Ga0265780, IMG submission 192432) | Plant litter microbial communities from East Loma Ridge, Irvine, California - P1 T30 | ecosystem: Environmental > Terrestrial > Plant litter > Unclassified | place: USA: California... | reverse complement strand
GTTATGAGATAATAATTATGTAAAAAAAGGTGGATGTAGTTCAATAGGTAGAGCAGCTGTATGTGGCACAGTAAGTTCCCAGTTCAAGTCTGGGTATCCTCCCTTAAAGTATTTTTGTTTTAGCTCTCGCAAAGCGCTATGTTTTTTTCCTAGTATTTATCATAGTCGACGTCAGAAAAAAAAAAAATAAAGCAAAGCGCTAAAGAAGAATTTACTTTTAATAAAGTTTCAAAAAAAAGAAACTTTAAAAGTTTCAAAAAAAACAAAAAAGCCCGAGTAGTTCAACAGGTTAGAACGTTAATTTCATGCATTAAGAATGAGAATTCGAATTTCTCCTCTGGCTAATTACAATATATACATTAAACATTATACATTTCAAACGCCTGAATATTAGATATTCAGGGACAAATCTAAAAAGGCTTGGCCTAATAACAAAACAATACTACTCTGCTTCTAACGGCATAGTAGTATATGATAACGTTGTTAAAGCTAAGCAAGAAATATTACAAGCCACTAGAAATAAGTCTGGGGTCTAGAGGTGAACTAATAAAGTAAGCGGTAAAAGTTATATTGGAAGTTCTGTTAACTTAAACGCTCGTTTATCCCATTATTTATCACCTAATTTTTTAGCTAAAAAAATATTAAGATCTAAAAGTGCGATTTATAATGCTCTATTGACTTATAATTACGAAAACTTTAGTTTGGAAATATTAGAATATTGTGATAGATCTATTGTTATAAATAGAGAACAATATTACCTAGATAAGTATGAGCCTGAGTATAATATACTTACTAAAGCAGGTTCCAGTTTAGGATTTTTACATTCTGAACAAACATTATCCATGTTTAGATCACGTAAATTGAGTGGTGAAGCTTTATCTAATTAAAAAAAAGCCAAAGTCGGTGCAACTTTGTCCCCTTTAGCTAAAGCCAATAGATTATTAAAAATCTCTCATGTCATTACGATTAAAGATATCGATACAGATAAAACAAAGGAATATAATTCCATTCGTGCTGCGGCCAGAGAATTACATGTAAGTCATTCAACATTACTAAATTATATGGACAAAGATAAGTTATTTAAGGGTAGATTTATAATTAAAAGAAAATAATAAACAGTGCCTTATAGCCTTTTTACTTATCTTTTTTATACCTAAAAAAAAATTATTAGATATACTTTTTGTGCAAAGCAAAACACACACTTTCTTGTCTAAAGCAAAACACAGCGCTTTGCTTTATTTTTTTTTTTAATATAGAGTGAGTCTTGTGCTATTAATTTAATTAATATTTTTAAATTATTTTACATGATCTTCCCCTTTTCTTTAATTATTAGTAATAAATAGTGTAAATGTAAGATCTTATGATCCTTAGTATGGCAAAAGCGCTGTTTTATGCTCATTTTACTTATAAAACTTAATTAAGGTTTAACAAACAAAGAAACAAACAAACAAACAAAGAAACAAACAAAGAAACAAACAAACAAAGAAACAAACAAACAAACAAACAAACAAACAAACAAACAAACAAACAAACAAACAAACAAACAAACAAACAAACAAACAAACAAACAAACAAACTTTTTTTGAACTTTTTCTTTTCTTAGTTAAATTATTCCTTTTTCTTATTTTTATATATTTTTTTTAACTTTTAAAATGTTATATATACCAACATTTATTTCTATTATAGAAGTTCTATTAGTTACTGTGCCTGTATTACTTACTGTTGCTTTTGTTACTGTTGCTGAAAGAAAAACCATGGCAAGTATGCAAAGAAGATTAGGTCCCAATGTAGTAGGGTATTATGGATTACTACAAGCATTTGCCGATGCCCTTAAGCTTTTATTAAAAGAGTACGTATCACCTACACAAGCTAACCTTGTCTTATTTTTCTTAGGTCCTGTTATAACTCTTATTTTCTCATTATTAGGTTATGCTGTAGTACCTTATGGTCCTGGGTTAGCTATATGAGATTTTGATCTAGGGATATTATATATGTTAGCAGTTTCTTCATTAGCTACTTATGGTATACTATTAGCAGGATGATCCGCGAATTCTAAGTATGCTTTTTTAGGGTCACTTAGAAGTACAGCACAACTAATAAGTTATGAATTGATATTGAGTTCAGCTATATTACTTGTTATACTATTAACAGGTAGTTTAAATTTAACTGTTAATATAGAAGCTCAAAGATCTATATGATTTATAGTGCCATTATTTCCCGTTTTTATTATATTCTTTATAGGTTCTGTAGCAGAAACTAACAGAGCTCCATTTGATTTAGCTGAAGCAGAATCTGAATTAGTTAGTGGGTTTATGACAGAACACGCTGCAGTTGTATTTGTATTCTTCTTCTTAGCCGAATACGGTAGTATTGTACTTATCTGTATATTAACTACTATATTATTTTTAGGTGGTTATCTATTTAATTTTTCATTATTATTGTCTTTATTACAAGGAATAGATTACGATGGTTCAATTATTAGCCAACTAGAGATTTTTTCTAGCCCATTAATTGAAGGACTTATTTCTGGTTTAACTTTAGGTATTAAATCATGTCTTATGGTTTTTGTTTTTATATGAGTTAGAGCCTCTTTCCCTAGAATACGTTTTGATCAGTTAATGTTATTCTCTTGAACTATTTTATTACCGATAGTTATAGCTTTCATTGTAGTTGTACCTTGTATAATTTACAGTTTTGATATAATACCTAGTAACGTTGCTTTATTTTAATCATAAGATAGCTTTATTTTTAAGATATTTAATACTATAATACCTGTTATAGTTATAAGTAAAGTAAAAAAAAAAAAGATTATGTACCAAATAATTAGGTTTTACCATTAAATATTTAAAAAATTCATGATTTTCTTTTTTAACTATATATCACGGGGGCAGTAGGTTTAAGCAATGGTTATGGTGTATTGTTAGTGCCGTACAAGCCCCCGCAAATGGAATAAATTAGTATTTACGTTATGGGGATTAAAGACTAGTGGCTAGTTTCTTTATCTAAATAAACTCAGGTTATATCACTAAATACAACTTTTTTTTTATAATAGAATAGAATAGAATAGAATATAATAAAATAGAATAGAATAGAATAAAATAGAATAGAATAGAATAATTTAGTGGTATAAAAAAAAATATCGAATTCGTAATGTCAATAGCTGGAGCAGAATCAGCTATAGCATTAGGTATCTTAGTGGCATTTAACAGATTAAGAGGAAGTTAATAATAATTATAATAATATAAATATGAATAAAATTTAAAGACACACCATATAAACATGATAAATTCACACGTAGTTTTTCAACTACAAATAATCATTTTGTGGATGACAGTAATAGTAGCTTTAATCAAAATAAGGAATTGTTTGATAATAGTAAAAACATAAAACCTGTTAATAATTCACCAGTAGACAAAGATTTATCTGATGATGAATTGTTTAGTTTATTAGAAGAAACTAAACAAGATATTACTGATAACATATATTCTGCTCAGAAATCTGCTCTTCAAGCTGATAACATATATTCTGCTCAGAAATCTGCTCTTCAAGCTGATAAAGTTTGTAATAAAGCTAAAAAGGCTTATTGTAGTTATAGGGTATCATATCTGCAGAACAAAGAGATGGTAGAGATGCAAATCTAGCAGCAAATAATTCGTACATTGAAAGGGTACCTCTTCACAGCTCGGACGAGGTTAGGAGGCTGTTTAATATCGAGAGAAAACAGAAAAGACTTATAGATGCTATGTTTAAAGTTAAGTTCTTGGATGAAGCCTTTTTCGCTACAAGTGATAGCAGAACTACAGATACTAAAAATGCAGTTGTTAATGAATGAATGTAAACAATTGATGCAGCAATTTAATAGTTCAGCTGAAAACATTAATAACGGAGTGGGTAAAAACAATTCTATCAGAATCCGTACCTTTATTGCCTAAATTTAGTTATGACCATACAACTATTACTAGGCGTAGTTCAATGCCTAATTTATTAGGAGGGTTTGACTATTAAACTAAAGGTGCCTTACCACGTTCTCGTAAGTGAATAGAACTTGAAGATTTACGTGGTAAGGTAAGTGCTGTACAACGGGCTGCTCATTTCGATTGATTATCTTCCAAAATAGATTTTTTCTTATGACAGGAAGTAATTCATAGGGCAAATAAAGGTATGGGATTATATAAAAAACAAAAGGTTTGGCTTGCTGATGCCATGTTTAACTGTAGTAGAAGAATAGAATTAGGTGAAGATGCATACTATGAAAAACTAGATCGTGATATTGATTCTTTTAATAGGGGAACTCAAAGATCTCATAGGGCATATCTAAGATCTATTAGTAGAGCTGAAAGGTTAATATATGAAGGACCATTATAAGACCCCAGTAGGTTACCGGGTACAAAGGACCTTAGGTATAGCAGAAGTTGAGGAGCTCGAGATCTTTAGCATATGTCTTACAATACGGTCAAATGAGTTTATGAGGTGCTACATTTATTACTAACATATAGCCAAAAAAGTAATTATTCCCAGTAGTAGATTATATCTATTCTTTATTTACTACTGAAAAATAAAAAAAAAAATTATTATTATTGAAATAATACTTATTGCAAAACGTCAGTGTTTGCAACGCTTTGCTTTATTTTTCTAAAAAAAGTTTTATAGAGCGCTTTGCGAGCGCTTTGCGAGCACTTTGCGAGCGCTTTGCGAAACACGCTTTCTTACTCTTATGTGCTATCTTTATATTTATGCGCGCAAATAGACCCATTTTAGTAGAACATGCACATAATGCCTTATTCTTTAACAAAGACGTCTATTTTTATTAAGAAACTTTCTTAATCTAAATATTTATTATAAAAAAGAGAAATCTTTTGTAAAAAGATTTAAGAAACTTTATAAAGTTTTTACACGTTAAAGAGGTTTTTTTCATTATAAAAACTTTAGATACACTTTAAATAATATAATAGTTTATAATAATTAAAAATAAAATGAGAATTTTTAAAAGTCACCCTTTAATGAGTTTACTTAATGGATACTTAGTTGATTCACCTCAACCTTCTAATATAAGTTACTTATGAAATTTCGGTTCATTACTTGGTTTTTGTTTAATTATACAAATAGTTACAGGTGTTACATTAGCAATGCATTACAATCCTAGTGTATTAGAAGCATTCAATTCAGTTGAGCATATTATGAGAGACGTAAATAATGGATGATTATTACGTTACTTACACGCTAATACTGCTTCAGCCTTTTTCTTTTTAGTTTATCTACACATCGGAAGAGGTTTATACTACGGATCTTACAGAGCTCCTAGAACATTAGTATGAACAATTGGTGTTGTTATATTTATATTAATGATGGCTACTGCCTTTTTAGGATATGTTTTACCATACGGTCAAATGAGTTTATGAGGTGCTACAGTTATTACTAACCTTATGAGTGCTATACCGTGAGTAGGACAAGATGTAGTTGAATTTATTTGAGGAGGTTTCAGTGTTAATAACGCTACTTTAAATAGATTCTTTGCTTTACACTTTGTATTACCATTTGTATTAGCTGCATTAGCATTAATGCATTTAATAGCATTACACGATAGTGCAGGATCAGGTAATCCTCTGGGTGTTTCAGGTAATTACGATAGATTACCTTTTGCTCCATACTTCATATTTAAGGATTTAATAACTATATTCTTATTTATCGTAGTACTATCAGTGTTTGTTTTCTTTATGCCTAATGTTTTAGGTGATAGTGATAATTATATTATGGCTAACCCAATGCAAACTCCACCTGCTATAGTACCTGAATGATATCTATTACCATTCTATGCTATCTTAAGATCTATCCCTAATAAATTATTAGGAGTTATATCAATGTTTGCTGCAATATTAATATTATTAGTTATGCCCTTCACAGATCTAGGTAGAAGTAGAGGTTTACAATTTAGACCTTTAAGTAAAATAGCTTTCTTTATCTTTGTAGCTAACTTTTTAATATTAATGCAAATAGGAGCTAAACACGTTGAAACACCATTTATAGAATTTGGTCAAATAAGTACTGTATTATATTTTTCACACTTTCTAATAATAGTTCCATTAGTTAGTTTACTTGAAAACACTCTGGTAGATATTCACAATACTATTAGTCCAAAGTAATTACACACTCCCGCCCTGTTAATAGAATATATATATTCTTTATAAATATTTTTATTATTATTGGCCGGAGTAACTTTTTTTTTTGAGTTTTAGTTTTAGTTTTTGTATTTATATTATTGAAGAATTCACCTTTTTTAGACCATGTCGTCTGATGTGCTGATGGCCTTAGTGACGAACAGCGTGATGAATGACTGAAAAAAGTTAGAAATGCCAAAATTGATACAGAATTCTGGGAAAATGACGCAGCTAATCTTAGGAAAAACTTAGAATATATAGAAGAAGATAAAGATCTAGTTAGTGAAACAAAGTACAAGACAGACAAAGCTCAAGCTATAGAGGATGAGCGTATGAGTAGTAATCACTACAAAAGTTCTAAACGTCAACTAGAAATTCTTGAACGTGATGGTCCAAGGGCCAATAGATCTGCAGTAAATAATACTGCGGCTACTACTAGAAGCATATCAGAAGTAGATGGCTCTAACGAACAGCCTTCTTCTTCTAAAAGAAGATAATCTTTTAATAAAAAAAAAAAAATACAAATTATTGTAATTTATCGCAATTTTAATGTTAATTTCTTTATCAATTTACCTGGTTAATTTTGATTATACGCTATTAAATATGTGCTTTAAAGTGTTATCTGGTTTACCAGGTACACCTAAAGATCTTAAAAGTTTAATACACAGATCATTTAGTTGCGGCCCATCGGGACCTTCTGGTCCTAGTGGGGGTGATAGTAATCTTATGGTAAGTTTAGTGGGTAAAGCTAAACACGATGAGATTAAAAATGAGAGAACTGGATTTGGGACTAAAGCTCCTGAAAATGACAAATATACTTTGGATTTTTGTTTTTCTGATTTACCCTCAACTTAAAAAAAAAAATAAGGTAGAGATGAAAAACTCCTTTTTTGATTACAAGAACAATAAAAAAGTTTATAAAACAAAAATGTCTACATTAGTTAGGTATTTATTTATCTTAGTGTTAACTTTAGGTTTTGCCTTTGAATTAGGTAAGAATGCACTTTCGATAGAAAGTATACAAAGCAACTACAAAAAAAAACTTTATATTCCTTTAAAGGTCATATGACATAGACACATATTATGAGATGGTTATGTGCTAATTACTAATTAATTACAGTACAGTACATTGATAAGACAGTTTAATTAGGTCTTTTAATATCTTTATTTATCGTTGCTACTAAGAGAGCTTAACTTAATGGTAAAGTATATGACTTTTAATCATACCAATGTGAGTTCAAATCTCATAGCTCTTATTTAACATAATTCTTATAATAATTTTTTATGTCTAAAGGTTTACCCAACTTTTAGATATTCTCTTTTCCGCATAACATTATCCATATTAATACCCAAAATGAAGTTGTCCCTTCTTATAATCAGGAGAGTAAAAGAAGCTTAGATATAGAGACCGCAAAGATATCTCTTTGGTTAGAACGTTGATTCTTATCAAGTAATGCGAAAGACATAGGAACATTATACCTTATATTTTCTCTGTTCTCAGGTTTACTTGGAACAGCCTTTTCAGTTTTAATAAGACTAGAGCTATCCGGACCAGGTGTTCAGTATATAGCTGACAACCAACTATACAATAGTATAATAACAGCACACGCTATATTGATGATTTTCTTCATGGTTATGCCAGCGATGATAGGAGGTTTTGGTAACTTCTTATTACCCTTATTAGTAGGTGGACCCGATATGGCATTTCCTAGATTGAACAATATAAGTTTCTGATTATTGCCACCTAGTTTAATACTATTTTTATTTGCTGCAACTATAGAAAATGGAGCAGGTACAGGTTGAACTTTATACCCCCCATTATCTGGTATACAAAGTCACAGTGGACCTAGTGTAGATTTAGCGATTTTTGCTCTTCACCTTTCAGGAATAAGTAGTTTATTAGGAGCTATGAATTTTATAACAACCATACTAAACATGAGAAGCCCAGGGATAAGATTACACAAACTAGCTTTATTTGGGTGGGCCGTAGTGGTAACCGCTGTCTTATTACTTCTATCTTTACCTGTTTTGGCCGGTGCAATTACTATGGTTTTAACAGACAGAAATTTTAATACATCATTCTTCGAAGTAGCTGGAGGTGGAGATCCAATCTTATACCAACACCTTTTCTGATTCTTTGGTCATCCAGAGGTTTACATATTAATTATACCCGGTTTTGGTATTATTAGTACTACAATATCAGCAAGCTCCAATAAATCAATATTCGGTTACCTTGGTATGGTATATGCTATGATGTCTATAGGTGTCTTAGGATTTGTAGTTTGAAGTCATCATATGTACTCAGTAGGTTTAGATGTAGATACAAGAGCATATTTTACGGCTGCAACATTAATTATAGCAGTACCTACTGGTATTAAAATATTTAGTTGATTAGCAACTTGTTACGGTGGGTCTCTACACTTAACACCAACAATGTTATTTGCACTAGGTTTCGTATTTATGTTTACAATTGGAGGATTAAGTGGAGTTGTTTTAGCGAACGCATCATTAGATATAGCATTCCATGACACTTACTACGTTGTAGCTCATTTCCACTATGTCTTAAGTATGGGAGCAGTTTTTGCATTATTTAGTGGTTGATACTTCTGAATACCAAAGATGTTAGGTTTAGATTATAACATTATGCTAAGTAAAGTACATTTCTGAATCTTATTCATAGGAGTTAATGTAACATTCTTCCCTCAACACTTCTTAGGTTTACAAGGTATGCCAAGAAGAATAAGTGACTACCCTGATGCATTTGCAGGATGAAATCTAATAAGTAGTTTTGGATCAATAATATCTGTCGTAGCAACATGATTATTCTTATATATCGTATACCTACAATTAGTGGAAGGTAAGAGTGTTTCTAGATATCCATGATTAACTCCTCAATTTTATACAGACTACTTACAAAGTTTATTAAACAGAGCTTACAGTAGTCTAGAGTGGTGTTTAAACAGTCCACCTAAACCTCATTCATTTGTAAGTCTACCATTACAAAGTAACATATAAACAAACAGTGCGTTAACTAGCCCCATTATTAGTCATTTTTTTGACTCATACGATAAGTTTTAATAAAACTGCTTTCTTCTTAGGTTTACAATTAGGTTTAGATCCCAACTGAGATAGCTACGAGTCATCATCTGAAGATGAAGCCGTGTCTAAATAAAACGTTTAACCTTAAAAAATTAAGGGTTAGCTATGATCTTATTTTTCTAAAATTAGTCAATTCGTTTTTATAAAAAAAAAACAGAAGATTGGATAAGCATATATAACTAGGTTTAACCCCTTTCTTAATGCAAGCAATATTACTAAAAGCAATATTTGCTTGTTTATACTAAATGTTACTTCTAGATATGGACCCTTTTGAGAAACCTATAATACTTTTATATTAAGTAAAATAACAGATTAAAAATCTTAAGGTGGTGTATCTCTGTAAGTACCATACTTCCTAGCCTTATTTATATTATTGTTAAGCGTATAAACATTTTCGCTCTTATACTTAGTATTACTATTATTACCTTTAGTAGTCTTGTGGTCAACTTTTTTTTTTCTTTTTTGTAAGTTGTGTAACTTTAACTTTTTTAAAAATAAAAAAACTTATTTAAGCAAATAATATTATAATTAATATATTATTATCTATAAGATATAAGTAAGGTATTAGAATATAAAAAGTTAAACCTACTTTTATTTCATACTTAAACTATTTAGAAACCCAAGTTCGTTTGAAAGAGCCTACAAGAGAGTGTGATTATTCTAAGTTAATGGCTTTATCTTTACCTCAATTTGTTTCCGTTTCCGTTTCTGTTTCCGTTTCCGTTTCCGTTTCCGTTTCCTGCCGGGTTCCCCGTGGCTGAGTTTATTCTAGATGGTGACTAGAGTCCTGATTATTTAGTAGGATGAATATTAGCTAATGGTTCATCATATCACCATTTAGTAGTTGAGATTAAGAATCATGCAGCTGTAATATGACAAGAATTGATAAAGGATCAGACTTGCTATCAGTGTGATGCCGCCAAAAATCAATATGGTAAGATATTTTTATAATAAACCTTTAATAGGTTTTAATATTTGCTTCTTTACTTTTGATGTTCTTAAGAAATTTTACCTCATCGGAGTGATTTATAATTATTTCTCCTATAAATATTTCCGGTTTAAGTGAACAACACTTACGTTCAATGGGTGTAAAACCTATAGTAGAATCTATAGGTAGCAACGGTATAATACAAGTTATACCGTGAAGATTAGATAATCCATTTTCATCATCAATATATTATACAAAACTATAAAGACATGGCTAATAACCAAGCATAATATAAAAAAAACACAAATTATCTTAATGTTTACATTAGTAATATAATATAATATATATTATGTATTATACTAATAATATATGTACACATATATAACTGAAAAAAAAAAAGCAGTTATAACAATTCCTTTAAAGGTCCTGTATTTAATTATACTAAGTCACTTGCTCGCAAAGCGCAACGCTATGTTTGCTTTATTTAACTTAAGCAAGCGCAAAGCGATAGGGACAATTACTATTATTATTAATCTTATGCCTCAATTAGTACCATTTTATTTTATAAATCAAGTAACATTTGCATTTGCAATAATTGCACTATTAATATTCGTATTTTCTAAATACATATTACCTAGATTTGTTCGTTTATTCACTACACGTGTTTTCATAAGCAAATTATAATTTCTTACATTATTTATTCTTAATGTAATGTCATGTATCTTCTCGCAGCACTCACTTGCAAAGGAAAAAAAAAGCGCTGTGTCTTTTGTGTCTTTAGTGCCTTTAGTGTCTTTTGTGTCTTTAGTGCCTTTAGTGCCTTTAGTCTTGTGTGCGCTAGATTCTTTTTTTAAATAAATATGAATATTTTTTTTTATTTTTATGAATTTTTTTTCAAATATAATAAGTCCATTAGATCAATTTGAGATAAGAAATCTAATAAGCCTAGACGCTCCTGTATTAGGTAATCTTTCTATATCTTTAACAAACATAGGGTTATATTTAACTATAGCTGGAGGTTTAGTTTTCATTATAAGCCTTCTATCTAATAACAACAACAGAGTTG
>Ga0265780_10010153_pt1 | contig 11249 bp, 13 predicted proteins | sample P1T30metagenome_FD_192432 | JGI IMG/M metagenome (GOLD analysis project Ga0265780, IMG submission 192432) | Plant litter microbial communities from East Loma Ridge, Irvine, California - P1 T30 | ecosystem: Environmental > Terrestrial > Plant litter > Unclassified | place: USA: California... | reverse complement strand
TACAGTCTGCGATGCATGAGCAAAGAGCACACATGGTAATAGAACAATGGTCTCGATAATTCGTCTCCGTCCATTAGGTATCTGATGTCATGCATAATTCGTAATTCATCCTCTGTTTAGGGTATTACCTGAGCCCTTTGGATTTGCCTCCACATACTCGTCCCACGCACGCTGCTTCATCGTTTCCTCGTCCGCGGCGACGAGATCGTCCTCGTTGGGTTCAGGCTGTATCGCAGACTGCGGTCCGCCTCCTTCAATCATGCCACCCCTACGCTTCTCCTCCTCCAAATACTCGTCGATAGTCATGGTCGGTAGACTGTGGTCTGGACGGAAGACGTTCTTCTTCAAGGTCTGGCGACTATCCAGTAGCGTAAAGGGCCGCATGGGCTTACCGTCGCTGCTGAGGATGGGTCCAGAATATCTCAATCCAGCATACTGACCATCGAGACGCTCGGAATAGCCATCCTTGTCTCTGCCATCTTGTCGGGCGTCTGGGCCTTGTGTTTCCTGTCCTTGTGGAGGCGCAGGAGGTGCTAGCGAAATGATGTGTAATTCCTGGGCCATTGACTCCAGCGAAGCAAACGTTTGATGTACCATGAAAGCTAAGTTGGTCAGATGTAGATCTCGCACCACTTGTTCATCCTGTTCTGCAAGCTTGGGATTCTGTCGCAAATACTGCGATAGCGCGCTTTAGCCCTGATGTTTGGTGCGAGTGATAGGAATGCCGATACCTACCTCTAATTTCTGCTTCAGTTGTTTTTCCTCTCTGAAGCGGGCAATCTTTGCGTCTCGCCTCGCGGCAGCGTCTTTTGTGCTGGCCGTTGAGAAGTTGTCCTTGTCTTCGGCATAGACCTCGAAGAGCTTCGCATCTGCTTTGCCTAGCACATCGTAGGCATCCAAAAGCTTCAGAAATTGCTCATAATGTCCCCGGGCACGTATTAGATTTTGCTTGCGCGCAGATATGTCGGTGTTGAAAATCTTTTGCACCAGTTCTGCCATGTGATAGTTTATCGCCATGTATCTAGTGAAGACGTAAGCAGGGTCTCTAGCTGTAAAGACGTTTTCTTGAAAGCGACCGTTGAAGTAATACACATACTGTAGGTCGGACGACGATATATCCTCCAGAGTTTCATTCGGGCTGAAGAGCGAAACCTGTTCCGAGATCTTCAGACATTCTTCATAGGTGGCGATGGTTGCGCTGAGGTTTTCCTGGTAGGTGGGACTGTTCGTCTCATACGAAGAAGACAGCTCTTCGCGCGCCCTCTCTGCTTTCGAGAAGAGCCCTCGTAGACTTTGCGGTCCTTCAGACATGGTGTAGAGGACAAGAGTCAAGAGTGGGCTGATGTTGAGAAGACCACCATGGTATTGCACGTGAGAACGTGAGTTATTGTTGATGAGTCAGCGTCGCTCTTGCTCCACCATCGCGTACCCCGCCATCGTGACCAATGTACTGCATGCTCCAAGGCAGTAATTTCCCCGGCAACAAACAGCCGTACGAGTGTACCAGTATGTCGGACATGAGCATACAGATGCAACTGTTTAGGCCGTGGGAAACCGGCATTCGTCTAAATTTACGGTGACAAGCAGCTGCCCCGTTTGCTCCTGGGCATCGCGCGACAGGTTGGGCAAACAACAGCAGCCTCTCCTCCTCGGCCACCAGCTTGATCAAATCTTCTGACGCTCGAATCCAACCTTTTTAACTATCTACTTTAACTCTACCTTTCTTGCCTCAAACACCTGTCACAAGCCTCATTTTCTGCTGGTTGTGGTAGCGTACCACACAACTGCAACTAGCATGGTGTGGATCCAAAGCGACGAAGTGCAGGAGGACTTCTTCTGTTCATGCGATGAGGAGTCTACTTTTGAAATATCCGACAATGAATCCCAGAATGTCAAAGATGCAGCACTTCAAGCCGATGATGAAGATTCCGAGGTCGATGTTGACATTGCACGTGCCCATGGCCCAAAGACTACGACTGAGAGACGTCGCGCGCAGAACGACATCATGAGAGCCTTTGCTGCCAACATAAGTGCAAGTCTGACGCAAAAGGAAGTCGATGACGCTGCTGCAAAGAGTGCCAATGAAGAGCAGCTGTCGATTCGCGACATCCTTGCGAAACAAGAGACGACAGTCCGCATCACAAACCCTCGCGACTATCAGACCGAGCTATTCCAAAGAGCAAAAGAGGAAAACGTGATTGCAGTGTTAGATACTGGCTCCGGGAAAACCCACATTGCAACACTCCTGCTGCAGCACGTCCTGGATACAGAGCTCGAACACCGGGCCAAGGGCGGCGTCCCCAAGATTGCCTTTTTCCTCGTAAGCCCGCAATTGCGTGTGATGTATGCTCAAGTTCGTTCTAACATGCCCAGGTCGATTCTGTCAATCTCGTCTTTCAACAATCGAATGTTTTGCGATGCGGTCTCGATCAAAATGTGGAAGGCATATGTGGCTCCATGGGCGCTTCACTGTGGTCTGGGAAGACCTGGCAGACGTATTTCGCCACCAATATGGTGATAGTTTGTACAGCCGAGGTTCTCGTACAGTGCATGATGCACTCTTTCATCACCATGGCCCAGATCAATTTGCTGATCTTTGACGAAGCTCACCATGCCAAGAGCAATCATCCTTATGCCCGCCTAATGAAGGACTACTACGCACATGAGCTGGACCTCTCCAAACGACCTCGTATTTTTGGCATGACAGCCTCACCTGTGGATACAAAAGGACTATCTGCCGATCACATCAAGCAAGCTGCTAGCGATCTTGAGAAGCTCCTCCATGCCAAGATTGCCACGACCACAGAGAGCACGCTCGCTTCCAATAGCATCAGTCGACCAGATGAGGAGGTTGCAGTGTACGCACGGCTACTGAACGAATTCGAGACGCCTCTCCACCAGAAAATCAAGGCCAAATTTGGGGACATACCATCTTTCAATAAGTTCTTCGCCGCATCCACGCGACATGGTATCGAGCTCGGACGTTGGGCGTCCGACATGTACTGGTCTTTTGCTTTTGCAGACGAAGAGCAGAGCCGCAGATTCCAGGAGCGAGAGCGCCTAAAGTACAATCGCGCTAATGTGGATGATGATGTGCAAAAGTGGGATGCCAAATTGAAGCGTCTGCAAGAGGCGGCTGAATTTGTCCAGCAATTTGACTTCGGAAAATGCACGCTGAGCGACCATGATGTGAGTTCCAAGGTCTTGAAACTCCATTACTGGCTTCGTCTATACTATGAACGCAGCGACGAAGCTCGATGCATCGTCTTCGTTGAGCAGCGACAGACTGCCCGATTGCTTCAACTCATCTTCGCCAGTATTGGTGGGCCAAACCTTCGTTGCAGCGTACTGGTTGGTGTTAACAGTCGCTTCAATGAGCAGTACATCTCCTTGCGAAATCAGATTCTTACTGTCGCAAAATTCCGGCGCGGTGAATTGAATTGTCTCTTCGCAACTTCGGTTGCAGAAGAAGGCCTTGATATTCCCCAGTGCAACCTCGTCGTTCGGTTTGACCTTTACCGCACTATGATTGCGTATGTGCAGTCTCGGGGTCGAGCAAGACATCGAAATTCCAAGTACTTACACATGCTTGAAGACGGCAATCACGATCACCGCGAGAGAATTATGGATGTCAAGCATGACGAACAAGTGATGAGGAACTTCTGCAGAGATCTCCCACAGGACCGCCAGATTAATGAGTTTGACAAGGACGGCATGGATCTGCTGAGTTTTCAAGACAAATCTTTCCCGACCTTTGTTACCAAACCCGGTGCAAAACTCTCATATCGTTCCAGCTTGTCTATTCTCAATCACTTTGTGGCAACGTTACCGGGTCCCGACAGACAGACCATGTTACAACCCACCTATGTTGTCAGTTCCGAAGTTCAATACAACGCTCTCGATCCACAACGCGGAGGTTTCGTGTGCGAAGTGATCCTGCCAGAGCACTCACCGGTTACTTCCATCACCGGGGATATTCAGGGAAAGAAAATGATTGCAAAGTGTTCGGCAGCTTTCAAGATGTGTCTTCAGCTATACAAGAAGGGGTATCTAGATGATAATCTGCTCCCGACAACCTTCAGAAGCTTGCCGGCCGGAAGGAATGCACTACTAGCACTCAGCGAGAAGAAGAAGGGGATGTATAACATGCTGATAAAGCCAAATTTCTGGAAGCTGGGGCGCGGTACAATCCCTACACACCTTTATCTCACCGTTGTCGACCTTGATGCTGGCCTTGACCGACCTCATCAACCTTTGGGTATGCTGACTCGCAACCCGTTTCCTCAGTTACCAACCTTCCCCATCTATCTGACCGATGGCAGACCTTCCAATATTGTCTCCCAGTCATCTGCTACTCCGCTGCCTGTGTCAGAAACCATCCTAGACATACTCACATGTTTTAGCTTGCGCATTTACCAAGATATCTACAACAAGGAGTATGAGAAGGATCTCGAGAAAATGTCTTATTGGGTTGTTCCATTAGTACCTAGCCATATGGCTTCTCTATCTTCTGTCACCACCATCGATCAGATTCTGGATATGGATCAAATACTCAGAGTCTACTCTGAGCCCACTTGGAGATGGACGGCTGACACTAAGCCTGATGATCTGGTAGACCAGTACTTTGTGGACCCCATGAACGGAGGACGACGTTACTATGTAAACCGTCTCGCCCCTCATCTCAAGCCCCAAGACCCCGTTCCCAAGGGTATACCTCGCCAGAACCACAAGTTTATGGACAGTATTCTTGACTACAGCGATAGCAAGTGGCTAAAAACTAGGGATATCTCTAGATGGAATCCATCACAGCCTGTTCTCGAGGTTGAGAAAATTCCTTTCCGACGCAACCATCTTGCACGCCTCGAGGACAAAGAGAAGGGCGAGCTCGACGATCTTAGGACGTACGTTTGTCCGGAGCCCCTGCTGGTCTCTAACGTAAGCCTTCAATTGCGTTATTCATCGTGCAGTAATTCACTGATATTTTAGCTTGCGACACCCTTTGTAGTCATGTGCTACGTTTTGCCGGCCATTATTCACCGCTTCGAGAGCTATCTCATAGCTTTGGACGCTTGTGAGGTTCTTGACTTGAAGGTCAGCCCGGCACTTGCTTTAGAAGCCTTGACGAAGGATTCCGAGAACTCTGAGGAACATGGCGAAGAGAAGATCAATTTCAAGAGCGGAATGGGCCCGAACTACGAACGGTATGTACAGGACTTACATCTTGAGGTATTGGCTAACACCGACCAGGCTCGAATTTTTGGGAGATTGTTTCCTCAAGATGGCTACTTCGCTGTCGGTATTTGTTCAACAGCCAGACGAGAACGAGTTCGAGTTTCACGTCCGCCGCATGGAAATGCTCTGCAATAAGAATCTCCTAGAGACCACTATCGGCAAGAAGAAGGTCACATCCTCGGATGGGACGGAGCGCGATATACAGCTCTACAATTATATTCGCACTGAGTCATTCTCTCGGTACGTTCGATCCCAGAACTGTGAAGTCAAGACTAATGTCAAGTAGTCGTACATGGTATCCAGAGGGTATGAAACTTCTCAGAGGTAAAGGTGTAAACAAGTCCGAGGACGACTGGCTCAAACTCACGCACAACCTGGGCGATAAAAGTATTGCCGATGTATGCGAGGCTTTTATCGGTGCTGCTTTCCAAGAACACTACAAGGGTGGTCGGTGGAACGCTGCCGACTGGGACGAGACGGTCAAAGCAGTCAGGCTCTTCGCCAACAGCCCCGATCATGAGATGTCGAAATGGTCAGACTACTACGCCGCGTACCAGAAGCCAAAATACCAAATCGCAGATGCAACTGCAGCTATGCTGGACATGGCTTGTAAGATTGAGGCAAAGCACCCTTATCATTTCAAGTACCCTCGTCTGCTTCGGTCAGCATTCGCGCATCCTTCTTATCCGTACATATACGAGAACATACCAAATTATCAGCGGTATGTACATGATCCGTATAAAGAAACAAGATCTAACACTGGATGTAGTTTGGAGTTCCTCGGCGACTCTCTCCTTGATATGGCGTTCATCACACATCTCTACTACAAGTATCCAGACAAAGACCCCCAGTGGCTCACCGAGCACAAGACACCAATGGTCTCAAACAAGTTTCTCGGAGCAGTATGCGTAAAGCTAGGCTGGCATGTTCATATCAAACAGAACACCGCCATCCTAACATCCCAAATCCGCGATTACGTGTCGGAAGCTCAAGAGGCCGAGAGGGAAGCCGGTGGTGCAGTTGACTACTGGGTCACCATCAGCGAGCCGCCAAAGTGCCTGGCCGATGTCATCGAAGCCTACGCCGCGGCCATCTTCGTCGATGCCGAATTTGACTTTAGCGTCGTCCAAGACTTCTTCAATATGCACCTCAAGCCCTTCTTCGAAGATATGACACTCGACGCCTACGAAAACTTTGCCTCTAGCCATCCCACCACTCGTCTCAGCCGTCTTCTCTCCATCAACTTTGGCTGCAACGACTGGCGCATGGGCGCACTGGAGACGGAGACGCTGATTCCTGGCAAAGGCAAGGCTGTTGCGGCAATGATCATGATTCACGGCAAGGTGCACTTCTACTCCCTCGGCCAAAGCGGACGGTATGCACGTGTTAGGGCGAGTCACGCGGCATTGGAGAAGCTAGATGGTCTACCGCCATTTGAGTTCCGGAGAAGGTACGGATGTGATTGTGCGGAGCATGGAGATGAAGTGGCGAAAGAGGAGCAGATGAAGGAGGCTATGGGCCCGAACATTTAGGTTGCTGGCTGGGATGGTTGAGCCAACATAAAAGCGCTTGGATGGCTCGGTTTCACAAACGATGGAAAGCCACGACTGAATGAATGAATGTATGGGGGACCTTTTTTTTCATGTCATTTTTTTGGGTGCGCATGATGTGCTTGTATCAATTAGGGAAAGGGAGGAGGGAGACGAATACTTCCCGTCATCTACGAGTCCGACATTGTACATGAAATCATGAAATCACATCACCCATAAAAAAAACCTTTGATTGAACGTCGTCCTCATAACTGCGTATATAAGCAATAGATGCTGGAAAGCTATGTACAGGGTATATACAGATACCTCGGTGAACATGTATGCAAGAAGCGCGCAATTCTCGTCCTCATAAAATCCCTCGTCATATCCAGACCATTACTTCATTAGCTTGCGCGGCGGTGGAAGAAAAAGTGTCGTATCATAACCGAAGCCATCAGTACATAATGCTGAGAAAGCAAATCATCGTCAAATCATGCTGCAACCAATCCTCTTACAGAAAGAGGGCAAACGCAAACACTGACAGTAGAGCCAGGAGACAACTACCGCCAACCTGCGAAGCCGAGCCCTGTGTTGTCTGTGATGGTGATGCCTCATTTCCAGTCTGGCTAGGCTTGCTGCTCGAACTGGCTGTACTGCTCGGGGTCGTGCTGTCGCCGCCAGGCGTATTAGACCCATCGTTAGACACAACATTGAGCGTCAAACCATCAACTTGCTCGCCGTTACTTCCATACACCTTCTGCGAAACCTGCTTGTCGTTGACGTTGACGAAGGCGCCCCTCTGTGGGTTCTGAATCCCATTGTTGATGAGATCTTGACAGCCAGGACAAACAGCAGGAATGGTAAAGTTTTTGCTAAAATCTGGCGCTGAGATGAGGCTGGCAGAGCAGTCAGGGGCTTTGATGCTGGTGGATTGTGGGTTTGCGGATTCAAGAGCGCTCATGTTGAGCTTATTGAATTGAGCTTGCAGGTTGTCGTAGTCGGCCAAGAGCTTGACAGAGCCGTCCTCGTTGATTTGCACGAGTCCGTAATTAGCGGATTCTTGCGAGTACTCATACACGAGGCCGCCAGAAAGGGCGCGCATGTCGGGGCCGTAGAGAGCCTGGACTTCATCGAAGTCACGAGGCATGACGCGGTTGCAGCCGTATTCGCTGTACTTGTTGCTATTAGTCGAGATGAACATGTAGATGACATATCAAACTTACAAAAACGGGAATCGCGGAACCGTTGAACATGGTAACCAGGCCATCGTATCCAGAGGTCTGGTAGTTGTCGCCATTGCACCAGCTGTATGAATTCAGGCCAAAGAAGTCCGAAGACGAGTTGTCATTGTTATCGACACACTGCATGTAGGCCCATGTGTCTTGCAGAATCTCACGCACGTCAGCAGCAGAGTAGCCGACAGGTATGGCGCGCTTGGAATGTTTGGCAATGTAGTTTTTCATGTCACGCTGAACAGCCTGCCTTTATGTTAGCAACAAGTCAAGCCAGGTTGATGGCGGCTCAGACTTACTCGGATGTACTGTGGATTGTACTCAGCAGTGGACAAATCGTTGATGACCTCGTTTGCAGAGAAAAACCCAAGGGTGTTGGAAAAGCCCATGAAGTTCTCAATAATACCAAAAGCGCGGCTGAGGTAGTCACTGTTGTACGTTGTCCACGGTTGCAAGCGGTTGATGCTCTCTCCGGGTAGCGGTGAGTTGACATCGAGGATCATGTAGATTCCAGCGGAATTGAAGATGGAGGCGCACATGGAGTGATCCAGAGAAGGGTCAAGATTGTAGACACGAATAGTGTTCACCCCCAACTTCTGCATGAGGACAGCATCGCGCAGACAGACGTCGGCATCTGTGAGCGCATCCTGGCTGTTTGTGGGCTGGTATGCGCCTTGACCTCCGGGCTGGTAGTCAACACCAACAATCATCAACCGGTTGTTGGTGACGGTATCGATAAAGTCCTGGCCGCGCACTTCGACTGGGTGGACGGCTTTCGCGATGGTCGCAAAGAGCACAGGGAGTAGCGCGATTGCGCGAGTAAGCTATCAGCATCATTAGCGTCGCCGCACTGGCAGGGAACATGGATGTTGTTGTAGAACGTACAGATGACATATCAGCGAACGACTGTAACACAACAACGACCGTGGAACAAAGGACGGGGAAATTTTTTTTGGACTGTCGAGAACTGCGTCTACACCCAAGCCTTAAGTATAATGTTCGCTTGCCCACTTGTGCCAGAATCGCAATCGCGAGAGATATGCACCAACACTAGTTGCAGGAAGTCTTGAGCCGCGGAGGAGCAGCTAAGACGGATGGCTTGCCGGCTGCTGTTCTGTGATTCGGGCGTGAAAAAACGAAAGGCGGGCAGGTAGCTAGTCGGATTGGAACGATAGAGAGACCAAGAAGAAGTGGGCAGGTAAGAGGAAGAGTGGCAAGCTCTGCAATGTGAAAGTTGCTTGCTTCTCGTCAAGACTAAGCAGGCAACTGCACATGGACATGACGCTTCCGGGGAGGCAGGATTGCTGTTGGTCTAATCTCGGCAAGTATTGCCTTCACGATGGGCAAGAACGGGATGACCTCAAGACCCACGCTCATTGCCCATTGCCAATGCGACCCACCCGGAAGGTTCTGAAGGCATGCATCCTTCAAGTGGGTCGTAGGCTCGGGGAGCTTTGCTATTAGCGGGTATACTCGTCTTCTGTCCGCTGCATCATTTTCCAAGGAACTGCCATACTCATGCCCAGTTCGCGAACGTGACGCCATTGTCTAGTAGATCAGCTAGGGATAGCAGGATCCCAGCCACTTCTTCGCTACTTGCGCACCAATCATACTATCCCAAACTCCGACATATGCCTTGGCAGCAATGGTGGTATCGGCGGCAGAAGTAAACATGCCGGTGAAACCGACCTGAGCCAAAACCAAAGTACCTTTGAACTGAACGTTCTCTGCGCAGATCAAACACAAAGATCAACTTCAGTGGTAAAAGCCTGCCGGGCGGAAACTTGCAGTAACCAAGATTGTATGTTCACGTTGTTGGCGAAGATAGCCTAAGCCAACAAGTTTCGGTTGAACACATGTGCATCTTAATAGCCTACCAACGTTTGGATGCGTGCATCGCCTTGAGATCCATATCCATTAGGCTAGACGTAGCTCCGAACGCCGACGCTATGCATTTGTAGAGTGTCATGTCAACGGGCCTATAGACCATAGATGCTACAGAAGCTCGCAGCAGCTGACTATAGAGTGCTAGTGTCGTTTGCTTGAACGTAGTCTCGGGCAGATGGCCGGCTTGCTACTTGCTTCATCATTGGTCCAGCGTCGGCATTCCCGTGGAGAGGTACCAGAGACAGTACAGGCGCATTGCTGTACTTGTTCAGCCAGTCATATCCACATCCTGGGCCTTCCTCTTCAAACCGCCTTCGCTGCTGTCGATCTGACCTTGAAACTTGGCCTGGAGCGCTTCGAGCAAGACGTCCTTGACTACCGCAAGGCTACCCACAGCCGCATGTGTGGCACCCTCGATCAGAGCATCGGGATCTGCACCAACATCGCCCTTCATCCATATTTCCGTAATCTCGTCTCTCGAAGCAAGGTAGCCAACCACACATGCTGCAACCACGTCCTTGTGCTCTGCTGGACACGGATCCAATATCCTGGCCAGCTCTTGCTCCTGCTTTGAACCTGGACTGCGTGTGATGGCTGCGACACCGCCACACACCATGTCAACACAGTCAATGCCTGCATCTGTTATCGCAGCGCTCGCAACTGTTATGCATCCTGCTAAAACATTCAAAAGACCCCACCCACTGCCACTTGTGCTTCCCCCACCCCCAGAATCTCCCCACCACCCGTCCTCATCCCCCTCCAAGATAGTCACGACGACTTCGACTCCACTCTTTGGCCATCTTTCGCCAATGATAACTCCCCGTAGCGCTGTCTCTAGGTGAACGCCAAGATCCCGCTCCGTTGAGTCGCGTATATAGCCTCGTCTATGCCTGGTTGCGAATGGGGCGAACTTGACAGTGGTCGTGAGGAGGAGCGACGGACTGAAGGGCGCGCTTCGGGGGAGGGGCTTGGGCCCTTGTATTGAGGCGGTAATCTTCAGGGATGAAGTTGGTGGTATGAGGGTAGAGGTCGGTGAAGGAGAGGACGAGGGGATTTCTAGGTAGGCAGATCCGGATGCGGAGGGTATGATGGATGTCTGAAGGACTAGTAATGTGTGAGCAGTTTAAAGCTACATGAGACACGCTTTGCGTTGGAGCATGGATAGTCGAGGCCGCTCAGCCGAAGCTGCTCAGCGCGCAGGGAGTTGAGAGCAAGGAGACGAGGCACTCACAGATCCTACGAAGCTCATTCGGGCCTCTTGACCTTGTCGGCCTCAGCTTCTCAATGTACTGCGGGTCGCGCATAGTTCGCGCAAACACCGGCGCACTTGTTCCGCCACTTGGCGCATTATTTCTCCTTCTGTCCATGT
>Ga0265780_10010152_pt1 | contig 11249 bp, 9 predicted proteins | sample P1T30metagenome_FD_192432 | JGI IMG/M metagenome (GOLD analysis project Ga0265780, IMG submission 192432) | Plant litter microbial communities from East Loma Ridge, Irvine, California - P1 T30 | ecosystem: Environmental > Terrestrial > Plant litter > Unclassified | place: USA: California... | reverse complement strand
CGACGAGGCGTCCGGCGACGACGCGTCCGGAGCCACGGCCGCGCAGGCCGGGTCCGACCCGCTGGCCGTGGGGCTGGGCCTCGGCGGCCTCGCCCTCGGAGCGGTCGCGCTCGTGGTCGCCGTGCTCGGCCTCACCCGGGCGCGCCGGACGGGGGCCGGACGATGACGGTCGCGCGCGTCGCCGGCGCGGGGGGCGCGCGGGCCGCACGGCGGGCCGGGGCCGTCGCGCTCGTGCTCGCCCTGACGGGCGTCGTCCCGCTGCTGGCGACCTCACCGGCCTCGGCGCACGACTACGTGATCGCGAGCTCGCCCACCGACGGCGCCACCGTCGACGCACCGCTCGACGAGGTGACCTACACCTTCAACGCGCCGATCCTCGACCTCTCGGGGACGGGGTCCTCGAACGTCCTCGAGGTCGTCGGTCCCGACGGGCGCCACCACGAGACCGCCTGCGTGGCGACGGTCTCGGGGGCGACCGTCTCGGTGGCCGTCGCGCTCGGCGGTCCGGGCACGTACACGTCGACGTACCAGGTGGTGTCGAGCGACGGGCACACGGTCTCGGACTCGCAGACGTTCGAGTACGCGCCTCCGGCGGGCACGCCCACCGCGGCCGGCAGCGAGGCCAGGCCCTCCTGTGACGAGGGGGCCGCGGCAGCCACGGGCGGGGCGGCGGAGCCGACCGGTGCGGCGACGGCGGAGGCCGACGCCGACGCCGACGCCGCGCCGTCGGACGCGACCGAGCCGGGGCAGGGCTCCGACGCGGAGCCGGCCGCCGACTCCGGCGCGGTCGACGTCGGCCTCGTCGTGGGCGTGGCCGTCGCGATCGTCGTGCTGGCGCTCGCCGCCGTCGTCATCGTGCTGCTCACCGGTCGTCGGCGGGGCGGTGACGGCGACGCGTCGGACGAGGGCGACCCCTCCGGCGCGGCCGACCCGGCCGCCGCTCGGCGTGCCCCCGGCGGGGACGGCCCCGAGGACCGGGGCTGAGGACGACGGAGGGCGCGGACCGTTCGGTCCGCGCCCTCCGTCGTCGCCGGGCGTCAGCCGCGCGCGACCCAGGCCTCCACGTCGGAGGCCGTGCGGGGGATGCCCACCGAGAGGTTCTCGGCGCCGTCGGCGGTGACGACGATGTCGTCCTCGATGCGGACGCCGATGCCGCGGAACTCCTCGGGCACCGTGAGGTCGTCGGGCTGGAAGTACAGCCCGGGCTCGATGGTGAACACCATGCCGGGCTCGAGGACGCCGTCGAGGTAGAGCTCGCGCCGCGCCTGGGCGCAGTCGTGCACGTCGAGGCCGAGGTGGTGGCTGGTGCCGTGCACCATGTAGCGGCGGTGGTACTGGTGGTCGGGCTGCAGGCTCTCCTCGGCGCTGACGGGCAGGAACCCCCACTCGGCCGTGCGCTCGGCGATGACCCGCATGGCCTCGGCGTGGATCTCGCGGAACCGGATGCCCGGGCGGACGATCGCGAAGGCGGCGTCGGCGGCGTCGAGCACGGCGTCGTAGACGAGGCGCTGCACGTCGCTGAAGCGGCCGGACACGGGCAGGGTGCGCGTGATGTCCGCCGTGTAGAGGCTCTCGAGCTCGATCCCGGCGTCGAGCAGGATCAGGTCGCCGTCGCGGACCGGGCCGTCGTTGCGGGTCCAGTGCAGCACGCAGGCGTGGTCTCCGGCCGCGGCGATGGTGTCGTAGCCCACCGTGTTGCCGTCGGCCCGCGCGCGCCGGTTGAAGGTGCCCTCCACGAGCCGCTCGCCGCGCGGGTGCGCGACCACGGCCTCGAGGTCGGCGATGACGTCGGTGAAGCCCCTGCCGGTGGCCGCGACGGCCTCGCGCATCTGGGCGACCTCGTACTCGTCCTTGACGAGGCGCAGCTCGCTGAGGTCGCGGGCGAACGCCTCGCCCTCGGCCACGAGGTCGACGGGCGGCGCGCCCCCGGAGTCGGTGGCCAGGGCCTCGTGGACGTCGTCGAGGCGGCGCGTCAGGGCCTCGTCGGCCTCCCGCACCAGGCGGGTGCGCTCGTCGCTCCCCGCCACGACGGCGTCGAGCGCGGCCAGGTCGCGCGTGGCCAGGCCCAGGTCGGCGCCCACCTGCTCGAGGGAGGGGCGCGGTCCGGTCCAGAACTCGCCGATCTCGGGGTTCGCGTAGAACTCGTCGGAGTCGCGCCCGGCCGAGGGCCGGAAGTACAGCGTCGCCTCGTGCCCGTCGCCCACGGGCTCGAGGACGAGCACGGAGCCGGGGACGGTGTCGGAGCCCCAGCCGGTGAGGTGCGAGAAGGCCGAGTGCGCGCGGAACGGGTAGTCGCAGTCGTTCGACCGGACCTTGGTGCTGCCCGCGGGCACGACCAGGCGCTCGCCGGGGTGCTGCGCCGACAGGCGCGAGCGCCGCGCCGCGGCGTAGACGGCCTGCTCGCGCGGGGACGGGGTCACGGGGGCACGGTCGGCCCACCGGGACGAGATGAAGTCCTTGAAGGTGTCCGACCCGGGGGTGGTCGATCGGTTCGTCGTCGCGCGGGGCGCCTGCTGCTCTGCCATGTCGACCATTCTCTCGCGCGGCGCGACCGCGTGCGAGCCGTCGCGCCGCCGCCCGGGGGTCAGGCGCCCGTGCGGCTGAGCTGGGCCACCACGGGACGGTGGTCGCTGCCCGCGTCGTCGAGGTCGGTGACGACCCGGAAGCCGGTCGGCAGCCACTGGCCGGTGGCCAGCACGTGGTCGATGGGCGAGGCCAGCAGCGGGGGGAGGCTGCTCGGCCAGGTGCCCACGGACCCGTTGGCGGTGCCCAGCGCGGCGTCACGGCAGCGGCCGAGCTGGCCCCGGCCCGTCCCCAGCCCGGAGAGGTGGTCGAGGGTGGCGTTGAGGTCCCCGGCCATCACGACGTCGGCGCCGTCGACCGAGCAGAGGTCGGCCAGGGCGCCGAGGCCCGCGCGCCAGTCGTCCATCCGCTCCGGCACCGGCGAGATGGGGTGCGCCGCGACGAAGGTGGGACCGGTCCCGGAGGTCGGCACGACGACGACGGTCGGCATCCCCGGCGTCGGGTCGAGCGGGGTCGTGCCGTCCTCGGCGGTCGCGGGCCGGTACTCGCCGAGAGCCGTGTCGACGAGGATCGTCGTCGGGGCCGCGCCGTCCACGGTGTGGGACCACATCGTGCGGCCCCCCTCGGCCATCGTGGCGACGACCGCCGCGGCCGTCCCGGCGTCGGTCTCGGGCAGGGACACGACGTCGGCCTCCTGCTCGAGCGCGAGCTGCGCGATGCGCTCTGGCCCGGGCACGCCACCGAGGGTGTTCCAGGCGAGCACGGTGACGTCGGTCGGCACGGGCTCCGTGAAGTCGTCGCGGCCGATGCCGCGCGCCCCGACGATGCCGACCTGCACGGCACCGAAGACGAGCAGCAGCACCGCGGCGGACGACGTCAGCGGTCGGACGCCCCGCGCGACGAGGCCGACGACGACGAGGACGACGACGAGGACGGCCGCGACCACGGCGGCGACGCCGCGCAGGGCGACGGCCTGCGCGACGACCACGTGGCGCTGCCACTCGACCAGCTGCGGCCAGAGCAGCACGAGCAGCGCTCCGGCGAGGGCGAGCACGAGGACGAGGGCGACGAGGCGACGGATCATGACGGGGCGAGCCTAGGGGACGGACCGCGCGGGGGTCCGTCGTGGGCCCGGCCCGTCGTCGCGCCGGTCCGCGAGGGGCACGGGGGCCGCACGGCCCCGCGGCCTACGATGGGGGGATGCGCGCGCGCCTCATCGACCTGCACACCCACAGCAGCGTCTCCGACGGCACCGAGCGCCCCGCCGACCTCGTGGCGAGCGCCGTCCGCGCCGGCCTCGGGGTGGTCGCGCTCACCGACCACGACTCGACGGCGGGCTGGTCCGAGGCGAGCCGCGCGGTCGCGGGGACGGGCACGACCCTCGTGCCGGGCATGGAGCTCAGCACCCGGCTCGGCTTCATGAGCGTGCACGTGCTCGGCTACCTCTTCGACCCCGAGCACCCCGGCCTCGTGGCCGAGACCGCGCGCACGCGCGAGGCGAGGCTGCACCGTGCGGAGCGCATCGTCGAGCGCATCGCCGTCGACTACGACCTCACATGGGCCGACGTGCTCGCCCAGTCCGGCGCCGGGTCCACGCTCGGGCGGCCGCACATCGCGGACGCGCTCGTCGCCAAGGGATACGCCCCCGACCGCAGTGCGGCGTTCGCCGGGATCCTGCACTGGCGGGCCGGCTACTACGAGCCGCACGAGGCCCCGACGCCCCTCGACGGGGTCCGCCTCATCCGGGCCGCGGGCGGCGTGCCCGTCATCGCGCACCCGGCCACCCACGGCCGCGACCCGAACATCTCCGAGCGCAGCTTCCTCGAGCTCGTCGACGCGGGCCTCCTCGGCGTCGAGGTGCGGCACCGCGAGAACACGCCCGCCGGCAAGGCGCGCCTGCTCGAGCTCGCCCACCGCCACGACCTCGTCGTCACCGGTTCGAGCGACTACCACGGCGACGGCAAGCCCAACCGGCTCGGCGAGAACTCGACCGACCCGGCCCAGTTCGAACGGATCGTCGCCGCCGCGACGGGCAGCTCGCCCGTCGTCGGCTGACCCGGGCGCCGGCCCCGCCGCCGGGTGGGCCGGCCACGGCGTCGGCCCGGGCTCCGGGGCGGGGCCGACCCGGGCCTCCTGCCCGCACGCGAGAGCGCCGGGCCCGAGGGCCCGGCGCTCGCCGGAGGGGGTGGGGGCGGTCAGCCCTGCTGCGGTGCCTCGCCGGAGGGACGGCGCCGACGGCTGCGGCTGCGACGAGGAGCGGCCGAGCCGCCGCCCTCGGCGGCGGCGGCGCCGGTGGTCGTGGCCGCGTCGGCGACCGGCGCGGACGCCGCCTCGCGCGGACGGTCGCCGCCGCGCTGCCGGCCGCGCGAGCGACCGCCGCCGTCGCCCGAGCGCTCGCCCGACCGCTCGGTCGAGCCCTCGCGGCGCGACGGGCCCGAGGCCGCGGCGGCGCTGGCCGACGAGGCCTTGAGGCGCCCGCGCGTGCCGGCCGGGATGTCGAGGTCGGTGTAGAGGTGCGGGCTCGACGAGTACGTCTCGACGGGCTCGGGGATGCCCATGTCGAGGGCCTTGTTGATGAGGGCCCACTTGTGCAGGTCGTCCCAGTCGACGAAGGTGACGGCGATGCCGGTCTTGCCGGCGCGGCCGGTGCGGCCGGCGCGGTGCAGGTAGGTGTCGTGGTCGTCGGGCACGGTGTGGTTGATCACGTGCGTGACGTCGTTCACGTCGATGCCGCGCGCGGCGACGTCCGTGGCGATGAGGATGTCCTTCTTGCCCGCCTTGAACGCCGCCATGGCCCGCTCGCGCTGCTCCTGGTTGAGGTCGCCGTGCACGGCCGCCGCGTTGAAGCCGCGGTCGTTGAGCTCTTCGACGATCCTCGCGGCGGCACGCTTGGTGCGCGTGAAGACGACGGTCTTGCCGCGGCCCTCGGCCTGGAGGATGCGCGCGACGACCTCGTCCTTGTCGAGCGAGTGCGCGCGGTAGACGACGTGCTTGATGTTGGCCTGCGTGAGGCCCTCGTCGGGGTCCGTCGCCCGGATGTGCACCGGCCTCGTCATGAACCGGCGGGCGAGCGCCACGATGGGGCCCGGCATCGTCGCCGAGAAGAGCATGGTGTGGCGGGTGGCCGGCACCTGCTGGAAGATCTTCTCGATGTCGGAGAGGAACCCGAGGTCGAGCATCTTGTCGGCCTCGTCGAGCACGACCTCCTGCACCTGCTTGAGGTCGAGGAGGCGCTGGCCGGCCAGGTCGAGGAGGCGCCCGGGGGTGCCGACCACGATCTGGGCCCCGGCCTTGAGCTGCTCGACCTGGCCCTCGTAGGCCTTGCCGCCGTAGATGCTGACGACGGAGGTCGGGCGGTTCGACGTCGCTACCTCGAGGTCCTCCGCCACCTGGACGCAGAGCTCGCGGGTGGGCACGACGACGAGCACCTTGACGCCGGGTGCGGGGTCGGCGCCGATGCGCTGGATGATGGGGAGGCCGAAGCCGAACGTCTTGCCGGTGCCCGTCTTGGCCTGGCCGATGATGTCCTGGCCGCTGAGGGCCAGCGGGATGGTCTGGGCCTGGATGGGGAACGGTTCGACGATCCCCTTCGCCGCCAGTGCGTCGACCATGTCCTGGTCGATCGCGAGGTCTGTGAAAGTCACGTGGTCGCCTGTCTCGTTGAGGGATCCACGACAGTTTAGCGGCTCACGCGGCCCTGTCCTGCGACCCCCTAGGCTGTACGGGTGGTGTCATGGCCGGGCCGAGGAGCGAGACGGGGCGTCGCCGCCCGTCCGCGACCGCGACAGGCGGCCAAGCCCCTGCGGGTCGCGCGGGTCGAGCTCGGCGAGTTCACGCCCGACCTCGCCGTGTACCTGGGCCAGGCGGCCTACCTGCAGCTGTCCCTCTTCGAGGCGCTGGGCCGCGCGGCCTCCCTCGCGCCCCACGTCCGCGCGAAGGCCGTCACCGGGCGCGTCGCCACCTCCACGCTCGCGCGCCACGAGGGCATCCTCGCCGAGCTGCGCCGCACGGGCCTCGACGAGGCCGAGGCGATGGGGCCCCACGCGGGTGCCGTCGACGAGTTCCGCCGGCGCACCGCGGGTCGCGACTGGTACGAGGCGATCCTCGCGAGCTACGTGAGCGCGGGCCTGCTCAACGACGTCTTCTCCCGGCTCGCCGCCGGACTGCCGGCGGAGCACCGGACCCGCGTCGCCGCAGTCCTCGACCCCGGCGACGACGACCAGGTCATCGTCGCAGAGCTCTCCCGGGCCTTCGAGGCCGACCCGAGGCTCGCCTCGCGCCTGGCCCTCTGGGGGCGCCGTCTCGTCGGCGACACGCTCCTCGTCGCCCGTGCCGCCATCGAGGCGTCGCACGAGTCGGCCGACGACGAGCGCCTCGAGCCCGTGTTCACCGAGCTCATCGCCGCGCACACGCGCCGCATGGACGCCCTGGGCCTCACGGCCTGACGAGCGGACGGCCGACCGAGCGGACGGCCCGGCGACCGGAAGGCACGACGAACGGTCAGGAGCGGACGAGCCTCGCGAAGAGATCGACGTCGGCCCGGCGGCGACGGCCCACGCTTGCCAGGGGCACGACGAGGGCGGTGGCCAGGACCAGAACGGTCGTGACGAGCCAGGGCCACGCCGTGTCGGGCCGGAGTCCCGCCCACGTCAGGGCGACCCAGGCCACCCCTGCCACGGCGACCGTGAGGCCGGGCACGAGGAGGAGCCCGCGCGTGTCGCGGCCCGGCAGCGCGGCGTGGGCGAGGAAGCCCAGCAGGAGCGCGCCGACCGCGACGAGGACGAGCTCCACCGTCAGCTCACGAAGCCGACGCGGCGGTTCTCCTCCGAGCCGACCTCGACGTAGGCGAGGGACGCGGTGGGGACGATGAAGGTCTTGCCCTTCGAGTCCGAGAGCGTGACGTGCGTGCCGCCGCCGGCGAGCGCGTCGGCGACGACCTTCTCGACCTCGGACGCGCTCTGCGACGTCTCGAAGGTGATCTCACGGGGGCTGTTGGCGATGCCGATGCGAATGTCCACGTCGTCACGATAACCGACCCCTGCCCGCCGGGGCCCCGCGTTCACCGACAGCGCACGGCACGGGACCGACGGTGGACGTCGCTACCGTGGTGGACGTGCCCCTCCCCGCCTCCGGCGCCCCTGCCGACGTGACCGCCGCCCCCGCACCGGTGCGGCTCGACGCGGCGCAGCGCGCGGTCGTCGAGCTGCCCGACGGCACGACCGCGGCCGTCGTCGGGGCGCCCGGGTCGGGCAAGACGACGACCCTCGTCGAGCTCGTCGTCGACCACGTCCGGCGTCGCGGCCACGGTGCGGACTCGGTGCTCGCCCTCACGCCGTCGCGCACGACGGCGACCCTGCTCCGGGACCGCATCGCGCGCCGGCTCGACGTCCCCACGCCCGGACCCCTCGCCCGCACCGTGAGCTCGCTGGCCTTCGACGTCGTCGGCCACGCGGCCCGGCTCGCCGGGCAGGTCCCGCCCACCCTCGTCACGGGCGGCGAGCAGGACGCCGTCCTGCGCACGCTCCTCGCCGGCCACGAGGCGGCGGGCACCGGGCCCGCCTGGCCGGAGCACCTCGGGCCGCAGGTGCGGGCACTGCGCGGCTTCCGCACGGAGCTGCGCGAGCTGCTCATGCGCGCCACCGAGCACGGCGTCGACGGCGACGGACTCCGCCGGCTGGGCTCGGCTCTCGACCGCCCCGAGTGGGTGGCCGCGGCCGACTTCGCCGACGAGTACCACGACGTCCTCGGGGCGTGGCGCGGCGCGCACCTGGACTCCGCCGAGCTCGTCGACTACGCCGTCGCGGCCCTCGACCGGGGCGAGACCGCCCCACCGGTCGAGGGCCTGCGCCTGGTCGTGCTCGACGACGCGCAGGACGCCACCGAGTCCACCCTCGCCCTGCTGAGGGCGCTGGTCCGGCGGGGCGTCGCCGTGGTGGCCTTCGGCGACCCCGACCTCGCCACGACGTCGTACCGCGGGGGGTCGCCCGACGTCCTGGGCCGGCTCGGGGCGCGGCTGGGCGTCGACGACGTGACGACGCTGCACCTCGAGCGCGCGCACCGACAGGGACCGGCGCTCCGCGACCTCGTGCAGCGGGTCACCGGTCGGATCGGCACGGCCGCCGCCGGCCGGCAGCACGCCGCCCCCGCCGGCCGCGCGTCCGACGAGCCGGAGGGGTCCGATCCCGTGCCGCCCCTGCTCACCGTGCGTGCGGACAGCCCCGCCCACGAGGTCGCGAGCGTCGCGCGCGTGCTCCGCGAGCACCACCTCCTGCGCGGCGTTCCCTGGTCGCGGATGATGGTCGTCGTCCGCAGCGGCGGGCAGGTCGAGGGCGTCGCCCGGGGCCTCGGCTCGGCCGAGGTGCCGACGCGCACGTCCCTCGCGGGGCGGGCGGTCCGTGACGAGCACGGAGCGCGCCACCTCCTGCTCGCGGCCTCGGTCGCCGTCGGCCGCGACCCGCTCACGCCCGACGTCGCGGCGGAGCTGCTGCTGGGCCCGCTGGCCGGCTTCGACGCCCTCTCGCTCCGGCGGCTCCGGCTGGCCCTGCGCTCCGAGGAGCTCGCGGCCGGCGGCACGCGGGGCGCCGACGAGCTGGTGGTCGAGGCCCTCGGCGGCGCCGGGCGCTTCGCCACCATCGACTCCCGCCCGGCCGCGCGGGCCGGCCGCTTCGCCGCGAGCCTCGACCGCGCGCGCCGCGCGGCCGCCTCGGGCGCGAGCATCGAGGAGGTCCTGTGGGGGCTCTGGGAGCGCAGCGGCCTGGCCGCCGAGTGGACGGCCCGGGCGGGCGGGCACGGCGTCCTCGCCGCCGAGGCGGACCGCCACCTCGACGGGGTGGTGGCGCTGTTCACGGCGGCCAAGCGGTTCGTCGAGCGCAGCCCCGAGGCCCCGGCCGTGGGGTTCCTCGACGCGCTGCTCGGGGCCGAGGTGCCCGAGGACACCCTCTCGCCGCAGGCCCGGGCCGAGAGCGTGCTCGTGTGCAGCCCCTCGGGAGCGGTCGGCACCGAGGTCGACGTCGTCGTGGTGGCGCGCCTGCAGGACGGCGTCTGGCCGAACCTCCGGCTCCGCGGGGCCCTGCTGGGCCCCGACGAGCTCGCGCTCGCGGCCGAGGGCGTCGACCCGCGGTCCGCCGCGGCCTCCTCCGTCGACGCGCGCGGCGCCGTCCTGGCCGACGAGCTGCGCCTCTTCACCGTCGCGGTGTCGCGGGCGACGCGGCAGGTCGTGCTCTCCTGCACCGAGAACGACGACGAGGCGCCGTCCCCCTTCCACCGCCTCCTGCCGGGCGACGTGCCCCCGGCACCGACCGGGCACCCGCTGTCGCTGCGCGGCCTCGTGGGGCACCTCCGGCACCAGCTGGTGACGACGCGGTCGCCGGCGGCGGCCTCCGAGGCGGCGTCGTCGCTCGCCAGGCTCGCCGACGAGGGCGTGGCCGGCGCGGCGCCCGACGAGTGGTGGGGCCTGCTCGAGCCGAGCACGACCGCGCCGCTCGTCGACCTCGACGACCCCGAGGCCAGGGTCCCGGTCTCGCCGTCCCAGCTGGGCTCCTTCGAGGAGTGCCCGCTGCACTGGTTCGTCGACCGCTTCGGCGGGGGAGCCCCGACGGCCTCGATGGGCCTGGGGACGGTCCTGCACGCGGCCCTCGAGGACGCCCCCACGATCGACGCCGACGCCCTCTGGCGCATCGTCGACGAGCGCTGGCACGAGCTGCGCTTCGAGTCGCCGTGGATCGGCGAGGCCGAGCGTCGCCGTGCCCGCACGATGACCGACGCGCTCGCCGCGTACCTCCGCGACGCCGTGGCCGAGGGCCGCAGCCTCCTGGGGGCCGAGTCCCGGTTCGAGCTCGACGTCGCACCGGCTCGCGTGCGGGGGTCGATCGACCGCGTCGAGCGCCTCGCCGACGGCAGCGTCCTCATCGTCGACCTCAAGACCGGGCGCAGCGCGCCGACCGGAGCCGCGGTGCAGGAGCACCCGCAGCTCGCCTCGTACCAGCTCGCCCTGGCGTCGGGCGCGGTCGAGGCCGCGGGCGACGACGCGGTGAGCGGGGGAGCGTCGCTGCTGTTCGTCTCGCACGGAGTCCGGGGCAGGCCCTACCGGGAGTCCCGGCAGGGCGTGCTCGACGAGGAGGGGCTGGACGCCTTCCGCGAGCGGGTCCGTGCGGCGGCGCGGGGCATGGCCGGGGCGGTCTTCGTGGCCCGGCTCGACGAGCACTGCGAGGGGCGCCACGGGGGACCGTGCCGCATCCACGTGGTCGGCGACGTGACGGGGGAGCGGCGATGACCGACGACGGCGGGCGGCCCCTCAGCGCCGTCGACATCGCGCGGCTGCTCGGCAGGCCGGAGCCGACGCCCGAGCAGCAGGCCGTCGTCGAGGCTCCGCTCGAGCCCGCGCTCGTCGTGGCCGGCGCGGGCAGCGGCAAGACCGAGACGATGGCCAACCGCGTGGTCTGGCTGCTGGCCAACGGCCACGTGGCGGTCTCGCAGGTGCTCGGGCTGACCTTCACGCGCAAGGCCGCGGGAGAGCTCGGCGAGCGGGTCCAGGCGCGCATCGGCGACCTCGAGCGCCTCGGGCTGCTCGCCCAGGCCGCCGATCCCTTCGACGTGCCGACCGTGAGCACCTACAACGCCTTCGCGAACGGCATCTTCCGCGACAACGCGCTGCGCGTGGGCCGGGAGGCCGAGTCGCAGGTGCTCGGCGACGCCTCCGCCTGGCAGCTCGCCCGGTCGCTCGTCGT
>Ga0265780_10010151_pt1 | contig 11251 bp, 8 predicted proteins | sample P1T30metagenome_FD_192432 | JGI IMG/M metagenome (GOLD analysis project Ga0265780, IMG submission 192432) | Plant litter microbial communities from East Loma Ridge, Irvine, California - P1 T30 | ecosystem: Environmental > Terrestrial > Plant litter > Unclassified | place: USA: California... | reverse complement strand
ACTTTTTGTCTAATTTTATTTTCTTTTGCACTAAATTTTAACATAATTTTTTTAAACTTTATATTGACTAACAATCAAGTAAAATGCCGAGCTTTCCATGTTCTTTTTGGCCTTAAATATTTTTTGTAAAAAAAAAATATCAAGATCACGTTTAGAACAAGAGCCCGGCCAAAAAGTCTCTGTATTTCAGAGGGACTTTTTAGTTTGTACTTGTTTTTCTTTTTTCATCTAGAATTCTTACTTTTTAGTTAGTACTCTCGAGTATTTACCTTTGGTTTTAAGACCAAATGGTTTCTACTCAAAGGTATAAACTGTAGAGTATTTACCTTTGGTTTATACTTTCAGTTATCACCTTTGGTGAAACCAAATGGTACAAACTGAAGAGTAAAACCAAATGGTAAAAATAAAAATAAAAATTTATGCAGCACTATTTTGTTTTACTCATCAAATACGAGCTTCTTGAGCTAACTCAACTGGCTCGTATGATAATCTTTTAGTACTATCATTATAATATAATTCAATAAATCCAGTTAATGGGAAATCTTTACGTAAAGGATGACCTTGGAAACCATAATCAGTTAATATTCTACGTAAATCTTGATGATCTACAAAGAATATTCCAAATAAATCTCAAACTTCGCGTTCTAATCAGTTTGCACCCTCATAAATTTGAGTTACACTAGGTAAAGGGGATTCTATTGGAAGTTGTACAGTAACTAAAATATTTGTATTATATTTTACACTATATAAAGTATATGTAACAGTAAATCTTAATTTTTTATCTGGTCTATCAACGCAAGTAATTTCTTGTAATTCTTTAAATAAACATAAAGTGTGATCTTGTAAATACTTTAACACAGCTTTTAAATTATTCGGAGTTGTTTTAAGATTTAAAATTTTGTGTGTTACACGAACATCAATTAATAATGTACCTAATGAATTGGTAAAATTTTCTGCTAATTTTTGGAAATAAAAATTTTCCATATCCCTTAACATAGTAGTTTTGATATTTTGTATTTTTTTATAGTTTTTTAAAGTGTTTGACATTATTGGTAGATGACAGAATGTATTGCAACAACGCTAACGATTAAGAAAAATAACATAAAATAGGCATAGTAATAAGCTTGACCAACATGCATTTTTTTTAACTCATAGGCAGAATTATATAATGCGATTGAAATTCCGTGTGGACCAAACATTTCTAATAAACCTTTATCTAAAGTTGTAAATGTTGTATTATACCCGTGTTTAAATCCAAACATAACAATGAATTCATTATAAATTGCATCAAAATATCATTTTGCACTTAAAAAACGATATATGCTTAATAAGAATTCTTGTAGTTTTGTTGTTACAGAAGAAAAATTGTACAAAGTATTGTAATTTTCAGATTCTTGGTTAAATCATAAAAAGACTAACCCTACACTAAATAAACTAGTAGCAAATGGTAAAATTTTTATAAAAAAATAAGGTCTTGTACTATTTATAATATTAGTACCTGTTAATTCTTTTAATCCAAAAAATTCAGCATCTAATTGATTATTATTTTTAGGTAAAATAAAGATACTTTGGTTTCAGAAATCAGTACCTAAACCTACTAATAAATCTTTGGCAAAATAACCTAAGAAAATACTTCCTAGACTTAATACTGCTAAAGAGAAAGCCATTTTGATTGGTAATTCATGGACATTGTCCATACTTTTTCTAAAACTATTGTTTTTTTCTATAAATGTCATATAGAAAACACGGAATGAATAATAAGAAGTAAATACCGCAGTAATTAAACCTAATCCATAAGCAAAAGAACCTTCAATTGTATATTTAGTAAAAGCTAATTCTAAAATTAAATCTTTAGAATAATAACCTGTTAAAAAAGGAAATCCCATTAAAGATAATGATCCAATTAATAACATGATACTAGTAAACGGTAATAATGGACTTAAATTTCCGTATTTTCTCATATCTTGTTCATTAGATAAACTATGAATAATTGCACCAGCACTTAAGAATAGTAAAGCTTTGAAAAAAGCATGATTTGCTAAATGAAATAAACTTACATGATAATTAGATAAACCACAAGCAAACATCATATAACCTAATTGGCTACAAGTCGAGTACGCAATAACCTTTTTTATATCATTTTGTACTAATCCTATAGTTGCTGCAAAAAATGCAGTTGTTGCACCAACGAAAGTTATAAATGATAATACAGATGGAACATATTCAAATAAAGGTGAACATTTAATTATTAAAAATACACCAGCAGTTACCATAGTTGCTGCATGAATTAACGCAGAAACCGGTGTAGGTCCTTCCATCGCATCCGGTAATCATGTATGAAGACCAATTTGCGCAGATTTACCCATTGCCCCAATAAATAATAAAATACATATTACAGTTAATACTGGTAACTCATAATTTAATAAAATAATTGTGGAATCTAATAAAAATGGTGCTAATGGAAATACTACATTAAAATCTAAACTTTTATAAGCAAAGAAAATAACAGCCATTCCCACGGTTAAAGCTAAATCTGCAACACGATTAACCACTAACGCTTTAATCGCAGCTTTATTTGCTTGAATTCTTGTATATCAAAAACTAATTAATAAGTATGAACATAAACCTACACCTTCTCAACCTAATAATAAAATTACAAAATTATCCCCAGTAATTAATAATAACATAAAAAAGGTAAATAAGGATAAATATGACATAAATCTTGATAAATGTGGATCATGTGCCATATAATCTGTAGAATATAAATGAACTAATGCCGAAACCACATTAACAACAATTAACATTGTCATTGTTAAATTGTCTATTTGAAAACCTCAATCTACTTGAAATGTATCAGAATAAATTCAGGTCTTTAATTTTACAAAGTACAAGTGATCACATACACTTGTTTTATAAAAAATATAAAAAGTTAATAATACATTTAAAAACATAAAGGTGGTTGTTAATAATGCAGCACCTTTTCTACCTACAACATTAGAAAATAAACCTGCTATTATTGATCCAATTAATGGTAACATTATAACTAATAGTATCATATTTAGATAAGAATAATAAAATTGAAAGACTTTACCCTAAAAAATGGTTTAACTATTAAACCTTTTGGTTTTACCAAAGGTAAAGACCGTTTGGTTTCACTCTTCAGTTTGTACCATTTGGTTTCACTTTTTAGTTTAAACCCTTTGGTCTTACCAAAGGTAAAGACTAAAAGTATAAACCATTGGTAAGACCATTTTTTTATCATTTAAACAAAAAGTCAGAATGATAAAAAAATGGTCCGAATATATTCTAATACTAAGGGTTTTTATCTTGTGAAATGTATAAAATAATATAAGATTTAAGTTAAACTAAATAAACTTATGAAACTTTTTTTAATAAAAATTCTTTGTATTTATCAAGTGTTACCGCTTCAATAACAATTGGCATAAAAGCGTGATTTACACCACATAATTCGCTACATTGCCCGAAATATACTCCACGACGTCTAATGTACATACCGACTTGATTTAAACGTCCAGGACATGCATCCATTTTGATACCCAATGAAGGAATTGCTCAACTATGAATAACATCTAAAGAAGTTACTAATACACGAATAGAAGTACGTTCTGGTAAAACAACTCTTTCATCGACTTCTAATAAACGATAAGAACCATCAACTAAATCCTCTTCTAATAACATGTAACTATCGAAATCAATACTATCATCTGAAATTTCACCGATATAATCAGAGAATTCATAACTTCAATATCATTGGTTTCCAATAGCTTTTAAAGTAATTTTTGGATTATGTAATTCATCAATCGCATAAAGTAAAGCAAAAGATGGGATTGCGATAAAAATTAAGATAACGGTTGGAATAACAGTTCAAACTAATTCAACTAAAGTGTGATGATCAAAAGAATAACGAATTGTTTCCACGTTATCTTCTTCAAATAAATAAATGGATCTAACTAACATTCATAATACACCAATAACAATAATAATTAAAAAAAATTGAATATCATGATGTAAATCTATAATTTTTTCCATAATTGGACTTGCTGGTTCTTGGAAATTCATTTGTCATTTTCTTGGAACGTCGAAAGCCACAAATAAACCTAATAATCCGAAATCCTCAACTTTTGGATGATTAATTCTTAAAGGATCGTACTCTTTCTTATCTAATTGATTTGTTTTGTCATTGTTAATATCGTCGTGTCATGATTTTTCTAACTTTGGTATAGCTTGTTGTTGAATTCATTTTTCAGTTGCAGCTGTAGATGGGATTAATAATGTTACCTCTTCTTCGTAATGAGTATTTGGATTATTTTTTCTTATTACAAAGTTAGTTCTAAACATATCAAATACAATGTAAAAAAATAACATTGTTGCAAAAAAAGACATGAAAGAACCTACGGAACAAATTTGATTTCATCCAGTAAACGCATCTGGATAATCTGGAATACGACGTGGCATTCCTGCTAAACCTAAGAAATGCATTGGGAAGAAAGTAACATTAACACTAATAAAGAAAGTTCAGAAATGTACTTTTGATAAAAATATATTATATTTTAAACCTAAAACTTTTTCGATTCAATAATAAAATCCTGCGAAAATACCAAATACCGCACCCATAGATAAAACATAATGAAAATGTGCTACTACATAATAAGTATCATGGAAAGCGATATCTAAACCAGCATTTGCTAAAACAACACCAGTTACACCACCAACTGTAAATAAGAAAATAAATCCTAATGCAAATAACATTGGAGTTACTAAACGTAATTGTCCTGATCAGATTGTAGCTAATCAGCTAAAGATTTTAATACCTGTTGGAATTGCAATAATCATTGTTGCTGCTGTGAAATAAGCACGAGTATCAACATCTAAACCTACGGTAAACATATGATGTGCTCATACGATGAAACCTAAGAAACCAATAGAAATCATTGCATAAACCATACCTAAATAACCGAAAATTGGTTTACCAGAAAATGCTTCAATTACTTGGCTAATGATACCAAATGCTGGTAAAATTAAAATATATACTTCCGGATGCCCAAAAAATCAGAATAAATGTTGGTATAATACTGGATCACCACCTCCTGCTGCATTGAAGAATACTGTACCTAAGTTCCTATCAAATAATAACATTGTAATTGCACCAGCTAATACTGGTAAAGATAATAATAATAAAATTGCTGTAATAAATACGGATCATACAAATAATGGTAATCTAAAAAATTCCATTCCATGTGCACGCATATTTACAATAGTTACAATAAAATTTATCGCACCTGCAATAGATGATGCACCTGATAAATGTAAACTAAAGATTGCTAAATCTACTGCTGGTCCTGAATGTCCTTCTATGGAACTTAACGGTGGATACACGGTTCAACCAGTACCTGCACCAGCTTCAAAGAAACTAGACATTAATAATAATAATAATGATGGCGGTAATAATCAGAAACTTAGATTATTTAACCTTGGAAATGCCATATCTGGAGCACCAATTAAAATTGGTACAAATCAGTTACCAAATCCACCGATCATTACTGGCATTACCATAAAAAAAATCATTAAAATTGCATGTGCTGTCACCACAACATTATACAATTGATGATTTCCTAAAAAAAGTTGGTTTCCCGGGTAGGCTAATTCTATGCGAATTAACATTGACATGACTGTACCTAAAACGCCTGACAATGCCCCAAAAATAAAATATATTGTTCCTATGTCTTTATGATTTGTTGAAAATATTCATCTGCTTAAAAATGCTTTCATTGTTTTTATTTTGAATTTATAATATTAATCATCTGCACGCCTTTAGTATAATTACTAAATACGCTTATCACAATTAATACTAAATGGGTGTGACTTTTTATAAAAAGAGTTTTGAACTAAAAATTTAAATCTAAAAAACGGTTTTATTGTCTTCAACGACCTTCTTATAGGTTAAACCTATTTTTGGGTAACGACTCTTCAGTTTACAACTTCGAGTTTAAACTAAAGTATCAGCAATAGTTACTTTTTCGGAAGTACTTAATGCTAAAACAATTGATCCAATCATTGCAGCTAATAAAATCATACCAGCTACTAAGAAAAGATATGCGTAATATGTATAAAATAAGTTACCAAATAGTAAAATATCTCAATGAACATATGTCAAAAAGTATTGTAAATCAAATTTTTTATACACGGCAAATGTGTTAATATAACTGTTATATTCAATTAAATTTCAAATATCTAATGCGATAACCATAAAAAATTTAATTCCAAAAAAGAAATATAATTTAAAACTTATGGTTAAAAAACTAAAATCTTTGATTTTAAGATCACTTTTTTGTAATGACCTTAAATTAAATAGCATAATTACAAATAAAAATAAGATTGCAATTGCACCAATATAAATAATTAAATAAATAAAAGCTAAAAATTGAATTTGCATAGATAATAAAAAGATAGCTGTATTTAAAAATACAAAAATTAATGCCAATAATGCATAAATTGGGTTTGGTAATAAAATTACTAATAGACTTGACCCAATAATTGCTAAAGGTAAAAATATATAGAATAATTGTAATCATAAAGCGTATAATAATTCAAACGCTAATGGTAAAACTACACTAATTAATAATAATGCACCGTACGCTAATAAACCAGCAACGGCGATATGTATTAAAGCTATAAAGGTCAATTTTATTTTATGTGTTGTTATTGTCATATTCATTGGCTAAGTGGATGAATTGCTACTGTTGTTAATACGTTCATAAAAGAAAAAATTCAAGGTGTTCATAATAAGAAAACTATTAAGCTAAATTCTATTGCTACATAGACTTCATATAATGACCCTGACATATTTGTTTCAAAATTAAATCTGTTTTCAATTGGTTTTTCAAATCACATAATTTTAATAATTCTTAAATAATAATAAGCACCAATTACACTAGTTATCATACCGACAACTACTAAACCAATATGTCCGGTTTCAAAAGTATGTAAGAAGATGAAATATTTACCAAAAAATCCTCCTAATGGTGGTATTCCCGCCATAGAAAATAAAATTACGACTAAACCTACGCTATAAATGTGATTGTTTTGCGCAAAATCATTAAAATCTGTTAAATAAGTTAAAGGTTTATTTAAAGTCTTCTCTTTTGTACATAAAAATAATAAGAAAAAACCTGCATTCATAATTACGTATAATAATAAATAAATTAAAGCGGCACGGAAACCTTCATAAGTACCACAAGCGATACCCATTAACAAGAATCCCATTTGATTTATAGATGAATAAGCCATAAATCTTTTTACAGTTTGTTCAGTTAAAGCACCTAAACATCCTCAAATCATGGAAAACATTGCTGATAATCATACAATATAATGTCAATATTGATATAAATCGCCGAAGGTATGTCCTAAGATTCTTAAAAACACAGCAAAAGTTGCAATTTTAATAGGTAATACAAATAAAACAGTAACAGCATTTGGGCTACCATCGTATACTTCTGGTGCTCATAAATGGCAAGGGAATGCTGCTAATTTAAATAAAAATCCGAAGATTACAAAATATAACATTACAGTTATTAAAAATGCATTACTATCTAAATTATTAAATTCTTTTCAATTATGTACCAATCAAGTGATTGCCATAAAACTTGTTGTATGGAAAATTAAATATGCTAAGAAAATACCACAAATTAATAATCCACTACTAACGGTACTTAAATAAAAATATTTAATACCAGCTTCTCTTGACGCTTGGTTAAATGAATCATTTAATAATAATACATAGACGGTTAAACTAAAACCTAAAATTGCTAAAAATACAGTTATAAAATTATAAGCTGAAATTAAGATTAATAAAAAAATTGTTGTAAATAATAATAAGATCGGATATTCAATTAAATGTCTAGGGTGTTTTTTAAATGATTCTTTTGAAGAATTCATAATTAAAATTACTGTTAATAATACAACTATTTTAATTGTTACTGTGTAAAAATCATTTATTGTATAATTTGCAAATGAAACTACAGTTGTAACTGACATTGCACCAAATAATAATTGAATAAGACATAAAATCACTGTATATCACATTGAATTTACACTAAATTTATACAGAGTGGGCATTACATAATTTTTTTTCTCCATTTTATTTGAAGCTGGTGTGAAATTTGCCATTCCAATTACTATTAAAGCAATTAATGACATTGTTACTAAATATATTTCAGGTAGTATTGCTAAAACATCAGAAAATGTAATTTCTGAAATATTCTTAATTCATATGTTTTTTGTATTTTCTATTATATTTATAGTTGTACTCATTTTGTCTTAGGCTTGAAGTTTATTGCGTTCTTCGTCATCTTTAACGATTTGATCTTTTGGTCATAATAATGCTCCACGGTGTCATTCATAGAAGAAACCAATTGTTAAAATAATTAAAAAGATTGACATTGTTATAAAACTAAATCAACCTGTGTTTTTTAATGCTAATACTCATGGGAATAATAATGCTATTTCTACATCTAATATTAAGAATAATATACCAACTACGTAGAAATGTACGTCAAAAGGATGACGAGTTGCCTCATCAAAAGGTTCGAATCCACATTCATACTGACTTAATTTTTCACTATCTTTAATTGTACTTAAAGAAAAAAAATAAGCTAATACAAATAATAATACACTAATTGCAAAGATAAAAACGAACATAACAAAAATTTTGAAATATTCCACGTTTTGAAAACCAGGGAAAAAATCAAAAAACACAGTATTATTTTTAATATACTGTGGCTTTTCACTTGCCATGATAGTTAATATTAAACTTAATTTTACATTTTTATTTTTTATTATATTTTTAGTATTTGTCATTTATCCTCTAAGTTCTTGATAATCACTAAAATCTATGGAATTTCCAAATTTGTATAAAACTACTAAAACACCCAATCCAATTGCGGATTCGGCTGCCGCTACGATTAATAAAATTAAACCGTAGATTTGTCCTTTCGGATCTGCTGTTGCTACACTAACAATTAAAAAACATATTGTTATACCCAAATACATGATTTCAATACATAACATTGTTACTAAATAATTTCTATAATTAAATACAATACCGGACAATCCGATAAAGAACAATAATAAAAATAATAATAATGATTCTGTTCATGATGTTACATGTGTTAATTGATTTGGTAAATCTAACATTCAACGATTTAAATTTTCTACCATTTGGTCTGTACTGATGATAGAAGTGGAAATATTTGAAACGGGTTCATTTGTTATATTTATCATATTATTTATTTTTATTAGTAAGTTTAACATTTTAGCTTAAGATTGAATTTTCTTTGTACTCTGCTGGAAGTATTTCGAACACTTGTGGTAATGCATCAAAGGTAAATAAAACACCGACAACGATTAATAAATACCCTAAAGATAGTGGTAAAAATAATTTTCAACCAATATCCATCAATTGATCGTATCTATATCTTGGTAAAGCTGCACGAACTAAGATATAAAAAAAACAAAAAACGATCACTTTAAAACTTAATCAGAATCCTGGCATACAACCTAAAATGGAAATGACTGGTAATCATCCTCCGAAAAATAATAAAACTATAATTGTTGCCATCAATAACATATTTGTATATTCACCTAAGAAAAACATTGCGAAAATAATGGATGAATATTCTACATTATACCCTGCGACTAATTCTGCTTCTGCCTCTGGCAAATCAAATGGTGCACGATTTGTTTCAGCTAACATTGAAATAAAAAACATTATTGCACATGGTAATAATGGTAATACGAATCATCCTGTAATTTCTTGTGCCATTACAATATCTGTGAAATTTAATGATCCTGCCAATAATATTACTGGTAATAATAATAATCCTAAAGAAACTTCATAAGAAATCATTTGTGCCGCAGATCTTAATGCACCTAAAAATGCATATTTAGAATTACTAGATCAACCTGCAATAATAATTCCGTATACATTAAATCCGGAAATTGCTAAAATCATTAATAATCCATAAGAAATATCAGCAACGCTACTTGTTGTAACATTGTTTAATAATTCATTTGAAAATGTTGGTACTGCTGTTACTGCTACATCTATTCCTGTTGGAATAATACTTCAATTTATCATACTTAAAACCAAGATCAGAATTGGTGCTACTAAAAATATATATGAATCTGACCTTGTTGGAATTAACAATTCTTTGAACACTAATTTGGCACCATCTGCAATTGGTTGTAATAATCCTCACACTCCTACCACATTTGGTCCTTTACGTCTTTGAATTGCTGCCATAACTTTACGTTCGGCTAATGTAAAATACGCTACTGCAACCAATAAAAATACAATTTTTATTAATTGGGCGCTTATTATTGTACTAAATGGACCATATATTCATTCTATTAGTGATAGTATTTTCATTTAATTTTTAAACGTTTTATAAGTAAAATACCTTTCGGTAAAAAACTAATGCTGTACTAATACATCATTAATGTAAATTGTAACTAAAATTGTAAATACATACGCTTGTAAGAATGCGATTACAAATTCTAAAAACATAATTACGGTAACCACAACTCACGGTAAAATTGCAATAAATGTATAAATTGATCCTGCGCTTAATAAACTTCAAGAGAATCCAATTAAAATTTTTAATAATGCATGACCTGACATCATATTCGCAAATAAACGAATACTTAAACTAAATACTTTTGCTATATAAGAAACTACTTCAATAACAATTAAAAATGGAACAATCATTAATGGTACACCTCCGGGTAAAAATAATACAGCACTTCTTCAACGATTTTTAAATACTGCAATAATATTAATACCAATGAAATGTGATAATGCTAAAAAAAATGTAATTACAAAAGAACTTGTAATTGTAAATGAGTATGGAATTAATCCTACCATATTTGCTGCTAAAATAAATAAGAATAAAAAGAATAATGTTGAGAAATATTGATATCTTTTTAATGAAGTATTATTTTTAATCATATTTCTTACTACAATATATAATTCATTAAACACTAAAGTAAAGACATTTGATTTAGCGCCATATGACCCTAAATCTAACCCTTTTCTAATTATTGTAGCTACTAACATTGCAAAAATTGTTAGATTTGTAATTAAAGTCATACCAATTGGCATACCAACATTGGGCCAGTAAATATAAATGATAAAAATTTCAAATTGATCTAACGGATGAAATACGGAAAATAT
>Ga0265780_10010150_pt1 | contig 11251 bp, 8 predicted proteins | sample P1T30metagenome_FD_192432 | JGI IMG/M metagenome (GOLD analysis project Ga0265780, IMG submission 192432) | Plant litter microbial communities from East Loma Ridge, Irvine, California - P1 T30 | ecosystem: Environmental > Terrestrial > Plant litter > Unclassified | place: USA: California... | reverse complement strand
CCCGGATCTGCGCGATGAGCCAGGCCAGTTCATCGGCGCGTAACGCCTGGTGGCAGGGGAACGCCAGCACATGGCGCTGCAGCCAGGCGCTGTTGGCACACGCCGATGCATCGGTGCCTTCGGCAAAGCGCGTGACAGGCACGCCGGCGCGGTGCAGCCGCGTGAAGACAGCGTCGGCATCGTCGACGATCAGCGGGAACATCCACGGGCACACACCGTCGGGCAGCGCGGCGTGTAGAGGCCGCGCGCCGGCCAGGTCCGCGCAAGCTTGGTCCAGCGACGCGTAATGCGCACGCCGCAGCGCGACGATGCGCGTACCGGACACGCGCCGCAACAGCATCCGCGCAAACCACGACGATTGTTTGTCCAGCCAGGCCGTGTCGAATCCCGCTTCGCTGTTGGACGACGCAGGCCCCAGCGCCACTGCGGGCGTGCTGGCGCGCTTGCGCAGCCGCCACAGCACATCCTTGGCGCGCAGAGGCAGCGCCAGTATCATCCGCAGGAATGGCAGGCGGCCGTACGCAAAGCTGTATTCGAGCGTGTTGAGCACGACCTTGGCCTCGAACGCGGCGCCGGCCGGGCGCAGTTTGATGGCGTCCAGGCTGTGGCGGCTGGACGCCAGCACGCCGCCTTCGTAGGCCGGGAAAAATTTCATGCTGCTGGCAATGGCATAGTCTCCCGTCGAGCCCACCGGCCGGCCGGCCTGCTCGCCAAAGAAGCCGTGCGCGCAGTCTTCGATCAGGGGGATGCCATGCGCGTCGCACCACGCCCGGATCGGCGCGAGGTCCTGGAGGAAGCCGAAATAATGCGTGACAAGAATGGCTTTCACGGAGGCGTCCAGCTTCGCGGTGGCGTCGATCAGGTCGACCTGCGCGGTGGGGGTGACGCGGTAAAACCGGGGCGTGGCGCCGCGCCAGAATACCGGCGGCACCATCGAGACGCTGTGATAGGCCGGCATCAAGACGGTGTCGCCTGGCTGGATGCCGATTGCCTGCAACGCCAGGCCGATCGCGATGCGCCCGCTGGTCACGAAGCGCGACTGGCCTGCGTCGAGGATGCTGGCTGTATGCTGGCGCTCACGCCGGAACGACGCGCTTGAGAGCACCGGCGCGAGCGGCGCCCACGGCCGCGCGGGCGCGCTTGTCGACGGCAGACCGGGCACAGGCAGCATGGCCGCTCAGGATTTCATCTTGCGCAGCCGGCCGGTGGCGACGTCGTACGTGGCTTGCACGAGGCCCCAGAACCGCGTCGCCACCTGCTTGCCGGCGCCGAGCTGCAGCAGCGGATGCACCTGGGTTGAATAGTGCGATTTGAACGCGGTCTCGTGCGACTGGTTGCGGTAGATGTTGTACTGCAGGCCGAGATCGTGCGCGCTGTCGACGATGCGGTGCGGGTGCTGCGCAATGATGCGGTGGATGGCGCGCGTGTACGCAATCGGGCCGGTCACGCGCAGCACGCCGTTCTTGCCCACGCCGTGCAGGCTGGGGAGGTAGGTGTCGATATTGGCCAGCACCGTCTCGAGCACCGCTTTCATGAACGGGTGGCCGGGGACGCAGATGATGTGCCATTGCTGCAGTTCGCCCGCGGCGATGTCGCGCAGTTCGTAATGCTGGCCCCAGCCAGCCTCGGTGTTGCTGGCGTCCCAGTACGACAGCACGAACCGGTCGTCCGGACGCAGCACGCTGTCGAACGGGCGCGTGGCGCCGCTCTTGATGTCGAGGTAGACGCCGCCGACCTTGTACATCAGCAGGTAGCGGAACAGGTCGGCGCGCGCCGCGCCGTAGCGTGGATCGATGCGCAGGAAGCGTTCCAGAACGGCGGCCGGGTAATTCTCGCGAATGAAGCGCAGGATGTCGTCGTCATCGTAAAACCGGTACTCCCAGCCGGGATTGGCCGCGCGCAGCTGGTCGACGTTGTGCTGCAACTGCGGCGCCAGCGCGCGTTCGTAAAAAGTCTGGTGCAGGATGCGCGGAATGGCCGCGCCCATGTCGACCGCAGGAATGTAGCGATCGACTGCCGCGCGGTTCAGGGTCGGGAAGATTTTTTCTTTGACGGACATGGGTGCTTGGCGGCTGCGTGGCAGCACGGGAACATAGTGGGCGCGATGCATTGTAAATTAGAAAGGGGTGTCCTGTACGCGCAGGAGGCGATGGTAAGATGGCGGATTGTTATCTTCGTTCGCACGTCCCCGGCAAGCCAGTCATGAGCACACTTCTCCACGATTTTCTTCTTGACGCGGCCGCCCGTACACCTGGCGCCGAAGCGCTGGTGCACGGCGCGCAGCGGCTCGATTACGCGGCGCTCGCGCACGAAGTCACGCAGGCGGCCCAGCGCATCCTGGCGCAGGGCGTGCGGCGCGGCGAGCGCGTGGCCGTGTACCTGGAAAAGCGCGTGGAAAACGTCGCCGCGATGTTCGGCGCCAGCCTGGCCGGCGCCGTGTTCGTGCCGGTCAATCCGCTGCTCAAGGCCGAGCAGGTGCTGCACATCCTGGCCGACTGCAATGTGCGCCTGCTGGTCACGTCGCCCGAGCGCCTGGCCGCGCTGGCGCCGATGCTGGCGCGCTGCCCGGACCTGCGCTCGGTGCTGGTCACGGGCACCGCGACCGCAAGCATCCCGGTCGTGCAGTGGGACGCCGCGCCTCCCGCGACCATGCTGCCCGCGCGCGCCATCGACCAGGATGTCGCCGCCATCCTGTACACCTCCGGCAGCACGGGCAAGCCCAAAGGCGTCGTGCTCTCGCACCGCAATATGGTGGCCGGTGCCGTCAGCGTGGCCAGTTACCTCGCCATCACGCCGGACGACCGCATCCTGTCGGTCCTGCCGCTCAGTTTCGATTACGGCCTGTCGCAGCTGACCTGCGCGTTTCATCGCGGCGCCACCGCGGTGCTGATCAACTACCTGTTCCCGCGCGATATCGTGCGGGCGGTGGCCGATGAACGCATCACCGGGCTGGCCGCCGTGCCGCCGCTGTGGGGCCAGCTGGCGCGCCTCGAGTGGCCGGCCGCCACCACGCTGCGCTATCTCACCAATTCGGGCGGGGCCATGCCGGGCGCCACGCTGGCGGCGCTGCGCGTGGCGCTGCCGCGGGCGCAGGTGTTTTTGATGTACGGACTGACCGAAGCGTTTCGTTCAACTTACCTGCCACCGGCCGACATCGACAGCCGCCCCGGTTCGATGGGCCGGGCGATTCCAAATGCGGAAGTGCTGGTGGTGCGGCCTGACGGCAGCCTTTGTGCCGACGACGAGCCGGGCGAATTGGTGCACCGCGGCGCGCTGGTGGCGCTGGGCTACTGGAACGATCCGGCCAAAACCGCCGAGCGCTTCCGTCCCGCACCTGGCCAGGACCCGGCGCTGCCGCTGGTTGAAATGGCGGTCTGGTCGGGCGACACCGTGCGCCGCGATGCCGATGGCTACCTGTACTATCTCGGCCGCGACGACGACTTGATCAAGGTGTCCGGCTACCGCATCAGCCCCACCGAAATCGAGGAAGCGCTGCACGCCAGCGGCCTGGTGGCCGAAGTGGCCGCGTTTGGCGTGCCGCATCCGGCGCTGGGCCAGGCGATCGTGGTGCTGGCCGTGGCGCAGGATGGACTGAACGGCGCCGCGCTGCTCAAGGAAGCGCAGCGGCGCCTGCCGGCCTACATGGTGCCAGCCCATATCGACCTGCGCGCGGAAGCGTTTCCACGCAATCCCAACGGTAAACTCGACCGCAAACTGCTGCGCGCCGATTACCTCCATTTGTTTGAAAGCGCCACATGAGTATCGCCAAGCCGGTGCACGCGCCGCAGTCGCACTTTGCCGTGATCGGCGATGAACTGCACATCGGTGGCGTGGGCATCACCATGCTCGCCGAACGCGTCGGCAGCACGCCGTTCTTTGCCTACGACCGCGCCATGTTGTCGCAACGCGTGGCGGAAGTACGGGCCGCGTTGCCGGTGGCCGTGCGCCTGCACTATTCGATCAAGGCCAATCCGATGCCCGCGCTGGTGCAGCACATGGCGGGCATGGTCGATGGGCTGGACGTGGCCTCCGCCGGTGAAATGAAAATCGCGCTCGACGCCGGCTGCGATCCCGCAGCCATCGCCTTTGCCGGTCCCGGTAAAACCGAGGCGGAGCTGCGCCAGGCGCTGGCGGCCGGCATCTGCATCAACCTCGAATCGCTGCGCGAAATCGACACCGTGGCGCGCCTGGCCGGTGAGCTGGATGTGCGGCCGGGCGTGATCCTGCGGATCAATCCCGACTTCGAACTCAAATCCTCCGGCATGCGCATGGGCGGCGGCGCCAAGCCATTCGGCATCGACGCGGAAGAGGCGCCGGCATGCATGGCCAGGCTGGCGCAGCACGGTGTCAAGCTGCTGGGCTTTCACATTTTCAGTGGCTCGCAAAGTCTCAAGGCCGACGCCATCATCGAAGCGCACACGCGCAGCGTCGAATTGGCGCAGCAACTGGCCGACCATGCGGAGGCGCCGCTGGCGCTGCTGAACCTGGGCGCCGGCTTCGGCATTCCGTATTTTCCCGGCGAGCAGGCGCTGGCGCTGGACGCCATTGGCGCCAACCTGGCACAGTGCGTGGCCGGGCTGCGCGGCAAGCTGGCCGGCGCGCGCGTCTCGATCGAAGCGGGCCGCTACCTGGTTGGCGAGGCGGGCGTCTACGTGGCGCGCGTGACCGACCGTAAAGTCTCGCGCGGCCAGGTGTTCCTGGTCACTGACGGCGGCATGCATCACCACCTGGCCGCGTCGGGCAACCTGGGCCAGGTGATCCGCAAAAATTATCCGGTCGCGATCGGCAACCGCATGGCCAGCCTGGAACGCGAAACCTGTTCGGTGGTGGGGCCCCTGTGCACACCGCTCGACATCCTGGCCGACCGCATGGAGCTGCCGGCGGCAACGCCCGGCGACCTGGTGGTGGTGTTCCAGTCGGGCGCGTACGGCCTCTCGGCCAGCCCGGTCGGTTTTCTGGGCCATCCGGTGGCGCGCGAAGTCCTCGTGGGCACCCACCGGCAACGTACTAACAACAAGGATGCGACATGAAAGTAACTCCCACCGCCATGCCCGAAGTGCTGGTCCTGGAACCGCGCGTGTTCGGTGACGACCGCGGCTTTTTTTACGAGAGTTTCAACGCGCGCACGTTCGAGCAGCTGACCGGCCTGCGCGTCAACTTCGTCCAGGATAACCACACGCGCTCGGCGCGCGGTGTGCTGCGCGGCCTGCATTACCAGATCCGCCAGCCGCAAGGCAAACTGGTACGGGTCAGCAGTGGCGCGATCTTCGACGTGGTCGTCGACATGCGCCGCAGCTCGCCGTTCTTCGGGCGCTGGGTGGGCGTCGAGCTGTCGGCCGAGAACCACCATCAGCTGTGGATTCCACCCGGCTTCGCGCACGGTTTCGTCGTCACCAGCGACAGCGCCGAAGTGCTGTACAAGAACACCGATTACTGGGCGCCGGAGCACGAGCGTTCGGTGCTATGGAACGACCCCGCACTGGCCATCGACTGGCCCCTCGATGGCGCGCCGATTTTATCCAGCAAGGATAGCCAGGGCAAGCTGCTGGCCGACGCCGAGGCGTTCGCATGAATGCAGCCACCATGCCGAAGGTAGCCGAAGCAGCCCACGCAGCGGCGCGGCCGCGCGTACTGATCAGTATCCTGAACTGGAACCGCGCGCCAAAGACCCTGCATTGCCTGGCCTCGCTGCAGGACCAGCCGCCGTTGACGCAGGCCGATGTCACCGTCCTTGTCATCGATAACGGATCCGGCGCCGACGATGTCGCGGCGTTGGAGGCCGGCATGCAGGCGCACCAGGCCGTGCTGAAACGCCTTCCGGTGAACCTGGGTTTTACGGGCGGGCACAACGTGGCCATCAAGCTGGCGATCGACGAAGGCTATGATTTCATCTGGCTGCTCAACAACGACGCGGCGGTGATGCCGGGCACGCTTGAAGAACTGGTCACGGTGATCTCGGCAACGCCACGCTGCGGCGCGGTGTCGCCGGTGCTGCGGGACATCGACGATGGCACCACGGTCGTCCGGTGCATCAACACGCACGACTGGACGCGGCTGAAGGACCGGCGCATCGTATCGATCGAGGAAGGCCGGCAGTTCCAGGCCGCGCACCCTGAAGCCACCTGGGTCGATGGGACGGCGGTGCTGTTCCGAGTGGCCGCGCTGCGCGACACCGGTCCGCTCGACGACGACTTGTTCGCCTACTACGACGACAACGATATTGGCGTGCGGCTGGCGGCCAAAGGATGGTTCAGCCAGTGCGCATTCGATGCCACCGTGCTGCATGACGTCAAAAACATGTACGAGGATTTTCCGCTGTATATGGTGTATCTGCTGCAGCGGAACCAGCTGCTGTTCTGGCACAAAAATACGCCTGCCGGCTACCGCCGCCTGCTGACGTTGCGCTTGCTGGACCGGGCCCTGTACGACGCCAACCAGCTGTACCGCAATGGCTGGACCAGGCAGGCCGATACCACCCTGATCGCCGTTTCCGACTATTTCAACCGCCAGTTTGGCGGCCCGAAATACGACCGCAAGGTGCCGCTGCTGATGCGCATCGCTTGCCGCCTGTCCGAGTTCTACTACCGCAAAAAACTGCCGGCACAGCGCCAGCGCTGATTCAGCCGTCTTTCAGCTTGGCCGGATCGCGCACGCGGTCATGCAGGTACTGGGCCAGGCCATACAGGCGGCTGACCATCCGTTTGAGTGGCCGCAGGCGCACGATGGATGCGGTCTGCTTCGAATAATGGCCCTTGAACACGGTCACGTGATTCATCTCGCCAAAGACGTTATATTCCAGGCCGATCTGGTTGCGGCCGTCGACTTCCCGATGCGGATGCTGGTCCATGATGCGCCGGATGGCCAGCGTATAGGCGATCGGACCGGTCACGCGCAGCACGCCGCGCTTGCCGGTCTGGTGCAGGTAGGGATCGTACGCATCCATATTGGCCATCACCGCTTCGAGCACCGCCTTCATGAACGGATGGCCTGGGGCGCACAGGATATGCCACTGCTGGAATTCGCCGCCGGGAATATGGCGCAGGTCGTAAATGAAACCGTCGGAATGCTCATATTCGCCGTTTGGCAAATACCATTTCGACAGGATGAAACGGTCATCGGGCAGCAGCACGGTATCGAGCGGGCGCACGGCCGTGCTCTTGATATCCAGATACATACCGCCGACCTTGTACATCAGCAGGTAGCGGAAAAAATCCGCGCGCGCGGCGCCATAGCGCGGATCGATCCGTTCAAAATAGTCCCACACCCATGCCGGGTAATTCCCCTTGATGAAGGTGGCGATGTCATCGTCGTCGTAAAAGCGGTATTCCCAGTCCGGATTCAATGCCCGCAACTGGTCCACGTTGGCTTGCAGCGGGCCGGACAATTTACGTTCGTAAAACGTCTGGTGAATGATGCGTGGAATCGCGGTGCCTGCCTCGAAGGTATCGAGCAGGCTGCGTTGCGGGGGGCGATTCAGGGGCGGGAACAACAGTGTTTTGATCGACATGGCGAGTACGAGGCAGGTGAGGCAGGTGGAATGGCAACAGCGCGCAGCACAGGATGGCCGCGCTATTGGGTCATGCGCCAGAGCGGCTGGCGCAGCACTGCCGGCAGCCCGGTGATCAGCGCCTTGAGCCTGAATTTGCGGTCGCGCGGCGGATGGCGGAGCAGCGCCAGCATCTGGCTGGCCAGGTCGAACGTACCGCGTGCGAACGCGCCATTGAAAACGTCGAGCCTGCGCTCCTCGAGGCTGCGCAGGACAGCCTCCTGGTAGCGCGTGGCGCTGGGGTGATGGGCCAGCGCGAACTCCAGGATCTGGATCGTGCCGTGCACCTGGCGGACATTGTCGGTCGAGTCGTTGGCGCCATGGCGGCGAATGCGGATCAGCGGCTCGGCGCACAGCGCGGTGTCGCCAGCGGCCACCAGCCGCAGGGCGAATTCGAAATCTTCAGCACCGACACCGTTGAAGCGGCTGTCATAACCGCCGAGTTGGTTGTACAGCGTGCGGCGGATGACATTCCCGGACGGGAACAGCAACTGGAAATCCAGGATGCGCTGGTACAGGTCGGGCATGCCGCACCAGAACGCGCCTTCGCGCCGGGCGCCGTCGAAAAAGCCCGCTGGGGCGCCGGAAAACTTGTCGGCGTGCACGCTGTGCTCGTCGAAGGTCGCAAAGTTGCTGTAAATGCTGTTGCATTCCGGATGCGCACTGAGCCAGCCCTGCATGGTGGCCACGTAACCCGCTTCCAATAGGTCGTCGGAATCACAAAACGCGACGAAGTCGCCGCTGGCACTGGCGACACCGCGGTTGCGCGCGCGCTGCACGCCGGCATTTGGCCCGCCCAGCAACTGGATCCGGCCGGCATAGCGCGCCAGGACAGCGGTGGTGTCATCCGTGGAGCCATCGTCGACAACAATGATTTCGAGGAAAGGCGGATGCTGCGCCAGCGCGCTGTCGATGGTGTCGGCAATCAGGTGGCCGCGGTTGTAGGCCGGGATCACCAGCGAAATGGTCGGGCTTGTGCGGTCCACGCTTGCTCCAAAATGTTGCGATTATAACGATACGGCACGATGCATTGCCACGGGATCAGCCCAGCTGGGGCACGCGCGCCCACAGGCCGGCCGCGATGTGGTGCACCTCGGGCAGGAGTGCGTGGCGCGTCAGGCGCAGCGCGGCGTACCAGATGGCAATCAGGGGCACCATCAACACCAGCAGGCGCACCATTGGCGTCAGGCCGGCCGGCAGCATCGGCAGCAGCAGTTCGCAGCCGGCGACGCACAATGCCGTCACCACGAAACTGCCGCGCAAACTGGCAGCCATGGCGCGGGCGCCAAAACCGAGAAAACGGTGGGTCTGGTAAATGATGACCGGCGCGGTCAGGGCCGTCGCTGCCGCAATCGACCAGGCGTAATGCGCCAGGTTGCCGTGAAACAGCGCAAACGCAAACGCGATGCGCGAGAGCAGAGTGATGCCGGCCGGTACCGCACTCAGGTAAGGCCGCCCGATCGCCGTCAGTGCCGACGGTGCATGCTGGAACAGGATCGAGATGGCGGCGGCGACCGTCAGCGGCAAGATCGCCGGGACGCAATCGAGCCACTTCGTGCCGTAGAGCGTGGCGACGATATCGCTGCCGAGCACCGCGGTGAGCGCATAGGCCGGCCAGGCGATGCCGGTCAGCAGTGCGGTGGTGCGTCCCATCATCGGGGCCAGCGATTCGCCCCGGTGGTGCGTCTGCGACATGTACGACACTGCGCCGTAGCTGATCGTCGAGCCGGCCGCGAAGGTGAACAGTGCGACGGTCGAATTGGCGCGGCTGAACAGGCCCACCGCGCGGGCGCTGGCCATCTTGCCGAGCAGGACATCCGGCAGGGAATTGCTCAGCGCATTGAGGCAGTTGGTGACCAGAGTCGCCATGCCGAAGTTGGCAATGCCCTTCCAGTGGCGAAACGATGGCCGCCATGGGAGGCCGGCTGGACGGAACGGGATGTAGACCACGGCGGTGATCGCGTTGCTGATCAGGTTGGCCCACGCAATACTCAGGGTGCCGAAGCCCAGCGCGGCCAGGCCGACACAACTGATGCAGTAGCTCACCGTGCTGGCGGCCGACACCACCGCCTGCTTGTCGGCGGCCAGCTCGCGCACCAGCATCGCATGCGTCACGGCGCCGAACGGGATCAGCAGGAAGCCGATGGCCAGCAGGCGGATGATCGGCACGGTTGCCGGTTCGTGGAACCAGGCGCCGATCGACCCGCTGGCCGCATACAGGATGATTGCCATCGACCAGGTCGACGCGAACATGACGCCAATTGCCGAGCGAATTTTTTCCGGCGTTAAGTCCGGCTCGCGCTGCAGGTAGCTCGGTACGCCAAAGTCGCGGAACATGTGCGCGATGGTCACGAAGACCATGGCCATCGAATACACACCGATCTCGCTGGGGCTCAGCAGGCGGGCCAGGAAAATGCTCGAAATAAATTGCAGTAACGCCGCTCCCGACGAGGACAGGAAATTGATAACAAGGGAACGGCGGAGACTGGTCATGTTGTAAAGCAGTTTAGAACGTCATCAAAGAAACAAGTGGCGGGCTGGGCGCGTCACGGAAACATCACAGGAACATGCGCTTGAGCATGGCAAACACGCCTTTGGGCTGCCGGCCCACGGCCACCGCGCTGTAGGGCACGTAGGGGATACGCTGGCCCGCCTTGTCGCGCTGCAGCATCAGGAACTTCTCCATGGCCACCAGGATCACGATGAAATCGTAGTACAGGTCGAAATAGGCCAGGGACAGGAACGTGCCGCTGACCGCGTAGCCAATCACGCACACCTGGATCATCTTGGCCAGGTCGGACGCCCATTTCAGCTCCGGCGCGTTGCCGCAGAATTTGATGATCCGGGTGCCGGTGCGCCAGACGCACACCATCAGCACGATGAACATCGCCAGGCCGATGTAACCATGGTCGCCCAGGACCTGGAAGAAAATACTGTGGGCGACGTGGTAGCCCAGCGGGTCCGGGGCATAGATAAAGAACTGGCGCGGCTGAAACACGTTGAAGCCGCCACCGAGAAAATTTTGGCTCGCCACATTGATCGCAAAGTGCCAGGCATTGATCCGGCCCATCGCGGAATCGTCCTGCTTGTACTCGTCAATGGTATTCATTCGGTCGAACCACTGGGACGGCATGACCATCGCAATGATGGCGACAATGGCAATCACGGCGACGCCGGTACCCACCTTGTTCTTGCTCTTGATCCAAAGAAAACCCAGCATGGCGGCGCCGCCCAGCAGCGCGCCGCGCGAGTACGAGCCAACCGCGGCAATCGCCGTGAAAATCGTCATCGCCAGCATGCCCAGCCCAACCAGCTTGTTTTTGACCTGGTTGCGCAGGTACCAGATCAGCGGCAAAGTCGAGACCAGCGCCAGCGCCATCCCGTTGTTTTCCTCGATATAGCTGCCGGATGGGCCATAGACTTTGTACGATCCGCCCGACATCAGCACGAACAGGCCGCCTTTCAAACCGAAAATGCCCAGCGAAATGGCGACCACCCAGACGAACTGCTTGATGTCGCGTTCCGTGTTCAGCACCATCAGCGACACGAAAATCATGAACATCGTCTTGATGACACGGTTCCACTCGCGCCATACCAGGTCCGGTTCGAGCGCAAAGAAACTGGTGAACGTCATCCACGCACAAAACGCCAGCAGCACCATCGTCACCGGGGTGCGCGGAAATTTCTTGGGCTGCTTGTTGATGA
>Ga0265780_10010146_pt1 | contig 11251 bp, 6 predicted proteins | sample P1T30metagenome_FD_192432 | JGI IMG/M metagenome (GOLD analysis project Ga0265780, IMG submission 192432) | Plant litter microbial communities from East Loma Ridge, Irvine, California - P1 T30 | ecosystem: Environmental > Terrestrial > Plant litter > Unclassified | place: USA: California... | reverse complement strand
TTTTCGCTCTTTTGTTTCGTTTGTCGGTCGTATTGAAGGAAACGATCCGCCATGAGTACGAAGAAGAGAAACCGATTTCTGCTGCTTCTTACTGGGTTCGTAGAAACTTGGTAAACTCGGTAATGCTGATGATGATGCTGCCGAATCCCTGATAGCAGGACGTGTCGCTCGTTGTGTCGTTCCCAGAAAACATCGCTCGTGAAGAGTGGGTCTTGCCCACGGGCTTGAGATTACTACCACCTCGTACCAACACAGTCGCGTAGCTTCGTAGTTTAACTCGCTTCGCGGGCGGTGTGTCGTCGGTGGGGAGGTGGTGGAAGGGGAACCCTTCCACCACCTGGGTCTTGCCCACGGGCTTGATATGAAGACTCCCATCGGTCGGATCAATTCCAGGGCATCCACGAACGCTTCGTCTTCATGCTGCCAGTATCTCTTTTCTGCTTGCGAACAGCCTTGGCCTGTTTGTTCGAACTTGAGGATTTGGCTGCCTCGCAGCCGTGCTGGTATGAGTTCTGAGGCCATTCGTAGCCGGCTTTGTCCCTGCGAGGATGTTAGCGATTCCAGTTTAGATGTAGGAACAAAAAGTAAAGTGCTTACCAGTGGGTGAGGTTGAAGTTGCTGTACGGCTCCGGATAGTTCGAGATGTACTCTGTCGTCGGGTAACCCTCGGGATCGCATGTCATCTCTCCATCCTCGTCCTGGTAGATTCGGATGTAGTCCAGACGCATCGTTGCCGGCATGAGCGGAGCGAGACCAGTCAGGTTGAGTGCGGCGAAACCGTTACTCATACCAAAGTTGACAATGATTGACATTGGCTCTTCTGGCACGATGCGCTGGCCGACATTTCCGTTCGGTCTGACGGCCTCGCCGACGACCTTCCATGTCTTCTCCTCGCCAACGTTCCACAGCACATAGCCGTCTGCGCCTGGCTGATATTCGAATCCGTACTTTTGATAGGCCTTGCCGTCATACCAGTCGTTGTTGAGCAATGTTACACTAGACAGTGCCTGCTGGTACACGCCACCTTGGTACGAATTATACTCTGTAATTCGGTGGTCGTAGATCTCCATGTAATCGGCATCCGCCTGGTAGAACACGTCGAAAGGCGCAACCTGGAACGATTGCGAGACAGATCCGACTGCAGCTTGCTGGCTCTCCGGCTCGAGGTACTCGACGGATGCTTCGATAACATCGATTTCAGGAGCGCTGCGAGCGACACCGGGGTTAGGGTGCTCACCGCCCTCGCAGGTGCATCCAGGAAGACGCATGCCGGGGAGGAAACTGACACCACTGCTATCCGACTGGTTGTAGGTGATACCGGCGTCGCATTCGTCATGATAACTGTATGGCCACATGCCGTCGGTGGTAGCAGGGTAGCCGGGTCTTCCAAGGTTGCCCATGGCCCAGAAGCCAGGCCAGAAGCCAATAGTATCACCTCGTCCGGGGAGCGAAATGGATGCCTCCAGATATCCGCCCTTGAAGCAGAGCATGTTCCAAGATTGCAGCATGCCAGATCGGTAATTCAGGTTGTGGTTTTGGAATGCGTCGAACTGAATCGCAAGAGTGCCGTTTGCGGTCGTGATCGCGTCAGGGTCGTACCACTGTCGAGGCCGTTAGTACAAGCACTGCGTAAGTTCTCGGTGATCATCACTTACCTCCAAATCCATGGTAACACCGTACCAAAAGTCCATTCCAAGCCAAAACGGGTCATCACCGGGGTAGAATGTACGACCTTCATCGTTGAACTCGTCACTGAAAGCCAACTTCTGTGTCTTGCCATTGACATCTTTCCGTGTCATGGCGCTTTGTGGTGTATCGGGGTCGATCAGTCCTGTTCGGATACCCTTGAGCAGCGGGACATTATCCCTGAGGCAGTCCGGGTTCGATTCGCAACTGTGGTCTGGCTCGGCCTCGTGGATCTTGTCTTGGACGAATGTTCTGCGCGGGATAGGTCAGCAAGAAGTAAAGTCAAGTCCAGCAAGTTTCCGAACTCACATGATAGGGTAGCCAATGAATAATGTCAGGAGACCCAGTGTTATCAGGGCCAAACCTCCGATGTTAAGGAATCCACGTTTTGTGAACAGTTCTGAAAACTTCATCTTATCCTTGTTGTCATTGGGGTCTGGGTTGTGGAGGTAGTCATCCTTTTCAACATCCTCGGGGAACAGCAGAAGTCCTGCTGACGGCAAGATGTTATACTTTTCGCTCACAGTCTGCGTGTTCACGTCGTCGTCGCTCCCTGCTCTTGAGGGTGCTCTCGAGTCGTCAAAGGGCGACGCGAAGGGACCATCGCCATATCTGCTGGCTCTGCTACCAGCGCTTTCCGACGACCACGACGTCCGCCGTGAATTGAAGCCGCTTTGTGACGGGTCGCGAACGCTGTCATCGTCTCTTAATCGGCGCGTGCGGGTCCTCGTGGGTGGCAAGAGGTGTTCTGCTGATTCCTGCATGGCTAGTGATTGCGCGGCATACAATCCGGCGGGTGCTGCGGCGCCGTTCGAGGAGGTGAGCGAGCGCGATGATGGTTGCCGCGTGGCCTGTGGGCGTAGTTGAGATTCATCCTGCAGGTCGAGGAGATGGTCGTCGTTGCCCGAGTTGATGCGAATGTGAGGCGGAGCGTGCCTGGGAGGCGGCAGTGAATTGTTTGGATCCATGGCGATGCGCGAGTGCCGCGCGAGCAGCGGGGAAGAGAGAGAGGCTTGTTTCCTGTGGTGCTATGCTTGGCTGCAGTGTCCAAAGGAATGATGCTGCGGTAGTAGTATATGATATCAAAGGTCAGGCGCGACAGATGCAAAGGCAGTGATCTCAGCCAAAGGTCCAGAGGGCCAGCCGTGGCAATGGTGAGGGAGACGGGATCGGGCGCGAGAGTAGCAGGCCAGGCCAAGGAGAAGGGTGATGCAGGCGGCGTCACGGGAGCGGCCAGATGGTGTAGGATGGATGTGTCTCACGTGTCGTCGTGGTGAAGAGCGGGTAGCGCGTTGAGGATGGAATTGAGACGGCAGAGACACAGCGCTGGAGTGAACAGTGGGTGGGTAAATGGGTGAGTGAGTGAAGTGTGAATAGACGGCCGCTCGGTCTGTTTCAATTGCAGAGCGGCAGCATAGTTACAATGCGCAATAATAGAAGCGAAGCCAACCAAACGCAGTCGAGGCAACGGCGGGCTAGCCTTTGGAGGAGCCGGTCGGTCGGCCTCTCTCTCTCTCCCACTACTCTCTCTTGGTGAGGGAGAGAGAGAGGCTCGCCCCTGTAGCGCGTGGCGAGCAGCATGGCCAGTGCTGGCAGCCACGCGTAATAACTTCTGTTGGTCTACGCCAGCCGATCTTCTAAGAAAGAGGTGGTGTTGTTATTATTGTTATCATATATCATCATGTGATCGTCCGATGTATTCATGTGTGATTGGATATATATATCACAGAGATACAGACACCGCTTCCTATATGGAGTATACATGAAGGATACATGTACAGTACAGGAAGCAGCTCGACAAACACCAACCTCACTCACATCATCAAGCCGCGCAACCACTCTCGGACAAGTGGAGACTCCAAATGCTAGCATGTTATGATAAAAGGGCATGCTACAAGTACGCTACCACATCAAACTACACCAACAGCTGGGTCACGAGATTGAAGCCGTTTTCCTTCCCCTCCGCTCACATCGCTCCATCGCTCGCCATCCCCAGTCAATCGTTGTGCACTGTTCAACACCGCACAAGCACTTCTTCCATGCCGTGACATGCGCGTACTCGCCATCATCACTACATACTGTACACGTACCGCAAGTCCTTTCTTATATTCCGATCGTCTCACACACGCACGTCGTCCTCGCCCGCCCGTCGAGAAAGCCGCAGAAATAGCGGCCGAATTCCCTTTTGAGCACCGCTGTCTAATTTCGGTCCATCGTATTCCCCTCAACCCCCGCCCACTGTCGGTTCACCGTACTGTAGGCGTGCGTAGTGTATCTATTAGGCACTATCCTACAGCCCACATCCCCAACGCCGATTACGAAGAAGATTCCGATCTCGTTTTTTCCAACAAATCCCGTTCTCCAAACGTGAGACAGTGGTGAAATTCGAGCGAGAGAGAGAGAGAAGGGACATTGTCACAAGAAACGTCCGCTACAAGCTCACGATGTGTAACTCCTGGTGCCCTGGTACCTGCAGAAAGGCTTCTAGATTACATTCTAGCAAAATTCGTGAAACACCCTTCGTCATCGTCTCAGTATCAATCTGTGATTGCGGCTGAACCTCACCTCACGTCACAGTCAATCCGCCCCTGACTGTGCCTTTGGGGAATCTTTCCATCTTGTCAGATTGCTACCTACATATCCTTCTTCCTGCATGATCTGTTTTATTCTCGATTTCATTCTCAACCTAGCCGAATCCAAGCAGCAAAGCCCAGGCGTCCCTTTTCCTGCAGGTGATATTGATTGTGTTGCGCACGTGCACACACCCCAGAGCGGTTCAGCTGCTGGCGCGGTTTGTTGAGCTCTGAGCCCTGGGCCAAAAACAGAAATGTCGAATACTACCTTACATACTGTAGTCAAGTTACGTAGTGTGATTTTCGAAACTGAGCCCCCTCAAACGACTTCAGAGGCGCTCGTCAAGAGCCTGAGGTTGTTGATGGAAATGCAGTGTCTTGATTTCGTGATTTTTTGGTTTCATCAGGGTTAGAGTTGGGGTTCGTTCGTCGAACAAATAAAAGATGGTTATCTTTGAATCGTAAATCGTTACGACGATGCTTATGGTGGAAAGAAGAAGTTGTAACGAACGATGGATTGCTTGCTGCATCACTTCGCTCATACGAAGTCGCGGAAAACGCTTTGTGCTGCGATATCATGGTGTTTTCTGCATTTCGTGTAGGCTTTGATTCATCGGGTCCTCGTTGGGGGCTCCAGATTTGTGCTCATTGTTCCTGCCAATACTACAGCTCGCCATACATGATCCAGAAGACATGACCAGGAAAGAGAACGAGGGAAAGAGGAAAGGAAAGAGGAAACGACATCAAATCTTATCGCACTCGACATGCAAAATACTGGGATGGATTTACACCCCCCAAACCGCGCATCGGCGACATAGCCTAGAATCCCGACTACTCTCCCACCATACAACACCGCCGAGAGTTTGAGCACCAGTGAAGTCCATCTTCTCCCCATACCCATGTATCTCAGAGCTACTCCTCCCCCACAAGACCGAGACAACTCCAATTCGTCATCTGAGAGACCCCAACTCAACACCCATCCCCCCATCCATCAAGCAGCAGCCAAATCCTCCACCCGAACCAACCCATCCGCCATCCCCGCCACCGCCCAAGCCCCACACTCGCGATTCGGATTCCACGCCAGCGCCGTCACAGCGGTAGCCTCCTCGTGCACAGTATGGAAATGCAAGCCGTGCTCCTTGTCGTCCGAATTCTGCATCGAGCCCTCGCGGTACTGCCGCTGCCCCTGCTCGATCTTATACCCCTCCATGAACCGCGTCAAGCCATGCGGGCCGATATGTTCGCCTTCGGGAAGAGGGCAGGAGGTTTCGTCGCCGGCTGCTTCGGCCGCGGTGGGCCGTCGCCATTCGTGCCCGAACCAGGTCTGCAGCAAAGGGATTGCTTTGGGCTGGATGATGCGGCGGATGGGGTTGGAGCCTGTCACTTCGCCGTGGGCGGTTCCCATTAGGACGAATGGGTGGCAGAGGCTGGTGGCGAGGGCTGTGCCAACGCTGCGGGCGCGGCCGAGGGAGATTGTGGTGAAGAAGCGGCGCAGTGGGATGCCTTTGAGGGCGAAGTTGTCGTCCATGACTAGGGCGTTTTGGCAGAAGTCGTTCCAGACAGCGAAGTTTTGTGTTGCGCGGGAGCGGGGGGCGAGGACTGTGCCGGTGGCTGAGGCTGGGTGGGGTTGGTTAAGGTCGGTGAGACGGGGGTAGCCGTCGGCGGCGGTGGTGATGAGAAGGTTCGGGTGAGAGGGGTAGCATGATGCGATGGACAGGACGTAGCTGCTGGCGATTGATGTGTATGAGACAGGTCTTGGACTGCCGGAGGTTGAGTGTTTTGACAGGTCGAATATTGCTACGCAGCCGTTCGCACAGCCAGCTGCAATACGCGAAGCAGAGATCCATGTCACACATGAGAACAGCGTGTCCGGAGGATGTGATTCAAAGGCAGCTTTCTCCAGTTGCACGTAATTGGTAGTCAGTGGTTCAGGCTGATCCATCATGTCGATGACTCTCAGACCTCCATCGCCCCATATCCCAGCCAGGAGACCGATCGAATGTGTGGCGAGCGTGGAGGACTGTTTGTACGGCGCTGGACACCACCTCAGTACTTTGACATCACCCCACTGGGTGCACAGCACATGCTTGAGGACCGGCGGGATGTCCGAGTCCAATGAACCTTTTTCGGTGGCGGCAAACTTCCAGACTTGTATCTCCGCCGGATATGGTGGTTGTGGAGTGTACGCAGGCGCAATGTTCTTTGGGAGCTCTTTCGGGTGTAGGGTGGAGATGGCAAGATACTGAGAAGCTCCTGATTGATTGGGTGCCCATTCTGTGCATTTGATCTTGGTGCCCAGATTGAGTACGAAGCCAGATCTTGTAGCTTTGTTGGGTACTGCTTTGAAGCCTGCAGCCTGCGGTTGCTGCCATGCGTCTTTCAAAGACAAGGTCTCTCCAACCCGCAGTCGGAATAGTTTGGGATCGTTCAGAGGACCCATCAGAAAGGCGCGCTCCGGCACTTCACTTGTCGCAACTCTGGCACGTCCCTCCTCATTGCTGAGTTTCGCAGTAGTCTGCCGCTTCGCAAAAACTTCTTTGCCTCCGGATTCGAAATACCACTTCCAGCTCTCGGCTTCCTCGTGTTGGCGTGCCGTATCGCCCTGCCAGTAACTGTAATCAAAAGAGTTGGCGGCAATATCTTGAGGTTTCCGATGTACTGGTAGCGTGTCCTGGCCGTTCCATTTCATGAAAGCCTTCTCAACCGCACCATACTCCTTAATGGAAGATCCGAACAGGAAGAGACGTTTGTCAGCCTTGCCGCTTTTTCGCGTTATGGTGTCAGGAAGACCGCGATTGTAGACAGCACCATCAGGTCCCGTCAGTGTGACTTTTGCTTTCTTGGGATTCGCCCGACCTGAGCCGGCAACTCTGGTGTCGTCGTCTTCGTCGTCAATATCGAGATCGTCGTCGTCGTCACCAGCGATAGACATTGCGTCGTCTAGTTCTTTTTCGCCGGCATCGCTTGCAGCGTTGGAATTGACCTCAGCTTCGACGTCATCATCTTCTTCGTCTTCCTCGTCGTCGTCTTCGGCAGCCTCTGCGGCTTCGACCTCGATTTTGAACTCGTCGGCGCTGTCAGAATCTCTGGAGTGGCGGCGGACAGGCGAATGTTCAGAGATGGCATCTTGCAGCTCCTCGATACCTTCAAAGGCATCAACGGTATAGCGTTTCTTCGCAGATGCCCGTCTCGTGGTTGACCGCCGTGACATGTTGAATGGTGGTGTATGTACAGTATGTGTGGCTGGAAAGGAAAAGACGCTGAGCAACTTAGCTTGTGGATGGCTGGCACGATGGTGGCGGCAGCGGAGAGAGAGACTCACTGCAAAGTGGTCAGGCTATGTCATCGTTTCATCGCTCGTTGACGCCAACAGCATGTGGTGTCTACAGCAGCATGGATCTGGTATGGTGGATTGAATTGACCTAAAGAATGATAAGAAGAGTTTCAAGCGCCAGAGCTTTCCCCAGACGGACGACGGCTTTTGCCGACTTGCCCCTGTCGTTCCTCGCTTGGCCTCGGCACGTGTGAAGGAGTTGTCGTGTTTTGGCTTCACGGATGTGCAGTTAAAGACGACAGACACTGCTGGACATGCAACATGCTCCTCCGTGATTTCGCCCCGCCAGTACGGCTACTCTCGCTTCTATGCCTTGCTCTTCCACTGCTTCCGGCGGTGCAAGCCTCTTTAGGCGACCGCCAGCCTGAGTTCAAGAGCTGCGTCGCAGTGAGTTTCATGCAATTGAGAACGTTGCTATGCAGGCAATAGTGCTGACAGGAAACGCTTGACAGGATTGCATCTTCGCGAACTGCGGTGCCGTTGATGGCCCTTCTATACGTACGACACCACGCCCACGTCGAAACCATGCGCAATAGCTAAACCATCCGCAAAGCCCTCCAACACCGCCTCCTTCTCTGGGACTGCCCATCCGAGTGCGACTATACCTGCCAGCACATCGTGACGCAATCGCGCCTCGCCCGAGACCCTCCCTACCTCGAACCAATCCTGCAGTTTCACGGCAAATGGCCCTTCTACCGCTTTTCCGGCATTCAAGAGCCGGCCAGCGTTCTCTTCTCGCTCTTCAACCTACTGGCACATCAATGGGGAGTCTCTAGGCTGAAGGCCGAAGTGCCGGCCAGCTACACGCTGCGGAAGTATTACATTGGATTCGGATACTGCGGGATTGCGAGCTGGATCTTCAGCATGATCTTCCACACGCGCGACTTCAACGTCACCGAGAAGCTGGATTACTTCGCCGCAGGGCTAAGTGTGATGTACGGCTTGTTCTTCGCGCCCATCCGCATCTTCCGTCTCGATCGCGAGGGCTCGCTCACGGGAAGCAGCAAGTCTGCCACGATTCTGCGGGTGTGGACTTTGCTTTGCGCGTCGCTGTACATTGCGCACGTCTCGTACCTGTCATTCGTCCACTTCGACTATACGTACAACATGGCGGCCAACGTGGCGGTCGGCATTGTACAGAACGTCTTGTGGACTGGGTTCAGCATCATGCGATACAGGAAGATTGGAAGTCTTTGGGCAGCGTGGCCTGGTTTGATCGTTGCGTGGATTATCCTGGCGATGAGTCTGGAGTTGTTCGACTTCCCGCCTTGGTGGGGAATGGTCGACGCACACGCCCTGTGGCATTTGGGCACGGTTGGACCGACGATCTGGTGGTATAAGTGAGTCTACGGCGTACCTCGGAGGGTGTGCAAGATGATATGCTGACGCGCGACACAGTTTCTTGTTGAAAGACGCAAAGGAGGATTTGCAGAGTGCCCGGCTGAAAGCTTAAATGAGACGCTGCGAGCGTGCATAGTAGATCCGGGAATTAATGATCTCGAAGATACCTTGTTGACGAGAGTCTATGTAAAGGTCTCAAAGTAGCCTACATGTATTTGAGTTTGTGTAGTCCTAAGCCTTATCATTGGCCGATCAAACATATCAATCGATAGAGTTGCAATTGATTGATAGGCTCTATCGGATTCAGGCGACTCCCACCAGATTTGAATCAGACTTGTGATGGATTTGATTACGCGATTCTCTAGTACGACTTCTCAGGTGTCCTCGGCGATCAGTCAATCAATCAAGAATCAATAATGGAAGTTCACTTCAAGGCGTTTATTGAGTTCAAGGGTCTACTACTGCATGACGGAACCTCATCTTCCTCTCTGTCGTTCAATCGTTTGTCGTAAATCACTCAGTCAACACTCACTTTGCCCCGCAACAACAGGATCTGCATGAGCAACCCAAGTGATGTGATCGACAGGCGGGCATTCCATCAATTCCTATTCGATCGCTCCCTGAAACACGTGCGTAGGATGGCGGACCCTCTCCTGAAATCTAAACTCACAAATGACGCCCGCCGTTGCATGTAAACAATCTGAATTGATTGATATACGTGTATTTGTGTATACAGATACACCCACATGTACTCAGTCTGTGACGCGAACGTGCGAATCAACAAGACACTGCTCGTCATCAATTTCAGTCCATCAATCAATTGATTCATAGGTAGCTCAGCCAGGCACGAGCGAGCGAGCCGCGCAATACATGACCTATAACCTCACATCCTTATCAGCCCACCCCACCACCACCACCTCACCTTGGACCGTACCTTTGCCCAGTTACACGTGCGCGTGCCTGCATTATTGAAGACGCCATTCTCGTGCATCCGAACTTCTTCCTGACCTCGCCCTCTCTCATCCTCATCCTCTTCTTCTTTCCCTCTTCAAACCTGCTCATGGCTCCAGACCTCAACTCCCTCGCCAAACTCCCTCAAACCGAACACTCTCAACCAATACAACCACAAACAATTTCATACTCCGCAACCAACTCAAGACGCCCATCACAGACAATGGCTCCACCTTCAGTGCCGACAGACCGCATGCAAATGCCGCATCGGGTGTCGTCAGGCCACGAGCAAGATGGTCCGCTAAGACACCCGAGACCCTTGACCGCCGCAGAGCTATATTCAGAATGCGAGAAAGAGCAGGAAGCTGTTGTACGTATTCTTGGAACGCACTTGAAAACCTGTGCAATATACGAGTATATGCTAACCAAATCTCTAGGTCAACCGCCTTACACGCGAGCTCACCGCTCTTCGTGCACAATCAGCATCCGTTGCATCAAATGCCTCACACTCAAGCAACTCGACCTCAGCCTCTCTCCTCCCGAACGACATCTCAGATCCCAACCCGACACACCAGATGATGGGAGGAGCAACTCATCCTACACCCTCTCGCCACCGTAGCTCCTCTTCTCTCTCCGCCAGATCAGGCACCGGGAGCACTCACGCCCACGCAGGCAGTGCGGCTCCCTCTCACCCAGGAAGCCACGGCGGCTTTAGTCAAGCGTCCTACGACCGCGCCGCAGCCGCAACAGGCGGCACAGGCAGCACGACCATCTCCCGCCAACCCTCCATCTCAGCCCAAAGCGGCGCCTCGACCCCCGCCCGCCAAAGCCTCGACACCTTCCGCCACCCCTCCACAGCTGGAGGAGGAATCGCCAGCGGCGGCACACCCTACGCTCTTCCCCACCGACCCTCCCTCTCGCGCGACCATAGCTACGCCGCCTCAACAACAGCAACCGCCGGCACGCCTCACCACGGCGGCCCGCAATCACCTCCCACACCCGCCCAGAGCCCGAGCCAAAGCATCCACGCCGCCATGCAGCATTACACCGATACCGCAGGCTACAGGAGCGAGATGGAGCTCGTCAAAGCCGAGAATGACTCCCTACGTCAGCGAGTCAGAGCTCTGGAGCAAGCTCTCCGCGCCCGTAGACGGGATAGCAGTACCAGCCAGGCTGAAAGTCGCGCCCCTGATGCTGTCACGATGCGAGCTACGCGGGAGAGGGAGGTTGGGGCGTCTAGTCCTAGCGCTACGAGCCCGAATACTACTACTGCCGCTGCGGCTGGTATTGCGGCCTGGGCGGCGGGGAATGGAGGTGTTCGTGGGGTTGCGGGCCCGAGGGAGAGGAGCGAGAGTCAGAGTACTAC
>Ga0265780_10010145_pt1 | contig 11252 bp, 10 predicted proteins | sample P1T30metagenome_FD_192432 | JGI IMG/M metagenome (GOLD analysis project Ga0265780, IMG submission 192432) | Plant litter microbial communities from East Loma Ridge, Irvine, California - P1 T30 | ecosystem: Environmental > Terrestrial > Plant litter > Unclassified | place: USA: California... | reverse complement strand
GCTCCTACTGCTGCTCCAGACCATCTTGCCTGGAGCATCCCCGCCTCACCTGCAAACAAGTCAGATACAGTAGCTACACACACACAGCCCGCCCTATACCGCGGCCAAAGGCAAGTTTCCTCGGGAAGCACTCTTGACAACACGTAAGTTCAAACGACACGATCCTTTGTCTGCTTCATCTTCTCCTCAATGCCCGACCTGCCCTATTCTTCCCCTTGGTATAGGTCGCTGGGCTTTCGACGACTCCCCAGCAGCAATCGGCCATTCCCCATTCAGCCAATGGAATCATCACCATCTCAGGCGTAGGAACAGTGTACAACGCTGGAGAAGCTTGCTAACATCAACCCGTAGCACTTCCGCAATCATGTCTGCAACTGAAGAGGCAAAAGCCGCATGGGACTCCCATGTCGACACCCGCACAGGAATCGAGCCGCCAAAGCCAGCGGATGCATCCGAAATCAGCACCCTGCGGAGCACTATCGGCGCCCCGTTCCGTGCTGCTGCTTCGCTGATCGGCGCTGTCACGGCTCCAGTTCCCGATCAAACGGGTGATGGCTCCAAGATTCCACCAGAGGAGAAGGCTAGCCTTTACAAGAAGATCGAAGGTGGCTTGCGAGACATGTCTCACCTTGGCATCGAGAACATTGGGTCCTTGCTTGAGATTCAGAGGGAGAAGATGCTTGGTAGCTACACCGACGACAAGACTTACCTCATGGAGGGCCTGATCCGAACGGCTGCCGCGTTGCCCGATGGATCCAAGACAAGGGACGCCGTCACCGCAAACTTCCTGTCACAGCTGTGGAATGACCTGCAACACCCACCTCAGTCATATCTTGGCTCCAAGTATCAATATCGATCAGCAGACGGCTCGTTCAACAGCCTCGTCAACCCGCAGGTCGGTGCAGCAGGAACACCGTATGCTAGGACAGTGAAGCCGACCACGATGCAGACGCCTGCACGCCCGGATCCAGGCGTTGTGTTTGACAGTATCATGACAAGGAAGCACACGGAGCTGCACCCTAACCGAATCTCGAGCATGCTTTTCTACCTAGCATCCATCATCATCCACGACTGTTTCCGGACGAGCCATGAAGACTATTCCATCTCAATGACTTCCTCATATCTCGATCTCTCGCCCTTGTATGGTAGCAACCAAGCCGAGCAGGATATGATGAGGATTGGAAAGGATGGAAAGATCAAGCCAGATTGCTTTTCGGAATCAAGGCTACTCTTCTTCCCTCCTGGCGTTGGCGCTCTGCTGATCATGTTCGGCCGCTTCCACAACTACACGGTGGAGAATCTGGCCGAGATCAACGAGCAGGGACGCTTCACAAAGCCCTCTGCAGAGGTTCCAAAGTCTACTGGGGATATTGAGGTTGATAAGAAGACGCAGGAAAAGTACGATGCAGCTTGGAACAAGTACGACAATGACTTGTTCCAGACTGGCCGACTGATCACATGCGGTCTCTACGTCAACACCATCTTGATCGACTACGTCCGCACAATTCTCGATCTCAACAGAACAGACAGCAACTGGCAGCTAAATCCCCGTGCTGATGTGGAAGGCCTGCCGATGGGTATTGGAAACCAGGTGTCTGCAGAATTCAATCTTGTGTACCGATGGCACTCGACCGTGTCAGACCGCGACGAGAAGTGGACACAGGAGATGTGGGATGGGATCTTTGGCGAGGGCCGTGATCCAAAGACCATTGACAAATACGAGTTTCTCGGTCGCCTTAACGAGGTCTACAAGAAGACCGACCGAGATCCATCAAAGCGTGAATTTGCTGGCCTGAAGCGAAACGAAGATGGCACGTTGCCCGACCAAGGTCTCGTAGATATTCTGACTTCTAGCATCGAAGACTGCGCCAACTCGTTCGGACCGAATCGAGTACCTGCTGTGTTCCGTGCCATCGAGGTTCTCGGCATCGAGCAAGCACGTAGCTGGAACCTAGGCTCGCTCAACGAGTTCCGGAAGCACTTCAAGCTCGAGCCACACAAGACATTCGAAGACATCACCTCTGACAAGTACGTCCAAGAACAACTCAAGCACCTCTACGATACCCCCGATAAGGTCGAAATCTATCCCGGCATGGTTGTGGAAGATGCCAAGAAGCCCATGGCGCCTGGATCTGGTCTCTGCACCAACTACACCATCTCGCGAGCTGTACTATCGGATGCCGTGGCCTTGGTACGCGGTGACAGGTTCTATACAAAAGACTACAATCCCCGCACCCTGACAAACTGGGGCTACAGTCTCGCAGACAGCGACGTCGGCATCGACAACGGATGTGTGTTTTACAAGCTCTTCCTACGTGCGTTCCCGCAACACTTCAAGTACAATAGCGTCTATGCACACTATCCGCTCACTGTCCCGTCCGCCATGAAAACCGCTCTCGCCGATCTCAAGAAAGACCACCTATACGACTTCTCCAAGCCGGTAGCAACGCCACACCCGCACTTTGTTAAGGAGTACAAGCTCGCCACCGAGATTATGAAGAACCAAACTGACTTCAAGGTTGTTTGGGGTAAAGCAATGGAGTACATAATGGGTCCTGCAGCTGCCGAGTTCATGCTCGCCGGTGACGGTCCTAAGAATACCGCCTCCCGCCAGATGATGAGCAAGGCTTTATACATCTCTGACTGGGACAAGGAAGTGCGCAACTATTACACTCTGAAGATGCAGCAGCTGTTGAAGGAGAAGAGCGCGAAGATTGCCGACTTCAACCAGGTTGACATTATCCGTGACGTTGGCAATCTCGCACACGTGCACTTTTGCTCGGAGCTTTTCATGCTACCTCTCAAGACTGATGACAGGCCTTATGGAATCTTCACTGAAGCGGAGCTGTACTTGATAATGTCGTCGGTCTTTGCTCTCATCTTCTTCGACGCCGACCCAGCATCATCCTTTCCCCTGCACGTCAAGGCACGCAAAGCAACTCAAGTCCTCGGCAACATTGTCGAGAAGAATGTTGCAGCTATTGCCAATAGCGGAATACTGTCTTCCATCATCCAGACCATCTGGCCACACGAGTCCGTCCTCAAGAGCTACGGCGTACACATGATCAAGAGGCTTTTAGAGACTGGCATGGATCCCAAGCAGCTGGTCTGGGGCCACATTCTAGGTACCGCGGGCGGCATGGTCTCAAATCAAGGCCAACTCTTCGCCCAGACCCTCGAGTTCTACCTCCTCGGTGCCGGAAAAGAGCACTGGGCCGCGATCCAAGAGCTTGCCAAGCAAGACAGCGAAGAAGCGTTTGAGAAACTGATGCACTACACCATGGAAGGTGGACGTCTCAACGGCGAAACAGGCGTGATCCGGGTCGTTGCAAAAGAAACTCCCATCACCGAAGCCGGCCACACGACGAACCTCGCACACGGCTCCACTGTCTTTGTCAAACTACGCACCGCATCCCACGACGCAGAAATCTTTCCCAATCCCGACAGTGTCGATATCACGCGTTCGCTCAACTCGTACATCCATCTCGGCCATGGGCCCCACCAGTGCCTGGGCCTACCCATGACGCGTGTGGCGCTCACGACGATGCTAAAGGAAGTAGCCAAGCTGAAGAACCTGAGGCCTGCCAAGGGCCCGCAAGGAAAGATTCACAAGGTTGCGAAGAAGATGGAGGCAGGCGAGGAGAAGTATGTGTATCATGCTTACCTGACGGAGAATCAGGATATGTATTTTCCGTTTCCTTGCGGTAAGTCTATCCTTCTGCCTTGACTTTTTGGAGCTGCGTTACTAACATGTGTTGTAGCCTTCAAGGTGTGCTGGGATGATGAGTGAGTAGGTAATGATGGAGAAGGAAAGAAGGAAGGAAGGAAAGAAAGGGGAGTGCCTAGGCGAGCTGGGTCAGGGAGATTGTGAGGGAAAAAGACGGGAGTGCATGAATTGTATGAACAGGGTAATGGTAAAGATTGTAAAGCGAAACGAAACGAAGCGAATCGAAACAGAGAGCATAAAACTCAGGCGGTAGTAAAGTAGCGATGGCCGTTTCCCGGCACATTTCTTCTCCTAAAAGTTGTAAAGAAAGAATTACGTTAGTCATAGGTGTCTTTTCTTCTTCTTCTTCTTCTTCTTCTTCTTCTCCTTCTTTTCGTCTCTGAAACTGTAACCCTTTATGGTTATGGAATACGGCGAGAGGATGTACTAGGGCTGGTAGAATGCATATTTACGCTTATGTTTACGCTTATGTTTGTTATTATTGTTGCTGTTGTGTATATATGTGTGTATATGTATATATATATGTGTGTATATGTGTAAAATGCTTCATGTCCTATATAGTATGTCTTGTACATTCTTACAATTTAATTCTTATTAAGCACTGTTAAGTTGGAATTGTCGCACGGAAAACTTGTTGTTGCACAGTGATTGCTAATGTGTTCTGGCGTGTAAGCTACCGTTCCCAACTCCCACACAAGTACAGAGCAACTGGGAGTGACGGTGCAAGGTGTGAAAACCATGAGCTCGGGAGTACCCGTGACTTGTGATGCACTCAGGCACTGCCGCTTCCCCGACAGGTTTTGTGGGACCTGTATCGGCCCTTCACCCCGCCCACCTAGCCTCTATCTAGCCCATTCGTTCTCGATGCTTGGCTGATTGTTGCCCACAAGGTGTCCAGGTAGAGCGCTATCCAGACGGCGATTGCCCTCCTCGATTGCGCGGTCGGGACTTGCCTCTTCCTCTTCAGTCTCGTCTTCGATGCTGTCCGAGTAGCGGTTGTGGCTAGTAACGTAATCAATGGCACGTCGAGACTCGGTGTCGCCATGACTCTCGTCGGCGAGCATGCGAGATAGGCGTTCTGGGGCAACTCTATGCAACCATGACTCCTTGTGCGTGGGCACAACAATGATCAACAACTGCAAGGGCAAGTTAGCGTCAGCCGAGGCGGGGCTGATTACCATGACGTACCTGCCAGACAAAGACCATGCCCACAACGGTCATGAAGAGAGCTGCAATATGCTGCTCCTCAGCTTTCCACGCTCCCAAGCACCCGCTGGCCCTGCGGCTATATGTATTCTCGCATGCGTGTTGATCGTGCGTCTTGTCAGGAAAGGGCCATGCCATGTCGCGTGAGTTGGCAAACCCACAACAGTTGAAGGCATCTTGAATTTGGCGGATGGCAGCCGCGTCTTTTTTCCTGAACAGCGTCTGCCAGCGCTCTCGCAGGCCGCAGTCTAGGCCAGATGGAGGCGCAGCATGTGTGCCCACCAGGGTAATGACGACGCTCGAGTAGATGAAGATGAGCGTGTTGGCGATGATGACGAGAGGCGGACGCTGGATCCCGCCGCGGCTTAGGCGCTGGCGACGCTCCTGGCGACGTGTGAAGTCATAGCCACATTCCAGCAGCAGGCCGGAGACAATGGGCAGGGCCGTGGTGAAGCCGGCCAGGGTGTCGGAGATGGGTACAGAGCGGGCGTTTGCGCGGGAGGCAGCGTATCTGGACTCAATTAGTGCGAGGCTAAGATGGCTGGCGACAGGCGGGCGAGTACCCTGCGAGCGCTATCGCAATGACGAGATACTAGAGACGGTTAGCCTTTGCAAAGTCAAAGACGAGGCGCAATGGAGTCGTGTCTTACTAGCACACTGATGCATGTGACGACCTGCTTCCTGGTGTACGTCATGCTTGTTGGTGTAGCTGGGTAGGCACAAGGCAGTGGGTAGAGCAGTACCGGAAGTACTAGGCACGGCGGGCAGCAAGCAAGAAACAAGTCGTGGTATAAAACGGGCAGGAGGAGATGCGTGGTGAAGGAGTCGATCGGGGGCACCTCACGTGGACAGCAGCTCCGCAATTCAATTCCAGGCGAATGGTTCAGTGCGGTACTGTATCCAAGTACTTACTGTATCTACTCGTTGCTTATGCCGCATCATCACACTCGGCAATGTTTCGTCTCAGCCAACCATGACATGGCTGCCTCGGGCCCGCTTCGTGTGCCTGTGTGTCTACCTAAAACCCATTCACCTCGTGCATGTCGTTGGGTGGGCAGAAGGCCGCGGAGCATCATGGACAACGCACAGCCGGGGGTGACGTGACTTGTTGTTATTCTCCCTTCTTCTTCTTCGTCTTGTTCCCCCTCTTATCCGCACCTCAACCTGCAATGCGCTGCTTCAGGTGGCTGCACCACGCCGGCGTATCATTCCGAGCCATGTGGTGACGGCAAGAAATGGTGGTGTGAAGAGACAGGCGGCGTCTGACATGTGATTGGGCGATGGGGCTAGCACTGCTAGCACCCTTGGCGGCTGCTACTCCGGTCGCTGTAAGTTCTCGATCTCGCCATCTCGCGATCCCAAACCTTTTCCCCATCGCAACGTCATGGCCTGCCGGGAACCGCACAAAGCCAAAGCGGGGAATCTCTCCTCTCGTTTTTTTTTGCTTTGCGTCTTCTCGAGCCCTCGAGCCAGAGTCGATCAACCGCCCTTCCAAGCCTCCGCTCGTTACCAGCTCGTGTGACGAGAAAGCGCGGCTTGACGGCCACATTGTCTCAGCGACAAACGTGTCCGTCCATACAAGCACCGTCATCAGCATGATCAGATCGCTGGGCTCCAGAGCCTAGTGCCCACATCCTCCTGCGAGGGCGGGGCTGATTGTTTACCTACCCGACTAATTCTTGCGTCCGCCCAGCCATATTACGGCTGCCAGCCGCCCGCGGGTTTCCTTTGTTTTCTTGAATTGCTACCTGACCTCGCCCAACCGCCCAAAAGCTCTTCCAGCGTCACACTTGTTCGACATGCTCGTGTTTTCATCCTCACGATGCGATTCACTGCTGCCTCGCGGCTCAGCGAAGCAAGCAAGCTTCCTCTCCACCCGTTTCTCGCTCCCGTTCTGGCCCACTCCCACCCCTGCTTCCATTCCTCTCTCACAACGCTCGCCTAACCGGAAACCCTCTCGACCCTCGCCACCGAAAAGAGCCAGACAATCACCACCAAAGGCTTCAAACACTCCCGCCCCTTCAACCACCGACATGTCTCACCACCCTGCCACCCCGCGCTCGGCAACCTTCTCGCCAACACTGGGAAGCATTCCAGAGGTCTTCGAATACGATTCCCTCGATGCCCAATTCACCCCTGCCTCTCTCAACGACGCCTCGGAAACACCAGAGGCCTTCTTGCCCGAGGCTTCAAGCATGAGTCCACCAACACTCACGCGCGCTACTTCATGGCCCGCAATCATCCAATCGCCTTCCCGGAGAGTCGCTTCACCTTTTGCAGTCTCCAAAGCACTGCGCAAGATTCTCGACGCGGACCGCGCCCGGCGAAGGCGCATTATGAAGGTCTACTTGAAAGCAATCGTCTTTCTCAAGTACCTCTGGCGCGCAAACGAGCGCTATGGAAACGTCATGGTGACTACCGGCATGTACATGCAACGGTGAAGATGACGGTCAGATGACGCAAGGTTTGGGATTTTAAATCAGGAGTTTGGGATTAGCAAAAGCATGGAAATGCTATGACACGAATATACATGATAAAAACGGGTTACGACAGTGATGCATGGACGATGCATAGCGACGGGCGTTTTTTGTTTTTTTGCATTGACATGGGCGCATGGATTTGAACGGTGTCGACTTTCCTTCAGATACCACATTTTGAGCCCTTTACGCGTACGGAGCGCGGTAATCAATGAATGCAACTTGTTCGAGCACAATGTACATTAGCGTGTTTTCATACTTGAATAGTCCTGACACTGCTTCCCACTCATCTCAATTCCACACTGTTGTCAGCCACTGATACAGCATCGTAGACCGTAAACACAGAAGCATCAAGAGATTCCCCATTACTCCAGGTTTTGGAACGAATCGAAGATTGCTGAAGCAGGCAAGTTCCGAGTTACTCTAAGCGGGCCGCCCTGGGACCGGATGGGGCTGCTAGTATAGGGAAGTTGAATGAGAATAGTGTTGGTGTAGAGATTGAGCCGAGTGGTCAGTCTAGAGAGGGGAGAAGGAGATTTTGGCCTTTTTCTTTTTTTATAAATGTAGGGTTGTATAAACGGGAGGATAGTGGGAAGAGGTATACCAACACAAAAAAAAGGTTTATCAATATGCAATCTCATCTAATCTATATCAACCACACCCGTGACACACCAATTTCCATCAGTAAAACCTCTTCATCAACGGCACACTCGCCACCTCCTCCTCATCCAACGTTTGCATCCGAACCTCGCGCTTCCCCAAACCTACCTCCTCACCCAACTCACCTTGCCATGTCAAACTATGCTTCAACCAACTCTCATCATCTCTCGTTTTAAAGTCGTCTCTTGCATGCGCACCTCTACTCTCTGTCCTCGCCAACGCCGCAGCACACGTCTGCTCTGCATTCGTAAGCAGGTTGCGCAGTTCCAGGGCCTCGATGAGATCAGAGTTCCAGATCAAACTGCGGTCGGTGAGCTTGAGAGATGAGGCGAACGAGGATGAGAGCGAGGAGAGCGTCGTGGTTCCTTTGTGCAGCGAGGTGTGGGTGCGGAAGACGGAGGCGGTAGATTGCATGGCTCGTTGCATCGAGTCTCGCAGGGAGAACGGGGTTATGGTGCCGGTGGAGGACAAGAGTGTTTTGACACTAGAGATGGAGGCGAGGCCGATTGTCGGGGGAGAGGCCTGGTGTGGGGATGAAGGGGTGTGGTTCGAAGATATGTGGAGAGCGACCGCACGGCCCTTTTTTTGGTCGGAGTGGTTAGTAAAAGTCGTAGCAGAGAAGGAGGAGAGTAGGTGAACATACGAATACCACAATGTCAAGAAGTGAATTCGCACCGAGCCGGTTCGCTCCATGCACACTGACACATGCCGTCTCCCCTGCTGCATATAACCCCTCCACCACGGTCTCGTTTCCCTCCTCCCCCTTGTCCACATTCAAAACTTGTCCGTGGTAGTTTGTTGGTATGCCACCCATGCAGTAATGTACTGTAGGTATTACGGGAATCGCTTGTCTCGTGATGTCAATTCCTGCAAAGATGGCTGCCGTTTCCGCGATCCCTGGCAAGCGCTCCATGATAACCTCTCGGGGAATATGGGAGAGTTGGAGGTTAAGATGATCTTTGTTGGGACCGCAGCCGCGTCCTTGTAGTATTTCAAGGTTCATACTACGCGAGACTACGTCGCGAGATGCGAGGTCTTTGGCTATTGGTGCGTAGCGGTGCATAAAGTTTTCGCCTTCGCCGTTGAGGAGGTAGCCGCCTTCGCCACGAGCACCTTCTGTGATGAGAACCTGAAGAATTGCGTTAGCTGCAAGGACCAACTGATTGAAAGGAAAAGGTACACGTACCCCTGCTCCATATATTCCAGTCGGGTGGAATTGCACAAACTCCATGTCTTGAAGTGGTAGTCCTGCACGAGATACCATGGCATTACCGTCTCCGGTACTCGTATGAGCGCTGGTTGCACTGAAGTATGCTCGGCCATACCCTTTGATAGCCTGTTAGTACACAAAACTCCCATTGTCACGTGACTATAACCTACCTCCTGTAGCCAGCACCGTATTCCTAGCAAATACCCTATGAAACGTCCCATCCTCCATATTCATCGCCGTAATACCTACACACTTGCCCTCACACATCATCAAATCCAGCGCGAACCATTCGATAAAGAACTGAACGCCCTCCTTCAAACTCTGCCCATATAACGTATGCAACATCGCATGCCCCGTCCGATCCGCCGCACACGCTGTCCTATATGCCTGGCCCCCTTTTCCATATCTCAGACTCTGACCACCAAGCGCTCGCTGGTAGATGGTACCCTGACTGGTCCGGCTAAACGGCATACCGTAGTTTTCTAGCTCGACGACTGCAGGCACGGCTTCGCGCGTCATGTAGTGTATGGCGTCCTGGTCGCCGAGCCAGTCGGAACCTTTGACCGTATCGTACATGTGCCAGCGCCAGTCGTCTTTACACATGTTGCCGAGCGCCGCATTGATTCCGCCTTGCGCTGCGACGGTGTGGGAGCGCGTAGGAAAGAGCTTGGATACACATGCCGTTTTCAGTCCTTGTTCTGTGAGACCGACGGCGGCGCGGAGACCTGCTCCTCCTGCTCCAATGACGATGGCGCTGGGGAGGTGTCGCGTTAACTGGAGTTTGGCTTGCTATTGGCTCTTCTCCGGAGTCGGCAATGACAACTTCAACTTACTCATAGTGGTGATCGATGACTGTGAAGTCTTTGACATCGAGACTTTTCACTGATGCAAAGCCTCGGTCTAGCCGTGAGGTATGGAGGACACCACGGCACGTGTTAGGACGGACGCGATGGATACCTCGCACCCAAGTACGCATCGTAAGGGAAGATGTTTGGGCTAGAACGCTACCTAGATAGTTTACAACCAAGAACAAGTTTCATCTGGAATTATACAGAGGGCCAGGCTGGTGTATTCAGTCAGCAGTAGTGTAGTGTTAGCTGTTCGCTACCCAGCAATGCGCAACCCCCTCTTTCATTAAAGTTGATCCTCGGCAAGTGTAGGGTACAAGCCACCTCGTACATGTCATCGTCATCGTGCGATGTATGCCTTAGAGAATTCTGCTAAATGATCAATATCGCAAAAAAAAAGAGTGGCTTGTAAATCATGGAATAGTCACCGATATATCGTTGTCATGTAGGCATGTTGATCTTCAAGGCATTTGCAGGCTTAGAGCACGATATTTGCGGGGTACCCGTGGACTCCACTTTAGATAGTGCCAACACCTAACGTTCCTCGAATTGATCGTAGTTATGTGGAATCGAAATAATTACATTTTTTTTAGTTTAGTACGTGAAACAAAAGCGAATTCAGAATCAGGGGAGAATGAAGCCGGCGTAGGGAACGTCTGCCTATGATTACTGGGGCGTCATCTGATATCAACCCATGTTGGTTAGCCTTGCGATAGCAAGGCTGTCGTCTCCCGTTGGCCACGGTCCCTCCATCTCCAATGCTCTAATTATCCACTACAAGACCAGGCAACGAGAACGAGACGCGTGATTCTGATGTATCATCGGCTCCTTATCATCAAGTGGCATGTGGTAAGACGTCACCGAGATACATTTCGTTTAGAGTAGTAGATAGTGCATAAAGATAACAAAGTGACACAACCAGGCAGAAGCGATTGGTATGAGAGGATATGTCGGCGCATACAACCTTAGAGTTCTGCTTGCGGTGTATATTCTCACAGCTACTATGGAGGCTGTCCGAGATTTCCTTTTCCTTGCCTCCTCCTTACAAAATCCACATCATTGTCCGCACAGTCCCGACCGCTTCGAATTTCTCATAAGAAGATGTCAGACCGTGTCTTCTACCC
>Ga0265780_10010142_pt1 | contig 11253 bp, 15 predicted proteins | sample P1T30metagenome_FD_192432 | JGI IMG/M metagenome (GOLD analysis project Ga0265780, IMG submission 192432) | Plant litter microbial communities from East Loma Ridge, Irvine, California - P1 T30 | ecosystem: Environmental > Terrestrial > Plant litter > Unclassified | place: USA: California... | reverse complement strand
TTCAGCTTCGGCGCGGGCTTCGGCTTTGATGCAGGGGTAGCACGGGAAGTGGCTGTTGCGCAGCGTCTCCGTGGTGCTGATGTCGGTGCAGATGGTGTTGCTGAGGCAGCCGGGGCGGCACATCTCGATGTAGGGGCGGTCGCTAGTGTGGCCACACGTGTGCTTCTTCTTCCAGTAGATACACATGTTGGATATGTGGGTTGCTCGTGGAGTCTGGTGGAGATGTGTGAGCGTGAGTTACTAGTAGAGTCTGGTGGAGATGTGTGAGCGTGAGTTACTAGTAGAGTCTAGTAGAGATGTGTGTGTTGCTAGTACTACTGTATCTAGCAGAGATGCGGACTGATATGGAGTGTAGCAGACGAAGGGAATTGCTCACTTTTATGAGGATTTGAAGCACTGTGAGGCAATGCCCTGTGAGGAAAGCACACTGTGGGGAAATTGTCCTGTGAGAACTGCACTGTATGGAATGTGCGATGTGAGGATAGCAAATCCAAGAGTTGTGAAATCGAAGTTTAAAAGTCGAGCTTCCGGCCAGATGAGGTTTGCTGCTGTGGCGATAGCAGGTGAAGGTAAAGATCCGATTGTGGTTGAGATAAGGCTTGGCAGGCGCGTTGGCACGTGAAGCAGTGATGAGTGAAACAGGAAAGAGCGACAAAGCGTGAGGAAAGAACAATCATGCCTCTGAATGCCCACAAAGTGGTGGTGAAGGAGAGAAGAAAAATGTCTAGTCCAGCACATGAGAGAAAATAAGAGGTTTGATAATCGTAAAATATGCTGTGAATCATAAGGGTATAACCATGACCAAGAGCCCACATTAACTATAAAAGACCCATCCCAGCAAGGCGTGGGTATGCAGCGAGCCTGCAGGTGCACAAGAAGTAAAGACGGAGAAAAAGCGAGCGAGTCTAGACACGCCGCTGTCGCCGTATCTCGGGCCGTGCATCGCGATGGTCCACCTCCTTGATGCGAGTACCACCAATCTCTTTGAATTTGCTTGCCAACGTATCCGTCTCGTCGAGGTCCTGCATCTCGTCGCCGCCTCCTATGCTCTTGCCGACGAGGAGCACGTTCGGCACGGTTCTCCGGCCCGTCATATGTGCGAGGAGTTCTTGGAGTTTGGGACCCATTGGGTGCAGGTCTAGTTCGACCACGTGGGGCTCGGGGAGGATGCGGTATTTGTCGACGAGGATGTGTTTTGCCTTCTTTGAGTGTGGGCAGTAGGACTTGGAGAATATAATGACTGTGATGGTATTAGTGTGGGAACGTGTGCTAGACAGCCATTGGCCATACCTGGACTCTGCTTGAGGATGAAATCTAGCTCCATCTCGACCTCGTGCTCCTCGAGCGTCTCGTCTTTCTGCATTGCCGTCTGGTCTCGAGTTCGCCCGCCCTGGGCTGCAACACCGGGGACTTTCTTGTCGTCTGGCGAGTCAATCTCCACTCTTCCTGCCACGCCCTTCTTGGCGCTTCCCTCTATCGCGACTTTGCCTGATTTGTCTTTGCTGTCTGCTGCCTTCTTCGCCTGCTCCTCTGCTGCTTGGAGCCGTGCTTGCACGCTCTCAGCGTCCCTCTGCTTTGCGGCTGCGGCATGCTCTCGCTCTTGCAGCGCCTGTTGGGTTTTGGTGTAGAAATCCGAGTTGTGTGTCTGGTGTGCTGCTCTTGACATGTAGAGAAGAACGACTATTGTGACGAGTGCGAGGACGCCATACAGCCGGACACGGCGCTGCGAAGGCATGATGACGGTCTGGCGTTTTCGTGCGACAGCGCGCGCTGGTGGGTGTGTACTGGCGGCTGCAAAGGTGTTGTTGTGCAGAATTCCTGGGGAAAACTAGCGACGTCGCCTGAATTATAGTGCCTGATGGTTGATGTCAATGGCGTGGTATCGGTAAGGGTGGCTCTCGGCGCAAATATTATCGATCGCTAGTGTCGGACGAGCAATGGAAGCATGTAACAGATTGAAGCAGCCTGTGACGAATGAGTCGGAGTTGACAAGGCCCGCCGTGACACTGGCTGCGACGCGAAGATTACAATTACGTGCTATTCACTTGTAGAAAAAGCAGTGGTACAGTGGTACGCCTTGTGCATGCGTTGTTGAGTCGCAAAGGATGCCTGATGGTGGTCGCCCTAGACTTGGCGGTGATGCCATGTTGCCGCTTCCATGCCGTTGTGGCCGTGGGCCGTGGGCCTTGTCCATGCCATGCGCGACCTCTGCCGCCTCGGCTCCCGCCTAGATCTAAACCTTGAAAGCCCGGAAGAAGCATGTGCCCACGTGCATCTGCATCCTTGTTGCGACTTTGTTCTTTCAATGTTGCTTGCTTGGGCTCCTTCACCTGATACGCATTCATCGACATGTTCAATGCGACTCAATTCAACAGCTTGCCTGAGAGTGCCCATCACTGCGCCACGTCCTTGCATTCCTTCATCACAAATAGGTATAGGATCTGCTCCCCTGAGTACCTAGGCGCCCTCTAGCCTCGTATTTCCCCGCACTTTCTCCTACTTGGACGATCCATGCTGCGGACATTAAAAGCTCGGACAGTCTTGGTCAGGTACGGTGCAGCTGATGACTATGGCGGACATGGACGGAAACGTGACCAGGCTCTGGACCATGTCTTGCCTTCAGGGCTGACGTACCGCGCGCTTCGGTGAGTAGTAGTCTAACGATGCTTATCACTCCCATGCTGGTCATGTGTATTTGGGGCTACACGGAGTATGCCGAGCGCCAACTCAAAAACACAACCTGTCACAGTCTTACCATACCCCGTCTGCTTTCACACGGCAATAAAATTGCTTGAGGCTCTGCGAATCCATTAGTCCAGGTATCTAACTACGATGCCTGTCATCAGAACGATCTGAAGTATCCATACTCATACTTGGGCTGTGATTTGAGTCCAAGTTATCGCTTTAGCAAGATGAGTATGTATGCTGCCGGACATAGATTGATGATGTAGTGACTCGACTTGCCATCTGCATCTCTAGACATTTGACTTGATCAAAGGAAAGGAGACATTTCCATAGGCACACGTGTACAAGTTTACACAGTCCAAGTGCCTCAGTCTGTATTAGTTCCCTAGAAGATATTGAAATACTTTAGTCGGATCTTCTCCATCTCTAGTTCCTCAGGCATAGGCTGGAGAAATTTGGCGACCTCGTCTCGCCAGAACTCATTTTGCGGATTGACATTCCATGCTGTAGTGTATTCCCAGTACTCGGGATACCATCCTGCGGTTTCCCAGTCAATGATTCCAACAACGTCGTCTCCACGTGCGAGAACGTTTAGGCTGCTCAAGTCCCCATGCGTGAGGACTGGACCACTTTGGTGTTTTTCTTGCTCTGAAATCAGCTTACTGACCTCTGGAAAGTGGTCTGGATGTGCTTCGAGACCATTTCGCAGATGCCTGTGGAAGTCGGCTATCGTTCGAAAGGGCCCAAATCGATTGGAAGGTCCAGGAAGCCTAACGTCATACAAGGGGCCGCCATCTACACTAGCAACGCCAGTTCCTTCTGGTGGTGGTATGCGGCGCAACTGTTCGATCATGCTTTTGAGTTGGGACAAGATGCATGCCTTGCTCTCTTCCGAGCGCTTGAACCATCCAGCTCCCACATAATCTCCGTCGAGTCTCTCCATAACAATGTAGGTCCGCTTTCGGTGCGTGAAAGCGCAATATATCCGAGGAACCGGTATTGATGTGTGGTTCGCAACGAATTGCATCGTCGCTGCTTCGCTGAGCTGCACGCTCGTACCGTACTTGACGCATCTGTGCTTGGAGAGAAAGAGCACGTTGCCCGAGCGCTCGCGAAAGCGCTTCAAAAGCTTAATGGAGAAGAGTGCCAGGGAACGCCTAAAAGCAGTGTCGTTAATGGGCTGGGGCTGCGAGTCTATCGTACCCGGAGGCTCAAGTTTTTCAGATCCTGATTTTGTAGACATGATACATATCAGGTCGTAGATAGACAGCAGCGTGCAGCTGGAACGTATGACGACCTGGAAAGTGTTGTGGAAAGGCGCGATTGATATGCGAGACGCGGTTGCACGCGATACGCTCGGGCCTCATCGGCGCTTCCCTGCGCGTCCCTTCACGACAAATCTGACTAGTTACACGATCAAGCCCAGATGAGAAGTGGGCTGATCGAAGCTGGTCGGCAGCTCCTCACGTCCGAGAGAAAGCGCATATCCCGAAACGCCTCATACGAAGCGTCTGGAGACTTTTGTGGCACAACATTGCTTATCGTCGATCACGCCAGTCGAGGCTGGGTATCGTTCACATCGCTGATACGATTCGAATTATGAGAAGTGCGAATCTTGAACACGATCTCGATGGCCCGGGTCAGATGCATACAAACACCGCGATCTCTATGCTGACATGGCTGGGCTATCGTACAGGAAATTGCGCTGTCGTGGCGACACGACCCAATCTGCCTTTTCGGCAGGCATCAGGTTCCATTGCTCGAGCTCGACACTCTTCGCGAATTGGCTGGCTGGCTTTTCGTTTTCTACCGATCAACGTCCATTGGCCGTGTCTTCAGCGGTGGGCAAAGGGATGGACCGCGCAATGGAGATTTGCATGCTGAGAGATGAGTTCCTCACGATGCGGACACTACGTCTTACGGGTAGCATGGAACTGCTAAGAGTCCTCCAATTTGTAAGCTACAGGCGTGCAAGCGTTGCACACGACCACGTTTATGGGATCCGCAGCCTTCTACCCATCGAAGAGCAAGGATCACTACAACCAGATTACAGTCTCTCTTACGCGAGCTTTATGCTTCTGTTACCAATCTTTTGTTGCGAAGACAGCAAGACGTGGCACTGCTATCTGCTGCTGTAGGGGAGCCAAGATAACGAACACAACCTACCATCTTGGACCTTGGATTTCAGCATGCCTCTAAAGCTTCCAGCTCGAACCCATAATTCAAGCAACCGCGAGGAGATTGCTACGATTTCAGTTGAAGGTGTTATCCTACGTATACAAGCCAGGAGTACTGGAGAACACGTCAGTTCAGGTGCCTTGAATGACACTTGGCAGGAGCTCGTATCCCATCCGACAGTCTCCAGATTTCTGTCCCAGGACATATACGAGGAAGATAGCTACAGCAAAGGACATGGCCAACTCGCAACGGAAAGAAGGTTTGGCGGGCAATCGAGCAGAATTTCTAGCTTTTTCAAGCAATCTGTCCCAGCTCATGCTGCCTTAAGCTCCGAGACCAGCACAAGTCAAGGGCACGGAATCTTCTCAACCAGTCACAACAGGATCGGGAGGTGCTCACGTGCACCGCAAATAGGTGATGAAATATGGACCTTTGTCGGATCAGAGAAGAGATTTTTGCTCAGGCCTTCAGCTGGCACTGATGAGGAACATCGATTGGGATCCAGGTACAGACTGGTCGGAACCTGCATCGTCTATCCCGAAGGACTCAATTTGAAAGAATCAGGTCTTGCACCTGAAACCATTGAGCTCATCTAGGATGGAGTGGAAGGGTACCCAGACGGCATTGCGTATGCTCGTTTGTCCATTTCCGACCGGGCTTGGAGGCATCGTGCTAATGGAACGACAATGCCGAATTCGGTCCGATTATAGTGTTGGTATGTTCGTTCAATCCTTTGCGACGAGTTGATCGAGAGGTGAAGAACAACATCAAGATGAGGATGACAAGTCTCAGAGCTTGATGACAAGACAAGGCGGTTACGTCTCTGTTCCTGGGTCAATCTCTTGTGCTGCAAAAGCGGTCCTGAAGCCATTTCCTCTCCAATGGCAAGACTTGGCTTTGGGCGGACCCATATTTCCCCGCACTTTCCTAAGGGCTGGAACTCATCCGGTCGCGCTGCCGCTTCAAGCCTAGCGCTGCTCTAACTCTCTTTCGATAACTCTTCCGCCATCTTCTGTTCATCTGAATTAGGTAGTGAAGTATAGAGTCTATAAGTAAAGAGCGTGGAACGACTGTAACCAGCAGGAGCATCAATCACTTATCACAACTTCTTGCTTCCCTGCCGCGCTTCCAAGATGTCCGCCCGTCTTTCCTCTACCCCAATCTCTATCCTACCGTCGCCGTCGGAGATCAAGAATGGCCAACTGAATCAACGCAACCTCGAGATGGCCATCCGCGCACTGTGTCGTGATGGTCTTGTCGTAATTGAGGACCTGGTCCCTCATGCCCCACTGGACCGACTGAACGTTAAGATGGTAGAGGATGCGTATGAGCTGCAGTCGCGGAAAGACAGTCCGTTCAATTACAACAAGGGAAACATCCAGCAGGATCCACCCATGACTGCCGAGTGGTTCAGTGAAGCAATCTACACAATTATGTAAGGCCAAGCATTTGAGTTACTGCTGTTGACATATCTCAGACCGCATCGTGACTCAAATCACATCGACCGCCCTCGGTCCTAAGCCGTCGTTGCGCTTCATCTCAGGCAACACTGCGCTTCCTCCAACGGAAGACTCACCTCCAGCATCTCAGCCAATGCACAACGATGCGGACTTTGACCATCCCTCAATCCCATTCGCCCTCGTCGTCAACGTCCCATTGGTCAAGATGGAGGTCGAAAACGGGTCCACTGAGGTATGGCTTGGCACCCACAACGGCACCACGATCGCCGACCAAGAAGGCGAACATGGCGATCGCGCAAGCGGCAGAATCAAGGCCCCTATTCTTGAAGGCCGTCGAGAAGTCCGCCCACCAACGCAACCAACCGTCAAGAAGGGCAGCATCATTGTCCGAGACCTGCGTCTCTGGCATGGCGGCAAACCCAACCTGAGCAGCGTGCCTCGCGTCATGCTGGCGTTCAGTGAGTCTTGCGCCACGCACATGTACAAGCTGATGTTAACAATGCGAAGTTCACTTCGCGCCCTGGTACCGCAATCAGATGGAAGTTGAAATCGCGGAGGATCTGCGAGAGCAGTTTGATCCTGAGAAGACGGGGTTACACGTTGCTGCGAGATATGTGCCGGCGGAACAGTTGCTCAAAAACTACTTGAATCGCCCGTATGGTAACGCGTATGACTTCAACCAGACCGATAGGATCGAGGGCGTCTTCTGATCGGCATCGCTGTTAAGTGGTCGATTGCGGTCGCGTCGAGCCCTCAGTCAAAGAGCGGAATCAGCAATACAAAGTCGGTACATACTACTTGCTTTTTCCTCGTATGATTTTGTTCGTCATCAAGCGCCACAGTCGATAGAATCCAATCAACGCCTTCACGACCAATGCTCACGGAATCCATGTCTTGCGAATGATCAGTTACACCGCTAACTGTCTTTCGAGTATGTGTCAGCACATGATACACGACCCTTTATGCATCATGGCGTCTTCTTGGTCTCTCATTGGTACGCGGCTTACGCAGAATGCTCAGTAAGCCTCTCCTTCCCCGTCAGCAAATAAGCGACACTCGAGTCTTGGCCGTGAAGCAACAGACTTGAGCATCAGCACGCCCCACTCCCCAACTCTAGCTGTTGTCGACTAAAGCTTTTCTTGATCATTTGCACTACTGCATCATTTCCTATCGCCCGGAAATCAGAGTCGTACTTGGTTACTCGCACCATGTCCGGTACGGCGTACGGTAGCATGACACACTCCGCTGATCTGGTGGACCATGGCGATTCTACGGGCGGATATGCGACTGCGCTGGCTGTTGAGATTCCGCTCCTGGTCTTGGCGGTTACGACGGTTGTGTTGAGGGTGTTTTCTCGATTGGCGATTAAGCGGAAATTAGCTGCGGACGACGTTCTGATTATCGTTGGGACGGTATGATGGCATCTCTTGGATTGCAAGATAGCATAGACAAGCTAATGCCTCGTAGGCTGCTGCGATTGCGCGGACGGTGATATCGTGCATGAGTGCGGACGATAATTGGGGTTACGATAGAAGAGGGTAAGTCAGCGAGATAAAACACCAACATGCATCGTGCGTGTTGACTCTTTTCAGTCCAGATGAAGCAACAGAAGTCGCATACTACCAAGTCAGCCACAACCCCGCCTATCCCCAAGCACCCCCTAACCCCCCCAGCACATCTTCGAGCGCCGCATAGCCTACCTGCTCGCCGTCACCTTCATCCGCCTCTCCGTGCTCGCATACTACCTGCGCATCTTCCCGCCCAGCATGTCTTCGCTCCGTCGATGCAGCTACACGCTCCTCGCGCTCACGCTCGCGCTCTTCCTCGAAGTCCTCGTCGTCCTCGTTGTCTACTGCAGAGACATTGGCCAGCTCTGGACGCCGCACTGGCCCGCCTTCACCGGCTCGCAGTGCTTCAGCTCCGCGGCGTATTCGTACAGCGCGGCGATAGGAGACAGCGTCATGGACAGCATGATCTTCGCGCTGCCGCTGCCGTACGTGTGGCGATTATCGCGGCTGCGCATGCGGCAGCGGCTGGGGCTTGTTGGTGTTTTCGGACTCGGGTTTGTGGTGTGTGTTGTTGCGCTGATGCAGATTCCGTTCATTAGGAAGCGCGAAGGGAGTACGACTTACTTTGGCTCGACGGTTAATATCTTGGTTGCTATTCAGGTCTCGTTTGCGGTTGTCGCGGCTTCGCTGCCTGATCTGCGCGCTTTGGTGGCGAGGACTTTTCTGGGGGTTTCGGCGCTGCATCATAGAAGTATTGTCACGGTTGGCAATCATGGCCGAGGGGATGCGTTTGACGAAGAGAAGGGAGTGGACGGTGGGAAGATGCATGAAGATGGGCGCATCGCTTTTGAAGGCAGGAGAGTTTTGCGAAAGCCAGATTGGATGAGAAACAGCATGCCAGCAAGCTTGATGTCGACCACAATCACACAGATCGAAACCGCTACTTCACCGACATGCGAAAAGCCTACGAATTGAGCCCGTGCACGAACCGCCAGCGCAGGAAATACCTCGGACCCAGCATCTAAGCAGTCACACACAAGCACCTAAACCCCCACCCGAGCCTTGCGCTCAGACCAGGATCCCGCAAATCTGGGGACGCAAGCGCACACAATCTACCGACTCCGACAACCGAGTAGCCTTCTCCACAAGACCAGGGACACCATCCGAAGACATGCATCACGAGCGCCGCACACACGTCTCAATCAGCACCGGAAGAGGAAGTTAGACGAGTCTGACAGACGAGTGATGATGCGCGTTTGTGGCTTACTCAGGTGCCTGAACGGTGGATAAGGTACGCTAGTGGGGGCGGGCTAGCCGCGATGAGGGGTACGGGTAGCTCACAGCTGTATGTTGACGGCGCGTGGGTCAGAGGGCGTGGATTTAGCAGAGGAGTATTGCACTGCTGGCGCGCGGCGAAGGAGTCAGGTATAAGATGGCGTCGTGCCCGTACGTTTGGATAGTGTATCTTGACATTCGCGCGGGATTGCGGTGAGAATGGCGCTGAATTATGACTTTGTTATTGTAGGAGGTACACCATCCTCACCACTTTCATCGGGACACATGGACTAACTCTCCCAGGCGGAACGGCAGGCTGTCTCCTCGCCCACCGCCTCTCCACGTCTCCCGCCCGCCCCTCCGTCCTCCTCCTCGAAGCTGGCTCCCAGCCCGACGGCGAGTATCTGACTGCGCCCTTCCACCGCTGTCACCCCCTGATGCTGCGCCCGGACCTCGACCATGGCTACGTCTCACAGGCGGAACCCAGCCTCAACGGCCGCGAGATCGCGTACACGCGCGGCAAGGGCCTGGGCGGTAGCTCGATACTCAATTTCGGCGTGTATCTGTACGGCAGCAAGGAGGACTATAATCGCTGGGGGGACGAGGTGGGCGATGCGGAGTGGAAGTGGGATAGTGTGCAGGAAAGCTTTCACGCGATTGAAACGTATGATTTCGCGGGGATTAAAGAGTACGCACATCTTGCGGATCCGTCGGGCGCGGGGCATGGGACGGCGGGAGGCGTGCGCGTGGGGTTGCCGCCGGTACTGGAGAAGGGGGTGGTGCCGCAGATGGAGGCGCTGCGGGACGCCGGCGAGAGGCTGAACATGGATCCGAACTCGGGCGATCCGATTGGCATGAGTGTGTTTCCGATGAGCTATGATAAGCGCGGGAGGTGCACGAGTGCGATGGCGCATTTGATGGATTCGCCGGGGAATTTGGAGGTTTGGACGGGGGCGACGGCCAGGGATTTGGTTTTTGAGGGGGAGAGGGTTGTGGGGGTTAGGACGGCGGATGGGAGGGAAGGTAGGAAATGAGACATGAGATGGAGACGACGGAAAACTGACGAGATTACAGCCTCAGCAAGCAAGGACGTCATCCTTTGCGGTGGTGCGATTGACACGCCCAAACTCCTCTTACTCAACGGCATAGGACCTAAAGCCGAGCTCGAAGCTCTCGACATTGAAGTCAGGAAAGATGTCCCAGGCGTCGGCAAGCACCTGCAAGACCACGTCTTAACCTTCATCAGCGTAGAAGTCGACGGCTCGGTGAACGACCGCTGGACTTTCGAGTCCAACCCGGAGCTCGTCTCCGCAGCGCAAGACTCCTGGAACAAAGACGGCACCGGTGCCCTCGGGCTGCAGCAAAGCGTCATGTGGGGAGGCTTCCACAAACTGGCCGGCCTAGAGACGACGCCCGAGTTCCAATCCCTCTCCAAATCACAGCAAGAATTCCTAAGCCGCGACGCCGTGCCGATATACGAATTCATCAACGGCGCGCTCATGTGGCCGCCAGGCACACAACTCGACGCAGGCAGCACATACATGACATTCCTCGCGTTCCTGATGAACCCACAGAGCGAAGGCTCCGTCACGCTGCGCTCCAAAAACGCAGACGACAAACCAATCATCAAACTCAACTACCTCTCGCACCCCTACGACGCGCTCGTCTTCCGCGAAGCCATCCGCGAAACGTGGAATAAAATCGTGCTGAATCCCGTCATTGCGCCGACTGTGAAGCGCACGCTATGCGGACCGGCGTCAACGTCCGACGCGGATATCGATGCGTTTGCAAAGGAAAATGCGAACACGGTATGGCATGCGAATGGCACGGTGAAGATGGGGAGGGAGGGCGATGCAGGTGCTTGTGTGGATTCGAGCGGGAGAGTGTTTGGGATCAAGGGACTGCGGGTGGCGGATCTGAGTGTGTGCCCGCATACGACGAATAACCACACGCAGGCGACGGCATATCTTGTGGGGCAGAAGATGGGAGAGAAGCTGTGTAGAGAGTATGGGTTGGAGAAGGGGTTGGAGAAGGGGTTGGAGAAGGGGTTGCAGAAGGTGGATAGTAAGATGTGAGGACAGTGGGAGGGACTGTAGGAAAGCAAGTCGGTGTAGATTTGGTGCGAATGGCACGCATGTGCTGGCAGA